>WNGE01000356.1_pt1 | contig 63653 bp, 63 predicted proteins | sample 5400651 | NCBI WGS metagenome assembly WNGE01 (sample SAMN13153370, study PRJNA577476) | soil metagenome | isolation source: 60 cm soil or saprolite under grassland replicate 2 | place: USA:California | collected 2016-06-15 | reverse complement strand
GTCAGCGGTTCATGAACGCATACGTGGCCAACGTGCCCGGCCCCCCGATCCCGCTGTACTTCGCCGGCGCTCCCCTTCTCGAGATCTTTCCGATCGTGCCCCTCACCGGGAACATCTCCATCGGCGTCGGCGCGCTCTCCTACGCGAGACAGTTCAACCTCGCGGTCGTCGCCGACCGTGATCTTTGCCCAGACCTCGAAGTGTTCGTCGATGGGGTGCGGCGGTCCCTTGGGGCGCTTGAACGCCGAGTTGCTCCCACGGCGTCCTAGCCGGAGCGACCTTTCCTCGGTGCGTCGCGGGAAGCATCTCTCTCAGAGGAGACCTTATGAAGCCGCATGGCGGACAGGTGTGCCGCCTCCGAGCTCGCTTTCGATAGTGAGGCGTCCTGGTTGTATGCGCAAGCTCGCTGGCACGCTCGAGTGCTGGGTTCGAGCGAAAGTCCAAGAAGTGCAGCGGTCGTGGCGTCGTCCTCACCACGGGCCCGCCTGAGCGGGCATGCTGAGACCCGTGACGTTACGGCGGTACACAGACCGGATGCTCGCGATCCGCCTGCATGCGCCGGGAACGCTCGATGATCTCGCGTTGGAGCAGCTCGAGATCCCAGGGGTGGGGCCGGGTGAGGCGCTTGTGGGTGTTCACGCGGCCGCGATCACGCGCGGCGAGCTCGGGTGGCCGGCCGACCGCCTGCCTGCGATCCCCTCGTACGAGCTGTCGGGAGTGGTTGCGGCGCTCGCGCCGGACGTGTCCGATCTCGCGGTCGGTGACGCTGTGTGGGCATTGACCGGCTTCGACCGGGACGGTGCCGCCGCCGAGTTCACCGCGGCGCCGGCGCCGTTGCTGGCACCGAAGCCGCGGACGCTCGGCCACCTGGAGAGCGCGGCGATTCCGCTGGCGGGTCTGACCGCGTGGCAGGCCTTGTTCGAGCACGGCCGGATGCGGGAGGGGGAGCGGGTGTTGATCCACGGCGCGGCGGGCGGGGTGGGACAGTTCGCGACCCAGCTTGCGCGCTGGCGCGGCGCCTATGTGATCGGCACCTCGTCGGCCGCTGGCGTCGAGGAGGTGCGCGCGCTGGGGGCGGACGAGGCCGTCGACCGTTCGGCTGTGCGTCTCGAGGAGGCGGTCGCGCCGGTCGATCTGGTCTTCGACACGGTCGGCGGTGAGGTGCTCGCGGGCTCGGCCGGGCTGCTGCGCGAGGGCGGGAGGATCGTGTCGGTGGCCGAGGAGCCGCCGGCGGCGGTGAGCGAGCGGGTAGAGGCGACCTATTTCGTCGTCGAGCCCAGCCGCGACCAGCTTGTTGAGCTCGCCCGGTTGGCCGACGAGCGCACGGTTCGTCCACGGGTCGACTCCGTCTTCCCGCTCGCCGAGGCGCGCAGCGCGTTCGAGCGCGTCGCGATGCCCGGCAAGCGCGGCAAGGTCGTGCTCCAGATCGGCGATGACTAGGCCGATGCCCGCTGAGACGTCCTTCTCAATCGAGCCGCGCGGCCCGTTCACGCTCGCCTCGGCGGCGCGCTTCATCGCCGGCTGGCCGCCGGCGAGCAGGGGCGACCGCGAGCTCGGCGACGAGGTGGTGCGGCTCGGGTTCCTGGTCGACGACTGGAGCGGGCACGCCGGCGTTGTGCTCCGTCAGGGCAGCGACGGGATGGTCCGCGGGGAGATCGCCGAGAGCGGCGCGGCCGATCCGGCGCGCGCCTGGGCGCAGGCAGCGCGCATCCTGTCGCTCGACCACGACGCGACCGGGTACGCGGCGCTCGGCGAGCGCGATCCGGTGGTTGGAGAGCTGCAGCGCGCTTCGGGCTGGCTGCGGCCGGTCCTGTTCCACTCTCCCTACGAGGCGGCCTGCTGGGCGGTCATCTCGGCCCGCCTGCGCCAGCCGGTCGCCGCGAGGGTCAGGGACCGGCTGGCGGCCGAGCACGGAGGCGCGGTGCGTGTCGAAGGCACGGAGTTCACGACCTTCCCCGCCCCCCAGGCGCTGCTCGCCGTTTCGAGCGCCGAGGGCCTCCCCCAGGAGAAGCTGCGGCGATTGCACGCGATCGCCGGCGCAGCACTCGAAGGGCGTCTTGATCGCGGCCGGCTGCTCGCGCTCGATTCCGGGCAGGCGATCGAGGAACTGCGCAAGCTGCCCGGCATCGGCCCCTTCTACTCACACCTGATCCTGCTCCGGGCCGTCGGCCCGACCGACGTGCTCACCCTCGGGGAGCCTCGCCTCCGCGCGGCCGCAGCCGCCCGTTACGACGCGCCGGACGTCGTGTCCAACGATGATGCGTTCCTCGCACTCGCGGAGCGGTGGCGCCCGTTCCGCACCTGGGTGGGGGTGCTGCTCCGCGCAAGCGAACCCTAGTTTCTTCTTTCTTCGCGGATCGCGCGGCTTCGACCGGCATTGATCCCACGCTTCTTGACAGGGCGCCCGCGTCCTGTCAGGTCTCAGCGGGGACTGGGCATCCCGGCCGTGCGGCGCGCGGTTCCGGGGCGCTTCTGGCGGGACTACTGGCTCACAGGGACTGGGTCTCTTCGAGGAGCAGGACGACTGGCTGGCCGGGCAGGTCTTCCTCCCACAGGAGCCGGGCCCGAAGTGGGCGGCGCTGGAAGATTTGAGCACCCGTTGACAGCTTGGTGGCACACGTGGTCGGCTCGCTGATCGTGGTGACCGGGCCACCGGGTGCGGGCAAGACAACGGTTGCCCGTTTGTTGGCTGACGCGTTCCGTCCGTCGGTTCACCTGCGTGGGGACGAGTTCTGGCGGCTCATCCGGACCGGCTATATTGCGCCCTGGCGGGCGGATTCGGGCGCCCAGAACGTTGTCGTGATCGATGCACTGCCAGGCGCGGCCGTGACGTACGCGGTGGGCGGTTACCACGTGGTGGTGGACGGCATCGTTGGGCCGTGGTGCCTCGACCGGCTTCTGGCGCGCGCCGCCGCCGGCCGGGTGGAAGTTGACTATGTTGTGCTGCGCCCGGCGCAGGCCGTGGCGGCACGGGGGCATCAAGCAGGTCTGGGCGCGAGCTGACTGACACGGGCCCGGTCGCGCACATGTATCGGGAAATTCTCCGCCCTCGGGCCACATGAGACGCATGTGATCGACTCGTCAGCGCTGTCGCCCCTGAGGGAACCGCCAAGGCTGTGCGGCGGTCGCCGCGACCGGGCGGATGCGGGTCAGCAGCCGATAGCACCTTCCGCGCCCGCGCGGCGCGGCTACGCGTCCCTCGCCTGCTTCGTCGAGCAGCGCTGCTCAAGCAGATCAACATCGAGCAGGAGCCGGTCGACCTCGTCATCTGATATCGCGGAAAATCCGGGGTTGACCACCACCGATGGCGACGCGCCACACCCCACCCCCGCCAGCTGGACACGGCACGGTCAAACCGTGAAGATGCCGAACGGCTGCCGCGTGGCGTGCCTGCCTTTCCGCGGGGATCGCTGCAGGGCTGGACGCAGCCAGCGTCAGCCGTTCGGCAGCAACGACCGCATCGGGGTGGGCCCGGCGCTCGGGTGCACCAGCGGGCGGTAGCCGGCCGCGAGCACCGCGACGATCGACGGCGGCGTCAGCAGCTCGACCCGTGTGCGCGGGCTGACAGGCACCGGCGCGCCGTAGCCGTCGAACGACCATGGCAGCAGCGCGCTCCCGCAGAACAACGCCAACGCGCCGCCGTGCCTGACCATCGCCCCGTCGGGCAGGCCACCGGCCAGCACCGGACGCGTCACCTGGCGCCGCGTGCGCCGGTCCACCCGCTCGCTGTGCAGCCACACGTCCATCTCGCCCGCGCGAGGGCGCCCGGCCATTGTCTTGGCGGCCCGCCAGCGGTCGGCGAACCACAGCTGGTCTGCCCTGCGGCAGTACCCGCAGGGCCGGTGGCCCGCGGCCAGCGCCGTTGCCTCGTCGAGGAAGAACAGCGCCGTCCAGCGACCGGGCGGCATGACCTCACGCCGCCGGCCGCGCCAGTAAAGCACGCAGGAGATCCACATCTTCGTGCGCCAGCGCGTCACGCCCAGCGTGCGCTCGGGACTGTGGATGGATCCCCGGTTGCCCATCAGCATGCCGCGCGCCGGGTGGGAGACGATCTCACCAGTGGGCATGACGCGGTTCTGGAGCGGCGTCCGGCCCGTGGGCGCCGGCTCGCCGGACAGCCGCGGGTCCGGTGTCGTCGGAGCTGGCTGCGACATCGGAGCGTCCTCGTGTTCGCCGTCGCGGCATGGCACGTCGACTATTCGAAGTCGCGGTGCCACTTCAGGATCGACGTGCCGGCCTCCGCGGCCAGCGGAGGCCGTAGGAAAGTGTAATGGTCGCCGTCCGCCGGCAGCGTGGAGACGGACCGACCGAGCACGCGGGGCCAGTATGCTCTGGCCGGCGCGTTCGGCGAGTCGTCGGCGCTGACGATCAGCGTTGACGCCTGGACGGTCGGCGCCGTCGGCTGGTACCCGGCCAGCATCCGGATGTGAATCACTGACACCAGGAACCGCATCGTTTAGCCGTCGGCTGGTTTGAGCTCGGCTTGATCTATGAGTGCGACGCGGCGGCTGGCCTCGTACCGATAGTTCACAAGACCTTTCCACCGGCCATCCGCTCCACGCCGCCATTCCAGCAGGAAACCGTCCACCCACGTCCCGTTCGACAGAACCTGACAGGGCTTCGCGTCTGCGGGGACGTTCTCGGGAAAGCAGTGGAAGCACTCGCCGAGCCCGGCTGACATGGCGACCGACAGCGGGACAGACTCCGCAGGATGGGCTTCTTGTCCGTGACGCTCGGCCATGCGGTGCCCCTCGACCAGCGCTTGGCACGTCGGCTTGCGGTGGTACGCGCTGCCGTGCGGGGTTCGCCAGACCCGGACCGGAAGACCCTTGCGCGCGGCCATGCACTCAGACTCGCCGCACCAGGCGGCGATCTCGCCGTGCTTGCAACGTTCTTCGCCACGGACACCGGCCATGCCGTCATCGTCCGCCGGCCTTGTTCCTGCCGCAAATGGGCAGATAGAGTCGGCCGGCTCAGGCCGCTTTGTCCAGGACCGAGTGCAGGGTCCTCCCGGTCCGGCGCAACTCAACGCCTATTACGATCAGCGACACCCCGAACATGATGGTGAACAGGCCGAACAGCAGCGCGAGTGCGACCGCGCCGACGCCGGGGCGGGAGAAGAGCACGACGCCGAACGCGATGGACACCAGCCCGGCCAGGATGAACATCGCGCGCGTTCCCGCGGACTCCCCGGCGCCGAAGGCGGCGGCGATCTCAAAGGCACCGCCGGTGACCGCCCAGATTCCCACGACCAGCACGAGCAAAAGCGCGGTGGGCCCGGGCCAGGCCAGGGCGACTACCCCGGCCGCGAGGTCGATCAGCCCGAGCAGCAGGTGTCCGACGACCGGCCCCGCTTTGGCGCTGCTGAACGCCCGCGTGGCCTGAAGGCCCGCGTCGATGAACGCGTAAATGGCGAACAGGGTGACCAGCGCGAGAATCGTCACACTTGGCCAGGCGAGGGCGATGATCCCGACGATAATGGCGAGAACGCCGCGCAGAATCAGCGAGGTCGACGTTGATTTGAACATGACAGCCATTCCCTTCATTGGTGTTCTTCCGGTCACGCCGGCGGTCTGGAGAACCTGGAAGCCGGCGGATCTCGCCTGCTCCACGGCGGCGCGCAGGAGCGTTGACTTGCCGATCCCGGCCCCGCCAAGCACGGCTAGCGCGCTTCCTCGCTCGCGAGCATGCTCGATCAGTTCAGCCAGGACAGCCAACTCGGCGTCCCTGCCGAAAAGCCGCGGGTCTGTCATGAGCCGCCCCGTCGGAGGAGATACGTCGCGGACGCGATGCCTCCGGCAGCGGGCAAAACCGGCTTACCCGGTCAACCCGACTGCCTAGCGTCATTGTGTCCGGCCTGACGGTGACGACCAATGGCTCCGCAGCACAAAGACCTTGATTTCCAAGGGGTCTGCAGCACAAAGCCGAAGTCGGCCGGCGGCGGGGCGACTCGCCGCGTAAGCCGTTCAGAACGATCATCCAGAACGGCTGCCGCTGGCTGTCACCGGCATGGGCTGCCCGACCCGCGAGCGGCGCCGCATTCAGCACGCGTCCGGGCGGTCACAGGTACTCCCTCTTGCGCATCCACATGAGAGTGAACCAGCCGATGACGGGCGGCAGATAGGCGGAGAAAAGGCGCTGGACGAACACCGCGGCCGTTGCATCGTTCTTCGCGATGCCGCCAGCGGTGAGCGCCAGGATCAGACCGGCTTCCGCGACGCCCATGCCTCCTCCAGCCGGAGAGGCTGAGGCCAGCACGCCGGCCATCGTGACAGCGATGATGAGGGCAGCCGCAACTGAGCATCGGTCGCGTCGCGACCGTAGAAGGAGATGGTCAGCGCCTCGCTCTCACCCATGTCGGCCGTGTAGTGGGCGGCACCCCATGTCTGGTGCGGCGTGGGAATCACCGATCTGGGCTCGAGGCCGATGGTTCCGAGAAGAGCCCGCACCTCCTCCCGCGACGGCAGACCGAGAGGGGAACCGAAAGCCAGGTGCAAGCCAGCCGTTACCCCCTAGCCGATGGCCATGCTGCCGAGCACGTTGACGGGCAGGCCCTGACCGGCGACCACGGTAGCCACGACCGCCAGGACCAGGACCAACTCGATCAATCGCTGGACCCCCCGCGCGAGATAGGGCCGCAGCCCAGTGGCGGCGACACCCACCGCGACAGCGATATGAAGCACAGGAAAGCTCAGGCTGAAGCCATCAAAGTGGACCGAGTGGGGCCGCCCACCTGCGGCGCCTAGGAGCAGGACCAAGATGCCGCCAATGGCGAGCACACCGGCGGCCGTGACCGCGAGATCCCGCAGCACATCCCAGCGCCGACGCAGGGCGGCGAGCAGCAGCAGCACCGCCACGGTCCCGAACGATCCATCGATCCAGAAGACGTCAACCAGCCATCGCACGCCATTGGGCGGAGGGCTCAGGACCCTGGCGATGACCTCCTCGGGGCGCGAATTGGACTGCACAACAAGCACCGCGCACAAGGTGGCGAGGGCCGAAACGGTTAGCCGGACTCCATCGGATCCCCGCCGTCGCCGCTGGCCATCACCGAGCGGAGCGAAGATCACCGAACGCCAATCGCGGATGGCTTGGTCGGAGGCGTCGCCGGGCGCCTCGACGACCGCGCGTTTCCTTACGGCCATGACGGCCAGAAGTGCCGGGGATCACGATTCGCTGCGGCCGGCAAATCGGGGTCAGTGACGACGGATGGGGGAGTTCGTCTCAACTGCACGTGACCAACACCCCCCGACGGTCAACCACATACCGACTGGGCTCATCACCGAGTCAACAAGTTGCACCAACGTGACGCAAGTGGTCGACTTGATGGTCGCGGGCATGTTCCACGCACCGATGACCCACGGCGTACCCCGCTGGTCCCCTACCCCTTCGACCGAAGGCTGCTGCTGGCGACGCTGTCGGCCAGCTCAGCACCCAGGACGAAGCCAACAGCCGTGGGAGGCGACATGACAACCCCACCAGATTTCGGAGGGCGGGAAATTGAAGAGGGAATGCAGGAAGATCTGGGCGTGCCGCAGGAGGAGCACCGGGCCGTAGGTCACACGGACGACGGCAGCGCCGTGTGGAGCGATCACGAAGCGCACGCGGCGGGCAAGGTCTGCGCGTTGTGCGGCGCGGTCATCACAGTCGGCCAAGACGTGCGGCGCAGGGCCGACGGCAAGTGGGTGCACGAGATCTGCCCCTGACAGCGCCAGCCAAGCGTCTAGGTCCGGTTCGAGGCCGTGGGGCCTGGCGTTGCCTCGTGGGGGCTGCCGCGCAGCAGGGTGGCGGCGAAAATGGCGAGGCCGACGGCGGTAGCTCCGGCGCCGATGGCGAGTGCCGCCGGGTAGCCCCACGCGCTCGCGGCGAACCCTCCGGTTACCGAGCCGAGCAGCCCGGCGAGCCCGCTGCTTGCGTTAAGCAGGCCCTGGGCATCGCCCTCGGCGTCCGGCCTGAGCTGTCCGGTGAGCCCGGGTGAGGCGACGCTGAGGAACGGCCACGCGAAAAATACGCCGGCGAAGGCTGCGAGCGGCAGGGCAGCAAAGACATGGCCGACCGCCGCGAAGGCGGCGAGGGCCGTGAGCAGGAGGACGCGCGCCGTAAACGCGCTCGCGATCGCCGGCGCAGGTCCGCGACGCTGGCTGACGCGGCCCGCCAAGACAAACAGGGGCAGACTCGCGAAGACGATCACCGCGAAAGCCAGTGCCGAGGTGTTCGTAGAAACCCCGAACGCGTGCAGGAACAGCACTAAAGCGAGAAGACGATGGCCGAGCCTGCGTAGGCCGGGGTCCAGGCGGCAAGCATCCAGCCGAATTCGCCGCCGAGCAGCGCAGGGTACCCGGCCAGTGGCCGACGCCGCTGGTGAAGGTCATGAGCACGCGAAGGGCTGGCCGGCCCCCACTCGCCCACCTGACCGAGCGAGGCAAGGCGGTGGCTGGCCGACCTGGACGGCGGGCCGCCGACGCCGACTTGCGGGCGCACAACCGTCGGCGGCCCGGCCGCGCAGGCAGGCCCCGCTGGACCGCCGACATGGAGGGCGACCGGAGGCGTCCGGGGGATCAGCAGCAGCGCGAGTGGGATGGCGGCAGCGGGCACAATCGCGCCGATCACGAGCCCGTCACGGGCACTCAGGCCACTGAGCCATGCGGCCAAGACGAGCGCGCCACCCTGGCCGACGGTAAGCGCGGTCTCCAGCCAGCCAAGGCGCCGGTTCCACTCTGCCTTGGGCCGCCGCTCGACGACCAGCAGGTTGGCGATCGTCATCGCGCCCGCAAACCCCGCGCCGTCGCCGAGCGCCAGCAGCACCTCGACCGCGGGGCCGGCCAGGGGAAACAGCCACAGCGACAGCGCGGCGATGGCGGCACACGCGGTCCCAAGCACGCGGTAAGCGTGATATCGATCAGCCAGAGCGCCGACCAGCGGCGCGGCGAACGCTCCGAGGTTGAATCCGCCCATAACGAGGCCGACGTGACCCAGGCCGTAGCGGGCGGCAGCGAGCGGCAACAGAATCGGCGTCAGCCCGACCGCAGCCCCATTGACGAGCGCGAACGGCGCGAACCAAGGCTCAAGCGGCCGCGCGTCACCGCTGTCCGTCATCGAGGTGGCGAGAGCACTGCGGACCCAAGCCAGTGACAGGCGCGCAGTGCCAGTTCGACTGAGAAGCGGTCGCCCTCCACGGGGCGGCCACGGATCTGCTCGGCCTTTCGCACTCGGTACAGGACGGTGTTCTTGTGCAGGGACAGCCGCTCAGCCGTCTCTAGGTAGCTCCCCCCGGTCGACAGGCACACGTGCAACGTTTCCCGCAGCCGCGCGGTGTGCCTGTCGTCGGCAGCGAGCGGCCCCAGCGCGCGTAGGACCCAGCTACGCGCGGCGTCGATGTCCTCGACGAGCGACGCGATCGGGGCCACATCCGCGAATCGAATGACATGGGCCGCCACTGGGTCGGCCATGGCGGCGACGGCGTGCGCGCGCAGCGCCTCGCGGATCGTAAGGCGGAAGCCCTCGGGTCCCTCGGCCGGCTCACCGAAGGCCAGATGTGTCACCCGGTCATGGATCGGCGACTTGCCGTCCAGCGCATCGCTCCACCCGGCCTCCTCCGATCCAAGGGGCAACCACATGAAGGCACTTGACTCGTCCCGGGCTACGAACAACGCACGTGCGCCTGCGGATAGCTGATCCGCGAGCCGACCCGCCATCCGTTCCAGCTCGACCAACGTGCCTTCCGTACGCGCTTGTTCTTCCACCCAGGCGACAATCCCCAGATGGTGCTGACGCAGCCGGTAGCCGAGCGCCGACTCGACCCGGTCCACCTCGATCGGCCCGCCCGCGAGCAGCGACCGCACCTGCGCCGCGCGGACCGCCACCGCGCTGCGCACCCAATGGTCACGTTCCCGCAGGTAAGCGGTGAGGACATGCTCACAGACCTGGTCGATGTAATCGAAGGTCACCTCGGTGAGCCGTCGGGCGGAAGCCAGGGCCGTCACCAGATCATCCGCCTGGCCGGCCAGCTCCTGGTAGCACTGCTGCAGGAAGCACGCCTGGCCGATGCGGTATGCGCGGAGCAGCTCCCCGACCGGCACTCCGCGTTGAGCGAGGCGCCGGGCGTACCCCAGCGCGGCGGCCGGAGCCGGGACCCGATCAGAATCGACCTCGTAACCGATGATGTGAATGGCCGTGGTCACGTTACTCTCGACGCTGACGGCGAGCAGGTCGACGATCGCCTGATCTTCCGACAGCGACGCGATCTGCCTGACGATGCCGTTGGTCACCGCCTGGCACAGCTCAGGCAACCTCAACCGAAGGGCGGCCGAAACCGCCTTCAACTGGCCGGCGACCGCGGCGTCGTCCGCCTCCATGAGGCCGATCATACGAGCGCTCGGCCCCGCGATCCCTCCCACGCAGGGGTCGCTACTGTAACGCCGGGTCACCGCGTCGACCACGAGGAAAGGCGCGAACACATGACACGGCTGCCTGCCGAACCACTGCGTCTGGACCGGCTGATCCGGGGGGCCGGGACGATCCATTCGATGACCGCTGAGACCTGCCGACCCAGGTGCGTTGCAGGCAGCCGAGGCCGAAGTTGCGCTGAATCAGCCTCGGGTCAGGTCTGGTTGGCCAGCGCGGTCGGATGCTGCGGCTGGTAGAGGCCGAGCTCAACGCCGCCGGGCAGGGTGAGGGAGGTCAACAGGCCCCAGCCCTCGTCGGTGACCGGCCGGCTGAACTGGGCGCCGTTGCCCTCAAGCTCCGCCATGGTCACCTTGAGGTCGTCACACATCAGATACAGCTCGTGCTGTACGTCTCCTTCGGTGGGGTGAACGGCTACCTCGGCCGGGGGAAGTGCGAAGATCAGCCATCCGCCGCCGGCGTCGACCGAGGACAGGCCAAGTGTGTCGCGGAGGAACGCTCGCGTGCCATCCGCGTCCTTGCTGAAGAGAATCGCGTGCGCACCGATGATCATGGATGCTCCCTGGAGATCAGATTCCGTTGGTGGTTCGTTCGAGACCCGACGACGGCCGCCGCCCCGACCTGGACGCAGGGCATGGACGCCGCGCCGAGCGCGGACCCGGACAGTTTCATGCGGCAATTCCACTTCCTTCGTACAGTTCTTGTCCAGCGATCATTTATTGACAGATTGTCCGCTGAATATGAACAATGAACACCTGTGGATCTGAACTGGCTGCGTGTCCTGGTCGCCTTCGCCGACCGGGGGACCGTCCGCGCGGCCGCGACAGCCACCGGATACACCGCGTCCGCGGTTTCTGGGCAGCTCGCCGGACTGCAGCGCGATATTGGCGTCCCACTGTTCGAGCGGGACGGACGGCGGCTGCGATTGACCGCGGCAGGGAGCCACCTCGTGACCCGGGCCCGGCGCATCCTTGCCGACGTCGAGGAGACACGCCTGCAGCTCAGCGGCGGCGGCGCGGTCGCGGGGACGGTCCGGGTCGCCGCCTACGCGACGCTGCTCGCCACCGACGTCGTGCCGATCGCCGCGCAGCTGGCCGACGCGCACCCTGATGTACGGGTCGAGCTTCAAGAACGCGAACCGGAGGAAGTCACGCTGCTGCTGCGCGACAACAGGGTCGATGTCGGCTTCGTCTACGACTACAGCCTTGTTCCGCGATGGCGACCCGACCGCGATACCCGCTACCTGTGTTGCGATCCCATGCTGCTCGCCGTGCCGGCTGCATCCCCGCTCACCCAGAAGGACAGCACGCTCGAGCACGCGGCCTGGGTCGTCAACAGCCGCGGCGCCGACGACGGGGAACTGGCCCGCCGCGCCTGCGCCCTCCAAGGCTTCGTCCCGGACATCCGCCACTACGCCGACAGCCTTGACATCATGACGGCCATGGTCGCGGCCGGTCTCGGCGTAGCCCTGGTACCCGCGCTGGTCTCACCCCATCCCGGCGTGGTGCTGCGGCCATACCCGGGGCCACCGCTGCGGCGTCGCGCATACGCCCTGACCCGCCCGGGTCGCCGCCTCTGGCCGCCCGCGACTCTCATCGTCGACGCTGTCGCTCGTCGCGTCGCCTAGGACGCGTCGCCTAGCGCGCGTCGCGTCGTCCACGGACAATTAAGTCTTAACCAGCGTAAGAGGAACGTTGTCAAACGGCATACGCGGGCGTGACACGCAGCGGCAGCCGTTCGGGATCAATGGGGTTGTCCACAACCAAATGCGCGGGCGCTGCCTCAGCGAGCACCCAGGTCTCCACCGGAGCCATGAGCGCACAGATCGCGCAGCACGCATGGACCGCAGTTCGGCCGCCGCGCGTCGCACACCGTGCGCCCATGCGTGATCAGCGCGACGTGCAGGTCATACCCGATGCCGCGCGGCACACGCGGCCCGAGGGTGCGCGCAACAGCGACCGCGGTCAGGTCTGCGCCGGGGCGGCGACGGCTTTGGTCACGGGGCGCAGGAAGTCCTCGAAACCCATGTCGAGCAGTGGTGCGCCTTGGACGTCGTCGTTGGAGGTGGCGTTGAAGCACACGTCGATGCCGCCGCTGGCAGCGGCGACAGCGCTCGCGTGCTCCTCGACCGCCGCACGGTCGAGGACGTCGACGCGTGCTACGTGAGCAGTGCCGCCGTCGCTTTGGATGCGCCCGGGCGACCGTGTCGAGGGTCGCTTCTGTGCGGCCGGCGAGATGCACGTCGGCGCCCTCGCGGGCGTACGCGCGGGCGACTGCGGACCCGATCGCTCCGCCGGCTCCGTAGATGATCGCGGTCTTATTGTCGAGCAGCATGTGTCCTCCATATAAGGCGTCCTCTGAGGAGAGAGTTGCTTAGCGATCTGGCCGGTCGGGGTCGCGTGAGGCAGATGCCTGCGGTCGGGGGGCGAGGTGAAGGCCGGCCTCCTTGAGGGCGCGAATGGTCAGGCCGATCTGGCGGACGTACTCGGCGCATCCGTCGCAGCTGGCGAGGTGCGTCTGGAACGTGTCTTTGAGCTCGGGAGGGAGCACGCCGTCGAGGTAGTCGGTGACAAGTTCGACGAGCTCTTTGCAGGCGAACTCATCCGGCTGGGCGGCGCTCGCCGCGACGGGCCTCGGGTGACGGCGCAGGACGGAGGCGATCAGCAAAAGCGCGATGAGCAGGGCGGTCGCGGTCAGGAACCAGCCGGCGCGCTGCACTCCATGGGCGCGGGCGAACCAGCCGAACACGAGCGAGAACGGCAGGAACAGCATCCAGGACAGCGTGCCGACGCCGGAGGACACGCCGGCCCGCAGATTGGACGGCACGCCGTCGTGCAGCAGCTTGCCGGCCCGGATGCTGATGATCGCCAGTGACAACGCGAGCACCACTTGCGCGGCGATCACGGCGGCGAGGGCACGGGTTTGGGTCAGGGCGAGCGCGGCGGCCGGCGCGGCGAGAGCGAGCAGGCTCAACGCCGCGCGGCGGTCCAGGTTCAGTTTGCTGGTCAGGTAGCCTCCGGCGCCGAGTGTGGAGACGAGGGCTGCCCAGTAGGGGCCGAACAGCGCGGCCGGCGCGGCGAGGGCGACCAGCCAGAGCGGGCCGAACTCGAACACGGCTTGGGAGAGCAACCCGACCAGCGCGGCGAGCAGCATGACCTGCCGCACCCCCGGCTCGCGGATCATCGTCCGATAGGTGAGCGCGACATGGCGTCGCAGCGCGACCGGTTCTGCGGCGCGATGCAGGCGCGGCTCGTCGAAGCGCAGGAACGCGGCGACCGCGATCGCGACCAACGGGAGCGACGCGAAGTAGGTGAGCCGGGCAGACGTCCAGCCGGCGAGCACGCCGCCGACGAGGGCGCTCGCGACGAACGCCCCGCTCTCGACCATCCGGACGCGGCCGATCCACACCTCGTATTGGTCGCTCGAGCCCGTCTCCTCGAGGACCACGTCGTAGACGATGCTGTCGATGGTGCCGGAGTTGAGCGCGAAGTACACGCCCAGGATCATCGCCGCGGCGATGTATGTCGGCACGTTCGTGCTGAGGCCGCCCAGTAGCGAGCTCGCGAGCAGCGCGACACTCGAGCACACCATGATCTGGTTCCTGCTCCAGCGGTCGGCCAGGATGCCGGACGGCATCTCGAGCAGCGGCACAACGGCGGCATAGGCGGCCGCCATGATGCCGACCGAACGCGGTGTGAACCCGATCTGCGTCATGAACAGCTTCTCGACCGGGACCCAGAGGATGAAACCCTGCAGCCCAACCGCGACCTGCAGCGGCACCAGCCGCCGCGCCAGCGTGCGCGGCACTGCAGCAGACGCCGCGACCGCCGTGCTCACCGGTCGGCACCCGGCGTGAGGTGCCGGGCCAGGCGTTCCCGCAACCTCGCGCGTGCCCGGTTCAGGATCGCCCGCTGCTCGCGCAGTGTCAGGCCGAGCCGCTCGCTGACTTCGACGGTGTCACGGTCGTGTGCGTCGCGGGCGATGATCACCTCCCGCCAGGTCGCGGGCAGCTCCGCGATCGCGGCGGCGAGGGTGTCTCGCACATCCGGGCCGGCCGGATCGGCCATCGCCCACGGCTCGGGGAACCTGCGCCAGTGTCGTGGGAACGGCTCGCCAGCGTCCTGAAACCGAGACTCGGGCACCGTGGGCGTCGGTGCGAACCACCGGGCCGGCTGGCGCGCGAACCGAGTGCGCGGCTCCTCGCCGCGCAACCTGGTGTTCGCCACCGCCCGCGCCAGCCACCCCTTCACCGGGAGACCAGGCGGGCGAGGTTGTCGAAGGATCCCTCCCAGCCCTCGCGGTGCGACTCCCGCGACTGCTGGTCACCCAATCCGCGGTTGGTCATCACCACGGTGGTGGTCCCGTCGGAGTGCTCGGTGAAGTCGACCTCGACGAGTTGGGTTCCCATGGCGACGTCCGGCCGGTCCCACGCCCAGGTGAACACCAGCCGCGAAGGCTCCGTGATCTCGCGGTATTCGCCGCCGCCGCCGAACTCCTCACCGCTTGGGCTGCGCATCACGATCCGCAGCCGGCCACCGACGCGCAGGTCGACCTCGGCGACCGGCGTCGCCCAGTCCGCGCCCGGCGGGTACCAGCGGCGTAGCATCTCGGCGCTCGTCCACGCGTCGAACACGACCTTCGCCGGTGCGGCAAACGTGCGCTCGATACGGATCGATGTTGGGTCCGGACCTTCGGCTTCGGTCACGGCTGCTCCTTCCGTGAATTGAGCAGGTCATCGACAGCGTCGAACATCCGCGTCCAGACGACTCGCTGCCGGTCGAACCACTCGGCCGCCTCGATGAGCGGCGCGACGTTCAGATCCAGTTGGTGTGTGCGGCCCTCCACCGTGCGCACGACCACGCCCGCAGCCTCGAGCACCTTCAGGTGCTTGGAGATCGTTGGCTTAGAAACCCCGAAACCGCGCGTCGCGGCACCGACCGTCGCCGGGCCACGAGCCAGCCGCTCCACGATTCCGCGCCGGATCGGATGCGCAACGGCCCTGAACGAATCGTTAGCCATTCGGGTAACTATATGGCACGGCTAGACCGCGCCGGCGCCCAAATCCCTCCCTCGCGACTCAGACCGCGCGATACACCTGTGCCTCCTGCTGTTGCCTGCGGCGGTCCTCCGGCCGAGGCTCGCGTCGCGATGTCAGGTCCTTCGCACGCGGTAGTGCAGGTGGGTCACCCGGTCCCCCTGGACGACCTGGGGGTCGTCCAGCAGGAACGGGGATCCGGCGTGGTCACCGAAGAATCGGACGCCGGCGCCGAACACGACCGGTACCAGGTCGATGCGCACCTCGTCGATCAGTCCGGCCTCGAAGGCCTGGCCGGCGATGTTGCCCGGGGTTATCGACACGTCTTTATCGCCCGCAACAGCTTGCGCCTGGGCGAGCGCGCTGTGCAGTCCGTCGGTGACGAACGTGAACGGTGCGTCCGGATACGGCCAGTCATTCGGTGCCTGATGGGTCACCACGAACACCGCCTCGCCGACGGCTGGGCGGCCGTTCCAGCCGTTGGTCAGGTCGAACAGGTGCCGCCCAATCACATCGACGCCGATGGTCGACCACGCGGCGCGCAGATAGGCGGCACTAGCTGCAGAGGTATGGAACACCAGGTGGCCGAAGCCCGGATGCACCCCACGCCGTCAGAGCCGCTTGACGAGGCGCAGCTCGCGTATCGCGGTGCCGTTGAAGTCCGATTCGCGACTAGACCCGTCGAGGCGATAGCCCGCGCTCGCATAGACCGCCAGCGCGCGTTCGTTCTGTTCGTGGGCGAACAGGAAGGCCTGCCTGCAGCCGGCCGCGCGCAGCGCGTCGTGGGCAGCGTTCAGCAGCGTGCGCCCCACGCCACGCCCGCCGTAGGCCGGGTGGACGAAGAGCAGGAACATCTCGCCGTCACCGGGGTGTGCGGCGGTGTAGCCCAGGACTCGCCCCGCTTGATCGGTCGCGACGAGCAGCACGTTCGGCGGCTCGTGGTCAGCCACGAGCTGGTCCCAGTCCTCCGCTGTGAACATCGGCTTCTCGACGAGCTCGGCCAGGTACGTCCAGCCTGCGCGCACCGCGGCGTCGAACACGACACCGATCGCCTGCGCGTCGTCTCCGGTCGCGCGGCGCACCTGGACGTCGAGTGATCCGAACACGGGCTGCACGCGGTCCCTCGGGCTCACGGCGAACCCGCACGACGTGCCGCGCCGCACTCCTCGTTCGGCGCCTCCAGCCGGACCCGGTCGTCGTCCACACGAACACCGTGACAGGCGCGCAGCGGCCAGCGCAAGGATTCTGCCCTGCTGGAATCCTTGACCGGCCAGGCGGGCCGGGCGGCAAGGCGAAGCCTCAGCGCCGGTGTTCGGCGAGTTGCCGTTCCGCCTCGGACCCGTCGCACCTGGAACGTTTTTATACACCCTCGAGCGCTTCCAGCCGCCCGGATCGGATCGCCGTCAAGAACTCCTGATAGTCCCGCTCGTTCTGGTCGGCGTAGCGTTTGGAAAAGGCGGTGATCGATCGGTCGAACGCATCGCTCACGCCCAGGCACGCGGCGATGGCGACCGGGTCCCCGGATCGAGCATGCGCCCGTGCGAGCGTCCACCCGCAGGTGTGTGCGTAGAACGTGAGCGCGGGCGGTGTCATCGACTCGACCTCGGCTGAGCCCTTCATGTCGCGAAGCTGACGCCAGTAGAAGTGGCGGTTGGCCCGTACCTCTTTTGCCCAGCCCAGGTAGATGTCGCTGGCGGCCTGCATCATCCGCTGTCCCTGCACCACCCGCTCGCCGTGCTGCCGGTACCGGCTCTTGGGCAGGTGCGCCTCGAGCACTGCGGCCGTTGCCTCCTTGACCTGCAGGAACAGGGGGTCGTGCGCGTCGCGTCCCTGGAGCAGGACGATGAACGCCTGGGTGCCGACGCTGCCAACACCGACGACCTTGCGGGCCATGTCCACGATCTGGAAGCGCTCCAGCAGGTGGCGCCGATCGTCCTGCAGAGTTGCCCGGTAGGCGCGGAACTGTTCGCGGATCATCCGGTCGACCTCGCCGGGTGATAGGCCGTAGGTGCGGGCAAGGTCGCGCGCCGGAACGACGATCGGTGGCTGGCTGACGATCCGGTATCGTCCGTCGACCAGCTCACCGAGCTTGGACCGTGCCTGCAGGCTGTCGCGTGTGTGAGCCTTCTCGCGGGACTTCTCCGCGATCTTCTCGGCATTCTTCGCAGCCTGCTCCCGCGCCTTTGCCCGCTTCCTTGTCGCTTTCGGCGCCTTCTTCGCCGCCTTCGCCTCCCGCACGGTCTCGGCCACGGCGCTGCGGCCCGCGCCCATCACCTGCTCCTCGTCCAGGTAGGCGTACCAGATGTCCATCGTTGGCATCTGCGCGAACAAGGCCATGGCCTCCCGGTAGGCCCTCACCGACGCCAGCGTCGATGCGCGCGTGTCCGCCTTCGAGAATCCGTTGTTGCGGCCCGCGATCGTGAAGCTCGCCGCCATCCGCTTCACGTCATACTCGAACGGTCCCGGAAGCGTCTCGTCGAAGTCGTTCAGATCGAACAGCAGTCTTCGTTCGGGCGAGGCGAACGCGCCGAAGTTCGAGAGATGGGCGTCGCCGCACAGCTGGGCGCCCAGCCCGGCCACCGGCGTGTCCTTGAGGTCCGCCGCCATGATCTTGGCCGCGCCACGGTAGAAGGTGAACGGCGAAACCATCATCCGGCCGTGCCGGACGGGCACAAGGTCGGGCTCGCGGGTGATGTTCTGCTCCTCGAGCAAGGCGACCGGGTCGGGGCGGTCGGCGGCAGGGCTCCACTTCGAGTGACTCGATGCGGGCGTCCGCTCCCGGGCCTCGCTGCCCCTAGCTCTGCGCTCGTCGATGCTTGGATAGGCGATCTCGTTGCTGGGCATCCGGCACAACCTCACGTTCCGCGCTCATCCCTGTTCCCTAACGTTGTGCCCGCCAGGATCTGAAGGCATGAGGTCGCCCTCGCGCCGCCTAGACCGGCCTGGACGGGCGGCGCACCCCGCGCGGCCGTTAAGTACAATGATCCCGAACGGCTGCCGCGGCGCGCACCAACCCTTCAACGGCGCTTGCGGCGAGCGGATCCGGATCCGCTCGCGGCTCTCAGAGCCCGCGGTCAGTCCCTATTCGCCGACTATGAGGTCGGCCACCTGCTGTGGTTGGTCGACTTGGACGTAGTGCCCGGCGCGGTCCAGCAGGTGCAGCTCGCTGTTGGGGAACAGCGCGGCGAAGTTGCGGGCGACCCGAGGGTTGAGGTAGCGATCGCGGGCGCCGAAGATCACCCGGACCGGTTGGCTGAAGCGGCGCAGCTCCGGGATGCGCCGCCGACGGGTGAGCACGGTGCCGAGCAGGTCGTCGTTGAGGCGCCAGAACGCCGGCCGGGCGGGCAGGAACTGCTCGTACAGCTGTGGCACGAGCTGCTCACGCACTTCGGGGTCCTGGATGAAGCCGCCGACCTGCCAGGCGTACAGGCGCCGGTCCAGATCGGGCCGCCGCAGGACCAGGGCGCGGGCGGCCGCGCGGATTACCGGCGTGGAGTACAACGCGATGGCCGGCGGGCGCCGTAGGCCGGGGGTCCAGTGGTAGTAGGTGTTGAGCAGCACCAGCCTCGCGACCCGCCCGGGATTGGCCAGCGCCCAGTCGATCGCGGGCGGGCCCGAGGCGTCGTGCGCCACGAGCACCAGCTTGTCGGCGCCGACGTGCTCACCGAGCGCGTCGGCTACGGCGGCCAGGTCGCCTACCTGGTTCGCGGTCGTGTACGGATAGCCCTGGGGCTTGTCCGAGCGGCCCCAGCCGAGGAAGTCGAAACGCACCACCTGTCGGCGGCCGGTGAGGTAGGGAAGTAGCCGGTCGTAGAGGTGGGTGCTGTCGGGGAAGCCGTGCATCAGCACGACCGGCGCCCCATTTCCGCGCACCATCTCGACATGCAGCCCGTACGGTCCTCGTGACACGGGCAGGATCTGGCTTTTCGTGTCCACCACAGTCCTTCTCCTTCCTGGCGTCCCATTCTTCTCCTTCCTGGCGTTCCATTCTCGGGCGATGCGTGCCCGATACGGCGGCGTGCGGCTGGCATGCCGGAGGGACACCCCGTTGCCGGTGCCGGGATCGTGGGCGGATGGCAGGTACTTGCGCGGGGGTCGCGACGCGGGCAGGTGCAAGAACTCACCGGGTCGCTGAGTGACGAAACTGTCCCTGTCGCAGATCAGCGTGATAGCCGCCGACCAACTACTATAGATATCTCGAAACATCTCAGGCGATTGTAGGATTAGTGCTCGCCTGCGGTCAAGGGGGTGACTGCCCACATGGAGATGAGCCTGCAGCCCAGCGAAGAGATTGTGGGAATTGACCCGAGCTACCAGTGGAATCTTCCGCACGGCGCGAAGGGCAAGCCGAGAAGAAAAATTCGATCCGTGTGGTATTTCGCACTCCCGCTCACCTCGGCGCATCGGAGTGGGCATTCTGGTTACGGGCATATAATCGAAGGGGTCGGCGGACAGGAACGCTACCTCAACGAGGGCACAGTATATCCGCACGCCTCGCTGATAGAGATGATTACATATCAGCAACGCTGTTTTCCCGATATAACATGGCAGTATACCGACTTAAGTCACCGAACCTGGAGCGATGTCAGGGCAGCGATAGCGGATCATCCTCCCGACGTCGCAGCCTTCACGGTCTACACTGCCACAGCGCTGTGGGCGTTCATCGTGGCCGCAGAACTAAAACGGGTAAACCCGAGGACGACACTGGCACAACCTTGAAGAAACTGCGGGCCGAAGTGAACAGCTGGCTCGAAATGGCGGAAACCTATCGCGACCTGATCACGACAGTATCAGTATCGCCGCCAGCCATCATTCCTGGTGCTCGCATGTACTGGGATTCGTACAACGATCATCCCCAGGTTCGAGCCTGGCGCGGATGTGCTTCGGAGCATAGGGCAGCAGGTCCGGAGGGTTATGCAAAACTCTCCTTGAAGAAGTAAAGCCCGATTGCGGCACGGAATGATGACACAAAGGTCATCAGCGGCCGACGGTAGTCGGTGAAGAGAATCCGCCATGTCTTCAAGGTGGCGACGGCCAGGCTGGACCGTGAGCCCGCCCTACCGCACGTGGCTGACATCATGTGCAGTCGATCGGCCGGACCAATGAGGCCCACGGACGCTGCGCTACAGTCACTCCGTGACGGACAACACTGACTGGCGCGTGACGATCTCGTTGTCCGGCCCGGCCCATGTCGAACGGGCGAAGCGATCCCTCTCCGAGCACGAGGTGGAAGAACATGTCCACCGTCGGCTCGGTCGGAACATCGCCGTCGGCGCGGGTGACTCGCAGATCTTCCTCTACGCAGGGACCGAGATTGCCGCCAGGCAGGCCGAGCAAGCAGCCCGCGACGTGCTGGCCCAGCACGACATCCAGGCGGACTTCGCCCTGCACCGCTGGCATTCGATCGAGGAGGAGTGGGAGAACCCGGACGTCGCGATGCCGCAGACCGAGGCCGAGCGCCAAGCGGAACACCAGCGGCTCGAGGACGAGGAAACCGCCGAGTCCCTCGCAACCGGGATCGCCCAATGGCAGGCCAGAGTGGAGTTGCCGTCGCACCACCAGGCGGTCGCGCTGGCGGGCAAGCTGCGCAGTGAAGGCCGGGCGGTCGTGCGACGCTGGAGGTTCCTGGTCGTCGGCGCCAACAACGAGGACGAAGCCAGGGAACTCGCCGAACAGATCAGGCAGGGCGCAGCGCCAGGCGCAACGGTACACGCCGAGCGCGCCGACGCGTTCGTGCCGTTTATGCCCTTCTGACTTGGGTGTCGGCCCATTCCATCCAGGCGCCGTGGGCGTGGCATAGTCCCAGGGCGCGGCCGACCGCCGTTCCAGTTTCGAAGGTGACAAGCCCCATGACGCTGGCAGAGGCACCTGCATGGCCTGTCGCCGGCGGGATTGGGACGACGTCGATGATCCCCGGCGCGTCCACGCTCAGCCAGGCGAGCGGCTGGCGGCGGGCTCGCCGCTCCAGGACGGCGAGAAAGGCGTGACGTGGCCCGGCGCTCAGGTACCCGCATGCCGAGGTGGTCACCACGACGATCGGCAAGCTCAGATCGAAGGTGTCGAGCGCCGCGTCAAGGTCGGTGACCATGTCACCGGAAATCAGCTTCGGCGGGTGCCGGCGGGCCAGCTCCATGGCCGCGGCCGTTCTGTCCAGGCGCCCGGTGTCGGGCCAGACACACGCGAGCAGCCACCGGGCGTCATCGGCCTTGGTGATATCGACCGGTGAGCGGTCGATGCCCAGGCGGGCGGCGATGGCCGGAAGCCGCGCCGGGACTGGCGCTGTCCCGCGCAGGTCACAGGTGATCGCCACTGGCGAGTCGGCCGGGCCCAGGCTGCCCATCGGCCCGTACTCGAACCGGTAGCGGTCGACCAGCAGGTTGAGCCCCGCGCTGCAGCCGGCATCTAGCAGGCCGATCGGCTCGCCGATCAGGTCAGTTGCTGCGGCGAGCCCGACGGCCAGCAAGGCAGCCCGCCCGGGTTCATTGGTCTGGGTGTGCCGGGTGGCGAGCATCCGGCCGACATTGTGCCGCTGCGACAGGCACAAGTCACGAAACAGCGCGGGTGCCAGGTCCGGATCGGCCCGGCCGGCGTAGACATCAGCAAGGGGGCGCGCGATCCCGCTGAGGACAAGAGAGTGCACCGCCGCGAGCAGGACATTGGGCTGCTGCCCGGTTGGCGGAGCGGCGGCGGTGAGAGCGAGCAGCTCAGGGTCGTCCGCCACCGAGTGAGAGATCGCTGCGTAGAGGGGCGAGTAGGTGCCGCACTCGCTCTCGGCGAAGTCCCGCCAGACCTGACCGAGACGCTCCACGGTCTCCCCAGAAACTGCGTCTCGCACGGCACAGAGCATGAACCACGCGCCAGCGTTTGGTCAACGCTGACCAAATCGGCCAATGGTTGGCCCATGAGGCTGAGGCTGACCAGCGGAGCAGCCTGTGAGCGGCTCGGTCTACGACCTCAGACTCTTTACGCCTACGTGAGCCGAGGCTTGCTCGTCTCGCATAAAGACAGCCGACGCAGTCTCTTTGGCTAGCGCGACCTATACGTCATGCTCAACGAGCTAGAAAGCGCGGACGCGTCAGCGGTGTGGAGGGCGGCGGAAAGGCTGTGGCGTGACGCCCTGGTCGCGGATGATCACGTCGGCTCCCCGGGGCGGAGTCTTGTGCGGGGCACCCCTCGTCGCGCCGGAGTCCGTGGCGTCGGATGCTTTCGCCCCGGAAGCCCCCAGCAAGACCCGGGTCAGCTCGTTGCGGGTATTGAGCAGTTGGTCCAGGGCAGCGTTCATGTGCGCATCGGTTACCCGGAGCCCCCCGCCGTCCTCGCCGGCCTCACCCGTGGTCTCGCCGGCCTCACCCGTGGTCTCGTCGGCCTCGTCTGCGCTCTCGGCTGCCCGCAACGCCGCACGGCGCAGCAACTCCTTGATGAACGACGCGGTGACTCCGCCGGTGCGGGTGATGACAGCTTCGGGGTCGGACAGTTCTAGCTCAAGGTTTCCCTGGTACAGGCGCAGTAGCCGGCGCCGGGCGTCGGCGTCGGGTAGTGGCAGCAAAGCGGCGTGATCAACTCGTCCCGGACGTGCGGCAAGTGCCTCCTCGAGCAGGTCGGCCCGGTTAGTGGTGAGCAAAAAGGTGACATTGACGTCCTCGCCGAGCCCGTCCATCTCGTTCAGGAGCTGGAACAGCAGTGGATGCTGGCCGAAGTGTGGTCCGCGCTCCTGTGCGATAAGGTCCACATCCTCCACAACGATGACCGAGGGCTGCAGCGTGCGCGCCACCGAGCATGCCTCCCGGATCAGGTGCAGGGCAGCACCAGACAGCACCACAACCGTGACGTTGGGCACCTGACCCATGAGGTAGCGCACGGTGTGCGTCTTGCCGGTGCCAGGGGCGCCGTGTAGCAAGATCCCCCGCTTGAGGTGCTGGCCGCTCGCGAGCAGGCGCTGGGCATGCCGGGCGATACCCAGCACTTGCTGCTCGATGCCGTCAAGCACATCTGGCGGAAGGACGACCTGCTCCCGGCTGACGTGAGGGCGGTCGAGGAAGCTGAGCAACGTCCCCGGCCCTGGCCCGAACACTTCTGCGCCAAAGGCAATGACGTGCCCGCGGAACACGTTGTGCTCGATGGCCAGATCACGTACCTCGGCTAGCACCCGCTCTGCCCGCGCCTGGTCAACTGCCGCGACTTCAAGCCTGATTTCCTCGTGCGGGCCATGCATCTCTGGTTCGCGCAGCAGCAGGGCCACCGGCTCACCGTCGTCGCTGACCAGGTAAAGGCCGCATTGCACACAGGAGCGGGTTGCTCCACCTGGCCCCGACGCGCGGGCGGTGGTGGAGACGCTGCCCACTCCGATCGGTGGCATGTGCCGATGCGCCAGCCCTTCCCTTGCCAGGTCCGCCAGCCCGAACTCGATGTGATGAAAGCCCGTGAGACCAAAAAGGTCATGCTGCCGCGACGGGGAGGCTAGCCACGCATCAAGGCCAACTTGCACGTTGACCTGTTCGTAGGGCGGCCATGACCCGCGCACGAGCGCCAGGGCGCGTGCCTGTGAACCGAAATGCCGACGCACCAGGCGCTGCGCCGGAGCATCCTCCGACCGTGCAACCGCTACGGTCCGCCGGACAACCCGCCGGGCGAGCCGACCCACGTCGGCAAGCTCCGGCCGGAGATCGCCAGCCGTGGTGACAGTCATTCCTGAAGACCCGGAGACGGTACCCCCGCGCAGCCGCCCCTGGGTCCTCACGGCAGCAGCATAAGCCGGCGGATGCGGCATGCCCAGCGGTATTCAGCCGGGCACACGAGCGCGGACCCAGTGCGGCGGCGCGCCTTAGCGACCAACCCCCCACGGCGAACCCTGCCCGGCCGAAGAACCTGTACATCCGTGGGTCGGGCGAATAGGAGCCGCGGAGCTACCGCACCCCGACCCTGGCCGGCGCCAGCGGCGCTATAACGTTTTGAATGCCGCGCCACCTGCACGCACGCGGCGCCCTGCGCCAGCCGTTCGGGAGAATAATCGATTGCATTATCCCGAACGGCTGGCGCGAACTGACGTGGGCGGCGGCAGTGGGTCAGAGGCCGTTGAGAACCCTTGTTCGTCGCGCAGCAGCGCATGGGTTCCCGAAACAGGCTCCGAAGGGATCGGCGGGCTCAGGTGCGCTGGCTGCCGGGTCAGCCTTGCGCTTCGCCGGATAGCCATTCCCATTCGCGCAACTCCGCGAGCCGGGCGCTGGTAGTCCTCAGTCGCGATGGCCAGCGGTCCGTCGCCGAAGAAGACGCGCAGTGGCGGGGTTGTCGGCATCGACAAGCTTCAGGACTGCCCGCGCGGACGCGTGCGGGTCGCCTTGGCTTTGCGTCCGCGTTCTGCGGAATTCAGAAAGGCATGCGTTCGATACATTCTCTGCGTGACGATGCCACCCGCTGGGGTGCCCGGCGGCGCGGGACCGGAACGGCCCGGCGGCGCGGGACCGGAACGGCCCGGCGGCGCCGCCGGGCGGCCGGCGATATGGAAGCGGCTGCTGGCCGATATCGGGCCGCTGCGCGAGTCGGCAGCCTACCGTCGGCTGTGGGTGGGCCAGACCGTATCGACGACCGGCAACCTGATGACCGGAGTCGTCATTGCCGTGCAGGTGTACGCTCTCACCCGCTCGTCTCTGGCTGTCGGCATGGTCGCGCTCGCCGAAGCCGTGCCCATGCTGCTGCTCGGGCTCGTCGGCGGAACCTTCGCCGACTCGACCGACCGGCGAAAGCTGGTGCTCGCGACGAGCAGCCTGATGGCCTTGGTGTCCGCGGTTCTGGCGCTGCAGGCCGCCCTCGCCCTGCGGCAACTCTGGCTGCTGTACGTGCTTGCAGCGGTGCAGGCCAGCCTGTTCTCGCTGGACACACCGGCCAGCCGCACGTTCATGCCACGGCTGCTGCGGCCGGAACGGATTCCCGCAGCCGTCGCCTTGTCGCAAATGTCGTTTCAGGCCAGCCTGATCGCCGGGCCGCTGCTGGCGGGCGTCACTATCGCAGGCGCCGGGGCAGCCGCGGCCTATGCCGCCGACGCGGTCAGCTTCCTCCTCGTCATCTACGCCGTCTGGCGGCTGCCGCCCATTCCGGTCCCGGGCGGGCGGGCTGCGCCGGGGATCCGATCGGTCATCGCAGGATTGCGCTACGTGCGGCGTCACCCGGTACTGGCCGGGTGCCTGCTGCTCGACATCAACGGCATGGTTTTCGGCATGCCGATGGCGCTGTTTCCCGCGCTGGCCCACGTCCACTTCGGCGGCGGATCGCGCACGGTCGGCCTCTTGTACGCCGCTCCGGCGATCGGAGGGGTCGTTGGCGGTGTTTTTTCCGGGCCGCTGTCGGCTATCCGCAGGCAGGGGCTCGCCGTTTTGATCGCTGTCGGAACGTGGGGCCTGGCAATCGCTGGCTTCGGCGTGACGAGAACGCTCGTGCTCGCCGTGCCACTCCTCGCCATCGCCGGTGCGGCCGACATGATCAACAGCACCTTCCGCGGCACCATTCTCCAGATCAGCACGCCCGACGCCATGCGCGGCAGAGTCAACTCAGTCGGCTTCGTCGTCAGCGAGGTGAGCCCGGCGCTCGGGAACGTGGAAGCAGGCGTGGTGGCGGCGGCGACCTCACCCGCGATCAGCGCGATCAGCGGAGGGCTCCTCTGTGCCGCCGGGGCCGCGGCGCTCGGGCTGATGATGCCCGCCTTCGCCCGCTACCGGGCGCGATACCAGGCGGGGGACGAAGGGACGGTTCCCAGTGCGCCGCCCGCCGCTTCCTGACGCCGCTCTGCTTGAGGGGCTTTACGAGCCTCTTCGAGGATCCCCTGCCGCGGAGCGCGACGCCCTCAAACAGACTCTAAGGCGTGCCGGCCGCCCGGTAAGTACGGGCGTTTAGGCTTTCCGCTCATGCGCGAGGACTCCACCCGCAAATGGTCAGCGGAGATCTTCACACTCACCGATCAGCTGGTCACCTACTACATCCATCCCGACGTCGCCAACAAGGTCCGCGAGCTGCTGCACGCCAAGCTCACGGCGGGTGCCTACCAGGAACTGACCAGCAACGAGGCGTTCGCCCGGGCGATTACCGCGGACATGCAGTCGGTGAACGGGGACAGACACCTCTACCTCGCGCACACGTCGAAATACCTGCCGGAGCAAGCCGACCCCGTGCTCACCGAGAGTACACAGGACCCGCGCGCCGCCGGTTTGCTCGGTGACGGCTTCGCCAAGGTCGAACGGCTGCCGGGCAATGTCGCGCTGCTTGATATACGGCGGTTTTTCGATCCAGCAGGCTCCGGGTTCGCCGCGGTCGCGGCGATGAATCTGGTGGCGAGCGCGGACGTGCTGCTGATCGACCTGCGGGAGTGCAGCGGGGGAGAGCCCGAAATGGTGGTAACGGTCCATAGCTATCTGGTGGACGAACGCACCCAGCTCAATGGCCTGGTCTTCCCCGCCGAGAAACGCACCGTTCAATACTGGACGCTGCCCTATGTCCCTGGGCCAAAATTCGGCGGGACGAAGCCCATCTACGTGCTGACCAGCAACCGGACGTTTTCCGGCGCCGAGGGATTCAGCTACGACCTGCAGCAGTACGGGCGGGCCACGATCGTTGGCGAGCCCACGGCCGGTGGCGCCAACTTCCACTTCCCGATGCGGGTCAGTGACCACCTCTTCTCGGCGGTCCCATCTGGCTATCCGGTCCAGCCCGTCTCGGGAACGAACTGGGAGGGAGTCGGGGTGCAGCCGGACATTCCGGTCGCCGTCGGCCGCGCCTTTAAGACGGCATATGGGCTCGCGCTCCACTATGTGATGGGCCTGGATGCCGATGGCCCCCGGCGTCAGGTCGCCGAGCAGGCCGCGCGGGCGCGTGCGAGCCTGGACGCCGATTAGGATCAACACTGGAGGATGGCCGTTGCCCGCTGTCCCGCAATTTCGCGCCGGCGCCTGGTCTCCGGTCGCGAGTGACCTGGGGTACGTGTCGCTATGGCCGGCTGGGCGCCGTTTGCCGGCCGGCTGGTGCGAACTTGGGCCGCCCACGGACCGCGCCGCCGCGCTGCAGGCCGCGGTGTCCGCCTCGAACCATGCCGGCGGCGCCGCTGCCGGGCCACCGCGCAGGTCCCTCGGGATCGACACGGTGATCGCCCGCTTCGCGCGGCAGGCGCGGCGCTCGCCCGACAAGCCCGCGGTGATCGACGCCGACGCCGTATACACCTATGGCCAGCTCGAAGCGCGGGCGCGCGGCGTCCAAACCGCGCTCACGGACATGGGAATCGTGTCCGGCGACACGGTTGGCGTTTGCATGGACCGGAGCGCCGATCTTGTCGCCGTGCTGCTCGGCATTCTGTCGTCTGGAGCGGCCTACGTGCCGCTCGATGGCAGTTACCCCGAGGGCAGGCTGCGGTTCATGTCAGCCGACGCCAGGCTGGCGGCCATCGTGACCGGCCCGCGGTACACACAGCGGACATCTGCCGCCGGTGTGCCCGTCCTCGGCATCGCCGACATTGCGTCAAGCGCCGGCACGGGCGGCCGTCTCAACCCCGGCGAGCCGGACTCTCTCGCCTATGTCATCTACACCTCGGGATCCACCGGGGCGCCGAAGGGCGTCGAAGCGACCCACCGGAATCTCGCCGCCTTTCTCGACGCCATGGCGATGCTGCTCCCCGCGTCGGCCGCTGCCCGGGTGCTGTTCAGCACGCAGCTTTCCTTCGACATCGCCGGGCTTGAGGTCTTCTTCCCGCTGACCATGGGCGGGGCCTGTCTGGTCGCGCCACATACCTGGCTGCTCGACCGCAGGTCCCTTACCGACCTGATCAACTCGGCCGCCCCGTCGCTGGTCCAGGCCACTCCGGTTGGGTGGCGGCTGCTGCTGGACGGAGGCGCCCGTTTCACTGGCGGCCAGGTCGCCCTCTGCGGAGGCGACGCGCTTCCACCATCGCTGGCGGCGCGTCTCGCCGAGATTCCGGCGGCCGCGTTCAACATGTACGGGCCGACCGAGGCATCGGTCTGGGCAACCGCGTGGCCGATTGAGTCGGCGGATGTGGCGATTGGCACGGCGCTGGCGCACGCTCGCGTCCACGTGCTTGACGAGGACCTGGTGCCGGTACCCGACGGCGTCGAGGGTCAAGCACACATCGGCGGGCCCGCGGTCGCGCACGGCTACCGCGCACGACCTCAGCTCACGGTGGACCGCTTCGTTCCCGACCCGTGGGCCATGACCGTCGGCGAGCGGCTGTACGCCACAGGTGACCTTGTGCGCCAGGTCAACGGGCGGCTGCACTGGCTGCGGCGCGGTGACACTCAGGTCAAAGTCAACGGCAACCGCATCGAGCTGGGAGAAATCGAGTCGGTGGCCACCGGGCTCAGCGGGGTACGCGCCGCCGTCGCGGTCGTCGCCCACACCCACGAGCGGGCGGCCCTGCAGCTCTTCGTCGAAGGCACAGATGACGGGGAGACGGTGCGGCGGCGACTGCGCGCCCGGCTGCGAGAACTGCTGCCGCCCGCGATGGTGCCGCAACGCATCGTGGTGATGGACGCGTTACCGCTCACCCCGAACGGCAAGGTCCACCGGGCGGCCCTGGAAGCCTGGCCAGGTGCGCGGTGAAGGTGCTCATCACCGCGGCCCACCCGGATGACACGGAGTTCGTGTGCGGCGGCACCGCCGCGACCTTGGCACGCAGCGGCGCCGAGATCACTCTCGTGGTCGTGACCAGCGGCGAGGCGGGCTTGCCCGCCGGTGCCGACGCCACGGTGCGGGAACGGGAGCAGACCGCGGCCGCGGCGGTAATCGGCATGTCGAGCACGCATTTCCTGCGCTTCCCCGATGGGCTTGTCGAGCCGAGCCTCGACCTGCGCCGCGAGCTGACCGCAGCCGTCCGGCGCGTCCGCCCTGACCTGGTCATCACGCACACGCCGCACCGCAATCTCCGCAGCGTCCGGTCGAGCCACCCGGACCACCTCGCCGTCGGGCAGGCAACGCTCGCGACGGTCTATCCGGATGCGAGGAACGAGCGGATGTTTCCCGCGCTGCTCGAAGAGGGTCTCGAGCCGCACATCGTTCCCGAGGTGTGGCTGCACGGCACGGCCGAATCTGACATCGGAGTGGACATCACGGCTGAGTTCAGCACGAAGATGGACGCCATTCGCTGCCACCGATCGCAGCTCGCCGGGTTGGGGGACGACCCCGAAGGTTTCTTCCGCACGTGGGGCGAGGAATCGGCGGCACAGCAGCGCATGCCGCCGGGATCGCTCGCCGAGGAGTTCTTCCGCATTGACAGCCGCTGATCGCATCCCGGAACGGGGGACTGCCCGACGACGGAGCGGAGCGCGCCAGCCGGCGCGCCGGCACACCGCCCACCCCAGGGTGTGATGGCTCCCCCTACATTGCCGCCAACCAAGGAGACCACGGATGGAACCGCGCCCGGACGCCTCACGCGAGTGGCTGCCGATCTTGACTTCTGTGCTGGAGATTGCCGAAGCAGATCTCGCCGCTCAGGTAGACGGCGCATCCTTCGTCGAACTTGGTGGCACCTCGCTGCGTGCGGTTGAATACGCTGCGCGCCTGTCACGGGACTGTCATCGCGTGGTTGATGTGGGTGCTCTGCTGGGCGGCTCTCCGCTGAGCGCGGTCGCTCCCGGCGAGGCGGCAGCGGCGGATGATGCTGCCACGGCGGATGAGGCGGCCGCCCGGCCGCCGCGACCGCCCGGCGGCGCCAGCGCGCCGCACGACCTCACGATGGGGCAAGAGGCGATGCTGCTGAACGAGCAGCTGTTCGGGGGGACAGCTTTTCATCTGCTCTTCAGCGCCGATATCCATGGCCCGCTCGACGTCGCCCGGCTGCGGTCAGCGATCTGTTGGCTGGTCTGCCGGCATCCCGCACTGCGCACGGTGTTCGTGCGAGACGAGGAAGGCAGGCGCCGCCGGCGTGTGCTCGGCTCGTGGGCGCCTGTCATCATCGAACAGCCTTTGCCGCCGGCCGCCGTGAACCAGCCGCCGGCCGCCGTGAACCAGCCGCCGGCCGCCGTGAACCAGCCGCCGGCCGCCGCGGACCCGCCGCCGGGCGCCGTAAACCTGCCGTCTGCTGCCCCGGGCCAGGCGGTGGCCGCTACGGACCCGGTGGCGGCCGCCCAGGCGCTGATAGCTCCCTTCACCGCTTCGTTGCTGCGGCCCTACGATCAGCCGCCGGCGGTGTTCTTCATCTGCCGGGCTGGTCCCGGCCGCACAGTGCTCTCCCTCCTGGCGCATCACGCGGTGGTCGATGGCTGGGGTGCTGGGCTGCTGTGGAGGGAACTGACCGCCGCTTACGCGGCGGGACCGGACGCGATCACTGATCATCCAGCCGGGGAAGCCACGGGCGGAAGCTTGACCGCCCTCGAACGGACCGAGGCCGCCAAGCGGGCCGCCCGAAGGCGCGCCGAGGCACTCGCCGGATGGCGCGTGTGCGTGGAGCTGCCGACCGATCTTCGCCGGCCACGCGACAGATCGATGGCTGGGGCACGTCTGGTTTTCGGCCTGAGCGAGACCGCCCGCGCCGGATGTGCGCAGCTCACCCGAGAACTCGGCGTAACCAGGAACACCATCTTGCTCGCGGCGTGGGCGCTGGTGATTGGCCGCCGGGCGGCGGCGTCCAGGCTCCTGATAGGTGTGGCCTCCGCGAGCCGGACCACCGCGGAATCGATGCAGGCCGTGGAGTGCGGCACCAAGTTGCTGCCAGTTGGCTGTGATCTCACCGATGCCGCTACCGTCGAGGATTACCTGCGGGATACCGCGACTGCCCTGCGCGAGGCGCTGCAATGCGCGGAGGCTCCTTTTGAAAAGGTCGTCGCGGCGCTTGGAGCCGGCGGCGACCAGTCGCGCCACCCACTGGTCCAATTCGCATTCGGCGCTCATGACGAACTGCTGCCACCCTGCCTTCCCGCCGGAGATGTCACATTTCATCTGCGGGAGGGATTCTGCGGCGGCACCGCCTTCGAAGCCGTTCTTTACGTCCAGCGGTGGGGCGAAAGCCCCACGCTCGCGCTCGAATTCAGCACGTCGGCGCTGCGGGGGGACGAAGCGGCGGCCCTGGCCAGCGCCATCGACGTTGCCCTCGTTGAATTCGCCGCCAATACCGGTCGGCCGCTGGCCGAGGTAAGGACGATCAGCCACGAGCAGCGACGCGAGCTTGTCCGCTGCGGCCTCGGGCCGTCCACCGACAGCTCCGCCGACCTGTGGCAGCTCCTGGAGCAGGCGGCGCGCGCGAACCCCTCCGCGACCGCGCTGCGCGACACCGATCCGACCCGAACCCTCACCTACCAACAGCTGTTGAGCGCCGTCGAGGCGCAGGCCGCTGCGATGGACGCGGCCGGAGTGCGACCCGGCGACCGCGTCGCCCTGGCCGTGCGGCGTTCCGCACGCGAGATCGTGGCCATCTTGGCCACGCTACGGCAAGGCGCCGCCTACACCGGGCTGGAGCCGAGCACGCCGCCCGCCCTCGTGGCGAAGATGCTCGACGTCGCCCAGATACGGGTCGTGCTCGGCGACGCGGGACGGCTGGCGTCGCTCGGGAGCGCACTGGACGGCCGCACCGCGCTGACCATAGTGCGCTCGCACCAGCACGCGGCCGCCGTGCAGCCGCCGCCCTCGGCAACCGTGGATCCGTCGGCCGCCGCCTACGTGGCTTTCACCTCAGGCACGACGGGCACCCCCAAAGGCACGAGAGTCTCGCGCCGTGCGGTCGTTCGGCTGGCGCAAGCACCCGAGTACCTGCGGGCCGGCGCGTGCGACCGGTTCATGCGGCTTGCACCGCTCGCCTTCGATGCCTCAACGCTGGAGATATTCGCCCCACTGCTCAATCGGGGCACGATCGAGGTCTTTCCGGGCAACCACGTCACCGCGGACGCGCTCGCGGAGTTCGTGGCGGCACGGGACATCACTGGGCTGTGGCTCACCGCGGGCTTGTTCCGGCTGGTCGCCGACTACCAGCCGGGCGCGTTCGCCACCGTCCGGCAGCTCCTGACCGGCGGCGATGTTGTTCCGGCCGCGCATGTGGCCCGCGTCTTGCGGGCCTGTCCGGGCCTTCGCCTCACCAACGGCTACGGGCCGACGGAGAACACGACCTTCACCACCGTCCACCACATCGACGATGTCGCTGAGGTCGAGGATCCTGTCCCGATCGGCCGGCCGATCCAGGGCACCGGGGTTCTCGTTCTTGACGGGGAGTCGCGGCTTGTGCCTGCGGGCGGCATCGGGCAGCTGCACACCTATGGTGACGGTCTCGCCGACGGCTACGTCGGCTTTCCCGCCGAGACCGCACGAGCGTTTGGCCACTTCAGCCCGGACAGCGAGCATCGGCTGTACAGGACCGGCGATGTGGTCCGCTGGGACACCACCGGGCGCTTGCGGTTTCTCGGCCGGCGCGACGGCCAGGTCAAGATCCGTGGTTTCCGTGTGGAACTCGATGACGTGAGCCGTGCGCTGCGCGAGTTCCCGAATGTTCGCGACGCTGTCGTCGTCGCCACCCCGGGCTCGGGTGACCGGCGCTTGGTGGCGGGCGTTGCCGCCCCCGCCGACCCGGCACTTCCCGAGGCGCTACGCGCATTCGCCACCGAGCGCTTGCCCAGCTATGCCATACCGTCGCTGTGGGCGTTCGTCGATGAACTGCCGGTTACCGTCAATGGCAAGGTAGACGCGGCGCGGCTGGTCGACATCGCGAAGGCCAGTGACCCCGTCCGTGCCGCGTTCGTGGCGCGGCGCCGGGCCCGGGACGCCGCTTCCCGCGACTCCGGGGCCCAGCCCGGCGCGGCCCAGGTTCGCACGGCCCCGAATGACGCGGCCAAGGTCGGCGCGGCCAAGGTCGGCGCGGCGAAGGTCAGCGCGCCCCAGGTAAGCGCGGCCCAGGCCGACGCGGCCGCCCGGCGCGACGCCCGCGGGGACGGTGTCACCGCGCTCGATCCGGTGGAGGCGGCGGTGCGGCACGCCTGGGAGGAGGCGCTCGGCCGCGGGCAGTTCGCGCCCGATGAGCGGTTCTTCGACGTCGGCGGCAACTCGCTGGATCTCCTGCGCGTCCACGCGAGCCTGCAGAGCCGCCTCCCTGGCGCCGATTTCAGCGTCCGGGACCTGTACCGCCACCAGACGGTGGTCACCCTGGCCGAGTATTTGCGCACCCGCTGCGGCGCGCAGAACGGATCGTCATGAACCGCGTCGCCGGCAGGAGCATGAGGGCGGCCAGCGGTCACCGGCAGGAGGGCATGTGAACGCGTCGCTACGGATTTGCCAGCCAGTCCGGCCCGGCGGTCATATCAGGGTCATCAGCCCGGGCATGCCGACATTGGCACAACTCCCCGAGCGGGCACAGCGAGCCGAAGCCGCGCTCGCCGGCCTTGGCTTCACGGTAAGCCTCGGCAGGCACGCGGCGGCCGTCTCGGCCGACGGAACCAAAGCCGGCAGTGCGGAGCAGCGCGCGCATGACCTTATGGAGGCATTCGCGGATCCGGCCGTGGACGCCGTCTTGTGCGCGGACGCCGGTATGGGCTCGGGCGAGCTGCTCGACTTTCTTGACCCCGGGGTGTTCACGGCCAGCTCGAAGCCATTGATCGGGTACTGCGACAACGTATTTATCAACCAGTATCTCGCGTCGACGGCAAGGCTCAGCTCGCTGTACGGCTGCACATTTATGGCACATCTGGGCGAAGCCGACGGCCCCTTCACGGAAACCCTTGACTATCTGCTGCGGGCGCTGGACAGCACAACACCCCTGGAGTGTGCCCCGGTGGCCTCCCGCACAGGGGAGTTTGTGAATTGGTACATCCCCGGGCACGAAGCACGCCGTCGGCACCGCACCGTCGCCGGCGGCTGGACGTGGCTGCGTCCCGGCGCCGCGCGGGGCCCCCTCGTCGGTGGTGAGATACGGCTGCTCCCCGAACTGGCCGAGAGGTTTGCCCTCACGTTCGGCGGCGCTGTCCTCTTCTGGCACCTCGCCTTCAAGGCCCCGCCGCCGGAGCCGCTCTTTCGCAAGCTGTGCAGCAGCGTCGACCTGACCGGGCTCGCCGGGATGGTGGTCGGCGCGCATCCGGACATCCCGCCGCACGAATGGGCGGCGATGCTGAGCGACCTTCTCGACGACCTGCTGCCGGATGCCGAGTACCCCGTGGTCGCCAACGCCGACATCAGCCATCTCGACCCGGCCTGGACGGTCCCCTACGGTGAGCAGGTCACATTGAGCTCGCCGGCCACCCTGTCGTTCGAGCGCGGCTGCTCACACGTGCCGCGCGGATAGGATCGCGCCACGACGCGGCAGCCGTTCGGTATCGATGTCGTTGATGCTGTAGGGCGTGACCCGTGGATCTGTGGCGGCGCGGATCGGCGCCGCGCGCATTCACCAAGGTCCCACGGGACACGCCCTACAAGCAGCCGGCGCCTGCCAGGAACCCGGTGAGCCGCGCCGTTCCCTCCCCGATCTGGTCCGGGTCGAGGTAACTGCAGGACAGGCGCAGGTCCGAATCGCCCTTGGCGTCCAGATAAAACTGGGACATCGGCGTCCACAAGACGCCGTACTCCGCTGCCGACCGTTCCATGAGCGCGGCATCCGCGCGTATCGGCAGCCGCATCCGGACGAAAAACCCCCCATCGGGGCGGTTCCACGTTACCCGCGGCGGCACCGTGTTCGCGGGCAGGGTACGGTCGAGCGCGCGCACGAGCAAGACGAGGTTGCGGCGGTAAACCTCCGACCTGTGGCGGCCGAGTTCTGCCAACGAACCGCGGTGATCCAGCAGCATCCCGCCGATGATGGCCTGGCTGATCGGCGATGTGTTGACGGTGACAAAGCACTTGAGGGTGGCGAGATGATCGGCGAGCCGCCCGGTGGATCCGGCCGCGTCGCGCACCACCTGGTCGGCGACGACGAAGCCGACCCGGGCGCCCGGCAGGCACACCTTCGCGAAGGTGCCCAGGTAGAGCACTCGACGGTTCTCGTCCATGGCCTTGAGCGGTGCGAGCTCTGCCCCCGGCTGGGCAGTGAACCCGTAGGCATTGTCCTCAAGCAGGAACAGATCCTCGCGTTCGGCGATGTCCAGCAATTCCTTGCGGGTGGCCAGATCCAAGACGGTGCCCGACGGGTTGGCGAAATCCGGCGCGACATAAAAGGCACGGATCCGGCGGCCCTCGGCTCGCGCCCGCCTGCACGCGGCAACCAGGTAATCCAGGTCAAGGCCGGTGGGCTCCTCGTCGACCGGGACGATGCCGACATCGAGCAGCCGGGCCGCGCCGGTGATGCCGACAAAAGAGGGGTTGGTTATGGCAAGCAGGTCGGTGCCCGGCCGGCACAATGCACGTACCGCGACGAGCATCGCCTCCTGGGCGCCTACCGTGATGACGATATCGTCGGCGCAGACACCGATATCGAAGTCTGCCCGCAGCGCGCGGGCCACCAGATCGTTGATGATTCCGCGGCTGGGCCCGTATTCGTACAGCAGGCGGCGCGCCCGTTTGGCGGTGAAGCCGCAGTCCGTGCGCAGATGATTGACGAACAGGTCGATGCACCGCGTGACGTCGAGGTCATCGAGATGGATGAGGTTGGGGGCGCCCGGAGCGAAGGAGATCGCGTCCGGGTATCTCGCCGTGATTTCGTTGAGGAAATTAAGCGAGCCCATCACGGGGTCGCGTAGCGACCCGTGCAAGGCGGTCTCGTCGATATGGCTCATCCGGCCGTGCCCTTTTCCACGCCGGAACCACGTGACCAGATCTGGTCCAGCCGGGCGATCACATCATCGCTGTAGAGCCGCACAGCCTGCGTGTACGAGAACTCGGCCAGATATCGCCGGAACGCCTCCAGCGGTTCCTCGGCGAGGTTGAGCATGCGCCGGTTAGCGATCACGGCCGCGCCCGCGAGCTGAGCGACGGCTCTACCGATGGCACCGTCCATCTCTTCGGCAGGCACCACCTCGTCGCACAGCAGCTCAGCCGCCGGTTCGGCGGCGCTGATCTTCCGGCCAGCGAGGATTATCTGCCGAGCAAGCCGGCTGCCCGTCTGGCGGGTCAGCCGGAGGTTGGCCACCCCCGGCACGATTCCCTCCTGGGCGGCTGGCAGGCTGAAGTACGTGTCATCCGCGGCGATGACCCGGTCGAACACGAGCAGGAGCTGCATGCCGCCGCCGATGGCGAACGAATCAACCGCAGCGACCCACGGCTTTTGCACGGCCTGGTCCGGCGAAGCGCCCGGGCTGGGCAGCAGACCGTGGGCGATCTTGTTGATGTAGGTCATCTCTCTGCGGAGCAGGAAATCAACAAAGGAAATCCGGCCGTTGCGAAGGTCCGCCAGGTTGATGCCCGCGCTGAATACCCGCTTGCCGCGGTACCGCCGATGTGTCATCTTCCCGCCGCGCAGGACACCGACCTGCACCTGTGTATCGAGCAGCGCGAGGTCGACCGCCGTCTCGATGTCGTCGGCTAGCTGGTCGTCCTCGGCGTTCAGGCATCGCCCGTTTTCGACGGTGATGTGTGCGGTGCCGTCGGACCGCTCGATCGATACGGACTGGAGCTGGACGCGGCCGCTGCGGCAAAAGGCGGGAAGCAGTTTCTGCGCGCGCGGCGACCCAAGCAGCATCGCCTCAATCAGATGAGCGCCTACGGCTGATGATCTCAGCAGGCCGCGGAAGAAAATGCCCTGATCGATCTCGTGCCCGTCCTTGTCGGCCTGGACGTGTGCGCGCTCTTGCGCGATCTGTGCCCGCGTCGGTACCAGGCCGGCGAATCGCTCCGCAGCCGCGTAGGCAAGCTCGTCGAGCCGGAGATACAGTGCCCGCCCGCCGGTCAGCGCGTCGTAGACCGGTTCGGCGTTGGTGTTGATGAACAGGTCCCGGGCGGCCCGGCAGGCTCGCAGCACCTGCGTCGCGGCCTCCTGCTGAGCCGCATCGCGCTCGGCCTTGACGGGCAGCGCCGCGAGGACGCTCTCGCCGTGGCGCACGTAGCCGGTGAGCGCCGCAGCGTCGTGCGCGAGCACGCCGGTGAATGCCGGCGGCCGTTCCCGCCAGCGTGGTAGCGTCTCCAGCCCCGCAGCGGTGACCACGGTCACCCCTCGCCGATCCGGCGTAGCCGCCTCAGCTCCCTGTCACAGGCGGCGAGGTGGGCACCGAGGGCATCTTCGTAGCTCGTAGTCGCCGCCTCAAGCAGCAACTGACGCCGGATCGCGTGCTCGGCGCCCGCAACGCGTCCGAGCATGACCACCGCCGCCTGCGTCGCCGCTGCCAGGTCGCTAGTGATCTCATCTATCAGGCCGATGGCGACAGCCTGCTCCGCGAGGATTTCGCCGCCCCACAGCACCAGCTGCCTGGCCCGCGCCAGCCCGACCTGGTTTACCAGCCGGTGAACACCCATTCCCGGCCAGAACTGGCCGTCATTGACGGGCAGCAACAGCCGGGTATCCGCGGTCGCGATCCGGTAGTCCGACGCCAGCAACAGATCGAGCGCGGGCCCCGCGCAGCTTGTGGCGGCCAGCGCGATGCTGACCGCTCCAGTGCGTTCGAGGCGGCGGACGGCGCGCTCCCACCGGTTCACCTCCCTGATACTCACGTTGCCTGGCCACGACCTGGTGTTCGTTGGTGACGGCTGGAGCCGCACCAGCACCACGGCCGGGTCGTCCTGGCCTTCTATCTGGCGGCAGATCTCGTCGATGGACGCGGTCAGCTCGCTGAGCGGGCAGGTCCCGTCGGCATCAAGGACAAGCCCAGGGTCGTCGAGCTGATCACACATTTCCTGACGTGTGTACATGCTTTATCCGTTCGCCTCGCCGCAGGTCCGCCTCGTCACTGGGGCCCTACCACCGAATCAGAGCCGCTTCGATAGTCGATCCAGGCCCCATAGTCATCACGACGCCGTAATCGCCCGCCGCGACGGTGGCTTCATGCATCAGCCGTTCAAGGGAAAAAAGAAAGGACGCGCTGGAGAGATTTCCGTAATCGCGCAGGACGCGTATGGTATGCCGCACATCGTGCCGGGCGAGCCCCAAGTTAATACGGACAGAATCGATGACTTTCTTTCCGCCGGCATGAATCACCCAGTGGCCGATGTCCGACTGCCGCAGCCCGGTCCCCGACAGCAGCCCGCTGACCGCCTGCTTGGCCTGCGCGCCGAGGATGTAGGGCACCTCGGGGTCAAGGAAGAAGCTGAACTTGCCGTGGGTGTCGTCCCAGTCGAAACGCATGGCGTCGATGGCCTCGGGGATGAGGCGGCTCGCGAATCCCAGCAGCGCGGGCTGGCGGGGGGAGCGGGCCGGTGCGGTCAGCACGCTCACGGCCGCCGCGCCGTCACCGAACAGGCTGTTCACCACGGACGCCCGCATGCTCGAATCGACGACATAGGCGGCCGAGCAAACCTCAATGCAGGCAAGCACGCCAAGCTCACCGGGGTGCCTGGCGGACCATCCAGTCACCGCCGTCAGGCCGTTCAGCCCCGCATTGCATCCCATTCCCACCACGTCGAGCCGGGCGCAATCCGGGGGAATCCCCATCTCCTTGATCAACCGAGCGCTGAGGCCTGGCGTGAGAAACCCGGTCGAGGTCACGCAGCATAGGTACCTCACGTCAGAAGGGCTCGCGCCGACCTCTTGCAGGCACGCCTCGATGGCGCCGCGCCCGAGCGAAACGCCCTGGGCGGCATGCCGGCGGAGTAATTCGCCCTGGCTTTCAGCCTGCCGGGCGCCATCGGACTCGCGACGGGAAAGGCCCAGGTACCGCCGCTCGATCCCGCTGTTGAGAAATACCGAGCGAACTCGAGGGTCGCTGATGTCGAATTCGTCGAGGATGTCGCGCTGAGTGTAGGAATCGGCCGGCACCTTCGTGCCTATCCCGGCGATGACCGGCAGGATCCCCGCACCGGGCCCCCCCGCGGCGGTGCTGGCCCGGGGACGCCCGCTCCGTCCGCTCCGTCCGCGGCGGTCCTCCTCGGAATCCCCAGCGGCGTTTACTATCTCTCCAGCAGTCACTGAGCCTCCCTTGACGGCAAATTGAGCGGGAATTTACCGGCCCACTCTCCCGGGCAGTATGTTCAGTACTATGCAGATACCGGCGCCGGCAGCTGACAGCGATGATCTCGAGCCACGAGTGCGATACACCAAACGCGGCCGCGTGGCATATGTAACACTTAACCGCCCGCACATCCTCAATGCGATGGATCTGCGAACGCATGAGGAACTTGGGCGAATCTGGGATGACTTTGAAGCCGACGACGACTTGTGGATGGCCGTGCTCACCGGCGCCGGGGACCGCGCTTTCTCGGCCGGGCAGGACCTCAAGGAACTCGCCGCTCGGGTCCGGGCCGGAGTAACCGGAAATGACACCATTGGCAGCCGTGGCAAACCCGGCTGGCCGCGGCTGACCGAGCGTTTTGAGCTCACCAAGCCTGTCATAGCCAAGGTCCGCGGTCACGCCCTTGGCGGTGGATTCGAGCTCGCTCTTGCCTGCGACATCATCGTGGCCGCGGCCGATGCTTGTTTCGCGCTTCCCGAGGCCAGGCTGGGCCTCATTCCGGGGGCCGGCGGCGTTTTCCGGCTGACCAGGCAGATTCCCAGCAAGATCGCGATGGGCCATCTCCTTACCGGCGCCAGCATGACCGCCGACCGGGCATTTCAGCTCGGGCTGGTCAACGAGGTCGTGCCGGCGGCGGACCTTGACGCGTGCGTCGATAACTGGGTCGCGGATGTGCTGCGATGCGCACCGCTGGCGGTCCGCGCCATAAAGCAGGCCGCGGGCAGATCCGCCGCCCTTTCGCTGGCCGAGGCGTTCGCCACCGAGTACCCGAGCGAAACACGGCGCATGCGGAGCAGGGATGCGCGGGAGGGAGTAGCGGCGTTCGTCGAGAAGCGGCAGCCGCGATGGCTCGGTTGCTAAGCGGCGGGCCACGTCATCCTGCTCTTATCCGTTGCCGCCGCCCGCCGCGGCGGCTCGTGGTCGGCTGGCCGCGGCGCCGTCCGGCGGGCCGGCCGCGGCGCCGTCCGGCGGGCTGAGCCGGGCAAGATGAGCCCGCACAGCGGCGAGCCATCCGGCAGGGTTCTCCTGATGCGGCTCGTGAGCGGCGTTAGCGATCACCTCGAACCGCGCGCCCGCGATGGCCGTGGCCAGCTCCTGGCAGGCCGCCCGGATGAGGGTGTCGTGTTCACCCACGATCACGGTGACCGGCAGCGCGAGCGCCGGCATCGCCGCCAGCACGGAGTCGTAGCTGCCAATCTCGACACCGAGCGCGGCAAAGGCTTCGACGTCGGCCCGCGCGATGTTGCGGCGTGCGCGCTCGCGCTGCACCGCGTCGACCGGGACGGACTGCGGCCCCCGGTCCCTGATGCCACCAAGAAAGTCGGCCAGCGAGGCCATGCCGCGCTCGCGCCCGATGGCGGCGAGCCGCTCGATCGCGGGGGCGGCAACTGGGGCGACCGGCGCAGCCGCCGCGTTAGTCAAGATCAGCGACCTTAGCCGCTCGCAATGGGCGGCCGCGAACCGCATCGCGACGATCCCGCCAAGGGAATGACCGAGAAGATCGATGGGCGCCAGGCGGCGTTCGGCGATGAAGAACGCAAGATCATCTACCAGATGGCTGATGGAATACGAGTCTCTGCGCCCGATCTTCGTGCTGTCGCCGTGACCGCGCTGGTCATAGGCGATGACGCGGCGGTCTGCCGCGAGAGCGGGCGCTACGTCGGCCCAGTCGGCCCGACTGTTGGCGAAACCGTGGAGTAGCACCAACGGGGGATCGCCGGAGCCCCACTCGTCGAAGACGAGATCAACTTCACCCGAGCGCACGATCATTGTGAGGCCTCAGCTGAGGTAGTCGTCTGGCCCGCCGTCGCGCACAGTGTCGAGGGTGAAACAGTGGAACCCGCCGCCGAAAAGCCGCCGATGACGGTGCCGGACCGGTACGACGGTGAACCGATTGCGTTCGAGCGTGCGCATCAGTTCGGGACACGCGTCGTTGACCAGTACGGTGTCCGGGGACACCGACAGCACATTCAAATCGATGAACGGGCTGGTAAGGATAAGGTCGTCGTCATCGTAGCGGGGAAAGCTATTTTCCGCGGGAGCCGGCGGGACGATCATGTCCCAGCGGCGCAGCGGTTCCGGTAGGAAATCGGCAACCTGCTTGGAGCGCACGAGAAGCGTGCCGGGCCGAAGAGCGAGCACCATGCTGTCAATGTGGCTGTCGCTGAGCCGGTACATCCGGTGAATGCGGAACCGCCCGGCCAGGTGACGTTCCAGCCAGTCGACTGCCATCTCGTGGTTGGCGGTCGAGGCGTTGACGACGATGTCCCGCCCAAGCCGCAGGCACTGCGCGCCGTCGAACATAATCTCAAACCCAACGTCATAGGGTGAAGGAGACTGCTCGCAAATGGGCTCCACGGGGCCGCCCATCGTATTCGAACTATCCGCGTAGGAGGTGTCGAAGGATGCGTCGGTCATCAGCGGACGCGGCATCACCGTCCAGCGGGCGCCCCGCCGGAAGTAGTCAGCGAAAATTGGTGCGAGAAACTGGTTTTCGAAATAGCGGGAGCGGATCATCGGCGCGGTCTCGATGATCTCGTCCCCGGCGATGAGGGTGGTATCGCGGACATTGAGCGGCGGAACCACGGCCGCCGACCAGGCGAGCGTCCGGACTTCGGTCGTCGTGGGGTGGAGGTCCATCGGGCGCAGCACGCGCACCGACAGTTCCTCAAGCGCTTTCGCAATGCCTTCGACATCCTCGTTGAGTTCATCGACGTACCGCTGCCTGATCGGCGATTGCCGAGACGCTTCCTGCCCGTTGCCCGCGCGGATGGAAAGGCGCGGATAGCACCATTCAGATCGCACGAGGTTGTCGTGGAAGAAGAGGTCAAACGATAGTTCCCGCTCGTGCGAGGTATAGTTTAATGCCGAGCCGACGATCACTTCCCTGAGTGGCGACCACTCGTCATAGCTATTCAGCCGCATCATCCATCTCCTGCCGTGGGTCGATATGCTTGTCATTAGCTGCCCGCCGCGGCGGGTGGCCGTACACTCGCCGTCCTATGCCGTCCTATGCCGTCACGCCGGGGCATGGCTGAATAAAGCGTCCATCGAGCGCTGGCACTCAGTGGCCAGGTCGAGGGTTTCGGCGACGATGCAGTGCCTGATGGTGCTGTCGGTCGGGTTGAAGGCCATGACGAGGACAACGCCGGTCCGCGAGGCGGGATCGTAAGCGAGGCCCTTGGCCGCGAGCCCCTCAAGGGCCGCCTGGAAAGATGGGGCTGACCACCCCTCACGCTCGAACAGCACCCGGTTGCGCGCACAATCCGCGCCCACGATCTGTTTTCCTATTACGTCGTAAATATGTGTTGAGCCGGTCACTCGGCCGTTGTATTCGGTGAACACGATTTGCTCGTCCGCGGTCACAATGGCGTCGGCGCTCAAGATGCCCCGGTAGCCCATCACATACAGCGAGTCACACAGTCGCCGTCCCGCCTCGATCAGCTCGGTCAGCACAGGCTTGGACACCCGCTGGGTGGGCATGACCTCGGCGATGGCCATCGGTGCGGACAGCATCTCGCCGTCCCCGCCGAATTGAGGCCCATCGTCAGTGATCGAGAATTCGGCGAACACGGCGGTGTGCTCGGGGAAATAGCGCTCCACGACAAGCTGGTGCTGGCCGCGGTCGGTTAGCCAGTCCCAGCGCTCCTTGAGGTAGGCGCTGATCTCGGCCCGATCCGCGCACACCACGGTCCGCCGTGCGCCGATCGGCTGGAGACCCGCGGCGGGGCTGAGTATTTCGTTACCTCTGCCGCCTGCGCGGAACTCGTGCTTGAGCATCACCGGGCACCCGCGCGCGATCAACCGGGCTATCGCCTCTTCGGCGCTTTCCCGCTGGGCGCACACCGCGCCCTCCGGCAGCGGGACATCCGCCCCGGCGGCGATCGCGCGGAACACCGCCTTGCTGTTGACCAGCCGGCCACCGCCCTGGCTGAGGAACGAGTACCCGGGAAGGGCATCGTCGGCGCCAAAGTCGCGGGCGAGAGCGGCGATGTTGGCATCGGGGTGCAAGGCCAGCACGGCGTCGATCGGCCGCCCGCCCACCGCGCGACGGAGACCGTCGCGGAAGTCAGGGTCAGCCAGCCGGTCCGCGGTCAGCAGCCCGACACCCAAGCGGCCCGCAGGTGGCACGACGATCCGCAGGGACGAACGCCGCGTGCCGGTCAGCGCGGTCACGTAGTCGAAGAAGCCGTCATCGGGCGGCGACGGCAGCACGAGAATGTCGTCATTTTTGGCATACCAGAGCAGGCGCTGCGGCCACCAGCCGCTCTTCTTTTGCCGTGCATCTGTCACACCCGTTAAGTCTTCAAGGAAATCGTTTCCGATGAGCAGTCTCGTCACGGCCGTGATCCTCCTTGTCGGAAAGCTAGGTTCACCTGATGTTCCAGTGCGGCCAGGATGGTGTGCCCGGGCGGCGTGGCTGTCCGGTCAGCGTTAGTTAGCTCTTAGACCCCGCGACGGCTCCGGAAGGCGGCTGTCCGGCGATTCGCATTCTGTCCAAAATCCCGCGCAGGTACAGCGCCTGCCCGGCATGCTGGATGTTGTCGTTCAACACGCTCACGATGCGGACGCCCACCGAAACCGGAGGTGTGTAGGACGTGTCGACTATGCGGTCGAGGTCGTTATCCGCTGCCCCGGCGAGATAGGAAAAGGTCCGTTCCATCACGGTGTCGTGGTAGGCGAGCAGCCCGTCGGGGCCGGGCGGCCGGACCGCTGCCACCTCGGCCGGTCCATCGCCCTGGCCCTTGGTCGTCGCGTCGCGGTAAATACCGGTCCGCCGCGCCCAGCTTGGGTCGGCCCATACCTGGCGTGCACCAGCTATTTCAGAGATGTGATCGTCCTGAATGCGGCTCAGGTGCCAGACAAGCCATGCGATCGAGTTGGCACCTGGCTCCGGCTGGAAGGCAAGGCCCGCTCCATCGAGCCCTGCCGCTGCCCGATGCACGGTCGCGTTGACCCGCCGGTAGGCCTCAGCGAGGATTTCGTTGCTCTGCACGCCATACTCCCATCGGATCGCACTACCGTTCCCCGGATCATGACAAAAGAGGGGGTAATTAACGCTGTAAGATCATCCAAAGGGTCAGCCGTGATGGCCACAATGTCGGCATCTGCCGCCGCCGCAAGGCGCCCCTTGCTGTTGCCGAGGTTGCACGCCATGGCCGCGCCGAGCGTCGCCGAAATAAGCGCGTCGGCGGGCGGTATTCCGGCTTTTGCCATGGCGGCGACGGCCCATGGCAGGCTGTCGTGATGAAGTTCTTTCTTGACGCCTGCGTCCGTTCCCGCGGCTATTGCGACACCACGCCGATGGAGGGTCATCAGCACGTGTTTTCGCCACGCGAGATGAGGAGGGTCCCAGCGGACCCCTTGCCGTTCGACGAATGTGGGGCATATCGTCCGGCGCGATCGAGACAGCTCCCCGACGAACTGGTCATCCATGCCGAACGCGGTCTCGCTTGCGAACGTGGCATGTTCGATCGTGTCCACGCCCGAGTTGAACGCGAGCCGGATTCCGTCGCAGGTGTGGGCATGCGCCGCGACCGGACGCCCGCGGCGGTGCGCTTCGCGAACGACGGACCGGACGGTCTCCGGGCTGAACTGCAGTTCGCCAGGATCTGACGTCCGGGTGAGGATGCCGCCGGTGACCATGATCTTGATGAGGTCTACCCCGCGTTCGCAGTTACGGGCGACCGCGGCCACGGCGTCGCGCGTGCTGGCGACAGCTCCGCCGAGATAGTGGCAATGCCCGCCCGGAGAGGTGAGCGGCGGCCCGGCGGACACGATTGTCGGCAAGGCGGGATCGGCCGACCGCACGAGATCCGTCACGAGAAAGCCCCGGTCGCCGACATCGCGGACGGTCGTCACCCCCCGCGCGGCGGCTGAGGCCGCCCGCTGCCTCATCCGTTCGGCCAGCTCGTCGTCCGGCTGCTGGGACAGGCGGGTGACACAGTCGTCCGCCGCGGAATCGAAGCACAAGTGCGAATGGCAGTCGATGAGCCCGGGGACCAGGTAGGAGCCCATGAGGTCGAGTTCTGCGGTTTCCGCTGGGCAGGCGGGGCGGTCGCGGCCGGCGGACACAATCGTCGTTCCGTCGACAAGGACGTAGGCGGGCTTGCTGACGGTGCCGGAGAACACGTCAAAGTGGCCCGCCGCCATCAAGAGGATCACGGGCGGTCAGCGCAGCCGCGCCACGGCGTTGGCCAGTGAGCCGACGGTTTTGAACGTCTCCGGGGTGAGAAGGTCGTCGGTGAACACGATGCCGTACTCGGCTTCCAGGACCATCATCAGCTCGATCAGCGCCATCGAGTCCGCGCCGAGCGAGGCCAGTTCGTCATCGCGCGACAGCCTCCCGTCGACGGACACATCGGGAAGATGGCGCCGCAGTACCAGCTCGAAGGATGGATCCAGCTCGCCGGCTACGTCCGTCATTGTTATCAGCCCTCGATCCAACGAAGTCTCCTCGATGACCCGTGGTCATCGAGCGGCGGCACCCAACGCGACCGCGCGGCACCCAACGTGAAGATGCACGGCGAGCGCATCGAGGATCCGGCCGCTGGGTCGCCTGCTCCCCCTGCTGCTCTCGCCGGCCGTTCCCATTGGCTGCTCCCGCCGCCCTGTCTCGTCGCCTGCTTCCATCGGGCCGCCTGCTCCGGGCGAGAGTATCTATCGCGGCTCGTGCGAATGCTCGACGTGCGCTCGAGGCAACGCCCGTACCGTCGGGCCGTGTGCTGTAAGCGGTGTGCTGTAGTGCCGTGTGCTGTAAGCGGTGTGCTGTAGTGCCGTGTGCTACTGGCGGGACTGCCGTGCGCTACGGGCGGGGGAGAAGATGCAGGGTGGCTCAACCAGGATTCGCGGTAAGCCCGGAGCTGCGGCCCGGCGCGCCGCAGCCCCATCAATGGCTGTGGCCCGCACGCCCGCCGCAGGCCCATCAATGGCTGTGGCCCGCACGCCCGCCGCAGGCCCATCAATGGCTGTGGCCCGCACGCCCGCCGCAGCCGGACGACACGCTCGTCCTCTTCTTCCCGTTCGCGGGCGGTTCGGCGGCGAGTTTCCGCGGCTGGGCCAGGCGGCTTCCTGCCGGTCACGTATTCGTCGGCGTCGAACTGCCCGGACGCGGTCGCCGAGCGCGCGAGCCCTATGCCGTCAGCTACGAGGAGGTGATCGCGGGCATCACGGCCGAGCTTGAGTCCTTCACCCAGCGCCGCCTGGTGCTGTTCGGTCACAGTATGGGGGCGGAGCTAGCCTACGAGCTGACCTTGGCGCTGGAAGGTGGCGCCCGTCGGCCGGCGCTCGCCGTCATCTCTGCCGGGCGCGCCCCATCGACCGGGCTTGGCCGGCCCCCCATCGCGCATCTCCCCTTGCCCGAATTTCTCGCGGCGGCCGTGCGAGATGGGTTAGCCGCGCCCGAACTCGCGACATATCCGCAGCTAGCTGAGATCTACGGCCCCGTTCTCCAGGCTGACCTGCGGCTCGTTGAACAACGCGGCCAGACGGCAGGCACGCCGACGTCTGTGCCACTTGTGCTGTTCGGGAGCAGGCAGGACCGGCTGGTCCCCGAGCAGGTGCTGCGGAAATGGTCGGCGCTGGCGGCCGCTCCGCCCACTCTCCACCTTTTCGATGGTGGTCATATGTTCATCCTCGAGCGGGCCGACCTAGTGTCGGCCACGCTTGTCGACCTGCTGGAACAGACTCGCGGCAACGGCGGTCGGCCCGCACCTTTGTGATCGTCTGTGATCGTCGCAAAGGACGAAATCGCGCCCTTCCGGCCGACTACCCGCAGGAGGACAGCACGACATGACGGCAGGCGCGAGGCTGAACACCGAGGCGGCACGGCATGGCACCGCTGTGACGACCGGTGCAGCATCGGGTGGCCAACCCAGACCGCACGACTCCGTATCCCACGATCAACGGGAAGCCTTCTGGCGCGCATTATGGGACGCGAGCGACCTCGTACTTGAACTGCCGCACGACCATCAGCCGCTAGGAACCGGGACGGCGGCGCGGCAAGCCGTGAACGGGGAAGCGGCCCGGCCGGCGATCGCGCGGGTAACCCTGCCGCTGCCCGCCGCGGTCGATGCGCTCGCGATGCGCGGCGCGGCAAGCCGGTTCGAGGTGCTGCTCGCGGCGTTTCGGGTGCTTCTGTGGCGTCATACCGGGCAAGCCCGGCTGCCGGTCCTGGCACGGTGCGACTGTGGCGACCGCGCCGAAATCCTGCTGTGCGCCAACCCGCTCGAGCGCGGGCAGACGTTCGCAGACGTGGTCAACGCCGAGTCACATGCCTGCGCGGCGGCACGAGCACACGGCGGGGTACCACGGGTACCTGGGGGCGCGACGCCGGAGTGCCAGGTGACGTTCTCCTGCTCGCCGAACCTCAATGCCGCGGCCGCAGCGGGGGCGCCGACTGCGGCCGGGGCGCCGGTCGCCAGTCCCGATCTTGGTCTCACTATCCTCAACGGGCCGGGCGGCATGTCAGCGGCCTGGGATTTCAACAGTGCGGTCTTCCGCGAGGACACGGTCTCGCGGGTAGCCGAGCGCTACCCGGTCCTGCTGGCTGCCGCCTTAGCGCGCCCAGAGACCCCGATAGGTGACCTGCCAGTGCTGTCCGAGACCGACGCCGAGCAGTTGCGCACCGCCGGGCTCACGCGAAGCGTCGGCGAACTGGACGCGCGGACGCTTGTCGATCTCGTCGGCGAATGGGTGACGCGCACGCCCGGCGCGGTCGCGACCCGCCAGGGGCCGCAGGCGCGCAGCTACGCCGACGTCGCGCAGCTCAGCTACCACGTGGCCGCGTGTCTGGGCGAACTCGGGCTCGCGCCCGAGACCCGGGTGGGGCTCGCGCTGCGCCGAAGTGCCGACGTGCCCGGAGTCATCCTCGGCGTCATGCGCGCCGGTCTTGCCATCGTGCCGCTTGACCCGTCGTCGCCGACGGCGCGGAACACGGTGATCTTGGACGACGCGGGCGCGCCCGTCGTGATCCAGGATCATTCTGAGCCCAGCCTCATCCCGGGGCCGTGGCAGGTCTTGTCGATCGAGGACATGCGCCAGCGCGGTGGCGTGGCCCCCGCCGAGACCTGCGTGCCAGCGGCGGCGCACCCGCGGCCGGACGGGCTCGCGTATGTCTTGTACACGTCAGGGTCGACCGGTACGCCTAAGGGCGTCGCGGTCAACCACCACTCGCTTGCGAACACGCTGCGAGCGACGCGCAGCCGGCTCGCGTACCCGCCGGGCGCGCGCTGGATCGCTGTCAGCCGGCTGGCCTTTGACATCTCGCTCTTCGAACTGTTCACACCGCTCGTTTCGGGCGGTGAGGTCGTGATCACCACGGAGGATCAGTCGCGGAACGGCCAGGCGCTTCGCGAACTGCTGGAGCGCTCGGCGGCCGACTTCATGCAGGCGACGCCGGCCATCTGGCAGATGCTGCTCGACAGCGGCTGGCAGGGAGACCCGCGGCTGGTCACGCTCACCGGCGGCGATGTGATGAGCCCAGCCTTGGCACAGCGGCTCATCGACCGCAGCAAGACCTTCTGGCACACCTACGGGCCGACGGAGGCGACGCTGTATTGCGTCTCCACGCCGCTGGAATCGGCCCTGGACTATAGCGCTCTGCCGCTTGGTGACCCGATCGCCAATATGCGCGTTCGGGTGCTCGACGACGAACTGCGGCCGGTGCCGCCCGGCGTCACCGGCGAACTGTGCCTGAGTGGCGTCGGGCTTGCCCGGGGGTACCTCAACCGGCCAGAGCTCACCGCTGAGCGGTTCGTCAGCGATTCGCCGGTCAGGGAACGTTTGTACCGGACCGGCGACCTGGCGCTCATCCGGCCTGATGGTCGGCTGGAACTGCGCGGGCGAAGCGACGGCCAGGTGAAGATCCGGGGGTACCGGATCGAGGTGGGCGAGATCGAATCAGTCCTCGCCCGTCATCCCGCGGTGGCGGCGGCATCCGTGGTCCGGGCCGGAAGCCTTCCCGAGAACCACCATCTCGTCGCGTACCTTCAGCTCGCCTCCGCCGACGGGCCCGCCAGCGACGGCGCCGCCAGCGACGGCGCCGCCAGCGACGGCGCCGCGAGCGACGGCGATGGTGAGCCGGTCATCGCGGATGTCGCGGCGCACGCCGCCCGGCATCTGCCGGCCTACATGCTTCCGGCCTCGTATCAGGTTCTGCGGCGGCTTCCGGTGACACCCAACGGCAAGCTCGATCGTGCCGCGCTCGCTTCGGCGGAAACCCGGCGGCCTGACGGTGCCGAGTTCGTGCCCCGAATGGAAGAGGAGGCCGCCGTCGCGGAGGTCTGGCGCGAGCTTCTTGAGATCGATCATGTTTCGAGCACCGACGACTTCTTCGAGATCGGCGGGAACTCGCTGCTGGCGGTGCGCGCGGTGAAGAAGCTCGGGGAGCGTTTTGCCGTCGAACTGTCGACCTGGATGGTCTTCGACGCTCCGACCATTCCTGAGCTGGCGGACTTGGTTCATAACGCCCGATCTGCGTGCGAGGAGAAGCCGTGACGCAGCCACCGACCGAAGATTACGACATCGTCGTGGCCGGTGGTGGGCCCGCCGGCTCGACAGCGGCGGCGCTGGTCGCCAGCCAGGGCCATCGTGTGCTGTTGCTTGAAAAGGAGAATTTTCCTCGCTATCAGATCGGCGAGTCGCTGCTGCCATCGACCATCCATGGAATCTGCGAGTTGCTCGGGGTGGCCGGTGAGGTCAAGCGCGCCGGATTCACCGTCAAGCATGGCGGAACGTTCAAGTGGGGCGCTAGCCCCGATCCCTGGAATTTCAACTTTGCCGTGTCCCGCCGGCTCGCGGGTCCCACCTCCTACGCGTACCAGGTCGAACGGATGAAGTTCGACCAGATCCTGCTGGATAACGCCCGGCGGGTCGGCGTGGAAGTGCGGGAAGGCTGCACGGTCACCGGGGTGATCGGCGACGAGCGGGCGTCGGCGGCTCGGTACGTCGACCCTGACGGGGTGGAACGGCACGCGTCCGCCCGTTTCGTGGTGGACGCCTCAGGTAACCGCAGCCGCATTCACAAACGTGCCGGCGGCGAGCGGCGCTACTCGGAACTATTCCGGAACCTGGCGGTCTTCGGTTACTTTGAGAATGGTAAGCGGCTACCCGGGCCGGATTCCGGCAATGTCTTTTCAGTTGCATTCAGTGACGGCTGGATCTGGTACATACCCCTGAGCCCGACGCTTACCAGCGTGGGCGCGGTTGTGCATCATAAATCCGCGCACCTGATCCAGGGCGACCCGGCAGAAGCGCTTCGCAAGTTCATCGGTAAGTGCCCGATAATCGCTGACTTCCTCGCGGACGCCCGACGGGTTACCGAGGGCATTTATGGCGAGGTCCGTACCCGCAAGGATTACTCCTACTGCAAGGACAAGTTCTGGGAGCCAGGAATAGTGCTGGTCGGGGACGCCGCATGTTTCGTTGACCCGGTCTTCTCCTCCGGTGTCCATCTTGCCACGTATAGTGGCTTGCTCGCGGCCAGGTCCATCAACAGCGTGCTGGCGGGAATCATAGACGAACCGACCGCGTTCCGCGAGTTCGACCGCCGCTACCGCAATGAGTATGCGATTTTCTATGAGTTCCTCGCGGCCTTCTATGGCATGCATGTCGACCGCGAGTCCTACTATTGGGCGGCCAAGAAGATCACCAATTGTGAGCTTTCCGAGCTGGAGGCCTTCGTCGAGCTAGTGAGCGGTATCGCGTCTGGTGAATCCGCCCTCACCAAGCCGGGTGACGTCCTGGACCAGGTCGCCTCATCCACCAGGGCGCTCGGGGACGCCGTGCGCGGCAACGGTGACACCGGCCGGGCCGGCTTCGTCCCTGTGCACCGGATCCCGATCGTGGAGCGCGTCCGCAGCGAGGGTGCGAACATCCAGCTCCATGCGATGCTCGGCGACGCCAGCGAGGACGCGCCACTGTTCGCGGACGGCCTGTGCTCCTCGCGCGACGGTATGCGCTGGAAAGTGCCCGGTGGCCGATGACGCGGGCGTGGGGTATGGCCTCCGTACAAGATCATTGCCAAGGTCGAGCGTGCTCACCCAGGTCGGCTTCGTTCTACAGGAGGGAATATGAACCAGGCTGAGCCCGTCGCCGAATATGCGCCGGTCGCGCTGCCGACGGTGCGGACCAAGCCGTTCGACCCCCCGACCGAGCTGGGTCGGTTTCGCGAAGAAGAGCCCGTACGCCGCCTGGTCTATCCAGACGGCCATGTCGGCTGGCTGGTAACGAGCTACGAGCTTGCCTGTGCGGTGCTGTCCGATGCCCGCTTCAGCGCGCGCTCCGAATTTCGGCGGATGCCGGTCCGGCGCCCCGGCGCCGCGCCATTTTTCGGTAAGCCTGCGCTGCCCGGGTGGTTTGTCGATATGGACCCGCCAGACCACACAATTTACCGGCGGGTGCTTGGCGGTTATTTCACTGTACGCAGGATGAACGAGCTCAGGGCTCGGATCGAGCAGATCGTCGGCGAGCACCTTGCCGCGATCAGGAAGACTGGCCCCCCCGTCGATCTCGTGGCGGAATTCGCGCTGCCGGTTCCCTCGCTGACAATCAGCGAGCTGCTGGGCGTGCCCTACGCCGATCGTGAGGAGTTCCAGCGCAATAGCGCGACGCTGTTCAGCCTCCAGGTCACCGCGGCGGAAGGAGGAGCGGCCATGCAGGCACTCACCGACCTCTTGCGCAGGCTGATCAGAGAAAAGCGTGCCAATCCCACCAATGACCTGCTGGGCAACCTGGCGACGGCCGGGCCGCTCAGCGAGGACGAACTGGCCGGCCTGGGCGTCCTGCTGCTTACCGCCGGTCATGAGACCATCGCGAACATGCTGGGGCTGGGAACGTTCGTGTTGCTTTCCAACCCAGACAAGATAGCGCAGCTCCGCGCGGATCCCGGCCTCATGAAAAACGCTGTCGAGGAGTTGCTGCGGTATCTTACGATCTTTCACTTCGGTGTTTTCCGCACCCCTCTTCAGGACGTGGAGCTGGCGGGGCACCTCATCAAGTCCGGCGAGAGTGTGACCGTCTCGCTGCCGGCCGCAAACCGTGATCCGAGCCGTTTCGGTGAGCCAGACAAGCTGGACTTCGACAGGGTTTCCAACAGGCATCTCGCGTTCGGCTACGGCATTCACCAGTGCACCGGGCAGCACCTGGCCCGGGTCGAGATGCAGTGCGGATACGCGGCTCTGCTTCGGGAATTCCCCACGCTGCGCCTCGCCGCACCGCCCAGCGAGATCCCGATGTGCACCGATACCGCGCGCTACGGCGTGCACCGGCTGCCCGTCGTGTGGTAGTCGACGTGGTCAGCAGGACAGTTAGTGGTCAGCAGGACAGTTAGGAGCATCCATGCGGGTCAGGGTCGATTCCGGCGCGTGCGTCTCCTCCGGCCAGTGCGCGCTCACGGCCCCGGAAGTGTTCGATCAAGACGAGGACGACGGCGTCGTCGTGCTGCTGCAGCCCCTGCCGCCGGCCCAGGCGCACGACGCGGTACGGGAGGCGGCGACGCGGTGCCCGGCTCGGGCCATTTCATTGGAGTGAATCGCCGCAGTCGTGGGCGATTGGCGGGGTGCGGGCAAGACCGTGCCCAGCCGAAGATTCAGGCTCGCGCCGAGCGGCCGAGCAAAGACACACCGATCATAATTTCCATCTTCCGCGAAAGGGATTACCGCACCAGTGAGTTCTCCAGCAGATGCCGACCGGGTTTACGAGCGTTTCCACCTGATCGTAAACGGCCCGGCCCTTTTCAATGCCCTGGTTGCCGGCCTCGAGCTGGATGTATTTGGCTATCTTTCCCGCAACCCCAAGTCAACTTTCGAGAACCTCGAGCATTTTACCAAGATCCGGCCACATAAACTGCGTGTGCTAATGCTCGCCTTGTGCGCGACCGAGCTAATTGAACGGCACGACGGTAAATACTCGAATTCGGCCGCTGCCGAAGATCTGTTCGGAGAAGATGGCCCGGATAGCTGGCGGCAGACGCTCATCGGCTGGCAGCAGGTTCAGTACCCCGGTTTCCCTTACACCGCATCCGCCCTGCGCACGGGCACGAACACGGCGCTCTCGGAATACGAGGGCACCGAACCGACGCTGTACCAGCGCCTGGGCAGGGACCCGGAACTTGAGGCGGTTTTCCACGCGTCGATGGCATCCTTCACCATGGCGACGATGGAAGGATTGCTCGGCAACGCCGAACTCGCTTCGGTCAGGCACCTTCTTGACATCGGCGGCGGCGACGGGACGACGGCGATGCGCTTTGCCGAGCGTCACCCGGCGGCGAAGGTCACGGTTTTCGACCAGCCGTCCGTCAAGGACCTCGCCGGCCGCACGACTCTCGCGCCTGGAACCGACAGGGTCGCCTTCTACGGCGGCAACATGTTCGACGACGACTTCCCGCGCGGTGCCGACGCCATCCTGTTCAGCCATGTGCTGGAAATATTCTCGGCCGAGCAGATCGTCTTTTTGCTGTCGAAGGCATTCGACGCTCTTCCGGCTGGCGGCAAGGTGTTCATCTACGGATTCAACGCCTCAGACGACGAGCAGGGCGGCGTCTACGCCGCGCGCCTGTCGCTCTACATGAACGTCTTGGCCACCGGCAACGGAATGGCATATCCGAGGAAGGATTTCGAGACCTGGCTGCGGCGGGCGGGATTCGGCGACGTCAAATCGTACCCGGGCCTGCCCTATGAGCACGGGCTCATCATGGGCGTTAAGAAGTAGCATCAAAGCCCACGACGCCGCTCAGGAGGCCGCAGCCGTCAACCCGTTTTCTTACCGACTCCTTACAGCCCGCGTCGCAGCTGCCCCCGGCGCGGTCAGGCGTGCCTACCATCGTCGATGGTCAGACAGCACAGCGTGGTTGTGCGTTCTTACAGCCAAAGGAGGCATCGATGAGACGACCGTCCATACGACGGGCGGGTGTCGTGGCTGTCGCGGCAGCGGCCCTGCTAGGCGGAGTGGCCGGGGGCGCTGAGGCTGCGCAGACAACCTCGGCTGCGGCGAACGAGGCCGTCTTTGTGCAGACCAACGATCCCGGCGGTAATTCCATTGTCGCGTTTCGGCGACATGCCGGCGGCGCGCTGGCCTTTGCCGCCACTTACCCGACGGGTGGCAACGGCGGCAGGACCAGCGGCTCCGCATCCGATCCGCTCGCCTCACAAAGCTCGCTTTTCTACGACTCTGCGGCCGGGCTGCTGTTGGCGGTCAACGCAGGAAGTAACACCGTGTCTGTGTTCGCCGTCCGGGGTGACAGGCTCCACCTTCGCCAGGTCATATCGTCGGGTGGGCCTTTCCCCGTCAGCATCGCCGTGCGAGGAAGCCTGGCATATGTCCTGGATGCGGGCCTGGCCGGCAACGTGAGCGGCTATCAGATCAACGACGGCAGGCTTAGGCCCATCCCCGGCTCGACACGCTCACTTGGGCTGTCGAACGCCAACCCGCCGTTCTTCCTGTCCTCCCCGGCGCAGGTGGGATTCACCCCTGCAGGTACACAGCTCGTGGTGACCACGAAGAACAACGGCACGGTCGATGTCTTCTCGGTCAACCACGCCGGCCTGCTCTCCGGCCACCCGGCCAGCAACCCAGTGGCAGGCGCACCGTTCGCCTTCATCTTCGACGCGGCAGGTCGGCTCGCGCTCGTCAACGCTGGTGACAGCTCACTTGGTACTTTCAGCATCAACCCGAACGGCAAGTTGTCAGCGGTCGGCCCCCCGGTGACAGACGGCCAGGTCGCGGCGTGTTGGATCATCGCTGCCCGCGGTTTCGGCTACGTCGCCAACACCGGCAGCGGGACCATCAGCCAGTACAGCATCAACAGCAGCGGCACCGTAACGCTGGTGAACGCGGCAGCGGCGACTGGAATCTCAGGACCCACCGACATGGCGAGCGCTGCGCACGGAGAATTCCTCTATGACCAAGGTGGCCAATCGTCCTCCGTGAATGCCTACCACGTCGGCTCCGACGGCTCACTTACGTTGATCCAGAGCCAGACCGTTCCTGACGGCGCTAGCCAGGAGGGAATCGTGGCCACCTAAGCGACAGCGTTGATGCTCTCACCAGCCAGAGCCGCCGGACACCTGCCGGCGGCTCTGGCTCTGGTGGAGCAGATGGCCGGCCAGATCATCGATCCGGGCGGAGGTCGGCCTCCTGTGTGAGCTAGCCCGGGTCGCCGAACTGCACAGTCAACGGTCTCACTTGTCGAACCCTCTAGGGCGACGCCGCAGGTCAGACAGGGCGGCTGGTCGGGAGCGTCCCGTATGAGCGCCCACTTGGCCACGCGTTGTCCTCCCGATCATGGTCTGGAGGAGACGGTGTGGGGCCTGCGGTTGATCTCGCACAACCCGTCTGAGCCGATGCCCAGCCCGATGTTGTTGATGTTGAAGAGGTGATTGGTGGAGACGAGCCAGTTGATCTCGCAGATCTCGCGCTCTGAGTAGTGGCGCGATAGCGACTCGAACGTGTTGGCGCTCACGTGCTTTTGCTCGGTCAGCTCGGTGGCGAAATCGAGCGCTGCGCGTTCCTTGTCGCTGAACAGCGCACTTTTCTGGTACTCGTTGATCGCGTCGAGCTTCGGCAGGTTGTGCGGCGCCTTGTTGATCGCGTACCACCTGCCGGCGTCCATGCACCACGTGCACATGTTGATGCTGTCGACGCGGGCGCGGACCAGCGCCACCGTATCCGATGAGAGCTTGAGCTTCTTGTTGAGCTTGTAGACCTTTCCCATCCAGTTGGTGTACGCGAGCGGCATCCGGGCGCTGAACACAGTCAACCAGCCCGGTACCGTGCCGAATTGCCGACGCATGAACCAGTAGAGGAGTTTCAGCATCAAGCCTTTCGGCCTATCGATCGGGGCAAGATATGCGGACACGTCGGTCGGCTCCTTTCGGTTAGGGGGTGGAGCGCTCGAAGCTGGAGACCTTCCGCATCACGGCTAGGTTGTTGGGGCACCATCTATATGACCCCGACGGACCGGAAAATGTGACCGCCTGCCCGGTGGACCCGGCTCAAGCTCACCGGCAACCGTGCCGGCCGTCCCCCGCTCGGGCTCGCGCTCGCCATGGCAGCACCGTCTTCTCCCAGCGCGGGCCTTGCGGCAAGCGACGGCGCCCCTATTCGGTGGGCGTGGGCGGATTGAGCGGTAGGACATCGCCAGGTGCGGGCCGATCGAGGCGGTCAACGAAGCCCACGACATCATCATGGCGACGTTCGGCAGCTTCAGCAAAGGCGCATCGCCACCACACCCGACCAAGCTCGTAGCTCGCCTGTGGGCGGCGCCACCGCGGGGCGAGCCCCTGCCCCGGACCCGGTCATCGCGGTGATGTGGTGGTGCCGGTCAGCCAGACGACCGTGGCCGCGGTATCTGGACGCCTCTGGGCGCGGACGTTGGTGAACCCGGCGGCGTGCAGCCATTCGGTGGCTTTCCCGGTGGTGGGTACGTGGTAGGTACGCGGGTCGAACCGCGCGGGCGGGGGGTGTTCCCCGGCGCGGAAGGCGAGGACGAGTCGGCCGCCGGGGCGCAGCGCCCGCGCGGCCTCGGCGATGGTGGCTGCGGGGTCGCGCCAGAAGTACATGGTGCGCACGGCGATGACGGCGTCGAGGCTGTGCCCGGGTACCGGCAGGGTGGTGGCGTCGCCGTGGTGCAGGTGCATGCGCCCGGCGGCGATGGGACCGGCGTTGCGGCGGGCGGCCGCGGCGATCATTGCCGGTGAGGTGTCCACGCCAGTGACGCCGGCGCCGGCGGCGGCAAGCCGGGCGAGGGTGCGGCCGGGGCCGAAGCCGATTTCGAGTCGAAGGGCAGTCGGCGCCGCCGCAAACGCAAACGGTAGCCCGGCCCGAAACGCGGGCGTTTCTTACAGATGCGGCAGACCCGCTGCTTGCGCTTTCCCCGGCACTCGTCAGCTCCTTCGCCGTGCTCATATCTTCTTCGGCAGCTGCGACGTGTCAAGGTCTCCCAGCTGCCTTGCCAACGCGACGCCCGAACGGAAGACGCCGTTCGGCGCCTCGCATGAGTGGTACACTATCTGGTACTACTTCAGGAGGCTTCCCGGGTATGTCCATCACCGCGAGCGAGGCGCGCAAGAACCTCTTCCCACTCATTAAGAAGGTCAACGAGGACCACGACGCTATCGAGATCGTCTCCAAGCACGGCAACGCGGTGCTGGTTTCGGCCGAGGACTTCTCCGCCCTGCGAGAAGGCGCCTACCTGCTACGCTCGCCTGCAAATGCCCGCCGCCTGCTCAAGGCGTATGAAAACGCCCTGAACGGTGCCAACCTCGCTGAACACCGGCTCATCGACCCCGACGCTGCGGACCCGCGGAGCGGCGAGACGTGAGGCTGGTATTCGAGGACCAGGCTTGGGAAGACTACACATCCTGGCTCAGGACCGACCGCAAAACGCTTACCCGGATCAACAAGCTCATCGAGGACATACGCCGGGACCCCTTCACCGGCATCGGTAAGCCCGAGCCGCTCAAATATCACCTGCCTGGAGCCTGGTCGCGGCGGATCGACGAGGAGCACCGCCTCGTCTACCTCGTCACGGACAAAGAGATCATCATCATTGCCGCTCGCTACCACTACTGACCGCACCCTGATCTCGCAACTTCAGACCGGCGACCGGCTCTGGTCTAACCTGATGGCAGGCAAAGCTGGGAGTGGCGCAGGTCCGAGCCGAACCATTTCCCCACGGCCATTCACCAGGGGTCACGGAATTCCCGCTTGGAATGGGAGCGTGACCGGCGACGGATGAAGGCGTGCTGCGAGCGCTGGCGGAGCGCCGGCTCGGTGATCTTCCCCGTGTCATGCCTCCTCCGGAGGCCCAGTGGGAGCAACGGGCGCGCGAACTGGCGGCGGCGTTCGGCCACCTGTGTGCTGTCCATGCTACTGGGACCGCGACTGGCGCCGGGAACATCGTGGCCTGGGCCGTTATCCCGAGCATTATCTATAGGAGGCGGTCCAGGGCTATATGGACCTTTATGACGCTGCCGAGCCCACGGACTGAGCTCGGCCGCGCAACCCGTGCTTTCTGTGCGAGCCATCCGGCGGTACCGGCGATAGGTCAGCCCTTGACCAGAACTGTGGCGGAGCCGGACAGCGCGGAATTGACCTCGGCCAGATCGAAGGCTGCCGGGTCGAATTCATCTGCCGAGTCCAGGCCCAGCCATTCCAGGCGTTCTTTGTGTTCCTCATGTGCCGGGTCAGCGAGGATCTCCAGGAGGTAGCCGTATCCCCAGATGCCACCGCAGTCTTCCGGCGGGCAGGCCCTACGGCCGGCCAGGCAACGAGGGTAGGTTCGCGATCGGTCATGCCATACCGTTCCCACGGCGTCTCGAAGACCCACATGTGGCAGTCTTCCCAGCCGAACGCCGCCTGGATGATGGTGTGCAATTGCTGAAGAGTGCTGCTCGACGGCACCTCCAGGCAGCGCCAAATTGGAGGCCGGGAGTCCCGCAGGGTGACCTTGATCGTGTGGACGGCTCGCCCGGTAGCGGAGTGCGGGCCTGGCTTTGCGCGCTTGGTGTTCGACATGGCGGCCATCCTGCCACTGGTGCCGATCACCGCGGAGCTGAGTACCGCGGCCCCTGCGTCGCAGGTTCGAAGCACCGGAGCCCTAACGTGACCGAGGACGGGGGCCATGTGGTGCCACATGCCGTGCCGCTGCACCGTGTTAGCTGGCCCGCTACGCTTCTGCTGGTTGCACGTGGCGTATGCGGTGCCAGCCTGCGCAGCCGTTCGGGATCAAAAGGTGAGTCGTGGCGACGGCGCGCCAGCGGACCGCACGGCCCGCATCCAGTCACGCACCGGCCGGGCAGGCCGTCCGCACATGGGTCCCGCCGCCTTGTGCATGCCTTCTCAGCGCACCCTGTGAAGCGGCGTCCCGTCCCGGGGCAGGCGTGCCCGGGGTGCGGCTACTGAGGCATATCGTTGGTGTACCAGCTGTGCAAACAGACCGGCTTCGGCCGTGGTTGACCTGCCAGCGATTGAACACCAGCATCGGACACCGGGCGGGTGCAGGCTGGTCCCTAACGCAGGTCCGGGCAGGGCACGGAGGCGTACTGGCCGGTGAGGCCGATCAGCACCTGATGCGCCTCGCGTTCGACGTCGTGTCCGCACACGCGCGTTTGCCCGCTATCCGGCTGTGGCAGCGTGGCCAGGATCCTGACCGCAGTCGTCTTACCAGCCCTGTTGGGCCCAAGCAGGGAGAAGACCTTCCCCTCGGGGGACGCTCAGGTCGATGTCACTTGGGTGCGGCGAGGAAGGGCACGAGCAGGCAGGTGTCGGATCTCGGGCGAGGGAGGAGCGGAGCAGCCGGGCGTGCTCAGCGCGCCATCAGTGGGGGCGAGGGTCTTTTTCCATCTTCCGAGAGAACAGGCGCGCTCGTCCCGAGCCTAGCGACCCTAGAAGTGTCACAATCCGATATCGGCTTGCCCGCACCGTTTTGCCCGAGCAGGCTGAGCACGCGACCCGGTCGATCCTTTCGCTGTCAGAACCCGCATGTACGAGTCGCTCTCGGCCCTCTACTCGGACGGAGGGTGCGCTGCACACACTGCGCCGTTGTCGCGGTCCACGGTCCCAAAAGAGGACTGAGTGTCCGGCGTGTGATCACGTGCTGGGCATGCGTGCCAGCAGTTCACGAGCGCGTTCGGCGAACCGGTGCTCGACCAGCACTTCGTACTTGGTCGCGACAAGCTGGCTGACGGAGGCGAAATCGCGGGTTCCTCCGCGGGTCAGGGCGGTGAACCCGAGTTGGCTCCAGATGAGTCCGAAGACGGCGCCCAGCAAGGGAGTCGTGATCAGGAAGCCGATCTGCCCTTTCGTGCTGAAAATCGAAAAAGCGATACCGACGAACAGCCCGATCCACAAACCGGAGCTCGCCCCAGCGATCGCCACCTTGCCTCGGGTCAAGCGTCCGGTGACGCGCTCGACCGACTTCAGATCCGTCCCGACGATGGCCAGGTTTCCGACCTCGAAGTCGTTGTCAGAAAGGTAGTCGACGATGCGCTGCGCCTGCTGGTAGCTGTCGAAGACGCCCAGCGACATCGGGTACTCGAGGTTGAAACCAGAGATCGGGCCTGGTTGCTGGAACTTCATAAGCCGCCCCGGATAGGAAGTGGGCTGTTGCTGAGGGCTGGTTCTGGCCACACTACCCACAGAGCCCGGCGTGACGACGATGATGCGGCGTGATCGTTCGGCGGGGCCCCAGGTGCTGCGCGCGCTGGACAACAAGTGCCACCACGCCGGTCTGGGAGGCCAACGACGTCTGGGTGATCTTCGTGCTTGTCGTGCTGTGGACGTGTTTCCCGGCCGCGTTCGCCGCGGTCGCCTCGACGTTGTGGCTGCCGGTCACCCTCATCGCGTTCGGCGTGATCGCGAGGGGATCGGCAGTCGCGTTCCGCAAGGCCGTCACGGAAACCTGGCAGCGGCGGCTGCAGCGCGAACTCACCCTGGGACATCGCGGCGGCGAACAGCGTGCTGGGGCGTGACGCCCAAGAGCACAGATCGCTGGGCCTGGCTCAGGTCGAACGACTCGGGTGGAGCGCGCCGGGACCTGACGAACTGAGCGCCTGGAAAGGTCAGGGCGCTCGATACCAGCTCAAGGCGCTACGCGCATATGCCCATCCCTGGCGGATAAACCGGCCATGGCCAGAGCTGTTCTCGGCCGGCGCAACGAGCCGAAAGTCATAGATCAGGATTGGCACGACGATCTCCCAGGGCCGTAGGTCACGACCGATACCGACCTTTGGCCCTGTTGGTCGGAAGACCTCGGCCTCACGATCCAAGGGTCCCCGACCGGGCGTCCCGTCGCCGGGCGAGAAGAGGGGAGAAGACGATGAAGCGTGTCGTCGTCGATCATTACGGCGGTCCCGAGGTCTTGAGGGTGGTGGAGGAGGACGATCCGCGACCGGGTCCGGGCGAGGTGCGCGTCAGGGTGCTGGTGGCTGGCGTGTCGTTCACCGATTCCCAGCTGCGCGCCGGCACGTATATCCCCGGGGGGCCGAAGCCGCCGTTCACGCCCGGCTACGAGCTTGTCGGCGTCGTCGAGGAGGTCGGGCCGGGCTGCTCAAGGCTGCGCGAGGGAGACCGCATCGGCGCGCTGACGGTGTGGGGCGCCGACGCGGACCGCGTCTGCTTGCCTGAGGCGAGCGCGGTCGAGGTCCCCGAGGACCTTGACCCGGCGGAGGTCCTGAGCCTCGTGTTCACCTACATGACCGCTTACCAGGTGCTGCACCGCACGGCGAGGGCGAAGCGCGGGGAGACGGTGCTCGTGCACGGCGCGGCCGGCCGGGTGGGCACCGCGGCTCTCGAGCTCGGAGCGCTCGCGGAGCTTCGCCTGTTCGGGACGGCTTCGGCTCGTGACCGCGCGGCGGTCGAGCGGCTCGGTGCTGTCGCGATCGACTATCGGAACGAGGACTTCGTGGCTCGGGTGCGAGAGCTGACGGGCGGCGAGGGTGTGGACGTCGTGCTCGACAGCCTCGGTGGCCCGCTGTCGCTTCGCTCGTTCCGGGCGCTCCGGCCCGGCGGAAGACTCGTCGTGTTCGGCCGCTACGCCACGCTCAGGGACGGGCACAAGAACTGGCCGGCGGTGATCGAGTGGTACGTGTCGGTTGCGGCGGTTTGGCTCTGGGCGACGCTTTCGCCGCGCCGGCGCGCAATGAAATACCAGATCCAGAAGTTCCGCGACGCTGCTGAAAACCGACCCGGAGCAGTGGGCGGAGAGCCCCGCTACCCGGAGTGGTTCCAGGAGGACTTCCGCGTGCTGGTCGAGATGCTCCGTCGTGGCGAGATCCACCCAGTCGTGGCCGAGCGCCTGCCGTTGTCCGAGGCTCGCCATGCGCACGAACTGCTGGACAGCACGGCGGGGACGGGGAAACTCGTGCTCGTGCCATAAGCCGACCAAGACGCCCGCTGATGGCGCGCTACCTGCCCATCGCCGAACACGGCCTAATCGGCGACCTGCACACCGTCGCGCTCGTCGGCACCGACGGGACGATCGACTGGTACTGATGCCCGCGGTATGACTCGCCGAGCGTCTTCGCGGCGATCCTCGACGCCGTCGGCGGGGGCCTGTTCCGGATCGCGCCCGACTGCGACGGCTGGAGCTCGAAGCAGCTCTACCTCCCCGACACCAACATCCTCGTCACGCGCTTCCTGATGCCGGACGGAGTCGGGAGGTGCAGGATTTCATGCCCCTGCCGCGTACCGGCGAGGGGGCGCGTCGCCACCGGATGATCCGCCGGGTGGTCGCGTGCGCGGGCAGATGCGTTTCGTCGTCCACGTCGCCCCGCGCTTCGACTACGCGCGCCGGCCACGAGGTCGCGCTCACCCCGCACGGCGCGCTGTTCCGCTCTGCCGAGCTGGGGCTCAGCCTCTCGACGCGCTGCTCGAGATCTTCGATGGCGGCGACGTCCGCGCGCAGATCGCCGTCCCGGGCCCGGGGAGACGGCCATCTTCGTGCTCGACCGCGTCAAGCCTGGCGAGGCCCCGGCGCCGTACTCCATGCCGACATCGCCGCCGAGTTCGACGCCACCGTGGCGTGCTGGCGGCGCTGGCTGAGCCGGTCGCGCTATGGCGGGCGCTGGCGCGAGATGGTGCATCGCTCGGCGCTCACGCTCAAGCTGCTCACGTACGCGCCGACCGGCGCGATCGTGGCCGCCCCACCACCAGCCTGCCGGAGCGGCTCGGCGGCGCACGCAACTGGGACTACCGCTACACGTGGATGTCATCAGATTCGAACGGCCGGGTGCCTCAGAGACTTAGCCGGTGGCACCCAGCCGCGCAGAGCCTGTCCGCTACGCAGGGTGAAAGCCGTATCGGTGCATGAGGAGTTGCATGGGCGACAGACCGATGCTCCTATGTTCTGTCAATGGCTCGGATGATGTTTTAGTTCTTTAATTTTCCGGTGGTCGGGAAATGGTGGTCTGGCTGGGTGGCTGGGGCTGCTGGGTGCGGACACGACAGGGAAGGGCCACTCCGGGTGGGAGGGCAGGCTCTTATTAGGTCACGCGGCAGCGGGTCAGGTATGACCGGGGGCGGCCGGCAAATCGATAGAAGGCCAGCGCGGATGCGGCAGCCGAATAGAGGGTCAGGCCGTCCCCGGAGCTAGAGGGGCTGTCAGTCAGCGGTGTGGCGGAGGTGGGGGTAGACCTCGCGGGCGACGTGCCGTTTGAGGCAGCGCATGATCTCCTTCTTCGACAGGCCCTCGGCGGTGCGCCGCTCAACATAGGCGCGGGTCGCCGGGT
>WNGE01000514.1_pt1 | contig 63837 bp, 60 predicted proteins | sample 5400651 | NCBI WGS metagenome assembly WNGE01 (sample SAMN13153370, study PRJNA577476) | soil metagenome | isolation source: 60 cm soil or saprolite under grassland replicate 2 | place: USA:California | collected 2016-06-15 | reverse complement strand
GTCGTCGACAAGGTGGTCGCCACCAAGCAGCTTGCCATCTACGCCTCACCGACAGGCGGGACGCAGGAACAGGCGATCGAGCCGGTGCGGCAGGAGCAGCCAGCGCTGACGGATGCGCAGGTCATGCGGCTCGCGCAGCTGGGCCGGCGGATCGAAGCGCACTTCGGCCGCCCCCAGGACATCGAATGGTGCCGGGTCGACGACGATTTTCTCATTGTCCAGAGCCGGCCGATCACCACGCTGTTCCCTATCCCCGCGCAGAGCGACCGAGAGAACCACGTCTACATCTCTGTCGGTCATCAGCAGATGATGACCGACCCGATGAAACCCCTGGGACTCTCCTTCTGGCAGATGACGACTCCGCGGCCCATGGCCGAGGCAGGCGGGAGGCTGTTCGTCGACGTCACTCAGATCCTGGCTTCGCCCGCGAGCCGCGCCGGCCTCCTGGCGATGGCAGGAAAGTCCGATCCGCTGATCGGGGACGCGCTGCAGACCATCGTCGATCGGGACGACTTCCTTCCCTCGCCCCCGGAGGCGGGCCCCGGCTGGGAGCCGCCGAGCGGCGGTGCGGCGGCCCCGATCGAGACAGATCCGGCCATCGTCGCCGACCTGATCGGGCACAGCCAGGCCTCCATCGCCGCCGTGCAGCGCGACATTCAGACGAAATCCGGATCGGCACTCCTCGACTTCATCCTGGCGGACATGCAGGAGCTGAGGCGGATCCTGTTCGATCCGCGAAGCCGTCAGGTGTTCATGTTGGCGATGGAGGCCGCCTGGTGGCTCAACGACCAGCTGCAGGCGTGGTTGGGCGAGAAGAACGCGTCCGACACGCTCACGCAGTCCGTCCCCAACAACGTCACGTCGGAGATGGGGCTGGCGCTCCTGGACGTCGCGGACGTGATCCGCCCGCATCCGGCTGTGGTGGCCTTTCTGGAGCACGTCGAGGACGAGGACTTCCTAGACGAGCTGCCCACGCTCGAGGGTGGCCGGGAAGCGCGAGACGCCATCCGGGCGTGGCTCGACAAGTACGGCATGCGGTGTGTCGGCGAGATCGACATCACCCGGCCGCGTTGGAGCGAACGCCCCACCACACTCCTGCCGATGCTCCTCGGCAACATCAAGAACTTCGAGCCGGGCGCAGGCAAGCAACGCTTCGAGCAGGGGCGGCGGGAGGCCTGGAACAAGGAGCAGGAGCTGCTAGAGCGGTTGCGAGTCTTGCCGGACGGGGAGCGGAAGGCCGAAGAGGCCAAGCGGATGATGGACCGGGTCCGCACCTTTATCGGGTACCGCGAGTATCCGAAGTACGGCATGATCAGCCGCTCCTTTATCGGGTACCGCGAGTATCCGAAGTACGGCATGATCAGCCGCTACTTCGTCTACAAGCAGGCCTTGCTCGAAGAAGCCGAGCGCCTCGTGCAGGCCCACGTGCTTCGTGAGAAGGAAGACATCTTCTACCTCACGTTCCAGGAGCTCCAAGAGGTCGTGCGCACGAACCAGGTGGATGACCAGCTCATCCGCCAGCGCAAGGACGCGTTCAGGTCGTATCAAGCGCTCACGCCGCCGCGGGTGCTCACGTCGGATGGCGAAGCTATCGCCGGGGCATACCGTCGCGACGACTTGCCGGCCGGCGCGCTGGTTGGCTTAGCGGTTTCCGCCGGGACCGTCGAGGGGCGGGCCCGCGTCATCCTGGACACGGCAGAGGCCGACCTCGAACCGGGCGACATCCTGGTCACCGCCTACACGGATCCCAGCTGGACGCCCCTGTTCGTCGCGATCAAGGGCCTGGTGACCGAGGTGGGGGGCCTGATGACCCATGGCGCGGTGATCGCACGGGAGTACGGCTTGCCGGCCGTCGTGGGGGTGGAGCATGCCACCCGGCTGATCCGGGATGGGCAGCGGATCCGCGTGCATGGAACGGACGGGTACGTCGAGGTCCTGCCCTGACCACGCCATGCGGCTAGCCTGGTGAGGTGCCAACTTCCGAACGTGCAGTAAGTCTGCGCGGGCTGTTCCTGATGTTTCTGAGGGTCGGGATGTCGTTCGGCGCCGGCACTGGCATGGCCGCCGTGCTCCAGGACGACCTGGTTTTTCGGCGCGGTGCAATGGAGCGTAGCGAGTTCATGACGCTCTACGGCCTGGCGCGCCTGGTGCCCAGCGCATCGATGACGGCCCTGGCTGTGGCAGTTGGGTACCGCTTCCAGCGCGTGCCCGGCTCTGCCGTGGTGCTCGTGGCCATGATTCTGCCCGCGTTCCTCCTGACCGTGCTGCTGACGGTGGCTTACACGCTGCTCGTTGGCAGCACCGCCATGCGCGTCGCCAACGTGACGCTGATGCCCGCGGCGCTCGGCATCGTCGCCGTCTCGTCGTATCGGCTCGCAAGTGAATTTCTGACACCGTCGCTGGAGTTGTGTATGGCAATCCTGGCCGGTGTCGGCGTGCTCGCGTTCGGGTTCAATCCGTCGCTCTTGCTGATCAGTGGCGGACTGATCGGAGCGGTCGCACTGCGTCCTCGAGCGCATCGGTGAGCCTCTGGGAAATGTTGGCCCAGATCGCGATTGCCAACGTGCTGACATTTGGCAACGGCGCGGTGATGGCGGCTATCTTGCAGACCTCGTTCGTGCAGCAAGAGCACGTGCTGACCAACGAGCAATTGCTGTTTGCCTTTGCGCTCGCACGCGTGACGCCGGGTCAGGCAAATCTGTATGTCGCGTCGATCGCGTACATGCTGTTCGGCTTCGCTGGCGCCGCCCTCAGCATGGTTGCCATCGCCGTGCCGAGTTATGTGATGATCCCGCTCCTGCGCAGCTACGAGTTTGTACGAGGCAACCCGACCGTGTACGGGCTGACCCGCGGGTTGGCTTGCACCGCTGTCGGGCTGCTGCTCGCGACGACCTGGAACCTGGCCAAAGCTTCGCTGGATGGCGCCGTGCCCTGGGCGGTGTTCGGGCTCTCGCTCGCGCTGCTGTTGTTCAGTCGACTGCCAACTGTCGTCAGCCTGCTGCTGGCCGCGACGGCAGGCGTCGTACTCGTCCTCGTGACCTCACAAGGTCTCTGAGTTGCCAGACCGCTAAGCTGCGTCTACCGTGCTGCCGATGTCGCTTGCGGAGCGTACGACGTTCCAGATGGGCGTATCGTCGAGTTTCCCCTGGAAGTACTTGCCGCTGACTGGCCCGTTCCGGCTAGACCCAGGGAAGCGCAAGCGTCGGCTGGTTCGCGTAGCGCCTGAACGTCAGAGATAGGCGCGTGCCCGCGCCTGGAGCCAGGCGTACGCTGAAATGCGAGTGATCCACTGCCACTTCAACCGCTGCCGCGACAGGGCTTTGAATGGGGTGTGGATCGGACTCGCGTGATCTGGTGCTCGGCGTAGGCACCACCTTGCACCACCACGACTTTCTCGCCGACCGGGTCCAGGTTGACCAACTGGAGCTGCACCTCGCCCTCCGCAATTCGCTCGACCAGCGCAGCAACGTGATCCGGCAGTCCGGCCCTGCGCCGCAGCGGGTCAAAGTAGCGCACGAACGCGTGCAACGTCGCGACGTCGCGCCCGGTTGGTATGCCGCCCAACATCAATTGGATCAACGCTCCGGTCGTGGCCGGATTCAGGTGATTCATGTCATCCGACATCGACATGTCCGGTGAGCGGTGGTCAGCGCGCATGCCAGCGACCTTCGATCGAACAGTCTCGAGCTCGGCGCGCAGCGCCGCCTCCGGGTAGTCCGGGTCCTCGCCGTCAAGGAAACGCACCCAGCGTGGTGTCTCATCCATCAGCTCGAGCGCCGATCGGTCGAGCGTCCAGTACCAGAGCGCCTCAGCGCTCGGCGCGAACTTGTGCGACCGAAACTCGTACCACCCGGTCGGCCCGTCGGCTGGCAGGTCGTCCAGTGAGTCGCCGCGCCGCAGCCGCTCGAGGCGATCCAGTCGACCGTACATGTGCGGATACAGGGTCCGGCCGTCCTCCCGTTTGGCGTTCGCGTTGACCTTGTCGATCACGCTGCGCCAGACATCGACATACCCCGGGTGGCCGGTGAGCAGCAGCGCGTTGGCGAAGGCGAACGGCGTGCGAAGGTGCACCGCGCGGTGCGCCAGTTGTCCGTGCCACGGAATCTCCAACACCGTGAAGCCCCAGCCATAGACTCCGCCGTACCAGCCGTAGCCGCTCTCGACCAGGCCGTCGAGTCCTACGCTCGACGGGATCAGCGCGTCGTTGCGTTGCGTTCGCTCGACCCAGGCGTCCACGTACTCGAGTGTCCAGTCGCGATACCGTGCGTCACCGGTCAAGGCGTACGCGGCGAGCGCGAGCCCCGTCGCGCCGAGGTTGACGTGATTGTCGCCGACGACGTCGGTGTAATCGCGAAAGTGGTCGAGCATTTCCTGGTACGTCGTCTCGCCATGACCGGTGTCGAAGCGACCCGCCACCTCGATCGGATCGCCCGCCCAATCGAGGGCGGTCGCCTTGCGCAGCAGCGGCCCTCGCGAACCATTGAAAAAGCTGCGCATAACCTTGTGCTGTTTGTCGTAGTTCGGGACGTGCGGGTCATCGCCCATGTACCAACTCGACCAGCGGCGCATGCGGTTGATCAATCGCTCGTCGTACGGGTCGGTTAGCCCCTGCAGAAGAATCACACTCCACGCCTCACCGTGATGGAACCAGTCGAAACACGCGTGAAACTCCTGGTAGTACATGCCGTCGCGGCCTAGTTCGACGGCGGTAGTTTTCGCCTCGGTGTACTGTCGGAAGTGCCCTTCCAACGCGCGCTTGTAGAGCGCCAGCACGCGGTCGCTGCCGCCGAGTGCGTGCAGCACCGTCCAGTTGAGGACGTTTTCGAGCGCGTCATCCGGGCCATCGTCACCGGACCAGCGCGGCACGCACAGCAGGTAGCCACGCTCGTCGAAGTAGCGGTCATAGAACTGCTCGCACGCGCGTGACTGCGCCTCGAGCAGCTGCCGCTCGAGGAGCGCCCATGCCGGCGCTGAAAGAGGCGTCATGACGTCGATGATGGTCTCGCGGCTGGTTGATCTGCTCACCTGCCATCCCACGCTTTCTGCTGGTGCAGGGTAGTCCCGAACGCAGCGTGGCCGTTCGCGCTCTGGGCGGCGCCGTGCCAGCCCAGCGCGAGGCGTTAGTCTGCGGTACATGCGCAATGCAGTCACGCTCCTCGTGCTCCTTCTTCTGCCTCTCGCCGCCGGCGTGCGACCGAGTGCCGCGGCTGTACTCGGCGATGGATGGCTCCCTGGGCCTGGAGTGGTCGGTGAAAACACGTACTCGGGCGTCATCGACGCTCCGCGCCGCGACTCCCAAGTCACCACGCCGGGTGCTGTCCAGCTGGCGGGTTGGTTCGTGGACCGCACGGCTCGAGGATGGGCCGGCGTTGACGACGTGGAAATCTTCCTGGGCACTCTGGGCAATGGCGGAACGCTTCTCACCCACGCGTACTTTGCGCAGACTCGTGCGGATGTCGCGGCGACATTCGGCCGCGCCGATTGGGAGCTCTCGGGCTGGACTGCAATTGTGCCGACTACCGCGCTGGCGCCAGGACCCAACGTGTTATCCGTTTATGTGCACACGCCGGGCAAAGGCTGGTGGTACAGCCAGCTGACCATCAATGTCGCGGCCGCGGCGACGACTCGACCGGCGCCGTCATCCCAAGGGTTCGATATCTCGTTCCCGCAGTGCGGCGGCCCCGAGCCGGCTGCCCCGGCGTTCGCCATTGTCGGCGTAAACGGCGGGCGCGCTTTTACGGCCAACCCGTGCCTTGCGCGAGAGTACATTTGGGCGCTGGGCGCCGCCTCCCCGGTACAGCCGCGCGTGGGCTTTTACATGAATACCGGCAACCCTGGCCCGCAAGCTTCGGCGAACTGGCCGCCGGCTGGCACCATGAATCCGCGCGCCTGCGACGGCTCATGGAGCATCGACTGTGCGTACGACTATGGTTGGTTCGCGGCCCGCGATGCCTATGCTCGTGCCCACGCGGCTGCCGGAGAAACTGCCGCCCTGGCGCACTGGTGGCTCGACGTGGAGGTGGCGAATAGCTGGTCCACCGATACAACGTCCAATGCGGCAAGCCTCGCGGGCGCGATCGACTACCTGCGTTCGGTGAACGTCGCGGTGACTGGTATCTACGCGCTAGGTGCCGATTGGGAGGAGATTGTCGGCGCCGCGTCGGCAGCCGATCCGCGCAACGCACCGTTTGCACCCTTGCCGAACTGGCGGCCAGGCGCGCGCAGCGCCCAGGATGCGCTGACGTGGTGCTCGCGAAGCGTGAGTGGCGGCCGCGTTGTGTTTGTCCAGTTTCCCACGGGCGGGTTTGATGGAAACCTGCCGTGCTGACACGCGTTGGCATTACACACCGCTCTCGGGCGTTCAGGACGCGAGCGGGTAGCCGCGGTGGCGCGCACCAGGCGTTGGCCAGGGTCAGAGCCGCTTCGTTCGCTTGCGGCTGCCGGGCGCTGAGGTGACGCCGCGGGAGCCGCCACGTGCAGTGCTCGACTTGCTCGGCGGCGTGCGAATCGAGCTGTTAGATCCGCGAGGCCAGCCATGGCTGGTCCGTGGGGACAATTGGACAGGTGTCCTCCGAGCGGCTGCGCTTGCATCAGGCGTCGAGCACGTCGCGTGGCTGCATCGGTTCCTCGCTCGTCTGGCAGAGACAGAGTTCCCAGCCCCGCGACCACTAGCGGTCCTGGACGGCGCGAGTATGGTGGTCGTTGAAGACGCAGTCTGGGAGATGGTCTCGTTCCTGCCCGGCCAGCTCCTCAACTGGAATTGCCGCGTCCCGCTCGGGTCGGCGGGCGCACTGCTGGCTCGCTTCCACCAGGCGTCACTGACCATCTCGCCGCGCGAGCAACGGCCGGGAGCGCTGCCGATGGAACTGTGCCGCCCGACTTCAGAAGCATCGCTCGCCGAGCGCTTCCAGCGCGACCTCGTCGACCTTGGGCACCAGTCAAGCATCCGTTGCGTAGTCCACGGCGATGCTACGCAGGCCAACATGCTGGTCGCGGATCGAGCCCGAGCAGCAACGGCTCTGATCGACTTCAACCTCGCTCACCTGGGCCCGCCTGAGTCAGACATCAGCTTCGCCCTGTGGGTCGCCGGCCGGCTGGAGCAGCCAGCGATCACGCTCGACACCGGTCGCGTGCGCGACTTCGTGGCCGGTTATCACCGCGTTCGACCGCTCGGCGTTTGGGCGGTGCGTGCGATTCCTTTGTATTTAGTTGGACGAGGCCTCCAGATGCACGTGCGGCTCGAGCGTCGTGGCGTACGTGACGAGACCCAGTCGAAGCGCTTGCACTGGCTCGACGAAAACCGTCGGTCGCTCGAGGACGCGGTGGCCTCCGCGCTCGCGCAAGCCCCTGGCGCCGACGGGGACGCGGTACGCGAAACTGACTAAGCGCGGCTGCGTTCAGTCGCCACGTGTCGGGTCGTGCCTCGGAAGTGACTGCAAATGATCCCGTCGTGGCAGCGCCGGAGTTACCCTAACGCCGCAGTGGCAGCCTCGACAGTCTGGAAAGGGCTCGGCCTCGCGCTTGGCGCCGCGCTTGTCTTCGCGGTTGCGGTCGCGGGCGGATACGAACTCACGACGTGGGATCGCGTCGCCCCGGGCGTGAGCGTGCTCGACGTGCCCGTCGGCGGCCTCACCCTCGAGCAAGCGCAGGCCCGCATAGCGCCGCGCACCCAGACCATCCTCGATCAGCAACTCACACTCCAACTCGACGACCGCACCTGGCAAACAAGCGCGCGATCCCTCGGCGTCCGCCTCGACGCGACGCGCCTGGCGGAGTCCGCGTACGTCATCGGACGTGATGATTCACCGCTGACCAGGCTGCGCGCGCAACTCGACGGCATGCGCCGCGGCGTCGACGTGCCTGTTGTCGAGGAGGCAGATGGCGCTCGCCTGGACAGACTGGTGGCGTCGATCGCGGCGGAGGTGAACAAACCCGCGCGCGAGGCGCACCTGAGTCTGAGCGACTCGGGCGAGATCAGCTTCGGCACCTCGGAAACGGGTCTATTGCTGGACCAGCCAGCGTCGCGCGCGCAGATCGTCCAGGCGCTGACGACGGGCGGCGCGCAGGCCCAGCTTGTCTACCGCGTGCTCACCCCGGCGCTGACTACCGGGCAGGTCGCGGCGGCGCACGAGCAGTTGGAGCGCATCCTCGGCACGCAGCCGGTGCGGCTGACTGCCGCCGAGTACTCGCGCACGCTCGAACGCGAAGACGTGCTTGGCTTGCTGACCCTGAATCTGCCGGCCGGCGCTGGCACGGCGTCGGTAACGTTGAATGAGAATGCGGTCCAGCCGTTGCTGGACGAGGCCAGCCGCTCCGTGGCGCAGCAGCCGTTGAATGCGCGCCTCACATGGAATGGCACGAAGCTGACCGTGACGCGGCCAAGCAAAGAGGGCCGCGGCCTCGACTCTGGCGCGGCCGAGGTGCTGATGCGGGAGTTGCTGGCGGGCACGCGCGACATCACGCTGCCTGTGGTCGTCGTGAAGCCCGAGGTGCCAGCTGACGAAGCGCTGGCCAAACTCGATGGCCCGGCGCTGATCGAGGAGAGCACGACGTCGTTCAAGGGCTCGGTGCCCGAGAAGGCGCACAACATCCAATTGGCCGCCGCGCGGTTGAACGGCGTGGTCGTGCCGCCGCATGGCATGTTCTCGTTCAACGACGAGGTCGGACCAACGACGCTCGAGGCCGGCTTCGAGTGGGGCTTCGGCCTGGTCACCGGAGCGCAGGGTGGGGCGCACACCGTACCGAGCGTCGCGGGTGGGATCTGTCAGGTGGCCACGACCCTGTTCCAGTCTGTGTTCTGGGGCGGCTATCAACTCGAGGAGCGGTTCTGGCACCTGTACTGGATTCCCAATTACACGTCGCGCGACGTGGTCGGGCTGGACGCCACGGTTGATGGAGACTCCGGGTTGGACTTCAAGTGGATCAATCCCACGGACGACTTTGTCCTGATTCAGGCTTCGGCAGGCGCCGAGAGTGTGACGTTCCGACTGTACGGCCGGAAGCCGCCGTGGAAGGTGTCGCTCGACCCGGCAGTTATCTCGGATCGGGTAGCGCCCGATCCGACGCCCGATGTGCAGGAGGAGCCGCTGCTGGCGTGGGGGCGGGTGGTGCCTGTCGAGACCGCGCGTGATGGCTTCCAGGTGGTGTTGACGCGGCACGTGGTTGGGACGGACCCAGCGGCGAAGACGCGCGACCTCGTTCTGAAGAGCATCTACCAGCCTGGGCATAACGTAACCCTGGTTGGGACCGGCGGGGCCCCTGACGCGGCGAGCGTGGCCGCCGCCGTGGAGCGGGTCCGAGGCAACCTGCAGCCTGCCGCCCCCGCCGCCCCAACAAGGTATGAAACCGCCAACGGCCAGAAAACGATTGCCCAAATCCGAGAAGAACTACGCCAAGCCGGCTGGGGCGGCGGCAGCGATCAGGACGCCGTAGCCACCTACAAAAGAATGGCCGAAGCCGCCGGCGGCCGTTAGCCTCGCCCGCGGCCGCATCGCCGCCCACGGAGTCCGGTGAGGGGAACCGCGGCGGATCGCGGCGCGCAGCGTTAGAGCTTCTGAGCGGCTGTGCTTACTGCGCGGGAATGCGCAAGCGCATGCCTGCCTGCAGCGCGTCAGGGTTGCTGCCGATCACGTCGCGGTTCGCGTCATACACCCGCTGCCACTGCGCCGGGTCACCGTACTGCTGCTGCGCGATCGTGCGCAGCGTGTCGCCTGTCACCACGACGTACTGACGATCAGCCGCGGGGGACGCCACGGCCACAGGAGAGCGCACGGGCGACGCGGCGGGCGACGCGGCGACCACGACGATCGTCGGCCGCGCGCCCACAGCCGTTGATCCGGCGACAACAGGGGCGGCCTGCTGCTGACCCAGCCACGAGCCCAGGTTCAAGCCGCCAACGGCGGCAACGAGCAGCACGAGCGCCACCCACGGCCACCAGCCGAATCGACGCCGGCCGTCACCCTGCGGCCCAGACGACGTCGGCGGCTCAGAAGCGGGCGGTTCGGAATGGGCCTCCACCACAGCCTAGGAGTCTAGTCCCGCCGACCCACTCCGACGCCCTGCCGTGACGCACTTGCGATTGAGCCGTTGGCGCCGACGCGACTTCAGCGCACGTGGCCACGGCTCGCCACATTCTGACGTCGTGTCGGTCGGCGGTTGACCGTCTAGCGCTCGGCGACGCTGGTGGCGGCGCTGCCGGCCGATCGCAGCGCCCAGACTGTCACGGCAGATGTGGTAGCTGCCAGGAGTACTAGCGTTACGGTGAGCCCGTTGTAGCCTGCCCACCCTAGTGCCGACCCGCCGATCGCAGCCCCGACGAAGAGTCCCAGGTTCGCTCCCGCCGCATTCAAGCCCAGAACGGCGCCGCGGATGGGTGTGTAACGGCCGACCAGCAGGCTGATCGTCACGGCGATGATCGCGCCATGCGCGGCCGCGGTGAGGCCGGCGATCAGCATAGCGACAGGCAACGTCGCAACGAGCAAGCCCATCGGTGTCAGGATCGTCAGCGCCACAAGGCTTACTGCGAGCAGGCGTTCGGGAGTCCGCCACCCGCTCGCCTCGGCCGTGCCAATCAAGCGACCGACCAGAAGGTTAGCAATGAAGAACCCCGTTCCCCCTAGCGTCCAGGTAAATGCGACGTCGACCGTCGACGCCCCAAAGCGCTCCACCAGGAAGGCGGCCAGGTAGGTCAGCCAGGCGAACTGCAGCGTCGCGCGGAGCGTCGAGCCCATGACCAGAGGGAGAGCGCCGGGTGCAGATCCCACAATGCGCAACGCGGCCACGTACGTAGGACGGGCGAGACCAGCTATCGGCCGCCGTGCAAGTGTGGCGGCAGCAGCGCCAGCGATCACCAGGCAGCCGATGGCCATCGCGAGAAAGTCTCCGCGCCACCCCCAAAACAGGGCAGGCGCCGCCAGGAGCGGTGCAGCGAGCATTGGTGAGAGCGCCCTGAACGCACTGATCATCGCTGCCGCTCGGGCGCCGGTTGCAGCATCGCGGCCATCGGCGGCAGCTGACTGCACAGCCGGTTCTGAAACCGCCCCGGCTGCGCCGGCCAGGGCGAAGAACACCGCCAGTGCGGGGATGCTGCCGAACGTTGCCAGGAACGCACCGACCGCCAACAACGTCAGACCACCTGAGATCGCCCAGGCGCGCCCGAGGCGGTCAATGAGCGGCGCGGCGAGAATGCCACAGATCAGCGCCGCCGCGCCGCCCAAGCCGCGGAGTCTCCCGACCAGCGCCATGTCGCTGCCAGCGTCGGCAGCCATGTCCGGTAGAAAGATGCCCGTGGCGGACGCAGGGAAGGTCGACAGGATCTGCGCCAGCACGAGCAGCCAGATGCCGCGCACGAGCGCGACGTCGCCGATTCGGTTGGTCGTCGCGGGCGAAGCAAGCGTGATCGGCAGCAAGGTGGATTCGCACCCTACCACAGGCGCCTGCAGGCGTTCCTTAGTTCTGCGGGGCGCCCTGCTACCCAGAGCGAGTGGGACCTACGCGTTCGATCCGGATGCGCAAAACGACGCGGCGCTCGCGCTGCATGGCGGCTCGGTACTCCTCCCAGTTCGGATGCTCACCTGCCACTGCGCGGTAGTAGCGGACCAGGACATCCATGGCTCCTGGTAACGACTCGACGCTGGCCGGGCCTTCCGCCTGCACCCACTCTCCGAAGAAGGCATCGCCAAATACGCACACCGAAGCGCGTCCGCGACGCCGCACATTTGCGGTCTTCATCGCCGTTTCTCGGCTACTGATAACCAGCGACCCGTCATCATCGACGCCGACCAGGACTGGCGACAGCTGTGGCTCGCCATCTCGACGCATGGTCGCGAGCACGGCGCGATGCTGCGAACGAACAAAAGCTCGGACCTCGTCCGCTGTAAGACTCACCCGACAAATCTACGACATACGTGCGTGCCGCGCCCGCCGTTGTAGACCGGCTTCGATGGGTGGTCGAAACGTCTCTGACCAAGACACTGGCTGCAAAGCTGCAAAATCGACCAGCCCCACAACATCTGGAATACCAAGACGAACTCCTCGGGCGGCTCCTCGCGGACACGCGCGAGCTCTGTGGCTCCACAGATCGCATCTACACTGATCCATAGGTGACAGAGTTGGTGGAAACCGTAGACTGGGAATCCGGGCCGTTCGACATCTATCTCTACGTCGGATGTGCGAATCCACCGGCCCCAGGAGAAGAAATCCCGCTACCCCTGCGCGAGCCCAGTGTGTTCGTGCGTGTCATGCGGTGGGAATCCCGAGGGTTCCTTGGCCTCGACCTTCTTCGCCCGGAAGTGGCGACGATACGAAAGTGGTTCAAGGAGCACCACGCCAGCGTCCTGCTGGTCCCCGTCGCGTACCGGCAACCACGTGTGACGGTCGAAGAAGCCTATCCAATCGCGGAGCAGTTTCGCCGGCAAAAGCAGTCGCGGCGTTACCCGACACTTACTTGGGGACCGATCGTCCGTGCCGCACACGCAGGAGAAGCATGTGCGTGGGCCTTCTTCTCAGGTTCAGATGAGTTGCAGCGGCAGGGTTACGTTCCCGGTGGCCTCTTCGCCTGCGTGGATAAGCTCGACGGCCACGTATGGACCGATGAGGACGACAACCGCCGAAACGCTCTCAACGACGCATCATAAGCAACGGTGCGCCGACAGCCACCTTCCGACGTCCGCATCAGGATTAGCGGGGACGCAATCCGATTCGGGGACATAGACCCTTTGAGAGCCGGATGCCTGGAAACGGGCACGTCCGGTTCGGAGGGGGCCGACGGAAAAGTGCTGGGACCATCTTCACGACTGAGCGAGGTGCGAGGGACATGCAGCTCGAGATGAAGCGCACACTCGACGAAGCACCCGTGGAGTAGGCACCAGCCGTAGAGTCGACCGAGTGGTGCCGGCAACACGCCGAAGTCCAGCACAGCCCGCACGAAGCCCGCGCGATCGGTCAGCTTGGCGGCACCGGCCGCGAGCATGATTCCGCCCAGGCACAGGCGCACGAGCAGCTGCAAGTCCAACTCGGTCCTCCAGAAACCAGAGTTCGAGCACATTGTGGGCAATGCACGTGTGTTCTGGCGTCTACCCGGGGCTAGATCGCGGGTCTATCCACAGGTAGACACGGCCGCATGCATGTCTTCTCGACCGGCGACCCGACATGGGACGCGGTCGCTCTACACTGCCCGACAGAATGACTGAGATCTCGAGGCCACAGCCGAGGCAGCAGACCTACAAACGTGAGGTGATCGCCTCGCAGGCCGTCGTCGCGTCGAACCATCCGCTCGCTTCGGCGGCAGGCGCTGAAGTGCTTAGTTCGGGCGGCAACGCGATCGACGCAGCGGTAGCGACACTGTTTGCTTTGTCGGTCGTCGAGCCAATGATGGTCTCGCCTTTCGGCGCCGGATTCTTCCTCATTCGCGACGGGCGCACTGGTGACGTCGCGTTCATCGACAACTACGCGATCGTGCCAAGCGCCGCCACCCAGAACATGTATCAACCGGTGCCGGGTAGCCTCGATTACGAGACCGTAGACGAAGCGAATAGTATCGGCTACCGCGCGATTGCCACTCCTGGTGCGCTGAAGGGCTGGTCGCACGCGGTGCAGCGGTATGGCCGGCTCCCATTCGCCAGGCTGCTCGAGCCAGCCATCCGGTTCGCGACAACTGGCTTCGCCGCCAGCGGTTACCTGGTCAACATGATCTGCGACTCGGCTGCCGCCATCGCTCGCTTCCCGGCCACGGCCGAAGTGTTCCTGCCGGCCGCGCACACGGTGGTCGCGGACATGCAAGCCAACGGCGGTCTGATAACACTGGAAGACCTGGCGGATTACCGGGTGCACGAGCGGCCACCCGTTCGCGGACAGTATCGCGGCTACGAGATCCTCTCGGCCGCGCCGCCGTCCTCGGGCGGGACGCACATCGTACAGATGCTCAATCTGCTGGGTGGGTTCCCGATCGGCCACGACAGCATCCGCTTCGGCGAGGCAGGCTACGTTCACTTGCTCGCGGAAGCATTCAAGATCGCGTTCGCGGACCGGCGGCAGCACATGGCGGATCCCGACCGGGTAGACGTGCCTGTTGACAGGTTGATCTCGACAGCCTACGCAGACCAGCGGCGCTCCGAGATCGACCCCGGCCGCGCGCGCGACCACGCCGCGGGCCAGTTTGCTGAAGTAGCGCGTTTCATGGGTGGCGAGGGCTCCAACACCACGCACTGCACAGTCGTCGATGCGGATGGCACGATTGTCAGCACGACGCAGACGTTGCAGAGCGCTTTCGGTTCGAAGGTGACGACGCCAGGTACGGGGATGCTCCTCGATAACCACATGAGCTTGATGGATCCGGTTCCCGACAATGTGAACTCAATCGAACCAGGCAAACGCGTTCTGTCCAGCATGGCTCCGACAATCGTGCTTCGCGCGGGCAGGCCGTTTCTCGCACTCGGGACGCCCGGTGGAAAGCGCATTTTCGGGGCAATAGCTCAGGCGTTACTGAACGTGATCGATCACCGCATGACGCTCCAGGAAGCAGTCGAGGCGCCACGTGTGTGGACCGAGGGCGCGCAGCTCGAGCTGGAGGAAGGATTTCCTGACGTGCTCGACCTGCGCCGGAAACTCGAAGAACTGGGGCATTCGCTCACCATTGTGGAGAAGGTGGCCGGCGGCATGAATGGAGTGTTGATCGACGATCAGGGCTGGCTGCACGGCGCCGCCTGCTGGCGTGCCGACGGCGTCCCGATCGGGATCAGTGGCGGCCAAGCCCGCCCGTCCGCGATGTCAGGCGTTCCGCTCTAGCGTCTCGGCGACCGCTGCGCCGTTGGCGTGGTGGTATTGCTGCACGTCCCCTTAGCCCAGCCTCAACTGGAATCCAGCCGCCGCCGCAGTATACTGCCGCCCGTGACGGTCGGACAGGTGCCCAGCATCGAAGCTGCCCCGCTTGAACAAGGCCAGCCGTCACCACCAATTGCGAGTCAGAAGGCTGCGCCACTGGAACGCGATTGTCGACTCTCTGAGTCGATCTTATGGCAACTGCAGCGCAACTTCTATCGTCAGCGCAGTCTCGACGCGTGGCGCACAAGCGATCCGGTCCCCTATTACGTGACCACGAGCCCTGCGCTAGTAGATGCCAGCGTCAAGCTCGCGGAGGCCTTCCTGCGCGACTGTTCAGCCCGCGAAGTCCCGCGCGAGCCCATCTACTTCATCGAGTTGGGAGCGGGCCACGGTCGCTTCGGCTACCGCTTTCTCAAGCGCTTCTCCCAGCGAGCCGCGGGCCTCGACTGGACGTACGTGATGACCGACCTTGCCGAGCGCAATCTCGAGTTCCTGGAGTCCAATCCAGCGCTGCGTTCGTACGTGGACAGCGGACACCTGGACTTCGCCCGGTTCGACATCGGTCAGGATTCGCAGTTGAAGCTCAGCCACTCCAGACGGGTGCTTCAACCAGGCGCGTCCGCATCGCCGCTGGTCATCTTCGCCAACTACGTGTTCGATACGCTGCCCCAAGACGCGTTTTACGTGCAGGGCGGCGATCTCCACGAATACAGGGTCACGGTTTCGACGGGTCAGCCGGAGCCCGATCTCAACGACCCTGCGATCCTGACACGGGCGCAGGTTGCGTTCAGCCGACAGGGAACCGCTGCCACACACTATTCCGATTCCTATTCGAACGCGATTCTAGACTCATATCGGCAGCGGCTTCCGGAAACGTCTTTTTCGTTTCCGGTTGTCGCCCTCGAGTGTCTGCGCACGCTCCAGCGCCTCTCGGACGGGCGCCTGATGCTCGTTGCCGCGGACAAGGCAGTGACTCGCGCCGATCAGTTCGCCACCGGCCTCGACCCATCAGGCATGACCATTCATGCGAGTCACTCCTTTTCGATGACGGTCAATTTCGACGCAATCGCCCAGCACTTCCGTCTGCATGGCGGACACGCATTCCACCCGCCGCGCGACCCACAAAGCCTGACCGTATCGACGTTTGTCGTCGGTTCGACTCCGGGCGATGAGTTTCCAGAAACGGCCAGAGCATATACCGAGACCGTGGGGGGGTTCGGTCCCGACGATTTCTACACCGCGATGGGAGCTCTGAACGGGCGCTGGCAGTCCATGCAAGCCGAGGAACTGTTCGCCTTCTTGCATCTCGCTCGCGGCGATGATTGGGTGCTCGGCAATTGCCTGCCCATGCTGACGGCTCTGGTCCCATCGCTGTCGGAGGCTCAGCGGCGTCATCTGCTCAGCCTGGTCCGCGACGCGTGGGATGCCTACCTGCCCATCGGCGAGGTGCACGATCGCCCGTTCGAACTGGGCCTCCTTCTGTACGAGATGGGATGCTATGCGGATGCTCTCGAGCTCTTCAACACCTCGGCTGACGTGTACGGCCCGCAGCCGGGCACTCTCTACAACATTGCTGCGTGTCTGTATCGGCTAAGCGATAATGAGAAGGCACTCGCAGCAGTCAACGCGTCGCTCGAGTTGGACCCCAGCTTCGACGCCGCGCGGGCTCTGCGGTTGATGATCGAAGGCGCCCGTGGCTGAACACGCCGCTCCCGAAAGCAAGTCGTCCGCGCGAGGCCCAGCAAAAGCCGAGTCAGCGCGCGAGCCCGGCCTTGGACCGGACGAGCAAGTCGCGTCGGCCCTGCCGAGTCAGCCAACGTTCGCACCGCCCAGCCCGCCGTCCGCGCGGATGCTGCTGCGACTGCAGCGGACTGTTGGGAATCGGTCCGTGCAGCGCATCGTTCAGCGCTTCAGTCAGGCGAACGCGGCTGGCGACGAACACGAAGCAGAGGCCGAACGAGTCGCGCAGCAGGTTGCCGCGGCGCCCGCCGCAATCGCGCGCACCGCCGATGGCGACGCCCCCGGGCACGTGGGGTCGGACATCGAGACCGCGCGCCAGGGCGGCGAGGGCCTGGACGAGCAGACGCAGAGCTCGATGGAGCACGCCTTCGGCGCTGACCTGTCGCGAGTAAGGGTCCACACCGGCTCCGAGGCTGGGCAAATGAATCGGGCGCTCGGCGCGCGCGCGTTCACCACCGGCTCGGACATCTTTTTTGGCCCGGGCAGCTATGACCCGAATAGCCAATCCGGGCGCCACCTGCTGGCGCATGAGCTCACTCACGTGGTGCAGCAAGGGGGTGCGACGCCCAGCGCGCAGCCAATGCGGCAGCTTGGCGCCCCGTTACCACGCGCCGTGCCACCGGCATACAGTCCTCAGCCGGCGGCTGCCTCGATCTCCGCGGCGCCATACGGGGTAGTCCAGGCGGCGCCAGTGATCACGGCGATTACCTCCCCGGCTGACGTCGGGGTCGGCCGCTCGATCGGCGTTGAAGCCGTCCTGGCAGCAGCTGGCGGCAAGCCGCCGGCCGTCACGTGGAGCCTCGTGGCCGCGCCAGCCGGTGTGACGATCGCGCCCGCCGGCAAGAAGGCGACCATCACCGCCAGCAAAGGCGCGAAAGCGGCGGCGGGCGGGACCTTCAAGGTCCAGGCAGCACTGACCAAGACGCCGGCTGATTCAGCGACCTCGGGCAACATCAACCTGGTGGGGATCACCAAAGTCACGTTCACGGCAGCACCAGCGTTCACGCCGATCGCTGCCCTCGGTGGGCCCTTTCCATTTCCGCCAAACACGGCCGATCCGAATACACAAGGGGTGGCGGGCAACACCGCGACGGTTGCCGCCGTCACCGCGCCCGCGGGTCGCGCCGTGACGGTGAGCCTCAAGAAAGCGCTTGGGGGCGCCGCGGCCGGCACCACCGTCACCCCAGGCACGGAGACCGGCGACATGCTCGTCAAAGTCGAAGAGACCGCGTCCAAGACGTTCGAGGAATCGAAGCTGCCGATCAACCCGGTCCCACTCCAGCTCAGCGCCTTCACGGCCCAGGGACCGCATGGCATCGCCGGCGCGTACGGACCGCTGAATACCATTGCCTGGAAGAGGTCGGACAAGACCGCCAACCCGCTGACCCGCATCGTGGGTGAGACGATCACTGCTGGCGCGCACGACGACTTCGGGTTGACGAAGGGCATCAACCCGCCCATCGGACCCAACGCGGCGCCGACGCTCAAGCTCGCGGTGCCGGCGAATGCCTGGTCGGATCAACTTGCCACGCCAATCGGCGCGGCGGCCGGAGCAGCCGGCGACGCGAACCCGATCAACGTGAACAAGTTTGTCGGCCCTGGCGTGGCCAAGAAACTCCCGGCCAGGTGGTTCCTACGGCAAGGCTTCCACTGGCACAGTTGGGCTGGGGCATGGAGCACCGAGTTCGATAACGGCACGCACCAACGCTCGTTGATCCAGTCGGGGGCAAAGGCCTTCAAATTCCAGACCGACCACGTGTTTCCGGCAGCCAAGTCGGGTACGTGGCTGGATGCCTACGCTGGTCCGCCGTTGATCGTGTTCTCTGGTATCACTGCCACGCCGTTGGCGCCGGCCGCCGCGGGCTGGGCGGCGGATGGCGTGGCAACGGCCAATCTCAACGTCGTTTCTTCGGTCCCTGGTCGGAAAGTGGTCTGGTCGGCGACTGGGGGCGGCTTCGCCGTTCCTGGGGCGCCAGCGGCCGTCGGCACACCCGCCGTCGGCACGGCCGGCGCCGCGGCGGGTTCGTTTGGCGTCAAAGTGGCCGACACGGTTTTCCCGAATCGGCAACTCGTGGGCAAGGTCACGATCCAGTCGGTCAACGTGAGTGGGATGACGGCACCGGTCGCCAAGGTGCCAGCTGGAACGAACACGGCCGTCATCAACCTGAGCGCGGCTCCCGGTGGACGCACCGTGAATTTCACCGTTGACGCGGCTTCGGCGGCAAAGGGCGTGACGGTCCTCGGCGTCGTGCCCGGTGCCGCCAATGCCCCGGCACGGGGTGCCAAGGTCACTAGCCCCGCCGGCTTCAAAGGCAAAGTCACCGTCACCGCCGCGGACAGCGTTCTGCCGGCTAAGAAGGCCTCCGTGACAATTACTTTCAAATAGTCGCGTGACGCGTGTCCATTGCTCACCCCGCTTCTGGTCAAGCATGTGCGCGGCGCTCATTGTCACCGCTGCGTGCGGCGCCGTGCGCTCCGACGCCGCGCCACCGAGCATCGACGCGTTCCGAGCGGAGGGTGCAGTCGCAATGAATCAGTCGCGTCAGTCGTCCCCTGACGTCGTTCAGGAAGTGTTCACCGACCTCGAAGTGGATGGCGTTCCGGTGCGGGCAGGCTTCCGCGTCTCGACACAGGATGTGCTCGCGGGCGGTCCGCTCGAAGTCGACTTCGTCGTAGCGAACTCAGGTGACACGCCGGTGTATCTCACGGTGAGCGCGGATCGAAGCCGGCTTCGACCCGACCAATTCACGCTCACTGCCGGGCTGGTCGAGCCGAACCGCGAGTTCGGCGACCCGATGGCCGACGCGGTGTATCTCGGCGGTCCATCAACCGTGGTGAGCGTCCAGCCCAGTGGCACGTACACCCAGAGTCTCCTGGTCAACCAGTTTGTCAGCCTCGAGCAGGTCCCCGACGCGCTCGCTGCTTCGGGGTCCGAAGCGGGAATGCTGTGGCTGCGCTGTCAGCGACAACTGCGCATTTCGGCCAGCGAAGACCGCGTCCGCGCCGCCCAACCCATGTCCGTGGAAGGGACGCTGAGTCTGCCGCTACGTACCGATCAGGCTGCGCTCGACGCGCAGATCGCCGCGCTCGCCGATCAACTCCGCTCGGACACCGAGCCAACTGGAGCTGGTGACCGCGAGGCGCGCGTCACCGAGCTCATCGCGCTGCGCAGCCCCGCGGCACTTGGTCAACTGGAAAGCCTGCGCAATCATCCTGACCCAACCGTGCGGTTCCTGGTGGAAGGCGCACTCAACCAGCCGCGCTAGCAACGAGCAGAGGACTGAGCAAACGATGGACATCGGCCTGACCCTGCCCAACCGCGGCGTACTACTCGGCGCCACAACACCAGACCAGATGCTGGACCTCGCCGAAGCGGCTGACCAGTCGGGTCTGTTCCGATCGGTGTGGGTGGGTGACAGTCTGTTGGGTAAGCCGCGGATGGAATCGGTCTCGCTGCTCGCGGGTATCGCCGCTCGCACCAGACGCGTGCGCCTCGGACCCGCGTGCATGGCCAGCTTCGTGTTGCGCGATCCGGTTTTGCTCGCGTATCAGTGGGCGAGCCTCGACCTCCTCTCAGGTGGTCGAACCGTGCTCGTCGGCTGCACCGGCATTGTCGAGCAAGAGGGCGCGCGCATTGAAGGCGAGCTGTATGGGCTTACTCCTGGTGACCGCGTGAGTCGGCTGATCGAGTGGATTGCGCTGCTCAAGAAGCTGTGGACCGAGGACAACGTCACCTTCGAAGGCAAGCACTATCGATGTGCAGGCGTGACCATCGAGCCGAAGCCCGCAGCAAAGCCGCGTCCGCCGATCTGGATCGCGAACAATGCCCGCGAGGAGAAACCGTTCGCCGAGTGGACGGCCGAGGACTTCGCTCTGGTAGAGCGAACTCACCGCCGCTGTGCGCGACACGCGGACGGCTGGCAGACGTCCGCCTGGGATCCGAAGGACCTGGAGTTTCGTATCCAGGACACGCTCAAGAAGGTGAGCGAGCAAGGCCGCGATCCAGCCACGTTCGAGCGGCATCTCTACCACAACATCAACGTAAACGAGGACCGCGAAGCCGCGCTCGAGGAGTCCAGGCGGTTCCTCGAGGAGTACTACGTGCCGACGAAGTTCCCTCGCACATTTGTCGATCAATGGGTCGCCACTGGCTCCCCAAAGCAGTGTGCCGAGCGGCTCGGGCAAATCCGCGACCTCGGCTTTACGGAGGTAACGCTGAGAATTACCAGTTGGAACCAGGCGGACCAGTTCCGCCGATTGGTGGAGGAGGTGCTGCCACTGGCGGGGATCACAACGCCGACCGTCGGGATACGCGTATGAGCGATCTTTTGGCCATCACGGGTGGCACCGTGATCGACGTGCGCGCGGGGACAAAGCATCCGAACGCCACGGTGCTGGTTGACGGCGAGCGCATCGCCGCGGTGGGCACTTCGCTTGACGTCCCCGAGAACGCGCGCGTGATCGACGCCACGGGGATGTGGTTGCTGCCAGGTCTGATGGACATGCATGCCCACATCACCGGTGAGCAGAATGCGCACAAGGAGAAGGTCCATCATCTGCACCTGGCATATGGTGTGACGACCGTCCGTGACACCGGCGGCAATCTCACACTCCTCCGCCTCCTGCGTGACCGTATCGAACGAGGTTTGCACAGCGGTCCGAGAATCTTCTTCTCCGGGCCACTTCTGGATGGCTCAACGCCAGTGTGGCCACCCATGTCGATCATGGTCGACACGCCGGACCGTGCGCGCGGCGCAGTCCAGTTCCTTGCCAGCCAGGGCGTCGACTTCATCAAGACTTACAACTGGGTACCCGAAGCATCACTGCAAGTCATTCTGGACACAGCGCATAGTCTCGGGCTGCGCGTCACGGGCCACGTGCCGCGCACAATCACGATGACCCGCGCGATCCAGCTCGGCATGGACTGCCTGGAACACATTCGCATCACGGGCCGCGAATTGCTGCCGCGCGATGAAGCGGATCGGCTCGACCCGCTGCCGGTGGCCCGCCGCGAAACACTGCTTTGGGAGCGCTTTGATCTGGAGTCGGCGCCGATGCAGCGGCTGATCAGACTCATCGCCGACGCGCGCGTGTTCTTCGATCCGACGTTGCTGGTGGACACGGCTTTGAGTCTCGACGGCTACGCAGTCGACACAGACAATCCCGCCAATGCAGACGTGCCGGAGGACGTTCGTGAGGCGTTCGCTAGCCAGGAACGGCCGAAGATCTTTGACGTTTCCGAAGTGAATCTGGAAACCGCTCGCGACGGTTTTCGCAAGCGGCAGCGGTTCGTCGGCATGCTCCATGAGGCAGGTGCGCGGTTGCTGGCGGGCACCGACTGTTTCGGGTTGGGCAAGCACCTGCCAGGGCTGGGCCTGCAACAAGAGCTGGCGTTGCTGGTGGAATCGGGGCTCAGCCCGTTGGCTGCGCTGCAGGCTGCAACCGTCACGGCCGCGGACGCGCTCGGCCAATCCGATTCGCTTGGTGCGCTCGAGCCGGGCAAGCTCGCAGATATCGTTCTGCTGGAAGCGGACCCGTTGGTTGACATTTTTTTCGCGCGGCGCGTGCGAACCGTCCTGAAAGCTGGTCGCGTCTACGATGTAGCCACGCTCCGCGAGCAGGGCCGGTCAAACTGATTGGAGAGGAGTCACATACATGCGCTTTGGGCTGACACTGCCCAATCGCGGCGTGCTTTTTGGAGTCACCACCCCTGCAGAGATGCTGCGCATGGCTCAGATCGCGGATGACTCGGAGCTGTTTCAATCGGTCTGGGTCGGCGATTCGCTGCTCGGCAAACCGCGCATGGAGTCGATCGCGCTGCTTGGCGGCATCGCCGCGACCACACGTCGCGTGCGCCTTGGTCCAGCCTGCATGGCCAGCTTCCCGCTACGCGATCCGGTGTTGCTCGCGTATCAGTGGGCGAGCCTGGACCTCCTGGCTGGTGGCCGCACCGTGCTGGTGGTGTGCACCGGGATTGTGCCGCAGGAGGGTGGGCGCATCGAGGGTGAGCTCTACGGGCTGCAACCCCGCGACCGCGTACAACGCATGCTCGAGTGGATCGAGCTGCTGAAATTGCTGTGGACGCAGGACAACGTCTCGTTCGAAGGCCACCACTATCGTTGCGAGGGCATCACTATCGATCCCAAGCCGGCCGCCAAACCGCGCCCGCCGATCTGGATCGCGAACAATCCGCGTCCCGGCGATCAGGAAGTCATCCGCCGCACGCTGCGTCGTGTGATCAACCACGCGGACGGGTGGGAGACCTCGCTTTGGGACGCGGCTGACGTGGGCTGGCGCATGCAGGAGCTGCGGCGCCTGGCTGATGAGGCCGGCCGTGATCCGGCCACCATCGAGACCCACCTTTACCACAACATCAACGTCAACGAAGATCGTCAGGCGGCGCTCGACGAGTCCAAGCGCTTCCTCGATACCTACTACACGATGGACTATCCGCCGAGCTTCATCGACGGGTGGACCGCTACCGGCTCGCCGGCGGAGTGCGTCGAGCACTTGCGCGTGTACAAGGAGATGGGCTTCGACGAGGTGACACTGCGCATGACCGGCTGGGATCAGTTCGGTCAGCTCGAGCGAGTCATGCGCGAGGTGTTGCCGTGTCTGATGGATTGACCGATTCTCCGGCCTTCAGCGGCCGATGATCACGCGGCTTGACCACGTCGTTATCGGCGTGCGCGACCTGGACGAAGCGATACGGAACTATCAGCAACTTGGCTTCGACGTGCGGCCCGGCGGGCGCCACACCGGGCTGGGCACGCACAACGCACTCATCCGCTTCGGACTGGACTACATCGAGCTGCTGGCTGTATACGACGAGTCGGAGGTCACGCGCTCCGGAGGTCGAGGTCACTTCATGACCGAGCATCTGCGTGATCGCCCAGGCGCGCTACTGGGATTCGCGCTCGCCTCCGACAACCTCGAGGATGAGGCCGCACGCGGCGGCGCACCGGACAGCGGTTATATGCCCGGGCAAGGTCTTTGCAATGCAGCGCACACGGCCCGACGGGCAGGTGCTGAGCTGGCGTCTGCTGGTGCCAGGCCAGCATACGTGGCGACGACCCTGGCCGTTCCTCATTCAATGGGACACTCCCGATCCACAGCGGCTGGGCTGGGAAGGCATCGGGGATCATGCTAACGGTGCGCGCGGCGTCGCCGGCCTGCGCGTTGCGGCGCGAAATGTACCGGCCGTACTTAGCATCTACGACAAGCAGCTTGGACTCGCTGTAAGCTCTTCGAGCGTGGCGCTGCCGAATTGCCCAATTGAAATCGTCCAGGCCGAGGACGACGATGAAGGCCTCGTGGAGGTCCAACTGCGCTCGCAAGACCGAACGGCCATCCCCGCGGAGCGCGCGCTCGGCGCGCAGCTGGTATTCGTCGCATGACAGGCAGCATCGAGATCCACGTGGATCCACCGCACAGCATGGTCGATGAGTCGCTCGGCATTCGGCTCACCGGCCTCGAGTCCGGGCAGCATGTCACGGTACGTGCCTCACAGACCGACGATCACCAGCGGACCTGGCGCGCGCACGCGACGTTCGTCGCCGACGCCAAGGGTCAGATCGATGTGGCCGCGCAGGCGCCGGTGTCCGGCACCTATGCGGATGCCGACGCAATGGGCCTGATCTGGTCCATGGAGTTGGCTGCCGACGAACCGAATCAGGCGCCGTTCTTTCGAAACGTGCCGACGCCACTGCCAATCGAGTTTGTCGCAGAAGTCGACAATGCGATGGTTGCGCGGACTACGGTGGAGCGACGGTACGCAGCTGATGGAGTCGAACGAATCCCGGTGCGCGCAGAGGGTCTGGTGGGGACGCTGTTTGTCCCACCCGGTGCCGGTCCGCACCCGGTGGTCATCACGTTGAGTGGCTCCGGTGGCGGGCTGTCGGAAGGTGGGGCGGCGCTGTACGCCTCGCACGGCTACGCCGGCTTCGCGCTTGCCTATTTCAATTATGAGGACCTCCCCAACGACCTGATCGAGATTCCGCTCGAATACTTTGAAACCGCCATTCGCTGGTTGCAACGTCAGCCGCGTTTGGACGGCGACCGCATCGCCGTCTCGGGCGCCTCCCGTGGCGGTGAGCTCGTGCTGTTGCTGGGCGCGACGTTCCCCGCGGTGAAGGCGGTGATCGCGTACGTGCCAAGTGGCGTCGTGCACGGCGGCATTGGCCGCTCCGGCGTACGTGGCGCGAGCCCGGCGTGGACGTTCCACGGCGAGGCCATCCCGTACCTGCAGCCGCGTGCGGAGAAACTTTCACCGGAGCCGCCACCGCCACCGCAGGGAGAGCCCATAGCGCTCACGCCGCGGTTTCTGCGCTTCCTCGAAGACGAGGAGGCGGCGGAGCGAGCGGAGATTCCGGTGGAACGTATCAATGGGCCAGTGCTGCTGATCTCGGGGAAGGACGACGCGATGTGGCCGTCAGAGCGACTGGCCGAGATCGCGCGGAGGCGCCTCGAAGAGCACCACTTCCCGAATCCCTACCGGCACCTCGCGTATGACGGCGCTGGGCACATGATTGGTATGCCGTACATGCCGACGACCACGCTTGCCTCCCGCCACCCGTTGACAGGCGAGCTCTTCGCGTATGGCGGGACGCCGAAGGCGTATGCGGCGGCGCGCCGAGACTCGTGGCGAGAAATCCTGAAGATGCTGGACGAGACCTTCGGACCGACCTACGCCCAGACCGGCCTGTTCCAGGAAGGCGGCATCCACGCTGGCAGTGGTCGATAAGAGTTTCGGCCGCCTTCCTGGAACAAGTCTGTCAGAAGAAGTTCGGCCGACTGCGACGCGCGCCAAAATGGGCTTGTCGGCCGAACTTCTACGCGAGGTGAGCTCGGCGCGGATCGAAGACATCACGTAGGCCGTCGCCCACAAGATTGGTGGCGATGACCACGACGAGGAGCGCGACGCCTGGAAAGGTGGAGACCCACCATGCCACGTCGAGTGAAGTGCGACCGTCGGCCACCATTCCGCCCCAGGTCGGCGCCGGCGGCGGAACGCCGAGTCCGAAGTAGCTGAGCCCCGCCTCGGTGAGGATCGCCGCACCCACGCGAAGTGTGGCGGAGACGACGATGATCGGAAGGAGGTTGGGCAGGATGTGGCGCACCATGATCCGCCAGGGCGACGACCCGATCACACGCGAGGCGGTGATGAACTCGCGCGGCATGAGCGAGAGGACCTCCGCTCGCACGATGCGGGCCGCACCAGGGAACGCCGAGAGGCCGATGAAGGTGATCAGCAGCGGCACGTTTGACCCGTAGATGGCAACGATCGTCAAGAGCAGCATGAACACCGGGATCGAGATGACGACGTCGACGAAACGCATAAGTGCTCCGTCGATCCACCCGCCACCGTATCCAGCGGCGATACCAATGGCCGTACCAATGACGATGGTGATCAGAACGGAGGAGAATCCGACGCCCAGCGACACGCGAGATCCCCAGATCGCCCTGCTGAGCACGTCGCGACCCAGCTGATCCGTTCCGAACAGGTGCGCGAAGCTCGGTGGACCAAACCGCGTAGCAAGGACCTGCGCGTTGGGGTCGTACGGCGCAAGCTGAGTGGCAAAGACAGCCGCGAGCAACGCGGCGAGCAGTGCCGAACAGCCGACAACGACGCGCTCATTGCCCGCCATTCGGAGCATTAGTCCGCGGCGTCGGGGAGGCGGGCCGGCCCGCTCGAAGACTCGCGGCGCGGCCGCCGCGGCGACGTCAGCCATACCGGATCCGCGGGTCGGCGACGGCATACAGCACGTCGGCGATGAGGTTGCCAAAAATGACTGCGATAGAGCTGAAGATGGTGATCGTCAGGATGACCGGGTAGTCCCGTGCGAACACCGCGTCTACCGCGAGGCGGCCCATTCCCGGAAGCGCGAACACGTACTCCACAACCACGGCACCGCCAATGAGCAACGGCAAGAGGAACCCGGCGATGGTGATGACCGGCAGCAGCGAATTGCGGAGCACATGACGGACGATCACTGCCACTTCATGGAGGCCTTTCGACCGCGCGGTGCGCACATAATCCTGGCCGAGCGCATCCAGCATCGACGAGCGCACGAACCGCGCGACGTAGGCGAGCAAACCAGTTCCGAGAACGATGGTCGGCATCACCAGGTACGGCGCCATCTCGAGCGGATTCCAACTGCTGGACGTGACCGGCCGGATGCCGCTCGACGGCAACCAGCGCAGGCGCACACCGAAGAGCAGCACGAGCATCAGCGCGAACCAGAAGTGCGGGAGCGAGAAACCCGTCAGAGAAAGCAACGTCCCGATGTCGTCCACGCGGCTATAGGGTTTGATGGCCTGAACGACTCCGATGAGCGTACCGAAAAGGAGTCCAAAGAGGATGGCGAGGATGCCCAGCGACAGTGACGTCGGCAGGCGTTCGCCGATCGCATCGACCACGCGCTGCTGTGTCCGAAACGAGCGCAGCTCGCCAGTGAACAGCGACGACATCGTCTTGACGTAGCGCACCGGGCCCGGGTCATCCAGGCCGAGCTCGGCGCGCATGCTGATGTACGACTCGGCCGTCAACTTTTCGGGATCCGCCAGCAACTTGGCAGGGTCGCCGGGAGCCAGAACGATAATCGCGTACGAGAGCACCGAGATGCCGATGACCAGCGGGATCATCAGCAGGAGGCGTCGAATGACGTACGCGGCCAGCGCTCCTCCTACGCCCTACTTGATCGTCCAGCTGGGGAGCGCGTCGTAAATCTCGGCCTGGATGCGGGCCGTTGGTAGCACCAGATTGTTGGAGCTCGCGCCCAACTGCTTCGGGCGGACGAGATACGCGTACACGCAGTCGCCTTCGACAAGCATCTGGATCTGATCGTAGAGACGTTTTTCCTCATCGTGGGAGGTTGCCTTGGTGGCCTGCGTGAACAACTGGTCAACCTGTTCGTTCTTGTAGCCGGTGCCGTCACCGCGCGCGGCCTTCGTGGGCGACCAGAAATGGGCAGCCAGATCAGCACGCGGGTCAATCGCGAAGTTACCCCAACCGTTCATCGTCGACTCGTACTTACCCACGTTGAGACGGCTGATCCACGTCGGGAAGTCGACGACGTCAACTTTACTAATGCCGATGCCTACTGCTTGCAGCATGGGCTGGATCGCGAGGAACCAGTCCTTTGTGGTGGAGGTGACCATCATGGCGTACTCCAACCGCTGGCCGCCCTTCACACGAATCCCGTCGGAGCCGACCATCCAACCCAGCCCATCGAGCAGTTTCCGCGACATATCAGGGTCGTAGTCGTACGAGGGGGCGTTCGCGTTGTAGATCCACGAAAGCGGTGATGCCAGGCTGCGGCCCGGCTCGGCCAAGCCCCTGAAGAGCGAGTCAACCAGCGTCTTGCGATCGACCGCGCGACTCACCGCAATTCGAAAGTCCTTCTCTCCGAACGGGAAGGTCGTGTTGGTCATATCCCACGAGAAGAACCAGCCGAGTGTGCCTGCCAGCTGCTGGGTCGCATAGTTGGAGTTGCTCTGAAAGTCCGCGAACTGGTCGGGATTGGAAATGAATGCCTGCTGAATGCCACCGCTGCGCAACTCGGTGACGGCGGTGGTCGGGTCGGGGAAGATCCGCTGCACGACCTTGTCGAGCTTTGGGCGACCCTTGAAGTGATCTGCGAACGCCGAATATGTGATCGATTCCCCGCTCTTCCATTCGTCCACTTTGAACGGACCGGTGTAGATCGGTTGGCGCGCGAAGGGGTGCTTGGGAAAATCCGGCGGCTGCACGTCCTGGAGGACGTGCCTGGGCATGATGATGTACGTCGCGACGTTGACCAGGAAGCTGGTCGATGGTGCGATGAGCGAGATTTCGACGCGGTTCGTACCTGGACTGAGCTTCAAGCCGCTGATCTCGCTGGCCTGCTTGGCCTTGAACTCCTTGACGCCCACGACGTTCGCCAGATCGTCGATGAGCGGCTTCGGATTGTTGGGATGGGCGAAGTACTCGAACGTGAACTTCACGTCGTCGGAGCTGAACGCCTGCCCGTCCTGCCATTTCACGCCGGGATGCAAGTCGAACGTGTAGGTCTTGCCGTCGGGCGACACGACGTATTTGTCCGCGAGGTCTTCGATCACGGTCATGTCGGGGTACTTGAGCCGAACCAGGCCGTTGGCGATGAAGCTGCGGATGTAGGCAGACACGAGGGCACGCGACTCGCTCATTAGCAGCGTGTCGGGCTCGCCGAAGGAGATGATCGCCTGTCCACCGGCCCGCGCCGCGGCCGGTGCAGTGGTAGCGGCGACGGCCGGGGCAGTGGTAGCCGCGACGGCCGGGGCGGTGGTGGCCGCGGCGGCCGGGGCGGTGGTGGCAGCGGCGGCCGGTGCGGTGGCGGCCGCGGCGGCCGGTGCGGTTGTGGCTGACGGCGGCGCCGCGGGTCCACAAGCCCCGGCCAGGTAGCCGACGACGGCGAGTCCGGCGGTCGCCTCGAGGAACTGTCGCCTGGTCCATCTGCGAGTGCGAGGACTTCGAGCCGCCATGCCTGCCCCTTCGGCGAGGAGTGGATCCAAGCCCACTAGCCTATACCGCCTGATCCCGCGCTGTCAGCCATGCAGCAGAAAATCAAAGTCGGCGCCGCGGTCCGCTTGCAGCACGTGATCCACGTACAGCCGGGTGTAGCCACGCGCCTGCTGCACGCTGGCGGGAGGCTGCCAGGCGGTACGCCGCCGCGCAAGCTCATCATCCGCGACTTCGAGGTGTAGCGTGCGCTGAGCGACGTCGAGCGCGATCCAGTCTCCAGTGCGCACGAGTCCAAGGGGACCACCCACCGCCGACTCCGGCGCCACATGCAGGACCACAGCTCCGTAGCCCGTTCCGCTCATACGGGCATCCGAGATGCGGACCATGTCGCGCACACCCTGCGCAAGCAGCTTCTTGGGAATCGGCAACCCACCTGCCTCCGGCATTCCCGGCGCGCCCTTGGGTCCTGTGTTCAGCAACACCAGAACGCTGTCGGGCGTCACGTCCAGGGCTGGATCGTCGATGCGCTCGGCAAGGTCACGCGTAGAGCTGAACACGATGGCTTGACCACGATGGCGCATCAAGTGCGGCGAGACCGAGGTCTGCTTGATGACCGCGCCGTCCGGTGCGAGATTGCCGCGCAGGATCGCAATGCCGCCCTGCGGTCCGAGTGGTTCCTCCAGGCGATGCACAATCCGCTCCGGTCCGCACCAGCCCGTGCCGCTCGCAGCATCCGCGCCCACCGCCGGTACCTGCTCCAGATGCTGGCCGAGGCTGCGACCCGTGATCGTCGGCTCATCCAGGTGAAGCAAACCGCCGCGAGCGAGCTCCTTCATGACCGCCGGCACTCCACCGGCTTCGTACAGCTGCTCCATGTGGAAGGTGCCACTCGGTCGAAGATTGGTCAGGAACGGAGTCTCCCGCGACATCCGGTCGAATAACTCCAGTGGCAAGCGGATGCCACGTCGTCCGGCGATGGCGGTCAGGTGAATGACGGCGTTCGTGGAACCGCCGAGCGCCATCATCACGCGCATGGCGTTCTCGAATGCGCGCGGAGTCAGCACATCGCTGGGCCGAATGGCCTGTCGTACCGTGTCGACGATCTGTCGACCGACAGCCTCGGCCATGCGCAGTCGGCGCGCGTCCGGAGCTGGAATGGCCGCCGATCCCAGCAGCGACATGCCAAGCGCCTCGGCGAGGGCAGCCATGGTTGAGGCGGTGCCCATGACCGTGCAGTGCCCGTCCGAGCGGTTGATTCCCTCTTCCAGTTCACGCATCGCGTCCTCGTCCATGGCGCCGGCGCGATACTCAGCCCAGAAGCGACGGCAATCGGAGCATGCGCCGAGACTTTCACCGCGGAATCGACCGCTCAGGTGTGGCCCACCAGTGAGCATGATCGTCGGCACGTCGGCGCTGGCGGCGCCCATCAGCTGCGCAGGGGTCGTCTTGTCGCAGTTGCCGAGCAGCACGACGCCGTCGAGCGGGTGCGCACGGATCATCTCCTCGGTGTCCATCGCCATCAGGTTGCGGTAGAGCATCGTCGTTGGCCGCATGAACAGCTCGCCCAGCGAGATCGTCGGAAATTCCAACGGGGTGCCGCCGGCTTGCCAGACGCCGCGCTTCACGAACTCGGCGAGCTCGTGGAAGTTGTTGTTGCAGTTGTTCAGGTCGCTCTGCGTCTGGGCGATGCCGATGATCGGCCGACCGAGGTCGGCATTGTCCAAGCCCATGCTCTTGGCGAACGCGCGCCGCACGAAGCCATACATATCGGGATCGTGGAACCATTCGTCTGAGCGCCGGGCCGCGCGTGCTGTCGGGACGTCTGCCACGGCACCAGACTATCGCGCCCAGCTCGGCATACCATGCCGGCGTGTCCAGCCCTGCCGACCGCCTGCCGCGTGAAATTCTCGACCTTGCGCGTGCGGTTTCGACCGCGACGCTCAGCAGCCAACTCCAGAAGCGCGGCTTCGTCCACTCTTTCATGCACGGCGTGCTGCCGCTGCGACCCGACCTGCGGCTGGCGGGTTACGCCTTCACGCTGCGCTACATCCCGATGCGCGAAGACCTCGAACGCACTGGTGAATTCGACAACCGCACGAATCAACAGCGCGTCGCTGTGGAATCAGTCGGGCCGGACGAGGTGCTCGTCATCGATGCCCGCGGAGACACGCGCGCCGCAACGCTGGGCAACATCCTGGCCACGCGCATTATGCGGCGGGGCGCGGCGGGCATCGTCACCGATGGCGCATTTCGCGACACACCCGCCATACGCACGCTGGATATGCCGACGTACACCAGGGGACAGAGCCCGGACGTCTCGAATCAGATCCATCACCCGCAGGACATCAACGTGCCCATCGGCTGCGGCGGGGTCGCGGTCGTGCCGGGCGACCTGGTTGTCGGCGATGCCGAGGGCGTCATGGTCATCCCCAGCAGCCTCGCCGAGGAGGTTGTGCGCGCTGCCCGTGAGCAAGAGCAGCGCGAGGAGTTCATTCTGAGCAAGATCGACGGTGGCAGCAGCATCCTGGGCGTCTATCCGCCAGACGAGGCGACCCTGCGTGAGTACGAGCAATGGCAGCAGAGGTCCGGCGGCTTCACGTTCCGGTGATCTGGCGGATGGTGTCGAAGCAGGCGCGTTTGCGTTCGGTGCTGATGCCCGGTCGCTCGCGGATGACACTGACGATCAGCCAGCGCTCAGCTGCTCGAAAGCGGCGCACGCCAATTCGGCCTTTTGACGCTCACGAGGTGGCAGTGACCGTGGGAGTTGGGAGCACGTCGTGATCAACGTGTCGCTCACCCTTGCGGTCGCTGATGATGTTGATGGCCACACGCGCGCCATCGCCGGCGGTGATGATCACGTGGACGCTTGCACCCGCGGCAGCGCCTGCCGCCCAGAGTCTGCGCAGACTGGTCCGTCCCTGCTCGTCGACCACGATCGCCTCCTTCATTCGCGGCTCCGTGCCTGGGCGGGTGTCGACGCCTGCGTCGTGGGCCAGTGCAGCACTTGCGCCAGTTGTCAGCAATACGTGGTCGGCGTCGAACGTGCCTCCATCAGACGTGGCCAATCGCACGGTGTCATCCGCTGGCTGGAGCGCCGTAACCTCCGTGTTCTGCCAATCGGCGCCCGCGCCTTGCGCATGCTGCTGGCCTAGCTCGACCAGCTCCGGGCCAGTGATTCCATCGGGGAAGCCGAGCAGGTTGTTCACCTGCGCGCGGCGAGTCATGCCTTTGTCCGCGTCCAGGACGAGTGTGCGCAGACCGGCGCGGGCCGCGAAGATGGCGGCACTGGCGCCCGCTGGTCCGCCACCCACGATCACCAGGTCGTACTTGTCAGCCATTGGTTTGCTCCTCAGTTGCTTCCTTCATCGTGTAGTCACTCCGTGGCACCGGCAAGCGTACGTCGGGTGCCGGCGCCAGCTGCATATGACAAGCCGGGGCCTGTGAAAGCACCGTGGCTTCGGAGATCGTGCGCCGCTAGGGTGCGGGTACCACGGTTCGGTTCGCGGGCACGATCTGGGGCTGGAACGCGAAGACGTCGAGGCTCGCCGGATCGTGAACAGCAGGTAAACAATCTAATGATGCTTATAGTCTCTAGACTCCCGGCGTGGGGCTCCTCGATATGGCCAGAGCACAGGCCGAGCGTCTCAAACGCGACGCCTATGCGCTGTACTTTGTTGCCCGAGATCCACGTACCCCCTGGTACGCGAGAGCACTTGCGGCCGCGGTCGTCGCCTACGCGCTGAGCCCGTTCGACCTGATCCCCGACTTCGTGCCCGTGCTGGGCTACCTCGACGACCTGGTCATCGTGCCGCTTGGCATCGCCCTGGTGCTCCGGCTGGTCCCGCGCGCGGTGCTCGACGACTGCCGCGTCCGCGCGCAACGGGCGGCAGACCGCCCGGTTAGCCGCCTCGGCGCCGCGTTCATGATCGCGGTGTGGCTCGCGCTCGCCGCCCTGGCGATTCTGCTCGTCCGCGACCTGCTCGACTGAGCGCGCTCTTTCAGATCACGGCGCTGCCCGTCGGGCGGCGCCCAATAAAAAAGGCGCCTGCGCTTAACAGCGGCGAACGATAATCATGCCGAACGGCTGCATAGCGTGGAGACTGGACTCATGTCTGAACCTATGGTCGTGGAAGGCTGGCCAGTTTTCCCGGTGACCGGGTGGGAGGAAACTCGACCGAGTCTGCAGCGCTGGTCGCAGATCGTCGGCCAGATCCGGATGGCGCTGACGCCGCCGGTCAATCACTACTGGCACGTGCCGCTGTACGTCTCGGCGCGCGGGCTCACCACTTCGGCCATCCCGTACCGTTCGGAGCTGTTCGAGATGGAGTTCGATTTCCTGCGCCATCAACTGGAAATCACGACCAACTGGAGAGGCAGCAAAACAGTCCCCCTGCGTGCTACCAGTGTTGCTGAAATGTACTCCGACATCTTCGCAGGGTTGCGGCAACTCGATATCCAGGTGTCGATCTTGAATACGCCAGTGGAGATCCCGGATCCGATCCCGTTCGAGGAGGATCGCTCCCAGCGCGGCTACGACCCGATCGCTGCCGAGACCTTCTGGCGCGTCCTGATCCAGGCTGATCGGGTGTTCAAGACGTTCCGCGGTGAATTCCTCGGCAAGGCGAGCCCGGTCCACTTCTTCTGGGGCGGGTTCGATCTGGCGGTGACGCGCTTCTCAGGTCTGCGTGGCCCGATGTGGGACGGTCCGACGCTGAACGTCGATCCGCACGTGATGCACGAGTCCTACTCACACGAGGTGAGCAGCGCCGGCTTCTGGCCTGGCGACGCGAGCACCGGGCCAGCCTTCTACAGCTACGCGGTGCCCGAGCCGAGCGGCTTCCGCCAGGCGGCGATGCCGTCCGGCGTGACCTACAACGATCAACTCGGCGAGTTCCTGCTGCCATACGAGACAGTTCAATCTTCCGCTGACCATGACGCGACGCTGCTCGCGTTCCTGCACAGCACGTACGCTGCCGCTGCCGATCTCGGTCGCTGGGATCGTACGCTGCTGGAGGAGCGGCCACCGTGCGTCTGTGACCTTCCCGGAGAACAACAATGACCATTGAATGTACGCACCTCGACCAGGTGCACGATGTTCACGCGCGCACGCCCGACGGTTGCGAAGAGTGTCTGCAGATGGGCAGCGAGTGGGTGCATTTGCGGCTCTGCCTGGGCTGCGGCCACGTTGGTTGCTGCGACAACTCGCCGAACAAGCACGCCACTGGGCACTTCAGGCAGAGCCACGAGCCGCTGATCCAGTCGTTCGAACCCGGTGAGGACTGGGGATGGTGCTACGTCGACGAGGTTTTCCTCGAGCCAGCACCGCTCCCCAAGGCCCGCCGCTGACCTGGCTTACCAACCCTGGTAAGGGGCAGCCCGTGTGGGATAGTTTGAGCGGCCACCCGTTGTGAAGGAGGACAGCAGCGATGTTTCAGGCGAAGGGCGCCTTCAGCGGCTTCTCGGTCAATGACCTGCAGAAAGCCAGAGACTTCTATGCCAACACGCTCGGGCTGCGCATCGAAGACGAGCCGGCGGGCCTGAGCCTGCAGATGCCTGGTACCGGACGTGCCGTGTTCGTTTATCCCAAGCCGGATCATCAACCCGCCACGTTCACGATATTGAACTTCGAAGTAGACGACATTGACCAGGCGGTCGACGAGCTGAGCAGCCGCGGCGTGCACTTCGAGCGATACGAGGGCCTGCCCGCCGACGTGAAGGGCATCATGCGCGGCAACGGTCCGAGCATCGCCTGGTTCAAAGACCCGGCCGGCAACATCCTGTCAGTCATCGCAGCTTCGTAGTCAGGCAGGCACTTTGCCCAGATCACGCGCGAACGCAGTGCCGCCACCGTCGTGCGCCATGGCACTCAGCCCTAGCGGGCAGGGACTCCGATTCATGCATCCGCTTCGACCATCGCGACTGTAGCGTCACGGACGAGGCGGCGTAGACTCTCCACACAGCCGCCGCACGGGGCAATCGAACCGAAGCGCACGAATCGCTTGGCCGTGCCACCTCGCTGCGCCCTTGAGCGCGTCGAAACCGCGGCCGCAGCGCGAGCATCGGCGAGGTGACGCGCGGTGGCTCGCGATGACGAACAGCTGGTTTGCGAGATTCTGCCACTCGCTGACGATGCGCGCCGCGCGATTCAGCTGTGTTGGAAGCGGTAGCCGCGGCCGTCGGACGCGCGGGCCAGACGTTGCTGCAGCTTGTCCATCACGCCGACCAGATAGGCGTCGCGGTCGAAATCGGTCATAGCGAACTGCTTGGCGGCGATCGCCTCTGCAGTGAGGGCGGAGGCGTAGATGGCGACCCACTCGATGTCGAGCAGTAGTCCAACGCGTTCGAAACGGGCGGCTTCATCGGCTGACAAGGAACGCATCTGGGAATATGTGCTCAGAAACAGTTGCACGGCGCCCGGCGTGAGGTCCTCGCTCGCGGCATGAGCGACGAAGCCCATGACCAGGCGCGCGGGATCATCCCAACCACCGGCCTCGAAGTCGACCACCGTTAGGTCGCCCCGGTCCGTGAACAGCAGGTTCTGCGGCCCGAAATCAGCACTGTTGATGCGCCAGGCGGACCTCGGCAGTGCTTGCACTCGATCGGCGCCGCTCAGTCCATCAGTCGCGCGCTCGATCAGCTCCGCCACACGTGCGTGAAGAGTCAGCCCGGTTGCAACGTCGGGCCGAGCATTCAGGCGCGCGTCTATCACCCGCAACTGATCGGCAACGCAAAAGCTCGCCTCAACCGCGGGCGAGAGGTCGCAGCTCATGTCATCTGGAGCGAGCGAGTGCAGGTCGGCCGCGAATGCCGCCACCGCACGCAGCTCCTCCAGCCCGAGTTCGGAAGCCTGCCGCGACGTGCCGGACTCGAGGGTGTAGACGCCATACATGAATTCATCACTTCTGAGCAGCGCCCGCGGTACGCGCGCCAGCCCTATCTGGCCCAGACACGCCAGGACGGTGAACTCACGCTCGAGACGATTCCATCGATCGCGGTGATAGAACTTGGCCACCAGCGGGGGACCGCCTTGTGTGTCAATGCGAAAGAGGCGATTCTGCGCTCCGCCTGCGATCGGCGACCAACCTGCTACGGTGCGGCCGAGCTCCGTTAGCAGGCGCTGTTCCAAATCGCGTTCGGCGACGCCTGCCAACGCTGATTAGCTCATGTTGCGCGGCGCTGAGCCAGCAGGTGTTTGACGTAGCCCAGGTTGTCGCGCAAACGATCCTGGAGAGGCTGTTCGGTGGAGAAATCCTCGAATGAGATCCACTCGTCGTAGCCGACAGCTTCGAGCGCATCGAACAGCGCCGCGACGTCGACCACGCCTTGTGTCAGCGGCGCCCAGTCAGCCTGCCACGCCTGGCTTCCGTCCTCGCGCGGTCCAGTCGTGCGCCAGCGGCAGTTCTTCAAATGGACGTGCGCAAGGTACGGCCCCAGCGCTTCCAGACCGAGCCGATAGTGCTCGAAGCCCTCGATGACCATGTTGCCAGCGTCGTGGATGGCCCCGACATCGCGCGGGTCGAAGGGCTCGAGAAAGCGCACCGCGGCGCTGGCGCTTGGCGCGATCGTGCCTGGATGTGTCTCGACGACCGCGCGCACCGCGTACTCCCGCGCCAGTGCCGCGACTGCCTCGAACTGTTTCTGGGCCAGGGGCCAGATTCGGCTGAAGCTGTCGCGACCGTCGTAGCCGGGCAGTCGCACTCGCAGCGAGGGTGCTCCGAGCAGCGCCGCTCCGCGCATGCCACGCTCGACGCCAGCCATATCGTCGCACCGCGCATACGTCCCGATGTTCGGCATAACCAGCCCGGCGCCTTCGGTCATGGCGCGAATGCGCGGCGCCTCTTCGACGAAAGTCGCCAGCGGCAGCGTACAGCGATTACCTGCCCAGAAGCCTGGCCTGCCGTCGGTAGACGGTACTTGATCGACGACACGCCACTCGACGCCGTCATAGCCGAGCTCGCGCAGCGTCGCCACAGCCGCCTCGGGATCGAGTTCGGGCATGCTGGCGGTGAAGACGGCGAAGCGCATGTGAGCTGTCTCTACAATCGAATCACAGGAGCAAGCAGTGCCGCGACTACGCACCGTTGTAATTGGAGTTGGCGCCGGCGTGTTCTCGTTGCACCGCCCAGTGCTGGCGGCCAGCGTCGAGCTCGAGCTGGTGGGTGTCGCCGATGTCAACGCCGAGCCCGGTGCCAGCCGTGCAGCCGAGCTTGGCTGTGCCTTCTACACCGACCATCGCGTGATGCTGGCGGAGACGCGACCGGAGCTGGCGGTCATCCTGACGCCGCATCCGTTCCACGCTGCCGTCGCGCTCGACTGTTTTGCCGCGGGCTGCCATGTCCTGGTCGAGAAGCCGATGGCGGTCCAGGTTGCCGAGGCCGACGCGATGATAGAGGCAGGGCGGCGAGCCAACCGACTGCTCGCGGTCAATTTCCAGCAGCGTCACCGCGCTGACGTCCGCGCCGCGCTGGGGCTCATCCAGGCTGGGCGGCTCGGGCATTTGCAGCGGGTGGAACTGGTCGCGATGTGGACCCGCACCGCAAGCTACTACGCGATGGGCGCCTGGCGCGGCACCTGGGCTGGCGAGGGTGGTGGCATCTTGATGAACCAGGCGCCGCACCACCTCGACCTGCTGTGCTACCTGGTTGGGGCTCCCAGTCGAGTCGTCGGTTGGACGCGCACACTGCTACACGACATCGAGACGGAAGACACCGCGCTGGGGCTCGTCGAGTGGCCATCAGGCGCAGTTGGCACCGTCCACGTGAGCACCGCCGAAGCCGGCGAGCCCGAGCGTATCCAGATCACAGGAACACGTGGCAGCCTGAGCATCGGCCGCGATGGGCTAACGTTCCGCGAGGCCGACACCGACCTGCGGACCTTCATCGCCGAGAACTCGAATCCGTACGGGCACCTGGAGCTACGTGAAATGCCGGTCGAGCTCGAGGCTGGCGGCGCCGACCACGCCGCGGTCTATCGCAACGTGCTGGCCGCGATTTGCAAGGGCGAAGCGCTGCTGACCGATGGTGTCTCGGGGCGTCAGTCGCTCGAGCTGGCCAACGCTCTCATCTATTCGGGGCACACCCACACGCCAGTGGAGCTGCCCCTCGACCGCGTGGCCTATGCACGCGTGCTCGGGCAGCTCCAGTCGGGTTCGAGGCGAGTGCTGACGGGCTAGCAGAATATCGCGACGAGTGGCGCTGACGTCCACAGAGAGATGTCGTCCAGCCAGTAGTCGGTCGTGATCGGCATGAAGTTGTTGGCCTGCAACGGCACCTGACTGTTGATCTCGGTGACGAACCACAACTGGATCGCCTGGCCAGCAATCGGCTGCCCGCCGACGGTCGTCGGCAGGTTGATCGACTTGCGTACCCAGGTTGAGTTGGTGGTGTCGAGGTTCGAGTAGACAGCCAACGGCGTACCGACGGTCTGTCCGGTAGCGGAGTCGATCCGCGTCGGGTCGTTCCAGATCATGTCGGCGGTGCCAGGCATGACGTACACCTTCAGTTTGTCGACCACGTTCGGGCCCGCCACGTCGGACCTTGCATACAAGTAGAACTGGAGCACCGGGGCAGTCGCGGTGGCCGGGATCGTCAGTTGGGTGTAGATGAATCCGTTGCCGCCCATGTGACCGCCACTCTGCATGGAGTAGTTGCCGCAGTGATCGCGCGTGTTGACGAATACCTCGGCGCCGCCGCGCACCCAGCCGTGCTGCTGGATCATCGCCGAAACGGGCGTGATGCCGCCGGCGGTGTCTTCGAACCCGCCGTTGGTCACCGGGATCGGCTGCGCGACGCGCACGATGGGCCCAATGGGTTGACTTGGCGTGCAATTGATCACGATGACGCATGGGTTGGCGCTCTGCGCCGCGGCGCTGCCAGCCAGGGGTCCCAACATCAGCAGCGACGCGGTTAGTGTCATCAGCGGTCGAACGAAACAACGAGGGAGTGCGGATCGAGCCGTCATCGGAGGTCTCCTATCATGCAGGTTGTGCCCGCACTCTAGGAGTCGCGTTCGGTGCCTTCTGTGGGGGCCATCACATGGAACATGTGAGGTCGATCGCATTCGACTTCCTAACTCGAATCACGGATGGATATCCGTCGAGAACGCGGCCCCGTCCGTGAGCCTGGCCGTGTGCGCCCGACTCGTGTCAACAGCTTGCAGGCCGCTGGCCTCGTCGAATTGCCAGTTGGCCACCAGGCCCAGCGGGACACAAAGCTGGCTGCCACGTGGTGCCACTCCTTGGGATCGACACCGGCGTTGAACAGGTTGTAGCTCAGCGCGTAGTCGACCGAGCTCGTGCGCAAGCCAACCACCAGCTGCTTGAAGCCGAGGCTGATGAAATAGGGGGCCCGAGCAGTCGCTTCGCGATCGCCCTTGTAGATCAGGCCCACATAGTCGTGGTCGAAGCCGAGCGATCGACATGTCGCCGATATTCTGTCCAGGCTCGGACTGCACTCGCGCATGCAGTTGGCAGCCTGGACGATCGACCACGGACTGCGGCCGGGCCCGCCGTCCTGACGCCTGAGCCGCGGCGAGTGTCCCTTGTGGATCAGCCGTCGGCGAGTACCTGTTTGGCCAGCCGACTCGGCGCGTTGAGGCGGTAGCTCTCGGTCACCAGCTCGCGGATCTCGTCCCAATCCAGCGGTCCACTGGTGTCGACGTTGATCCAGCCATGCTTGCCCACGTACGCGGCGATGGTGATGCGTTTGTCGGTGTGGACGAGTGCCTGCTGGTGCGCCTTTTCGACCTTCATGCCGAGTGAGAATGGCTCGGTGTCGTCGGGACCGCACGACGCAAACATCTTCAGCTTGGGACCCACGCGAAACGTTGGATGGCCCCACTCCTCGACGAACACTTCCGTCCTCTCGGGCAAGCTCAGGCAGATAGCTCGGAACCGTTCGTATGCGTCACTCGTCATGGCCACGATGTCCATACTAACCGCGCCCCTAGCGTATGAACGTGGGACGAATCAACGGAAGTTGTAGTCCCGCTCAACCTGACAACAACCGAGCGCGTCGCTGGGTTCGGTAGCATTTTGCTGGTCGGACAGCGCCGGGGGAGACGGCACGCGTGCGCCAGAAGACACAATCCGGGGTGAAGAGGGGGTCGAAGTGTTGGCCCGTGTGCTGCTGTGTGCGAACGATTCTGCGCTCAACAGGATCCTGTTCGACGTCCTTACCGACGAGGACGTCGAAGTCGTCGAATGCGCGTCTCTGGCGGATATTGACGCCGCGCTGCTCGCCTACCCGGGCTCGCTGGTTGTCACCGACTCCTGGACGGGCTCGTGGCATGCCGTGTTGAGTGACGCCGAACGCGAAGACCTGAACCGGCTCGCCGAGCAGACCACGGTCATTGTGACCACCGGCCGATCGTGGGCAAGCAATCCTACCGGGCAGCGGCTTCATCCGCGCGTCAAGGTGATCCCAAAGCCATTCGATCTCGACGAGGTCATCGAGGCAGTACGGAACGCGGTGCTCCCCGACCGCGTGCGCTGACGGCCTGGCCGCGCGGCTACATCACGGCTGCTGCCTGCCGCATCGACAGGATCGATCATCCGGCAGCCCCGAGCGGTCGGTAGCGAGCATGGATCGCGTGCGGCGCGGCGAAGCAGTCGAGCAAGCAGTTCGTCGGCAACCGCGCGGTTGCGGCCTTCAGGATGGAAAAACGGACTGAGGCGACACGGTTCATCGCCGCTGAACAGCCAGTCGTGCAGATGCTCGCCGCCGTTGCCGCCCAGCCCCTGCCCATGGCTATCGTCCGGCCCGGCGACATAGCCGTCGAGCGACATAGTCATGTCGATCACAACCTTGCCCATCGCGAACCTCACACCTGCAGTGCGCCTCGCGCAGTTCGTTGTCGCCGTGCACAACCCGCTCGCACGCGCTTCACACGCGTCTCGGATGGGCGGCCCGTGCGTCGCTTACTACGCCAATCCGCTCTGCATTTCTGCACTACGCTACCTGTTACCATCGCATCGATGAGGACGCGTTTGACCACTGACTCGGGCAGGATCAACCAGGCGCGCGTCCAACCTGGCCGCTGCTAACGCCGGCTTCACGCCGCACATGACGGCGCCTGGCGCGCGCTGCGCTGAACCGTCTGTCTTCTAAGAGCCGGTTACGGCTTGCCCGTGCCCGGCCGCTGTGTTCCACGCGTGGAGCCTCAATGTCCAATGCATCACCTGGCCTGTGGCGTCAATCGAACTTTGTCAAAGTGCTGGCCGGCGAGACGGTGTCCGATACCGGCTCACGGATCGGCGGGCTGGCGCTGCCGCTGGCGGCCGCGCTAACGCTGCAGGCGACACCTGCTCAGATGGCTGCCCTGCGGGCCGCCGAATACTTGCCCCGCGTCCTGGTCGGACTCGTCGCGGGTGTGTGGATCGACCGCGTGCGGCGGCGACCAGTCCTGATCGTATCGAACCTCGTCCGCGCGGCGCTGTTGGTGCTGGTCGCGATCGCGGCCGCACTCGGACTCCTGCGCCTCGAATTGCTGCTGGTCGTGGGCATCGCGCTGGCCGCGCTCGAGATGCTGTTCAGCACCACACTCGCCGCCTATCTGCCAACGCTCGTGCCGCGTCGTCTGCTCCTCCAGGCCAACAGCGCCCGCGCGACGAGCGACGCCGCCACGGAGGTCGGCGGCCAGACCGCGGCCGGCGTGCTGATCCAGGTCCTCGGCGTGCCACTGGCCGTGGGCATCGACGGCGCCTCATTTCTGGCGTCGGCGCTGGGCATCGCGCTCGTACGTGCGCCCGAGCCCACCCCGCCGCCGCGGGCCGAACGTCGACGGCTGGACGCGGAGCTCCGCGAGGGCATGCGTACGCTGGTCGGCCAACCCATCCTCAGGGCATTTCTGGCGACTGCTGTGACCGCGAACTTCTCTTACAGCGTGATCATGGCGATCTACGTCCTGTACCTGACCCAGGAGTTGGCGCTTTCGCCGGCCGCGATCGGCATCGTCTTTGGGCTCGGCGGCGGGAGCGGGGTGCTGCTCGGCTCGGCCGCGGCAGCCCGCTGTAGCCAGCGCTTCGGCCTCGGCCGCACGCTCGTCGCGGCGCACTGCTTGTTCGGTATCTTCGGCATCTTGCTCGCGCTGGCCGTTGTGTGGCCGAGGCTGGCCGGTCCACTGGTCTTTTCCGCCGAATTCGCGCAGTTGTCCGTCAACGCGGTCTACATGGTCAACCGCGTGAGCGTCGAACAAGCCGTCACCCCGCCGCGGCTGCAGGGCCGCGTCCAGTCCGGCCAGCGGGTCGCGCATGCGCTATCAGGCACACTCGGCATCGTCGTCGGTGGTGCGCTGGGCGAGTGGCTGGGCCTGAGCGCGGCCATCACCATCGGCGTATGCGGTGGTCTGTTCTCCTTCGTGTGGCTCTTGCGGTCACCAGTCCGCCACCTGAGTGCCCTGCCCGCGTACGTTGACCATCATCGTTGCTAACTACTTCGGCACGCAGCCGCGCCGCCGCCCTGGAATGCGACCGCCCAGTAGGGCTAGCCGCTCAGGTCGTGGCCGTGGCGCGCCGTCGAGCCCCAGGCTGCCTGGTCAGGCGTGCGCGACCACTGGCTCCGTGTTGCGGGCTTGGAATACTTCGACTGGATAGCTGCTCATGCCGCCCCAAACCATGCGCTTCACTGAGCCGTCGGCGTCGCGCTCGTAGCGCACCAGCTCACCTTGCGAGCCGTAGCCGCCAGTCTTGCGGATACGCAGCGAGTTGACGTCCACCACCTCGAGCTCTGAGATGCGCTCGACCGGATTGTCAGCTTCGGGCGACGTGGCGATCAACGTGTCGCCGAACTGGACGACGTCGAGCACGCCCCAGGCATTGGCGAAGCGGCCGGTATAGGCACGCAAGTCGGCTGCACTATCGGCAGATGACTTCGACTGCGCGAAGTCGATGATCTTGACCACGCTCTCCGCGAGTGGTCCAGCCAAACCGTCCGAAGCGTTCGTGTTGCTCAGGACAACGACGACGAGGTGGTGGTCTTGAGCGTCGATGAGCGTGCGGGTTGACTGGCCTGGAAAGCCACCACCGTGTCCGACCAGGTGGCGCTTGCCGATCTCGCGCACCGAGAAGCCGAGACCATAATGCTCGTCGGCGTGCTCGACGCTCCAGTACGGCTGCTGCATCTCGCGCTTGGACGCGTCGCTCAAGAGACGCGTATCGCCCATGCAATGCGCGGCCGCGTAGCGGCACAAGTCCTCCGCTGTCGAGTAGAAGCCCGTCGCCGGCGACAGCGCGTGGGTGTCGATGGCGAGCGGCAGCGCTCGGCGCGGCACGCCCAGGCGACTACGCGTGTAGCCCGTGACCAGGCGGTCGCTCGGCGCTTCGCTGACCTCCGGCCCGGTGTTCTGGAGGCCGAGACGCTTGACGATGTGCTCGCGTACGTAATCGTTGTACGTCGCGCCCGATACCGCTTCGACCACCAGGCCCAGCAAGCCGTAGCCGATGTTGCTGTACTTGAACGAGGTGTTCGGCTCGAAGATCTTGCCCTGCGTGGCCATAGCGCGCAGCTGGTCGCGATCGGGGAAGTCGAGCTGGATATCCCAGAAGTCAGCATCGGCACTATCACGGGTGATGCCGCTGGCATGGTTCAGAGTTTGCCGTACCGTCGCCTCGGCACTTAGCCATGGCAGGTGCTGCTGTAGCCGATCGTCCAGTCGCAGTCGATTCTGCTCGACGAGCTGCATGATCGCGGTTGCCGTGAACGTCTTGGAGTGGGAGGCGATGCGGAAGAGGTGACTGGTCTGCATCGCGACCTGCTGCTCCAGGTTGGCAAAGCCGTAGGCAGCATTCAGCAGCAGCTCGCCATCCTTCTGGATGGCAGCGACCAAGCCAGGGTGGTCGCGGTATTCGCGTCGGTACTGGAGCCATTGATCCGCGTACGAAGCAGCCTGACGCAGCGCGCGATTGTCCATCGAGTCGGTCATTGTGGCAGACCGCGCGGTGCTGTCCGAGCCCTTGCGCTAACGGCCTGACCGTATACCGTGACCATCATCATGGAACCGCTGTACTTCGGCATCGTGACGGACCAGATCCGGACGTGGCCAACGCTGCTCGAGCGTTGGCTCCTGTTCGAGGCGCTCGGCTTCGACAGCATCTGGGATTCCGATCACTTCTTTCAGCCGAGCTGGTCCGCCGAGCCTAACTTCGAGGCCTGGACCGTGCTCGCCGCGCTGGCCGCCAGCACGAAGCGCATCCGCATCGGGGTGCTGGTGAGCTCCAACACGTTTCGCCATCCAGCGCTGCTCGCGAAGCAGGCGGTCACGGTCGACCACATCTCCCACGGTCGCCTCGACCTGGGGCTCGGCGCCGGCTGGTTCGAAGCAGAACACGCGATGTTCGGCATTCCCTTCCCCGACGCCGCGGAGCGAGTTGGCCGTTTTCGGGAGGCCGTCGAGATCGTCGATCAGCTCCTCCGAAACGACGAAACAACTTACGAGGGGCAGTACTACCAGGTGCGGCAAGCGCGTTTTCGTCCCCGTCCGATCCAGCAGCCTCGACCACCGCTAACACTCGGCGGGCACAAGCCGAGAATGCTCCGCGTGGTGGCCAAGTACGCAGATGTCTGGAATTCATTCGGTACGGTGGAAGAAATACGCACGCGCAATGAGACCTTGAACGAGCTCTGTGCCGCTAGCGGGCGCGACCCACACTCGATTCGCCGCTCGCTGTACTGCCCGACGTCCATGAAACCGAGCCCATCCGCGTCGGTCGAAGCCTTTCACGACGTGATCGGGCGCTATCGCGAAGCAGGCATCCAGGAGTTCGTACTCGATCTGACCGGCGTGGAGCAGTTCAGCGTCGTGGAACGCATTGCCACCGACGCGATCCCGGCGCTCAGCGCTCCGGTATCACGGTAAGCGAGTCAAACCCCAGGCGCACCGCACTGCCTGCGCCAGCCATCAGCTCGAACCGCTCGGCCCCGCCGACTTCGACCAGCAGGCGCGCAACGGGGGTGTCTACGTGCAAATGGATCGTTGAACCGTCAAAGACGATTCGCTCCACTACGCCGTCCAGTTCATTGCGCCTTCGCGGCGCGCCGTTCTGCAGCACCACGACGCTCTCCGGCCGCACATACGCCAGGACGGGCGTGCCTGCTGCAAAGTCACGTGGGGCAGAACTGCTCAAAGTGTGGGTGCCAATACGCACCGAGACCTCGTCCGCGGCGGATTCCGCGACCACGCCGCGCAGGCAATTGTTGTTGCCCAGGAACTCCGCAACAAACGGAGTATTCGGGTGGAGATACAGCTCGAGCTGGGTGCCGCCCTGTTCGACACGTCCGTCATGCATGACAAAGATCCGGTCGGATATCGCAAACGCTTCCGACTGATCGTGGGTCACGAAGATGGCCGTTTTGCCGGACCGTTGCTGAAGCTCACGAATACTGTGTTTCAACTGATCGCGCAGGTTTCGATCGAGTGACGACAGCGGCTCGTCGAAGAGCAGCACTCGCGGATCGGTTGCCAGTACGCGCGCCAGCGCCACGCGCTGCTGTTGTCCGCCCGACAGCTGCGCGGGCATGCGCTGCTCGTATCCCGACAGGTTGACGAGCGCCAACATTTCGTGCACCCGATCCCGAATCGCGCCGCGCTGGTCGCCGCGCACGGATAGCCCGTACGCCACGTTGTCGAATACGGACAGGTGGGGAAACAGCGTATGGCTTTGAAAGACGAACCCCACGTTGCGCCGATTCGGCGGTATGTGGCTCACCTCCTGGTCATCGAAGTAGATCTCTCCCTCCGATGCCTCGACCAGACCGGCGATCATGCGCAAGGTTGTGGTTTTGCCGCACCCCGATGGACCAAGCAAGGTGACGAACTCTCCGTCCGCAATGTCCAGGTTCACCCGCTCGGCGGCAACCACCGCGCCGAAACGTTTGGAGACGTTGACCAGTCGAACGCGCGCCATTACATCAGGTAGGTGCCGCGCAGGTAGCGCGAACCCACAGTGCGAAAGAAGAGGATGATCAGCAGAAACGAGATCGCCTGCATGGCGGCGGCCAGAGCCGCGGTCGTGTTGGCAATGCCCGCGCTTCTGACCAGGCTGTACACGCGCAGCGGGGCCGTTTGTTGCCCGGCCCCAGCGATGAACAGGGTTACCAGAAACTCGTTGAACACGATCACGAACGTGAGCAGCACGCCAGCGCTTATGCCTGGCCCGATCAGCGGCAGGACAATGCGCGTAAAGGTCTGCCACCTGGTCGCTCCGAGGCATACCGACGCCTCTTCGTAGGCTGGTGGCAAGTCCTTGAGTGAGACGATGATCGGTATCAGGGCCAGCCCGAAGGTGCCCATCGTCATCGCCGCGATCAGGCCGAACGTCGATTGCTGGATGTGGTAGACGAGGTTGTAGACCAGCAGGAGTCCCAGGCCCATGACCGCGGCTGGCGTGTACAGCGGCAGATTGAGCAGCGCCAGGATCGCCCGCTTGCCCGGAAAGGTGAAGCGCACAATCGCATACGCGGCTGGGACGGCGATCAACGTGTTCAGCACGATGGCCGACACCGTCACCTGCAGGCTGAGCAGCATGTTGTCTTTGAAGGTGCCGAGAAATACGTAGGTGTAGTTGCCAAGCGGGTCGTACCCGCGCCCCTTCTGGAGCGAGTAGTCCAGTAAGGCCAGGAACGGCAGGACGAAGATCAGCAGCCACACCAGTACGTAGCCATGCATCAGCAGGTCGACCATGCGCCGCGGCGACAACCACCGCCGCCAGTTGACGTTCAGCCCGCGAGTCCGCGACAGACTGGTATCAATCGCGCTCAATCCGCCAGCGCCCCCCGCGAATAGCGCAGCGAAACGTACGTAACGATCGACGCCATGACCATCAGCACAATGCCCTGCGCCGCGGCCATGCCGTAGTCGTTCTGTCTGACAGCGCGCACGTACATGCTCACCGCCAGCACGCGTTGATCGTCTGTCGTGCCCAGCAGCAGCGGAACGATATAGACGCCCATGTTCCAACCGAAGCACAACAGGCTGCCGGCCAGCATGCCCGACCGAGTGAGTGGAAACAACACCCGTGTCAGCGTCTGCCAGGCACTCGCTCCGAGCATGGCCGATGCTTCCTCCAGAGTCACCTCCACGTTCTGCAGCGCAGTCGCAATATTGACCACCATGAATGGAAACGAGCCGACTGCGAGCGCGAACAGCACCGTCGGCGTGGAGTACAGGAAACTCACCGGATTCATACCCAGCGCGACGAGCATTTTGCCGAAGGTCGTATCCGGCAGGAAGATGAAACTCAATCCGAACGATAAATACAGTGTCCCAAACAACGGGAAGGCCATGAGTGCCCGAACCAGGTCGCGATAGTGGACTTTGCGCACCAAGATGTATGCGAAGGGAAATCCGAATACCAGGTCGATGGCCGTGGAGCCGACGGCTTGAAAGATCGTGGTGTAGATCAGGTATGGCTGATCACCGAGGATGGTGCGGAAGTTGTCGGCGGTGAAGACGGGCGTCTGGAAGAAGCTCGACCCACGAGTCAGGCTGAGCACTGCCAGGAAGCCCAATGGCACGACCAGGAAGAGGAGCGTCGTCGCGAGACTCGGCAGCAGCAGGAGCCAGGGCGCGGCTCGCTTCAAGTACGTGGCACGCGACACCACCACCCTGGGAGCGGCCATCGCATCTAGCGTTGCCAATCTGCCTCCCGCTGCCTCCGAGGACTACAGCCCGAGTGCCTTGGACTCGGCGTCCTGCCAATCCTTTTCATTCGCCGCGTAGTAGTCCCAGTCGACCGCCTTCAGCTTGTCATAGTCGCTGAATGGTGTGTACAGGCGCTTGTAGTCCTGCGCGAACCAGGCAGGCACGTCTTTCTCTTGCTCCGCGTTCAGTACACCCTCGAAGATCTCGGACCAGGCGCCCTTTTCCTCCTGCCACTTCATCGGACCGGCGCCCGGCGCCGATGGCCACTTGTCGCTGGGAATGAGTCCATCGGAGCTGATGCGCCAATTCAAGAAGAGCTGCGCCAGGAGCGGATGTGGTGCGGCCTTAGGGATCCACATGTAGCCATTAATCACCGGCACACCAGCAGGCGGCAGGGTGTACACCGTCTTGTCCGTACCCGGCTGACCGCTGAGCTGCTCGAGCCGCGCGAGCGAATTCCAGAACATGACCGCGAGTGCGGCGCCGGAGCGCAGCAGTCGCTGCATCTCGGCCGAGTCGCTGGTGACTTTGATGGCGTTGGGCTTGATCTGATTGGCGAAGAAGTCGACCACCGCCTTCATGTCGTCGGGTTTCTTGTAGTCCTTGCCCAACGCCCAGGCAGCACCGACGAGATGACCGCCATTGGTGATGTCGCCAACTTCGGGCATGGTCAGCTTGCCCTTCAGGCGGGGGTCCGATAGGTCCTTCCAGTCCTTGATCCAGTCGGTGGTGTGGACGATCACCGGGAAGGCCGTGGCCTGAAATGCCACCGCCTGTTTGTCACGCTTGAAGCGGTTGTCGACGGGTTGCCAGTTCTTCATCAAGTCGGACGGAAAGATGTCCTGGGTGACGCCATTGGTCTTGGCTTCGACGTAGTACGGCTCTTCGATGGCCATGACGTCATATGGCGCGGGGTTGCCGCCCTTGTTGGCGGTGTACAGATTGGTCAGGTAGACGCTGGGCGACTGCGACGGCAGGTAGTTGCACTTGATGTCGACGCCCCAGTCCGACTTCACGACGTCCTGGAAGCGACCGACGATCGCGTCGTTGGCAGTGTACGTCCAATTTGCGACGTTGACCTCGCCTTCAGTCTTCAGCGCGGCGACGATCTCATCCTTCGACATCTCCTTGCCCAGGATGGACACTTGCATCTTGGCGCCGCCCGCGACCACGGGCGCGACCTGGGTGGCCACCGCGGCAACGACCGGCGCAGCCTGTGTGGCGACTGCCGCAACGGTCGGGGCGACCTGCGTCGCGGCCGCGGCGACGGTCGGAGCGGCCTGTTTGGCGGCAGCGGCCACGGTTGGCAGTGCCTGTGTGGCGGCGGCGGCCGCGGTGGGCGCCGACGCTGGCGCTGACGCCGAGCACGCCGCGAGCAGCCCACCGGTCACCGGGATTGCGAGTCCAACACCCACAAATCCTCGCAGGAGGCTGCGTCTGCTGAGCCGCCGCTGGCGCTGCTCGGCTTCCAACGCCACGTGCGCATGTAGCTGGTCAGTCATGCGTCCTTGGCTCCCTTCGGGTGTGTAACGAACGTGACCGCAACATACGCGTGCGCCGGAAACGCGTCAAGCACGGCGGGCCGGCTCGGCTGGGTCAGAGCCCGCAGCGATCGACGAACTCGTGGGCAGTGCAGGCTGGCACGCCGATGAGCGCCAGGTCTTCGAGGAGGGCTCGGTCCTGCGTCACCAGCGGCACGTTGGCCGCGTGAGCTAGCGCGGCGAAGATGCGGTCGGCAGGGTCGCTGACCTGCTCGAAGTCTTCCGGCGCGATCTCGCCTGGAAAACGGTCAGCAGGACGGAAGAGGTCGGCGAAGCGCTCCCAGGACAGGCGTGGAATGCGCCGCAGGATGTGCTCGGCCTCGGCTCGGGTGGAGTATGTCCAGATCATGCGCAGGCGACGGTCACGCACACCATCGACCAACCGCGCTGCGTTGCTGCGGACGTTGAAGCCAGCGGCGACGAAGATATTGGTGTCGAGCACTACGGTCCATACCCTCATCGAGGCTCTGCGTTCGGGAATCACGCGGGCGGCTCGCGCAAGCTGAAGAGCGGTTAGCGGGTAGCCGGCTCCAAGACCGGTTTGTCGGCGAGATTCAGCCAGGCGACTTGCTCGGGATCTAGCTCGACGTCGAGCGCGTCCAGGCAGTCCTCCATCTCAGCAACAATGGCCGGACCAATGAGTGGGTACACCGCAAATGGCTGGTGGAGCATCCAGGCCAGGTCGTCCTGGCGGAGCGTCGCACCCTTCTGCTCGGCGGTCCCGCCGGCCGCGACGAACCGATCCAGGAGCCGGCACGAGTTTTCGAACCGCTCGGGCTCGGTGGACAGAAGCCGTCCAGCGACGGCGCCTCGAATAGGTAGGGCCCGGCCAGGTCGGGATGCCAGACCAGGTTCTTGTACCCCGCGGCGTGGTCGGCGCCCTTGCCAGTGCCCAGCACACCAGCCTCCAGGGCCCTCTGGGTATGGGGGCCGGTAGTCAAGGTGCGTTGTTCGAATCTGAATGTTCCAGCCGATTGCGTCTACCACCAGCGGCAGCATTCGGGGATGGTCGATGAGTCGAGGAACGCCTCGTGGTGCGTTAGCGCGTTGCGCAGCGCAAACGGGTCTTGCTCGCTGAGGCCCTTGTCAGTTCGAATCTGCGTTGCGACTTCGTCGATCGCCGCCAGCAGGCGCTCGAGCTCCGGCGACGTGAAGAAGTTCTCCAGCAGGATGAAGCCACGCTCGTCGAAATCCTGGCGCTGCTGGTCCGTCATAACCAGCGACGTCGTCGGCAACGCCACCACCATCCTGTTGGCCTCCCTCGCCCGCGGTGCTTCAGCTGAGCTGCATCGAGAGTAGCACCTTCGGACGCGATCGTAGCCGCCCGCAACGCCGCTAGACGCCTACGCGTTAGCAGTGCCCTGGTTCCACCAGAGACCCATGCGCGCGGTGGTCCCGCCATCCACGTACAGCACCTGGCCGGTAACGAAGTCTGCGGCGTCTGACGCCAGAAAGGCGACGGCTGGCGCGACGTCGCGCGGGAGCCCAGCGCGTCCCCAGGGGACCATACTGCCACCTAGCTCAGTCGTGTAGCCGGGGATGTCGAAATAGCGCGGCACCTCGATGAGGCCCGGGCCCACCGCGTTGACCCGAATGTTCAGCGGGGCGAGCTCGATCGACAGCTCACGCGTAAAGGCGATGATTGCACCTTTGGTTGCCGCGTACGCGGCGTGGCGCGAGAACCCAGCGAAGCCGTGAACCGACGTCACGTTCACGATCGCGCCTCGGCCACGGCGCTGCATGTGACTAACCGCCCGCTGGGCGCAAAAGAAGTAGCCACGCATATTGAGGTTGAACACCTCGTCGTAGGCCGCCGGCGTGGTTTCGCCGAAGTCAAGGGTGCGTGTAACGCCGGCATTGTTGACCAGGATGTCGAGCCCGCCCAGGGCGTCCGCGGCCGCGTCGACCAGGCGCAGCGCTTCGTCGACCTGCCCAAGGTCAGCCTGGAATGCGCCGGTTCGCCGACCAAGCTGGCTGATCTCCGCCACGGTGTCGTCCGCCCCGGCGGCGCTGTGCGCGTAATGGACCGCCACATCGGCTCCCTGGCGGGCGAGCTCGATGGCGATGGCCTGCCCGATGCCTATGCCCGCGCCAGTCACGAGGGCCGCGCGCCCGGCGAGAGGTGTGTCCATCGGGTACCCAGGATAGAGCGCGGAACGCATCGCTCGCGCGCTGGTTGCCCCACGCGGCCGCGGCCGGCCGAATGTTGTCAGCGCAGCTCGCCGACCTTGTTCCGCTCGACGAGCTGCCAATCGATCTCGTATCCGAGCCCGGGTCCAGTCGGCGCGTGGACCAGGCCACTCGCATCAACTTCGATGTCCCGCACCAGACCATGCTTTTGCGCGGCGTCCGGCTGCAGCACTTCGAAGTATTCGCAATTCGGAATGGCCATGGTGATGTGCAGATTCGCCACGTTGTTGAGCGAGTTTCCGCCATGGTGGATCTCGCATTTCATTCGAAAGGCTTCGGCCAGATGTGCGATCTTGACCATGGGCGTGATGCCACCCTTCAAGGCCACGTCGCCACGCAGCATGTCTGTCCCGTGCTGGCGGATCCACTCGGTGTACCCGTACATGCCATCGGGCGAGTGCTCCGTGGCAAGAATGGGAATCCGAAGCCGCGGTCGCAGCTTCGTGTAGCCGTACAGGTCATCCTCCGCCAGCGGGTCCTCGTACCAGTAAAAGCCCATCTCCTGAACCGCCAGACCCACGCGCACCGCGTCCTCGTACCCGTACGACCACATGGAATCGAGCATCAACACCATCGAGTCGCCTACCGCATCTTTGACTCCGGCGCAGATCTCGAGGTCCACCTTCGGCAGACCGCGCGGATGGATCTTGTACGCCGTCCAGCCGGCATCCCGAAAGTGCAGCGCTTCGTCGACGTAGTCCTGCACGCGCGGCATCACTGCGGAGGACGCGTATGCGGGGGCGCTCTCGCGGCACGTTCCCAACAGTCGATGAATGGGCAGGTTGGCGACTTTGCCGGCGATATCCCACACGGCAACGTCCACCGCACAGATCGGTGATTTTCATATCGCGCCCAGCCTACCGCGCCAGGAGGTAGTCGGCGATTTCCTGTGGATGCGACAGCATCGAGTAATGGCCAGCGTCGATCTCTGCGTAGGTGCCGTGCAGTCGTTCGGCGGTCCGCCGCTGATGCACTTCTGGGGGCAGCGGACTCCGCGTGCAGCGCAGCACGTCGACCTGCCACGAGCGCGACCAGAAGTCGCGCAGGTCAACTGGATCGTCGGTCGGGCCGATCGCCTGCTGCGTATATCGCGCGGCTGCCCAGTCGCCTACTTCACCGGCGACGTCGGCAAAGATCGTCGTCCGCGCCTGTTCCGGCGGCGGACCATACACGCCATTGCGTCGATCATGCGGCTGCCGCGAATTCACGATCGGCACTGATTCACCGGGCAATGGCACCAGTGCGTCGATGAAGACCAGGCGCCTGATCCGCTCGTGCACTGACGGCGCAGCTTGCGCAACGACCATGCCGCCGATGCTGGTGCCAACGAGAACCGCATCCTGCAGGTCTTCGTAGAACAGCAGGTCGGCAAGTTCGGCGCCGTGCTGCTCCAGGGTGAGCCCGGCCGCGCCAGTCCGCCGCCGTTCCGCCGAGCCGTCGAGTGTGGGTCGATAGACCTGATGGCCTGACTGTTCCAGCCGCTGCGCGACCAGTTTCCAGATCCAGCCACCCTGATACGAGCCGTGGACCAGAACGTAGGTGGTCATGCGCGGTGCATGACCAGTCGCGGTGTTTTGCGGATCAGCATGTCGTCTTCATCGAGCATGCTAGTGGACCAACTGACTATCAGCCGCCGATGATCTCGACCGTATCGCCATCTTGCACCACGTGGTCGCGGCCAACCCGCTGGCCGGGGTAGCGGGCTGAGGGGCCCCAAACGCGCGCCGCTCGGAAGTGGCTCGCGATGTCCGAGTGGATCGCCTGGGCGACCTCGAGTGCCGTTGCTCCCGTGGGCAGCGCTTCGGGAAACTCGGCCGCTTCGGCGCCGTGGCGCAGGTAGACCCGCATCAGGCCCGTCAATGCCCACGCCGCGCGTTTGAGGCGCTCGAGGCTGGCGTCGTCCAGGATCGATGTCGGCACCACGGGCAGACCCCCAAACCGCCTGGACAGTTCGGCCGGACTTGACTGCTGGACCTCGTCCACCTTGGTGACAGCGAGCAGGGCAGGCCGGACGATATTCGCCCCTTCGACCTCGGCGATCACGGCTTCGAGCGCTTCGGTCGATGCCGAGGCATCCTGGCAATAGACGATCGCGTCGGCTCCTCGCAGCACGCCAAGGAAGGCGCGACCTCCGCCCCGCCCCTCGTTGGCGCCTTCGACCAGGCCAGGAATCTCGACAAACTGGACCAGGATGCCATCGATGCGAACGAGCGCAGGCACGGGACGCAAGGTCGTGAACGCGTAATCGCCGACTTTGATCTGGACGTCGGACAGCGCGTGCAGGAGTGAAGACTTGCCCGCGTTCGGCGGACCGACCAGCGCGATCTGCGCGGCGCCCTCACGGCGCACAGCGATCGAATCACGATGGACGACTTTTGCCCGCAGGCGCGTGGCATCTAACTCTCCGAGTACCCACTTGCGGATGTCCGCGTACGGGCCGTTCTTATAGTCAGGCAGGTCGCCAACAATGGCGCGCAGCTCACGCACGCGGTCGCTGCCGTCCTTGCCGACGAGTCGTCGGCGGATGAGCTGCATCTGGGTTCGATGGGGCATGGGCATTGATCGATCGTCCTTCGGCTATACGGCGATAGCAGGAGGCTCGGCCCATTGAACGTCAGGACTGTGGGTCAGTCCGGGACTGGGGCACGCGTCGCTCTCCCGCTGCTTACAGAGACGCGCTGAAATGCAAACAGCGGATTAGCCGTTGAGGCGACAAACCGTCGAGCGCCAGTCGAGCTCGCTCATCCTTATCTCACAAAGCTGAAGTCCCCCGCGCCGGGCGCGAGCGCGCCGAAGGATAGCATGCAACATGCCCGCGCTACGCATTCACCCGCGGATCTTCCAGATCGCCGCGCCGTTCGAAGGCAACGGGATCGTCAACTGCTATCTGATCGACGCGCCCAAGAGGGCCATTATCGACACCGGTACCGCGACCGTGCCACGCGCTTCGCTGCTGCCGGCCCTCGAGGAGATCGGCTGGCAACCCTCCGACCTGCGGATCATCATCAACACCCACGTCCACGCAGACCACGCGGGCGGCAACGCCGACATGCTGGAAGCGAGCGGCGCCGGCATTCACGTCCACAGTGCCGACGCGGAGTTGACCGACCGCGACAAATACCTCGAGAAGTACTGCCGCGACACGCTTCGCCTCATGGGCCAGGCGGAGCAGATTTCACAGAGTGAAGCGGTCCAATTGCAGATGCTCGGTCGCGAATGGGGCGTCGAGCGGCGCCTGGAGGAGGGCGACGTGATCGACCTCGGTGGCGACGTGCGACTGACCGTGGTGCATACGCCCGGCCACACACCCGGCTCGGCGTCGTTCTACTGGGAGAGCGAGAGCATCCTGTTCAGCGGAGATGCGGTCAATGGCCGCGGCGGGCGCTCGCCGGGCTTTCCCCTGTACTTCGATGCACTCGACTACGTCAACTCCATCAAGCGGCTGCGCGATATGCCGATTCAGACCCTCGCGCAAGCGCATCGCTACCGCTGGTCGGCGCAGACGCAGGAAGCCGTCCGCACCGGCCCCGAAGTGCACCAGACACTGGACGACTCGATGGCCGCCTGGCAGGCGATCGATCGTGCGGTCAAGGACGAGTTAACGGCAAGCCCGAGCATCGCGTTCCCGGACCTCGTGCAGCACGTGGTTCGCGAAGTCGCACCCGCACTGGGCAATGATCCAGACGCTGAGGCACTGCCGGCTGGCGCGGTGGCGACAATCGCGGCGCACGCCCGCACGGTGCGCCAAATCCACTAACAGGCTGATGAAAAGATCCTTCGACAGGCTCAGGACGATCCTTCGACAAGCTCAGGATGAGCGGGCTCATCAGGACGATCCTTCGACAAGCTCAGGATGAGCGGGCTCATGGTGAGTGCTGAGCTTGACGAAGCAACGAATCCAGAGCGGGACCGCCTTTTCATCAGCCTGCTAAGCGCCGCCAGCAGCCTCATCGGTGCCGACTTTACGGTGAACCTTCAGTTCGAGCCCTCGCCTGCGCGGAGCGGCCCGTGCTCGACCACCCAGACGGCGAGTTGTGACCGCGAGTGCAGACCCAACTTATTCAGGACATGCGTCACGTGGGCTTCGGCCGTGCGCACCGACACGGAGAGATCGTTGGCAATCTCCTTGTTCGACAGCCCGCGATTGACCAGCAGCGCCACGTCGAGCTCGCGCCGCGTGAGCGGGATGCGCGTGGCCGACGGCTTCTCGGCACACGCGATCGACAGGTCGATGGCAGAGTCCCTGCCCAGCGCGCGTCCCGCCGCCCACGCAGCCTCGAATGCATCGTGGCCGAGCGTCTGACGCAGGCTCGCCACTCCTCGCTCATAGCTCGCGCGTTCGGCTGGCGGTAGCGGCAGCCGCATTGAGAGACGCAAGGCATCGGCAGCGCCAAACAGTTGCGCGGCCCGCTCGGCGTCGCCGCGGCTCAGGCACTCGGCCACGAGCTCGAGGCCAGCGGGCAGGTCGCGCCGATTGCCCAAGACGCGGTAGCCGCGCAGGCTACGGGCGGCAAGCGTTAGCGCCTGGTCAGGTGCGTCGCGCCGCTGCGCGACCCGCGCACGCAGGTACAGGGACGTGTTTACGCCTTCCTCGCATCCAGCCGCCTCGAGCAGTTCGGCGCCCCGTCGATGTGCCTCCAGCGCGCGCTGCAGCTGGCCGCGCAATTGCTCGGCTTCGCCAATGTGGTCCCACACGTGGCCTACCAGGTGATTCTCCCCTAACGCCTGCAGAATCTCGAGCGACTCGCCCAGGACGGCCGCGGCCCCATTGCCGTCGCCTCGCCGTAAGGCCACATTACCCAGCACTCGTAGCACGCGCGCGACCTTCAGCCGGTCCCCGAGTTGGCGCGAGCGAGCCAGGCTGTCGCGCAGCAGCTCTTCCGCACGCTCGTATTCGGCCATATCCCGATACACCGTGGCGAGCCCGAGCTGGGCTTCCGCGACCCCGCGCTCGTTGTCGAGTGACTGCCACAACTCGAGCGCCGCCTGGAGCCGGGCTCTGGCGGTGTCGAAGTCAAACTGCTCGGCAGCGAAGGTGCCGGCCCAGTACAGGGCGCGGCCGCGCGCCCGCGGGCTCGCCCGATCGCCTTCGATTGCGGCAATGGCGTCCTCGAGCCAACGCCGACCCTCGGACCGATAGCGGTGTCCGCGGATCTGCCAGAAGTAGCTGCACGCGACGGCCATCGCAAGAGCCTGTTCGATGGAGCCGCTGCTCAGCGACCACTGCAGCCCAGCACGCAGGTTGTCCTGCTCGCGATCGAGTACTTCTAGCCACTCGCCCTGGCGCGGTCCGTTGAGGTCCGCGTCAGCCTGCTCGGCTAGCGCCAGGTACCAGTCGCGGTGGCGGTCGCGGATGAGCGAGCCCTCCGCCGCGCCGTCGAGCTGCTCGACGGCAAACTGACGCAGCGTCTCCAGCAACCTGTAGCGGGCGGAGCCTTCCTGACCTTCGGCTTGCACGAGCGATTGATCGACGAGACGAGCAAGATGATCCAGGACGTCCTCGCGCGCTACCCCGGCGTCGGCACAGACCGACTCGGCCGCCTCGAGCGTCCAGCCGCCAGCAAACACTGCCAGGCGGCGGAAGACGACCTGGTCGACGGGTGCGAGTAAGTCGTGGCTCCACGTCACGGTGGCGCGGAGGGTGCGGTGACGCGGATCGCCGCGCTGCGCCGCGTTGCCTAACAGGTGGAACTGATCGGCGAGCCGATGCTCGATCTGCTCGATGCCGAGCGCGCTCATACGCGCCGCTGCCAATTCGATTGCCAAGGGGATGCCATCGAGTCGGCGGCAGATCTCCGCCAGCGTGCGCGCATTGCGATCGGTCACGACGAAGGTCGGCAGCGCCAGGCGCGCGCGTTCGACGAACAGGCGGGCCGACTCCGCCGCAGCGACCTCGTCCGAACCACTTCCGGCATGTGCCGGTGGCAAGCCGAGCGGGGGCACTCGCCAGCAGGTCTCGCCGGCAAGCCCCAACGGCTGGCGGCTGGTGGCAACGATCCGCAGGTGCGGACAGTTCCGCAGCAGGTCTTCGGCGAGGTCTGCACAGGCTTGGATAAGGTGCTCACAGTTATCGAGCAGCAACACGATGCGCGTCTCGCGCAGTGCCTCGCGCAGTGTCTCTCGCAGTGGCTGATCCGGGCGTTCGCGGATATCGAGTGAGGCGGCGACGGCTTGCGGTACGAGCGCCGGATCGCCGAGCGCGGCGAGTTCGATGAGCCAGATGGCATCGCACGCCGGCTCGCGCTGGAGCTCGTGCGCGAGTTGGAGCGCCAGCCGCGTCTTACCGATGCCGCCCGCACCGACCAGGGTGAGCAGGCGAGCGGTCTCGCACAAGTGCCGCAGCTCGCGTAGCTCGCGCTCGCGACCGATAAAAGTCGTCAACTGGATCGGGACGTTCGACGCCACCGCGGGTGCAGCGCAGGGTATCGCGGCCGCACCGCCGTGGTCATCGAGCTCGCGCTCTCTGGGCGTGGTGGTGTACGGTCAGTCGTCTAGCCCGAGATCGTCGATGCCCGTCACGGCCTGGGACCACTACACGGTGCGCTCGAAAGACGCCGATGCGTCATGGGCCTTCTATGAGCGCGCGCTGGGTCTGAACGTGCGAACGCGCGAAGGCTTTTCCGTACCCGCGTTCATCGTGTCCATCGGTGATCGGGAAGTGGTCCACGTATTTCAGGCCTCGCCAGAGATGGAGGCCATCTTCGACAGGCTGCCGCCTGCCGAGCACCTGCAAGGCTGGAACACGGGTCGCTTGCACCACGTCGAGTTCTGGGCAACGGACCTCGCCGGTGTGCGCGATCGCCTCGCCGCGCACGGTGTGCAGGTGAAGGAACGAACCCTGCCAGATAAGCACCAATTGCAGATGAACGATCCCGACGGCATCGAAGTCAATCTCAACTTCCCGCTGTCGGAAGTCGCGTCTGCGTAGCGGTCATGGCACTCTGCGAGCACGCCCCGCTGAGCTTGCAATGACGCGCGTCGCGCGCGTATCGCCGTTCCTGGTCGATTCCGGCGGCGCCAAGAATTGGCTGTTCGTCAAAGTTGACACCGACGACGGCCTGGTTGGTTGGGGTGAGGCCTATACCCAGGCTGACCGCGACGGCGCGATGCTCGCGCACCTGACCGAGATGGGCCGCCACCTCGTCGGCCGCGATCCGTTCGCGATAAAGCACTTCACGTCGGTGATGTACCTGGACTACGCGTTGCGTCGGCCGGCAATGGACTTCTGGTCGGCGCTGAGCGCGCTCGAGCACGCCTTGTGGGACATCGCCGGCAAAGCGTGCGGCCAGCCTGTCTACAACCTGCTCGGTGTCCCGTGCCGCGACCGGATTCGCGTGTATGCCAACGGCTGGTCCGACGGCGCCAGCACACCCGATGCGCTCGCGCGCTGTGCGGCGGATGTTGTCGCCCGAGGTTTTTCCGCGCTGAAGTTCGACCCGTTCACAAATCCATGGCGAACCCATATCGGCCGCGCCGAAGAAGAGCTGGCGGTGGAGCGCGTGCGGGCCGTGCGCGAGGCGGTCGGCAAGAGTGTGGAGATTCTCATCGAGGTGCATCGCCGACTCGCGCCCAACGAGGCAATCCGGGTGGCCGAGCGACTGGCGCCGTTCGAACTATTCTGGTACGAGGAGCCGATCGACGCTGAGGACATGGCCGGCCTGGCGGAGGTGCGCCGGCGGATCTCGTTGCCGGTGGTCACTGGCGAAGCTCTGTACAGCAAAGCCCAATTCGCGGAGGTGTTCGCGCAACGGGCCGCGGACATTCTGAATCCGGACGTGTGCAGCTGTGGCGGGATCCTGGCGCTCAAAGAGATCGCCGCGATGGCCGAGCCGTGGCACGTCACGGTTTCACCGCATAATTACAACAGCACGACGATTGGTCTCGCGTGCACGCTCCAGGTCAGCGCCTGCATTCCCAATTTCCTGATCACCGAGTACTTCGTCAACTTCGAAGCTATGGGCAGCGAGATCGCGCGGAGCGCATTCGAGGTCCGCGACAGCTACATTGACCTGCCAACCGGGCCCGGCCTGGGCATCGAGCTCGACGAGGCTGCGTTGAGCCGGCACCCGGTCGGCGACCGACGACGGCGGCACATTCGCACATTCGACGAGGAACGGTGAAGATCACCAACGTCACCGCCTCGCACCTGCCAGGTACGCGTTATGCGTGGGTCTTTCTCCATGTCGATACCGACGCGGGCATTCGCGGGCTCGGCCAGGTTTCGAGCGGACCGCACAGCGCGCTCGTGGCCGCCGCGGCCAGCCGCCTCGGTCCGCTGCTGATCGGCGAAGACCCATCGCGCATCGAATACCTGTGGCACAAGCTGTACGCCAGCTTCAATTCGCTGGGATCGGTCGGCTTCGTTTCGGCGCTGATGAGCGGCGTCGACATCGCACTCTGGGATATCCGCGGCAAGGCGCTCAACCTTCCGATCTACGAGTTGCTCGGCGGCAGGTTCCACGACCGACTGCAGCTCTATAGCAACGGGTGGTTCACCGGCTGCACCACTCCCGAGGAGTTTGCGCGAGCCGCGAAGCGGACCGTCGACGCTGGGCACACGGCGCTCAAGCTCGATCCGTTCCGAGGAGGCCACGCGTACCTGTCGCGGTACGCCGCCAGCTATCCACCGGAGGATGACGAGGACGCGGTTGCTACGGTGGCGCAGATCCGCGAGGCGATCGGCGACGGCGTGGAGATCTACATCGACGCGCACGGTCGTTTCGACGTGCCAACGGCCGTGCGATTGGCGAACAAGCTGGCTCCATACCGCATCGGCTGGTTCGAGGAGCCGGTACCGCCGGAGAACTGGGATGCGCTGCGCCAGTTCCGCGATCGATCGGATGTGCCCGTTTGCGTGGGCGAGCGGCTCTACACGCGCTGGCAGTTCCGACCGGTCCTGGAGCAAAAACTGGCCGAGTACATCATGCCGGACATCATTCGCACCGGTGGCATCTCCGAGATGAAGAAAATCGCCAGCATGGCCGAGGCCTACTTTGTGCCCGTCAGTCCACACGATGCGACTGGGCCGATCACGTTGATCGCGGGTGCGCACGCGATGTTGACGACGCCGAACTTCTTCCGACTCGAGATTGCCTATTCGGAGCTCGAGGTGTACCAGCAGATCGTGGAGCCACCGTTCGACGTGGCGCAGGGCTTCATGAACGTGTCGGATCGACCAGGTCTGGGGCACGAGCTGCGCGCGGAATACCTGGCGAACGGTGTGCCGTACTGACGTGCTCAGCGTTGCTGCATCGAGTCTCAACTAACCCCAGCTTCGCGGGCGCGCAGAATAGCGGCTGTTCGATCGGCGACCTGGAGTTTGGTCAGGATAGCGCGTCGATCGAGATCTACTGCAGGCGCGTACCCGTTCGGGCGCCCGCGACAACCTCGCGAATGGTGTCGGCGACCACATTGGCGTGCTCGCGATCGGAGATCAGGTTTTCGTGCGTAGCGCCGACGACAATGCGTTGCATGCTGTTGGAGGACAACCCCGGCAGCTCGGACTGGAGCGCGGTCAGGACTTCGCCATACAGCGGCTGCTCGGTGACGCTGAGCACCGCCAGCGGCAAATCACTCAGCGTTCGAGCGCCATTGACCTGCGGTCGCGTCAACTCGTCCCAGACGGCTAGCCCATCCGCGGCAACGGCAGAGGACCTGGGCAGCGCGAAAATTGCCTTCATCTGCGTATACTCGGCTGGCGGCAGCCCGGCAGCGACCTGTGGCGTGATCATGTCGACCGCGCGCAAAAGCCCGAACCAGGACAGCACCGATAGCACCCGGCTCGAAGCGCCCGGCACGTGTCCGCCAAGCGATGACGGAATGTGCGCCCACTGGTCAGGATGCGAGGCGTCAACCAGCACCATGCCCACGACCTCCGTGGGGTAGAGGTCGGTGAAAGCCCGAGCAACCAGCCCGCCATATGAATGTCCAGCGAAGACGTACGGCGCATTGATCCCGGCGCGCTCCAACGCGATGTGCAACTCTTCGGCACTGCGTCGCGCGTCGCGCGGCATCGGCCCAGGTTCGCTCCAACCCAGTCCGGCGCGATTGTAGGAGACCACGGGCGACGACGCGGCGAGGGCCGTCTGGACCCCATACCAGTTCGTGGAAAACGAGGCCATGCCTGCTTCGAGGAGTACAGTGGGCCCAGCGTGGTCTTCACCTGTGACCTGCAGGTGGAGGCGGTGCCCGCCAACGTCGATCAAGCGGCCAGGCGGCGGATACTCTCGCGAGTCCCGCGCCGTGGCAATGGCTTGATAGATGGCGCCAAGCGCGGCCGCCAGAACAAGGGCGATTCCGACGGCCTTGAGACAAGCTCCTAACAGGCCACGGAACCGAAACCTCTTGTTAGGCAGCTCGGAGTCGCCGGACACGTCGTCGCATGGATCATGGTGATGCCCTTTCCCGCAGTAGCCGCAACAGCATGGTCATCTCCTCGTGCCCGCGTGTGAGGGTGGCAGAACTGCTCCAACTCCGCGGACATACGCAGGTTGTCACCGCTACCGGTCGGACCGAGTAGCAATAGCGGCGGACCAGGCGGCGGCCAGCGTGGCGGCGCTGAAGTCCGCCTTGGGTAGGTAGGCCGCCGCTCCGCATGTCACTGTCAGTGAGGAATAGTCCGCCGCCTCGTAGGTGGATAGCAGCATGATCACGGGCACGCCCTCGACCGCGGCGTCGAGGATGCGGCTGGTGGCCGTAGGTCCATCCATACCCGGCAGGTGAACGTCCATCAGCACCAGATCGGGCGCCAAAACGAGAGCCGCTTCGACCGCCGCTTCGCCCGTATCGACCTCACCCGCGACCTCGAATCCGGATAAGCGCTCCAAAACTCTGCGGGCGGCGCGACGGAACGATGCCTGATCATCCACGAGAAGGACGCGCACTACTCTCACTCAGGCAGTGTCACATGGGGCCGGGTTGAGTCGCCTCAGCCTACAGGTTGATTCGTGTGCCAGGGTCGCGCGTGCCGAGACGAGCGCAGCGGCGTATGCTGGCGCGAGCATGACCATCCGAGTGGTGCTTGCCGAAGACAACCTCCTGGTGCGCGAGGGAGTGCGGCGACTGCTCGAGACGCGCAGCGATGCCAGCATCCAGGTGGTCGCGAGCTGCGGCGACCTCGGGACTTTGCTCGTGGCCGTCGACGCCGAGCAGCCGGACGTCGTCATCACCGACATTCGTATGCCCCCCACGTTTACCGACGAAGGTCTCCGGGCAGCTGCGGAGTTACGCAGAACCCATCCGCAAGTTGGGGTGGTGCTGCTGAGCCAGTTCGACGCACCCGTGTACGCACGGGCGCTGCTCGAAGAAGGCTCGGCCGGGCGGGCGTACTTGCTGAAGGAGCGCGTGTCCGATCCGGAGCAGCTGTTGGCCGCGATCCGCGAGGTAGCGCGCGGCGGATCGGTCATCGACCCCAAAGTAGTCGAGACGCTCGTAGCTGCGCTCGGTGAGCTGGAACCGGAGGCCGAAACGCCCGCGGCTCCAGCAGCGACAACTCCTCGTGGGTCAGCGACGGGAGCGTACGAGACCCTCACCGAGCGGGAGCTCGAGGTACTAGGGCTGATCGCCCGGGGTGATTCTAACCAGGAGATTGCCCGCAGGCTGGTCATCACGATGGCCACGGTCAAGACGCACATCAACCACCTGTTCGGCAAGCTCGGAGCGGAGAGCCGTGTTCAGCTCGTGGTGCGCGCCAGGTCTCTCGGACTCGCCGCAATCTAGCCGCTCGGATTCCGAGGCTGTTTTGACCCGACCCGCGACACGAAGTGTGACTAAAGCTGCTCGCGTCCGAATCGCCAGAGCGCCCGCAGCAAACAGCAAGCTGAGGATCGCGGCGCTGCCCAGCGCAGCGTATGACGGGAGTGGCCGTTCTAGAGCTGCCGACGCCGCCACGGTGCCAAGGCTGTGCGGCAGGTAGGTCGCGAGCGATCCGCCCACGAAGCTCGCGAGCAGGTTTTGTCCGAAGATGAACGCCAGCGCGATGCCAACGACTGCGCCGCGCGAGCGAACAAACGCGGCTGAACAAAATCGTAGAGACGCAGTCGTAATAGCGCGGGTCCTGCGCCAGGTATCCGACGTTGGCGAGTCGCGGTGCTGTCGCGGACGATGTCCCGCGCGCGTCCTGCTCGCGATACACGAGGGACTCGTGAGTGGCGCCGCTGATGTGCGGGTGCGGCGGGGCTCGCGACCGGAGTCGTTCGCCCCGCCGTGAGTGGGACTCGGCTTAGAACCGGAAGCCGAGCATTTTGATGCCGTTCAGGTACGCGACGATTCCTACGGCTGCGAGAGCGATAACCGTGTAGTGCAGCCGACCGACGATGCCCCAGGCATTCGTTCGCCAGGCCAGCGCTGCGCAGATGACGACGCCGACGGTCGCTATGGCTCCCGCGATGCCGAGCCTGAGAGCCAGCAGCAGCTCTTGCGGCAAGCTCG
>WNGE01002863.1_pt1 | contig 63877 bp, 51 predicted proteins | sample 5400651 | NCBI WGS metagenome assembly WNGE01 (sample SAMN13153370, study PRJNA577476) | soil metagenome | isolation source: 60 cm soil or saprolite under grassland replicate 2 | place: USA:California | collected 2016-06-15 | reverse complement strand
TGTTTTCATTTTAACGGGCACTTAGCAGTGTAAGTTTAGCCAAGCAGTATTTTATCTTTCAGTATTCAAACAAAAACGGGAAGCATTTTCAATGAGAAACATTAAACTGTTATATCACAACAAATTAATTGCCGATACATTTTTTTCAAACTTAGATATTGACCCGAGTTGTAGAAAAATAAAACGCCTATATAACCAATGCTTATATATAGGAACTTTGGCTGCTTAAATTTTTAACGGAGTATTGTAAAGATAAACTTGAATTTTTTACCTAACCGCGGCAATTCTTGGCGTCAACAAGCGATGACCATTGACCAAAAGCCGACTCCAAAATATCTATTTTAAAAAATAAAACTTTATTTCAAAAGTTTAGTAATTCTAAATTTAAGTTATTGTTAAGCGCATAAAGTTTACAATTACTTTACTATTTGTTAACCTGCTTTATAGGAAAACAATGTTGTGGGAAGATAGTTTTGCGGCATTGTTAACCAAACTAATGTTATGAAGCAGCGACTTAACTTATGGGTAAAGGGAAGCATTACATGTTTGTCCCTTTTTTTATTTCTGTTTGCACATGCACAGGACTTGCAATTAAAAGGGCGGATTACGGAAGCGGTTTCTAAAAAACCCGTTGTGGGTGCAGCCGTTGAAATAAAGAGTACAAAGAAAACAACGATTACAAATGGAGACGGAACTTTTAGTATTCCTTGGGTGTAAAGAAAGAAGTAAAACGAATTGGTTATGCAGTGCAGGAAGTAAAAGGAGAAGATCTTATTAAGGCAAGGGATCAAAATCCAATTACCGGTTTAACGGGAAAAGTAGCAGGCTTATCGGTTGGGCCTTCTGGAGAATTATTAAGAAAACCGGTTGTGTTGTTGCGCGGTAATGAAATAACACTATACGTAGTGGATGGCGTACCCATTAGTTCTGACACATGGAACATAAGTCCTGATGACATTGAATCATACACAGTTCTCAAAGGCCCTACTGCTGCTGCATTGTATGGCAGTCGTGCGCAGTTTGGGGCAATACTTATTACAACAAAAAAAGGTTTAAACCATAAAGGTTTTACTGTTGAATTTAACTCAACCAATTCCATTGATAACGGCTTTCTTGCCTTTCCGAGAGTGCAGCATGAATATGGTCCCGGTGAAAATAATCTTTATGCATTTGGTGATGGAAAAGGAGGTGGCTTAAATGATAATGATTACGATGTTTGGGGCCCAAGATTTGATGGAAGATTAATTCCTCAGTATGATGGCAAGTATGATCCCAATACAACTTACACAACAACATTCCCCGGCGGAAGAGTATGGACTGGTAATATTGAGCCAACTCCATGGGTTGCACGGGGCATCAATAATCTTGAAAACTTTTTACGAACAGGATTTCAAACAACCAACAACATTGCCTTGAATGCAACGGGTGATAATTATACCATGCGTTTTTCTTTGTCGCATTCTTATCAGCAAAGTATTATTCCAAATATGGAGCTAAACATTACCAACTTCAACATGTACGGCTCTTACAATGTAAGCAAACGTTTAAAGATTGATGCAAATCTAAATGTCAACAGGCAATACACACCAAATTTTCCTGATGTTGATTATGGACCGAACAGTTTAATTTATAACATATCTGTATGGACGGGAGCCGATTGGGATGTTAATGCTCCTGATATTCGTGGTATTTGGCAACCAGGCAAAATAGGCACCCAGTCTATATTTGCGGAGTATCAGCGCTATCATAATCCCTGGTTTATGGTGGAGGAATGGTTGCGTGGTCATTATAAAACTGATTTGTATGGATATATCTCATCAAACTATAAGTTTAATGATAATCTGAATTTGAATCTTCGTACACAAGTTAGCACTTATGACCTTTTGAGAACAGAAAAAATGCCTTATTCTGCACACCCTTATAGCCGTGAAGGAAATATGGGGGATTATAGGGAAGACAGGAGAAATCTATTCGATAACAATACCGACATACAATTAAATTATAATTATACAATAAAAAACTTTCTGAATCTCACAGGCTTGATTGGTGCCAATGCGCGTTTGTTCAGTTATAATTCCAACTGGACATCTACGGATTATTTAAGTATTCCTGAAGTATATAGCTTCAGTAATTCACTGAATCCGGTGCAGTCAAGCAGTTTTAATTCTGATCTGCGTGTTTTCAGCGCTTATTATTCACTGGATGCTTCCTTTAGTAAGTATGCAACTCTTGCTGTAACAGGTCGCGTGGATAAATCCTCCGCATTACCAAAAGCCCACAACAGTTATTTTTATCCCAGTGTATCTGTTGCAACAGTAGTTTCTGATTATATCAAATTACCTGAAGCAATTTCCTTTCTGAAATTAAGAGCGTCATATGCTACAGTACATGGCGATGCAACATCATCTACAATTGGACCTGCACCATTCAATTCTATAACGGCTTTCGGTGCATCACCTTCGGGAAACTCTTTGTATGATTACCCGCTCGGCTACGGTAATGAATATTTATCTCCTTATGGTGGTCCGGATTATTCCCTGGTTGCACTATACAATACAAGTAAACCTTACGATAATCAAACTGCTGCCTACTATACAAGCAATCTGTATGATCCGAATATCAAAACGTTTAATCGTGTAAACTACGAAGGCGGCGTTGACATTAAGTTTCTCAAAAACCGTTTGGGATTTAGCGCCACGGCATTTGAATACATTGATGGACCAAGAATTTTGCAAAATCCAATCTCAAGCGCCACCGGCTATAATTATTATTACCTCAATGCTTTAAAAACAAAAAAGACCGGTTATGAGTTATCATTATCAGGTACTCCGATAAGAACCAAGAGCGGTATTAACTGGGATGTACTGGCGAACTGGAGCACTTTCCAGGACAAGTATGATGAATTACCACCCGGTCAATCAGTTTATAATACTTTCTTTCATAAAGGCGATCGTGTTGACGCATTCTACAGCAGCGCTTTTGTAAGAACATCAGATGGACAAATTGTAAACGATGCTGCGGGTAAACCACTGGCAAATCCGGTGGCGCAATTGCTCGGTCGTCTTAATGCAGATTTTCAATGGAGCATTTACAATAATATAAGCTGGAAAAATTTATCATTTGGATTTCAGTTTGACGGAAGTGTTGGTGGCGTTACAACTGATTACATGCACAATAAGACGATGCGTGGTGGCAGAAACATAGAAACCGTTGAAGGAGCATACGGAAAATCGAGGCTTGACGATGATGAGCATGCGGGTGATCCTAACTTTCCGGGTACTTATGTTGGAGAAGGTGTTGTTGTTTCCAATGGTGTGCCTATTGATTTTGATTCACAAACAGGTGCTATTCTTAATTATAAAGATCTTCAGTTTGCACCCAACACACAAGTAACACATGTGCAGGATTATATAAGTAAATACTATAACATTTCTGAAGCAAACCTGATGAGTAAAACATTTGCCAAGTTGCGCGAGGTAACACTTACATATGACCTCCCTCAAAAATGGATCAGCAAAAGCTTCATGAGCAAATTATCTGTTTCATTGGTAGGACGAAATCTTATTTATTTCTATGGAGATAAGAGATTCAAAGATGTTGATCTTGATCAATACAATTACAGCACAAGTGGCACTGGGCTTCAATCACCTACAGTACGCAGATATGGGTTGAACATTAATGTAGTATTCTAAATAAAAAATAAAACGACGATGAAAAAGCATACAAATATTATTGTTGCCCTTGTTTTTGTAACAATGGTGACGAGTTGTAAAAAAAGTTTTGATTCTTTATATCAAAATCCCAACAAACCGTCATCGGTTCCGGCTTCATTATTACTAAACGGAGTTTTGAATGATATGTATGATGCGCCGTATACGATGAAGGAAAGATGGTGCCAGTATTATTGTTGCAACTACGATTATTATGGCAACAACCGTTATGACTTCGGTTCTGGAGATAATTATTTCTCCACCCTAAAGAATGTAACCAAGATGGAAGAAGAAGCACTAAACAGCGGCTTGCCTGAAGTGAATCCTTACAGGGCAATGGCTAATTTTTTTAAAGCCTATTTCTTTACGCAGATGAGCTTTCAAATGGGTGACATACCGATGACGCAAGCACTGCAGGGACTAACAAATTTAACTCCGGTCTACGATGCCCAAAAAGACGTATTCCTTCAGGCATTCAAATGGCTCGATAGTGCAAATGCAGAAATGGGTTCGCTTATAAGTGCTGGTAATTTATCAATGGCGGGTGATATTTATTTTAATAATGATCTTTCCAAATGGCAAAAAGCCATCAACACTTATCGTATAAGGTTGTTAATTGAATTAAGCAAAAAAGCAGATGACGCAGACCTCAATATCAAACAACAATTCGCTTCCATTATAAATGATCCCACAACCTATCCCGTGATGCAAAGTTTGGATGATAATCTTCGATACACTTATGTTTATCCAACTAACTACTATCCCATGAATCCTGGTAACTTCGGCTTTGATGCATTACGATACAATACTTCCGCAACGTACGTTGGATTGCTTACAAAATTCAACGATCCGCGTGTATTTGTAACATCAGAACCTGCAGGTGCTTTGGTTGCTGCGGGCAAAAGTCCTACAGATTTTTCTGCTTTTGTGGGAGCCAATCCGGGCGAGGATTTGGGTGCTATGTATATCGAAGCAAACAGCGGTGAATATTCTCTTATCAATCGCAAACATTATTATGATACCTATACTGGTGAACCAAGCATTCAAATTGGTTATCCTGAACTATGTTTTGATATTGCAGAAGCAATCGATCGCGGCTGGATTAGCAGCGGGCCACTTGGCAGCGCAGAAGATTATTATAAAGCCGGCATACTGGCTTCATGGGCATATTACAGCATCCCTTCAACAGGCTCTATGAGTGTTTATTTTCTTCATCCCGGAGCAAGTCTTGGAACTTACGACACTTACTCCGTTGATGTAAACTTTGATACTTACTATAACCAGGCTGCAGTAAAATATGCAGGAGGTATAACAGGTCTAACGCAAATATTACAGCAACGCTATCTTGCATTATTCCGTCATTCGGGTCTCGAATCTTACTATACATGGCGGAGAACAGGAGTACCAACTTTCACAACAGGACCAGGAACCGGTAACAGTGAACGAATTGCGATGCGCTTTCAATATCCTTCCAGTGAGCAAACTGCAAATACAGAAAATTATAACGATGCGTTACAATCGCAATACAGCGGCAACGACGATATCAATGGCATAATGTGGCTGCTAAAATAGTAGCTTGTGAAAATAAAACATGGCGAAGCTTAAATGTTTCGCCTGTTTTTTGAAATAAATAATCGTTCTGAATTTTATTATTAATGTTGTACTAAACTTTCCTAATACTATGAGGCTTCCGTTGTGTCACTCACTTGTACGCTCAGAACTTTATTCGACTTTTTTTACCACATAGGCACAAAGCACACAAAGGAACACATAGCTATGTTCAACTATGTTTCTATATGTCTATGTGGTGAATTAATTGCAGCAAATGGAACAGAAAGCATAAGAGTGCGACGTAACAAAAGTTAAATAGATAATTCACTGCTGACGCCACAAAAATAAATTAACCTCAATGAAAAAAATTTGTTTGTTATTCGTATTGTCTCTCACTGCTCTCACAATATTTTCACAACGCAAAACAGAAAACCTTGTAATCGTTACACTCGATGGAATGCGCTGGCAGGAAGTATTTGGCGGTGTTGACTCTGCCATAATCGTGAACAAAAATTTCACAAAAGATTCAGAACAAATCGCAAAAAATTTTTGGAGCGATGATCCGACTGAACGCAGAAAAAAACTTTTTCCATTTTTTTGGAATACAATTGCAAGTCATGGTCAGCTTTATGGAAATCGCAATGCAGGTTGTGAAGTAAACAACGCAAACCCTTACTGGTTTTCATACCCGGGCTACAATGAAATATTTACCGGCTATCCTGATACTGCTGTAAACAGCAACGATAAAATTCCAAACAAGAATGAAAACGTTTTGGAGTTCATCAACAAACAAAAAGGATATACAGGCAAAGTTGCGGCATTTACTACATGGGATTGTTTTCCATATATACTCAATAAATGGAGAAGCGGAATTTATGTAAACGCCGATGTTGATACTTTAAAGTTTAATACTCCTCAATTGCAACTGATCAATGATATGCAGTTTCTCACAACGCGTCCAATTGATGTGCGTCCTGATGTGTTCACTTATTTCGCTGGAAGAGAATATTTTAAAACATACAAGCCAAAAGTATTGTATATCGCATTTGATGAAACAGATGATTTTGCACATGCAGGAGAATATGATCAGTATTTAAAAAGTGCACATGCAGAAGATGCAATGATCGCTGACTTGTGGAATATACTTCAATCAATACCTCAGTATAAAGACAAAACAACTTTGATCGTTACCTGCGATCATGGCCGCGGTGATAAAGTAAAAGAAGAATGGACATCGCACGGGCAAAAAATTGCAGATGCAGGCCAGATTTGGATTGCAGCAATGGGCCCTGATACAAAACCATTGGGTGAAATAAAAAATAATGAGTTGTTGTATCAACGTCAGTTAGCAACAACTTTCGCCGCGTTACTTGGCTTTGAATTTAAACCTGCTAATCAGCCTGTAATGCCACCTGTAAAAACTATTTTAAACCGATAACTATGCTATACAACAAGCCTGCGAACATCGAACAGGTAACAAATGAAATTATGCTTCTGTTTGAAAAATATGGCAATGAAGATTATGATGGAGAGCCCGTATCGCAAACATCGCACATGATACAATGTGCTATGCAGGCAATGGGTGAAGGAGAAGATATAGAACTGATACTCGGTGCATTCCTTCACGACATTGGCCATTTGCTGAAGCATGAACAGCAAACAAAAGCAATGGGTAATTATGGTGTGATGAATCATGAAGGCATTGGTGCAGATTATCTTCGCTTAAAAGGATTTTCAGAACGTATTTGTGCAATGGTAGAAAAACATGTTGATGCGAAAAGATATCTTGTAACAACAGATGCAACATACAGGGAAAAATTATCTGAAGCGAGTTTGCAAACATTGGAATGGCAGGGTGGTCCGATGAATAAAGATGAAATCATTTTATTCGAACACCATCTTTTCTTTGATGACATTATTAAAGTAAGACTATGGGATGAAATGGCGAAGAACAGAAATGCTGTTACGCTGCCATTAAGCCATTTCCGTGATCTTATTCACCGGTATCTGAATGACAGAAGTTAATTATAACAGATTCCTCCTAACGTCGGAATGACAAGTCGAAGTTAAAAATTAGCTAAACGGAAATTTTATTTGAGTTTGTCATGCTGACGAAGGAACATCTCCCAAGTACAAGAAATTGCAGCAGAAAATCCCACTTGAGTTTGTCATGCTGACGAAGGAAGCATCTATCAAGTACCAGAGTTTGTTTCTGTTTAAACGAAAAATAAATTATGAATAATTCCATTCAATTGATCGTATTCGACATTGCAGGCACAACTGTAAAGGATAATGGTGAAATAGCGACTGCATTTCAAAAAGCAATGAAGGAAAATGGTTATGATATACCAACCGAAAAAATTTATCCGTTAATGGGTTACAAAAAACCGGAAGCCATACAGATGATGTTGAAGGCGTATGAACCTGATGCAGCAAGAATTACAGAAGATTATATTAACTCCATTCATAATCGTTTTCTTCAATTGATGATTGAATATTATTCCGCAACAAATGAATTGCAGCCATTGCCCCATACAGAAGAAGTATTTGCGTATTGCAGAAACAAAGGAATAAAAATTGGTCTTGATACCGGCTTTTCAAACGATATAACTAACGTGATTATTGATCGTTTGGGTTGGTTAAAAGATAGCAAGATTGATTATGTTGTATCAAGCAATGAAGTGGCTGCAGGTCGTCCTCATCCATACATGATTCAAAAAATGATGATGGCTGCGGGCATTGATGATCCAAAAAAAGTAGTCAAACTCGGCGATACAGAAGTTGATATAAACGAAGGAAAGAATGCCGGTTGCTTATATTCCATCGCAGTTACAACAGGCGCATTCACACGTGAGCAATTGTATCCTTACAAACCTTCATTTATCATTGATGATCTTAATGAACTAATTACAATTATTGAAAATAATGATTGGCCACAAAGGCACTAAGACGCAAAGAAACTTATACTATTTGTAAAACTTCGTGCCTTTGTGCCTTCGTAGCTCAAATAAAACAATGTTTATCTCGAAATCCTTTCAACAAAAATTAGAGAACATGCCTGCATGGTTTATTTCTATTTACGCAGCAGTATGTTCTTTTTGTGTTTACTTCTGCATGTATGCTTTTCGCAAACCCTTTACTGCAGCAGGCTTTGAAGGAATAAACTTTCTGCATATTGATTATAAAGTATGGCTTGTAACGGCACAGGTAACCGGCTATATGCTAAGTAAATTCTATGGAATAAAATTTATTTCGGGAATGCATGGCGAGAAAAGAGCTGCAACTATTGTAAAACTTATTTTGCTGTCCTGGTTATCACTTTTATTGTTTGCAGTTACACCTGCACCTTATAATATTTTTTTCCTCTTTCTTAATGGTTTCCCTTTAGGTATGGTATGGGGACTCGTGTTTAGTTTTCTTGAGGGAAGAAGAACAACGGAATTTATGGGAGCAGTGTTATCCATCAGTTTTATTTTTTCATCCGGAGTAGTAAAGAGTGTCGGTAAATTAATTGTTTTAAATTGGCATGTAACGGAAATGTGGATGCCGTTTATTGCAGGCGGATTATTTGTATTACCGATGCTTTTGTTTACATGGCTGCTGAATCATGTACCTGCACCCACAGTGAATGACATACAATTAAGAAGTGTAAGAAAACCGATGACAGGTGCAGAACGAAAAGAGTTTGTCGCGATGTTTTTGCCTGGCATTGTTACTATTGTTACTACTTATGTTTTACTCACCATTCTCAGAGATTTCCGCGACAACTTTGCCAATGAATTATACACAGAATTAGGTTATGGAAATAATCCTACCATTTTCACTATTACTGAAATTCCTGTTTCCCTGATTGTTTTATTATGCATGAGTTTACTGGTATTGGTAAAGAATAATTTTAAAGCATTTATGATCAATCATTACATGGTGATTGGTGGCTACCTGCTTGCGCTGATTTCAACATTATTGTTTACGGCTCATTATATCAATCCTGTTATTTGGATGACGATGATTGGCACCGGCTTATACTTAAGCTACGTTCCTTTTAATGCATTATATTTTGAAAGAATGATCGCAACATATAAAGTAAAAAGCAATGTTGGATTTATTATGTATATCGCTGATGCATTTGGTTATATGGGCAGTGTGCTGGTATTATTCCTGAAAGAATTTATCGGTGTGCAACTTTCATGGACAAATTTCTTTACCGGTGCCGTGATATTTATTACACTCATTGGCATTGCAGGAACAATCATTGCAGGCATTTACTTCAGGAGAAAATATTCATCTGTTCAATCATCTCTTCAAACATTCTATGCCTGATAAAAGTGCAATTGTAATAGGAGCAGGAATTGTTGGTCTTGCCATAGCAAGAAGTCTTGCCGAAAGAAATTATACTGTAACTGTTTTTGAAAGAAATGAAAAAGCAGTTGGTGCATCTATAAGAAATTTTGGAATGATATGGCCTGTTGGTCAGCCAAATGGAAAATTGTATGAACGGGCATTGCGCTCAAAATCAATCTGGAAGCAGGTTTGCATTGAGGCAGGTTTATGGTTTAACGAAGTTGGCAGTTTGCATCTTGCATACAACGATCATGAATGGAATGTGATACAGGAATTTGTGGAAGCAAATAAAAATACCAGGAATGTTTCTGCAATCAATGCAAATGGGGCATTACAAAAAAGTGAAGCTGTAAATCGGGAAGGATTAAAAGGAGCATTGTGGAGCGAAGATGAAATGATCGTTGAAGCAAGAGTTGCGATTGAAAAATTGCCTGCTTATCTCGCCAATAAATATGGAATCACATTTCATTTCAATACAGCAATCACGCAGATTAAATACCCTAAAGTAATTTCAGGTAAACAAAGCTGGAGCGCTAATGAAATCTATGTTTGCAGCGGAGCAGATTTTGAAACGTTATATCCTGAAACATTTGCTAACAATCATTTTACAAAATGCAAACTGCAGATGATGCGTTTGATAATGCAGCCCGATAGCTGGCGCATTGGCCCTTCATTATGTGGTGGTTTATCGCTTATTCATTACAAAGGATTTGAAATAGCTTCTTCATTGGCACAATTAAAAAAGCATTATGAAACAACAATGCCTGATTACATTAAATGGAGCATTCATGTAATGGTATCACAAAATGCAGAAGGTGAATTAACGATTGGTGATAGTCATGAATACAGTCTTGCACACGATCCCTTCGATAAACAATACATCAACCAACTTATTATTAATTATTTAAAACAATTTGCTCTATTTAAAGATTGGCGCATGATCCAAAGCTGGCACGGCATCTATCCAAAACTTACCAATGGACAAACAGAATTTATTTATTCACCGGAGCAGGGAGTAACAATTGTAAACGGTTTAGGTGGTGCAGGCATGACATTAAGTTTTGGCCTTGCTGAAGAAGTAATGAATATTTATTGAACGCGTAATCAAATATAAAATAAAAAGCTGCCCTTTACGGAGCAGCTCTTTATTTTCTTGTAACAACAATCTTACTGCACAATCAATTTTTCTTTTTGATTAATGCCATCACCTGTAACGCTTATATAGTAGGAACCTGAATTTAATTTACTTATATCTATGGGTAATGATTCTGTTGTAAGAACATAAGCAGCTAATTGCTGTCCGAGACTATTAAACAATTTTACCTGCAAGGTTTTACGATTTTCTTTTACAGTAAGTATTACCAAACTCTTTGCGGGGTTTGGAGCAATACTGATAAGATTCCTGGTATCATCAAAATTCAATGATTTCACATCAGAATAACTGTACTTACCATCCCTGTCAATTAATCTTATGCGATAAATATTATTTCCTCTTACAGGTTTTAGATCTGTATAAGTATAACTCTGGGTTGTTGTACTATTACCCTTTGCTTTAACCGAACCTATTTCAGCATAGTTGTTACCGTCAATTGTTCTTTCCACTACAAACCTGTCAACATTTTCTTCAGAAACGGTAGTCCATTTTAGCAAAGCGGTGTTGTTTATTTTTTCAGCAGTAAACGTTCCCCACACCACAGGTAATGCGGCTGGCAGATCATAAGCGGCGGTTCCATCATTTACAATATTCGTGCTACCTTCCTTCGCGCTGAAACCCAAACCGCGTTTTGCAAATGCTTTCCATATTACACCACTATATTTACGATTAAACAAAACAGTGTCTGCTTTTAAAATTGCATCTCTTCCATCAACAAAACCAGGGCTGCACTTTTGCAGTTTCAATCCCTCTATTACAAGCTTCATTGCAACGGTATTACCACCAGTTTTTGATGCATCCCAGAAAGCTGTATTTATTCCATCTGATTTTATTAAATCCCATGTTAAATCCCAAAGCATGGCACACCATACTTCACCCAAAGTATGAATATCAGTGGCAACCCTGCTGCTTTTAATAACGCTATCATACGTCCACGGATTTACAGATAAATCTGTGCTGTAAGGGTACCACCTGATGCCTCCATATTCATCTGAAAGACCAATTGCATAATTACCAATTGGTCTGCCTATAGAACCATCCGTTGTTTTTGCCTTTGACCAGTCTGTGGTCATCATTAATGCATTATAATCACTCCAGCCTTCGCCCATCTGTTCCCTATTAGTTAAACAATTTGAGTTATTAGGCCCACCAGTAAGTCTTGTAGAAACGCCATGAAAAAATTCGTGCGTAATAACAGTATTATCAAGCTCTCCATCTATTCGTGGTGTTGGACTTAGCGTGGCATTCATAGTAATATTACTATTAAGAAAGCTTTTTAAATTCTGCGCTTCTTCATAAGTTATAAATACAGCGGGAATAGTAATTGTATTGTCAGTGCCACCCATAACAATAAGACCACTATCTGGCAGATTGTTGCCTACTATAGCTGCAACAGCGCCCGCATTTTGCGCATTTTTGACTTTGTTTACAAAATTATTTTGTTCATCTACAGAGCATCCTCTTCTGTCTATGTATGCAATGCTTCCTTTTAGCTCAGAAGGATTTGCAGCAGAACCACATGCATTGTGTTTACTTGTATTATCCATGTCTTTGAAAAAAACAACATTTGCCGTGATAGGGCCTTTCTGCGCTATTTTATTGTTGATGCTAAAACCACTTTCCAGAGAGGGTTTATAACCGGCATAAGAGGCCGGAGAATTTATTTTAAGTTTCTTTAAGAGTGAACCGTCAAATACACCTACCTGTACTCGAGGATTACTGCCATCAACAGGTGTGGCAAAATTTCCATTATCAATGACTGAAGAATCACCATCCAATCCGTCAGCGTATATAAAGTCATTGCCAAGTCCACCTCTCCCGAGGTTATTGGCTTGAAAATTACCCGCAGCTTCATTAAAGCCATACTGGTAACTCATGTCATGCATAATATTCATCCAATAAAATAAATTGGTTACACCAAAATTTGTTGTTGCAGGCTCTTCAACGGGATCACCATTAAAAAGGGGCGTAAAGTTGAATGTAAGATCAGGTAGTGGTGTAGAAGATTTAGGTGCATCTTTAAAAGTATTATTATTGCCATCAAGATCTGGTTCTGCATACACATTATTCCCTCTGGTGCTGTCATAATCTTTCACGCCATCACTGTTCCATTTTAAAGAAGTGGCATTTGTATTTGGAAAAATTGTCCAGGGATTTGTTACCAGTGTTGGCGCGGAATGATCAGGGTCCATAAAAGGATAAGGGATTACATTATATTTTGCAGAATTGACAGACTCTACGCCTTTTTCTCCGGGAGTATTGTCTTCAGTATTGTATTCTGTATGCTCATAGCATTCCATTTTATGAACATGTGCAGTTTGCCAACTGCATTTTGCCGTAAGATTTTCTTTGCGTAAAATTCTCCCATTTTGTGCATCAACTTTTATCAGCCAGTAATCGTTGGAACGTAAGGTGTGAATACCCACCTGCCAGCTTAATTTCAAATGCTCATCGTCGTGTGTGCTCGTCCACATCAGCCGTACATTGATGTTGTTGAATCCAATACCGAGTTTATCGTACACAAACTCTTGTCCATCGGGGGATTTGCGAAGAGGAATCATTACGGAAGAAGCCAACGGCAAATTAATATCAGATGCAGCATTGCGCAAAGCTGCAAAAGATGTAACAGCAGGTTTTGTATTGCTGTTGATTACATGTTTATCAATATCATTAATTCTTGATGAAGTAACAGAAACTACTTTATCATCTCTGAATGCAACTGTAGTAAGTGCATTGTAAACATCCACTCCTTTGTAAGTTTGTTGCAGGTAAGCCATTACAACATTCGCCTGGTTGTCGAAATAAAAAGATGTAACCCTTGTATTTTTTACATCATCAGCAGAGAGACCTAAGGAAGCAGCATTTTTTGAAACAAGCTGTTTGATGGTAACTTCATCCACATTTTTCTGTGCCGAAACATGTAATGTAATTGCAAGGCACAGCACACTCATAAGCGCAAAAGTTCTGGTCATTGTATTTGGTTTAATAAAGAGAAAATTGAAATTGTAAATTAGAGATTTTTTGTTTACACTGCACTTCGATGAATTAATATTTTAGGTGTGGGAAACATGACGAACAAAAATTTGTTATAAGTAACGGATTATGCTGATTTTTTTTCTGAATGTACAAGTGTGCGACGCAACAGAAGATAATAGTAGTAATGCAGCCAGGTACAAAAAAATAATTAACGCAATTTATCTTTTCAACAAAAAAGGCAACAAAGATATTCTTCATTACCTTATATACTTTACATACTTTACAAACTCTATATACTTTATTTATTTAACTCAGTACATCCATCGCACAAACGCTTCCATCGCTGCATATCTTGTTAAACCCAATGCTGCATAAAGATTTGCAGTGTTGCTGTTGCGATCTTCTGCACGTTGCCAGAATTCACGTATATCGCTGCCCTGGAACGGAACTGTATCTTTCTGGCTCTGGTGTATAAAAATGCCATAACGTTTTTTCATCACTTGGTCGGGACTCATGGGAATCGCCATTTCAATATCAGCAATATCCCATTCCTGCCATGCACCTTTGTACAACCATACCCAACAATCTTTTATCCAATCATCACCTTCTGCTTTTATTCTTTTTAAACTTTCAAAAACAATATCCAGACAAACTTTATGTGTTCCATGCGGGTCTGCAAGATCACCTGCACAATATGCCTGTTGCGGTTTTATTTTGCGTAGCAATTCTATTGTTAACTGAACATCTTCCTCACCCATCGGTTTCTTTTCAATCGTCCCGGTTTCATAGAAGGGCAGGTTTTGAAAATGCCAGTTGCCATAAGGCAATCCAACATATTTACAGGTAGCTTTCGCTTCACATCTTCTTATCAAACCCTTGATGGCACGTATTTCCAGCGTATCTACCTGGTTGGCCCGTTTCGTTGAAAGAAATTTTTGTGCGTTGGCAAGTATCTCACGACTCTTTTCATTGTCCATATGAAAAAGATCTTCAAACCCAACTGCGAAATCTATAAAACGTGTAACGAATTCATCTGTCACTGCAATGTTGCCACTTGTTTGATATGCTACATGCACATCATGTCCCTGATCATGTAAACGCATAAATGTGCCGCCCATGCTTATAATATCATCATCGGGATGCGGTGAGAATATGATAATACGTTTTGGATAAGGTTTACTGCGTTCGGGATGTGTTGGCAAATAAGAATCGGGTTTACCACCGGGCCAGCCCGTGATGCTGTCGCGAAGCATATAAAATACCTGCAGATTTATTTCATAAGCGTCGCCTTGCTCAACAAGCAGATCACCCAAACCATTTTCATTATAATCATAGTTTGTTAAGCTCAATACCGGTTTGTTTAATTTGAGCGCCATATTTACTACAGCACGTTTGATCATTTTTGGACTCCATGTAATATCACCGGTGAGCCATGGAGATTTAAATCTTGTAAGCTCCGATGCTGCCTGTTCGTCCAGCACAAATGTGCAATTATTATGTTGCTGCAAAATGCTTGCAGGCACTTGTTCTGTAACATGACCTTCCACCGCCTTTGCAACAATTTGTGCTTTAAAGCCCCATGCCATCAGCAAAATTCTTTTTGCTTTCATTATCGTGCTGATTCCCATCGTTAATGCAAGCCGCGGCACTTTGGCAATGTTTTGAAACTCTCTTGCATTGGCAACACGTGTGTTGTTATCAAGATTGGTTAAACGGGTTTTAGAAAATATACTCGAACCCGGTTCATTAAAACCAATATGACCATTATTACCGATACCGAGAATCTGCAAATCAATACCGCCTGCATCTTCAATCATTTGCTCATACTGCAAACAATGTTCTTTTACTTTTTCTTTTGGTAATTCTCCGTCAGGTATATGAATGTTTAAAGGATCAATATCTATATGATTAAATAAATGACGATGCATAAAGCTCCAGTAGCTCTGGTATGCCTCTTTTTGAATGGGATAATATTCATCAAGATTAAAAGTGGTAACATTCTTAAAACTCAATCCTTCTTCTTTATGAATGCGTACTAATTCTTTGTACATGCTGATAGGTGTGGAACCGGTAGCAAGACCTAATACACTTTTTTCGCCCTTGCTTTGTTTTTCTTTTATCAGCTTTGCAATTTCTTTTGCCACATAACGCGAACCTTCTTTGGTGTTTGGAAAAATTTCACAGGGAATTTTTTCAAAAGAGTCAACCATGCTCATGTTTATTAATTTTGATTAGGAGTGCAAAATTATTGTTTCGTTCAGGATTTTTATTATGCAATCGTTTGATTTGATTTTGTTGGGACAAGCTTTTGATATTTTACTCATCGTTCCTTGTGTCACTCACTTGTACTGCAGAAAAACTATGAGCTATTTAGCCACGAGCTGCAAGTATTTTCCCCCGAAGCTCATACCTCAAGGGTCACAGCTTCTTCTAATTGACCTCTATCTCATCTACAAAAATACCACCACGATTTTCAACACCCTGTGGTATTTGATTGTATGCTTTCACCTTTACATATTGCGTGCTGACGGGGAAGAAGCTAAGAGTAATTTTTCTCTGGTTGTTCCATTGCTCATTTTCATTTTTTTGTGACGCAATTGTTTTCCAGTTTGCACCATTGTCAGAACTATATACATCAACCTGCTGCGGTATTTTAATAAAGCTGCCTGTGGATGGTAATATATCCAGCGTCACTTGCTGAATGGTTTCTTTTTTATTTAAATCAACCGTTGCTTCAAGGTCTTTGCCCAAATCAAACATTAACCATTCTGATGCGCTGCGACCAGCATTATCAGGAGCTTTCAAGCCGTCAACCAAGGCAAATTCATTTGCATCTTTGGAAAAATAAGTGGAAGGTGGATTGGTTACAGTAATTTTTTTTCCTGTGGCTTTATTGAAAAAGAAGGTATATGTTGCCTGATTAATAACCTTATTTTGTTTACCATCTTCTAATGCAGCCCAGACAGTTTTATTTTGATTTATCATCAGAGGTTTTGTATAAGTTTCAGTATTTCCATTATTAATGCTTGTAACAATTCTTCCGTCTTTATATTTTGATTCCAGAGAATAATAAACCCCCTCATGATTTTCTGTTGGCGTAATACTTGTTTTCAAATCAAAATATGCTTTGCTGTAATTCACTTTCCAAAGCTCATATCTCTTTAATTGTGCCGGCAAGCGTTTTTGAAAATCATTCCAGTCTCTTTTTTCTTTAGGACTCCACAATACTTCACTCAATGCTGCAAGACGGGGAAAGATCATGTATTCAACTTTTGGAACATTCGCCATGTACTCTGACCATACGTTTGCCTGCGCACCTAAAACATATTTTGCTTCCTCAGCACCAAGTTGTTTTGGAACAGGTTCATATTTATATACAGTTTCCAAAGGCAGATAACCGCCAATGGTTACACTGTCGTCTTTCTTTGATTGTGCGTGATCAAAATAAACATAATCACCGGGCGTCATAATTACTGTATGATGTTGTTTGGCTGCATCAATGCCCCCTTGTTCACCACGCCAGCTCATTACCGTTGCATTGGGTGCAAGGCCACCTTCAAGAATTTCATCCCAACCAATTATTTGCCTGCCTTTGCTATTTAAATATTTTTCTATGGTCTGTATAAAATAACTCTGCAATCCATGCTCATCTTTCAAACCTTTTTCTTTTATCAGTTTCTGACAGAAATCAGAGCGCTTCCAATAATCCTTTGGACATTCATCGCCACCAATATGAATATATTTTGAAGGAAATAATTGCATCACTTCATCGAGCACATCTTCGATAAACTTAAAAGTATAATCAGTAGGGCAAAATACATCCGGGAATACGCCCCATGTTTCCTGAACTTCTTTTCCATCAACAGGGCCATACCAGGATGTGTTGGGGGAAACTTTTGTTGGTTCATTGGGGAAACAACTTAATTCAGGATAGGCAGCAATAGCAGCAGAAGAGTGTCCCGGCATTTCAATTTCAGGAATAATTGTGATATACCGGTCTGCGGCATACTTTACAATATCTTTTATTATTTCCTGAGTGTAATAGCCGCAGTATTTTATGCTATCATTTCCCATACCAGGTGCATGACCAATTATAGTTCCATTTCTGCAATCGCCAACCTGTGTAAGTTTGGGATATTTTTTTATTTCAATACGCCATCCCTGGTCTTCAGTTAAATGCCAGTGAAAAGTATTCATTTTACTCATGGCGATGAAATCAATGTATTGCTTAATAAAATCAACGGGAAAAAAATGGCGACCACAATCGAGATGCAAGCCGCGATATGCAAAGCGTGGAGAATCAACAATGCTGCATTGCTGAATGGTTAAATTGTTTGACTTTTCTGTTGGTAATAGTTGCAACAGTGTTTGAATACCATAGAATACTCCCGTTGGATCATGAGCTTTTATAGAAACACCATCTTTGTTTACATTCATCGTATAATATCCGGGCACAGAAATGTGTTTATTATCATAATCCAGGTAAATTGTGTTTTCCGGGTAAACATTTTTTTTAATAACGGACAATTGTAGCCCGTAATATTTTTTTAAATAATTGTTGAGAAAACCCGCACTATTTTCAATACCATTCGTTGTAAATGCTATTCGTGTTGAAGATGTAATTGTAAATGTTCCCTCCTTTTCTTCTGCGTTAGCAGGTTCCGGAATAATGTTGAGTGTTTGTTGTGAAAAGCATAATGTCGTTGAAATAATAAAAATAGCAAGCAAGATTTTTTTCATGGTAGTTTGTTTATGATTTCGAGAAATTGAGGCAAGGTTACGATTAAAATGTTTTCAAATTGTTTCAATACCAATAAGTCTTCATCCCTTGTAATTAAAAAATCAGCCCTGGCATCTTTTGCCAGGGCTGATAAAAAATTGTCTTTCGGATCACGGCAAATTGTTATCGAAGAAGTAGTATTAACCATTACGGCTAATTCTTCCATAAAGTCAAGAAACTTTTGGAGATTAATTTTATTTATTCTTTTTATGCTTCTTGCATAGGTGAGTGTATTATTGATTTCTTGTAGCAATTCATTAGAAAAATAAAAATCAATCATTTTATTTGAGAAGAAATCGGGTAAGCCTACAGAATATTTAGACAATATGAATGAAATCCACCAATTTGTGTCAATGATTATTTTCTTCATATCGTTTAGCTCTTACTTCTTCAACAATAGCATCTATCTCTCTGTCAGTGATATCAATCTTTGGCGAATTTTGAACAAGTTCTGCAAATTTTTTCCGTGCATCCAATCTTTTTTGAAATTCATATTCTTCCAATGAAACACTATCAATTCCTAATTTGTTAAGCATTGAGCTATGAATTCTTTTTCTCTTCAGTTTTTACATTTATAATTAAGCTCTCCATAAACAACTTTTAATCCTCAAAATTACAAAATTCATTTCAACACTGGCAGTATCAGCCTAGATACATGTTGTGCATCATGATAGATTTTTATATTACTCTTAATAAATTCTTTTTCATCGCAATGATAAATATCAACGAACTGCTGGGGATTTCTGTCAACAAGCGGAAACCAACTGCTTTGTATCTGCACCATCATACGATGACCTTTTTTAAAATCATGTGCAACAGATGGTAATTCAAACTTCACTTCTTCTACTTTGCCTGATGTAAATGCTTCAGGTTTCTCGTAACTTTTCCTATATCGTCCACGAAATATTTCTGCTCTTACCAGCATTTGATAGCCACCCATTGGATATTTTTTTTCAGGATCTTTTTCCGCATAAATATCTACATCATTGTAACCAAAATAATCAGGGAACACATCAATTACTTTCACAACAAAATCTGCATCTGTTGTGGAAATGCTTGTCATTAAATCTGCAATTATATTGCCTGTCACAGTTACATCATCGGTTAAAGTATCTGTTTGAAAAACCAGCACATCAGGTCTTCGTGCTGCAAAGCGTTGGTCATCGTCCATATAAGTTCTTGTTCTGTTAAAGTGAACATCTTCTGTATAAGGAACAGGTTTTGAAGGATCACTAATGTATTCACTAAAACTTTTTTGCGCAGTTGGTTTATTCCAATCTAATTTTTGATTTGCCTGTAAATAAATTTCTTTGTCTTGTTTTTCTGCTGGCGGCCACCGGGAAAATGTTCTCCATTCATTTGCGCCTGTTATAAAAATATTTGCTTCAGCAATTTTTGAAATATCTCCTTTGCCTTTTAAAAAATAATTGAAGAAAGGAATTTCAATATTTTGCTGATACCACTCAGCAGTGTTGCTGCCAAAATCAATATTGCCTAAATGTGTGCCATCGTTGCTTGCCCATTGACCATGATACCATGGCCCGTCAACAATTTTATTAAATGCTTTGCCCGGATTATTTTGCTCTGATGCTTTGTATGCATTCCATGCACCCCAACAATCTTCCGCATCAAACAAACCGCCAACCCATAACATGGCAGGCTGCAAATTTTTTGTCGCATTGCGTGCATCACGTGCGTGCCACCATGCATCATAGTCAGGATGAGCCATCAGGTCTTTCCAGAATGCAATTGAATCACCTAAAAGTTTTGTAAGATTTTTTAAGCTGCCTGTTTCGAGATAAAATTTATAATTATCATGAGTGTAATAGTTAAACTCTGTTGGGCCAATGGTTGTAGGTTTAGGGCGTGGTTTACCAAATGAAGAATAGAAAGCAAATGCATCCATTTGAAAGAAAGCTCCGTTGTGATGAAAATCATCGCCAATAAACCAATTGGTAACAGGTGCCTGGGGACTTACTGCTCTTAATGCAGGGTGATTGCTTGCAGCAGCCATCGTTGAGTAAAAGCCCGGATAAGAAATTCCCTCCACTCCCACTTTGCCATTATTGTGCGGAATATTTTTTACAAGCCAATCAATTGCATCATAAGTATCACTTGCTTCATCAATTTCTTTGTTCTTTTTATTAGCGTTAAAAGGGCGTATATCTTCAAACACACCTTCGCTCATCCAGCGGCCACGCACATCCTGTGCTACCATGATATAGCCCTCCTTAAAATATTCCTTCCTGTAAGAATTCGAAAAATCTTTCCATGCACTATCGCCGTAAGGTGCGCAGGAGTAAGGCGTCCTTGTCATTAAAACGGGATGCGCTTCTGTTGTATCTTTTGGCATGTATACAGAAGTAAATAATCTTACTCCATCTCTCATTGTTATATACATTTCTTTTTTTGTGTAGTTGTTTACTATCCAGGCAGAGTCAATATTCTGAGCTGTTGTGGCATAACAAGTAATGATGAATAAACAGCTAAGCAATTTTTTCATAATGTATGTTTAAGTACCGATAAAATTATGTGAATTACAATTTCCTGGGTTTATATTTTTGGAGCCAGGAGTTGAATAGCAACAGAAATCTGTAATTGAGAATTGGGAACTGGCCATTCACCAATCGCAGTATAAGTGTGCGGGACTTTTGCTAATCAACTTTTGTTATTTTTAAAATGTTTGTCGGGAGATGCAAATGTACGGGTGTACTTCCGGTGTTAATTACTACGTCGCCTTTTTTTAGAAATCCTCTTTCTTTAAGAATGTTTATTTCATCAAGAATTATTTCATCAAGACTGTTTTCTTCATCATAGTAAAAGGCCCGAATACCCCAACTTAAGCTTAACTGGTTAACAAGACTTCTAACCTTAGTGAAAACAAATAACGGTGCTTTAGGACGGTAGCTGCTGAGCACAAAAGCAGTATAACCACTTTGTGTCATACCAATGAGCGCATCTGCTTCTGTATCGCGTGCAATTTTGCATGCATTATAGCAAACAGCATCACTTAAAAACGAAGGAGACTTTGGCTGTGGTTTAAGATCTTCCTCGCGGTTATAACGATATTCTGTTTTCTCTACTTCCATTATTATCTTTCGCATAGTTTCTACTACAAGTGGAGGATGTTTACCTGTTGCTGTTTCTGCACTTAACATTACAGCATCTGCACCCTCAAGCACTGCATTGGCAACATCAGTAATTTCACTACGATTGGGTTTTATCCTGTCAATCATGCTTTCCATCATTTGTGTTGCAACGATAACAGGCTTTGCGCGGTGAATGCATTTGCGGATAATATCTCTTTGTGCCATGGGTACTTTTTCAACCGGCAACTCCACACCAAGATCACCGCGGGCAATCATGATGCCGTCTGACTCAAGAATAATATTGCGAATATCTTTGAGAGCAGAAGGCATTTCAATCTTTGCCATTACCTTACTTATACTGTTTGCATCTGTAAGCCTTTTTTTCAAATCAACAATATCCTCTGCTTTGCGCACAAAAGATAAAGCAATCCAATCAACTCTTTGGGCAATAATAAATTCAAGATCCACAAGATCTTTATCTGTTAATGGCGGAAGTGAGATCTCTGTATCGGGCAGGTTGACACCTTTTTTTGGAAGCAGCACTCCGCCATGAGTTACTGCAACCTTTACATTGTCTTCCGGTGTAATCTCGATTACAACAACTTCAAGTTTCCCATCATCAATCAAAATTTTATCGCCCACTTTTACATCTTCATGCAGGTTTGGATATGACACATAAATTTTTTCTTTTGTGCCAACCACTTTTTCTTTTGAAGTGAATATGAGTATATCGCCGGTGGCAATTTCGAGAAAACCATTTTCTATATCGCCCACACGCAATTTGGGTCCCTGCAAATCGGCAAGTATGGAGATATTGTAAGGTTCTTTCAAGTTCATTTCCCTGATATACTCGATGATCTTTGCTTTGTCCTCATGTACACCATGCGAAAAATTTAAACGAAATACATTTACCCCTGCGCGAACTAATTCAAGAAGTTTATCATACGTATCACATGAAGGACCAACTGTAGCAACAATTTTAGTGCGGTGAAATGTATGTTCAATACCTGCCTGCTTATCCATTTCCTTATACAGGTATTTGGAAATATTGTCTGACATAGTGTTTTCTTATTTGTGAGTTCAACTTTTGTACCTATTAATTTTTTACCTGGAATTAATGCTAACTCGCCAGTATTTTCACAATTTTTAACCAGTCATCGCTTATCATTTGTTTTTCACGTATAGCTACATCAATAGGAGTATAATGTACTGCATTTTCTAATATTCCTACCATTACATTATGCCTGCCTTCCATTAAAGATTCTACAGCATGATAACCCATACGGCTTGCAATAAGCCTGTCGAGACAAGTAGGTGAACCACCTCTTTGTATATGACCAAGAATAGTAACTCTTGTATCAAGATTTGGTAAATGTTTTTTTACAAATTCTGCTACGCCTGTCGCCCCACCAGAGTTGTGACCTTCCGCCACCACAACAAGATTTACCAGCTTTTTGCGCTTCTCTTTTTCTGAAAGTGAAGCAATGACTTCTTCAAGTGTGGTATCTTCTTCCGGTATTAAAATATTTTCAGCTCCTGTTGCTATACCGCTGTGCAATGCTATATAACCTGCATGCCTGCCCATTACTTCAACAATAAAAAGACGGTCATGCGCGTCGGCTGTATCCCGAATTTTATCAATACATTGAACGGCAGTATTTACAGCAGTATCAAAACCGATTGTAAAATCAGTGCCATATAAATCCTTATCAATAGTGCCGGGTATGCCGATACATGGTAATCCAAATTCCTGGCTCAATTTATAAGCACCGGTAAAGCTTCCGTCTCCACCAATTACTACCAGTCCGTCAATACCTCTTTTTGCCAGATTTTCGAAAGCTTTTTTTCGTCCTTCTTCGCTGTAAAATTCTTTGCTGCGTGCAGTTTTCAGGATAGTTCCACCGCGTTGAATAATATTAGCAACAGAGCGGGAATTCATTTGAACTATATCATCTTCAATCATTCCATTGTATCCTCTGTAAATACCAAATACGTCCAATCCATAATATAATGCTGTTCTCACAACTGCCCTTATAGCGGCATTCATTCCCGGCGAATCACCGCCCGAGGTTAACACCCCGATCTTTGTTACTTTTTTTGACATTTTATCAAAATAAAAATTCTTTCTTTAAATAACTTCTATAGAGGGAGGCAAAACTTTTAATGATTTCTACTTATTTTTTGAAGTCACGAAAATAAGGATTTGCCGATAAACAATGAAGCGCAATAAATATAGATTATACTAAGATATAATAATGCCGATTATGCCGCCGAATAAAAATAATCTCTGAATCATAAATGTAAAATTTGTTTACCTTGAATTGCTTTTTATTTCAGGAAATCTGGTAATACATTTAAATGAATAGTTCATTTCAATAATCCCAAAATCAAAGCGTAACGTCTTTCCCGGTTAAAGTATTAAGTGACAGTACAAAAGTACTTATGCTGCGCTGACGCGATAATTTTTATTTTACAAAAGATAAGCCATGAAGTTCTGCAGAGAAGTAACACAGTAGTAATTGTATAATAACTTTAGATAAGTAAATTTGGGTTCACTGAAAAATTACAAGTGCCAAAGCAGTTAAATATATTATTTCACCGCAAATTATTGTTTTCTTATGCTTGTTACAACCAGTACGCATCTTGAAGGGTATAAAGTAGTACAACAATTGGGTGTTGTACGTGGAATAATTGTTCGTAGTCGTAATGTGTTTGGCAGTATAGGGGCAAGTATTCAAACACTTTTTGGTGGTAACATTACACTATTTACAGAACTATGTGATAAAACCCGCCAGGAGGCATTTAACTTGATGCTGCAGAATGCAAAGCAAGCAGGCGCTAATGCAATTATTAACATGCGATATGATGCTAATGAGATTATGTCAGGCGTTACGGAAGTATTAGCCTATGGCACTGCAGTGTGGGTTGAAAAAATATAAAAAACTATTCGGTTACATTTTACTCTTTTTCTTTTTTCTGAAAATTGTTTTTGTCAAAAGTCAGTACTGCAAACTCTTTTTTATGAAGAGGAATAAAATGAAGGTTTATCAAAATGAAAATTATCCTCTGAAAACGTATAAAGATGCTCACTGCTATGGCGTATAAGTGTGCGATGCCCCCCTTGACCGGTCGTGCAGGCAATCAAAGCTTAATTAGTAGCGATAGAGCTAAGTACATAAAAAAAGTCTCTATAAAAGAGACTTATAATTTTATCTGTTGCTACAAAAAACATAAAACACGAAGAATAAAACAGAGAACTTTCTATACTTCCTGTTCTTCATACGAACCTACAGGCTCGCAGGTACAGATAAGATTTCTGTCGCCATACGTATTATTAATTCTTGATACAGCGGGCCAGAATTTATTGTGCGTTACATAGTACAAAGGAAATGCAGCGTCCTTGCGTGAATACTTGTGATTCCATTCATCTGCGCAAATAACCTGTTGTGTATGCGGCGAATTTTTCAATGGATTATCCGTTTTATCCATCCTGCCTTCTTCAATGGCAAGAATCTCATCGCGTATACTTAATAATGCGTCACAAAAACGATCAAGCTCCGCTTTGTCTTCACTCTCTGTTGGCTCAATCATAATCGTTCCAGGCACAGGAAAACTCATAGTAGGTGCGTGGAAGCCATAATCCATCAAACGTTTTGCCACATCTTCAGCCTCTATTCCTGTTGTTATTTTAAAAGGTCGCAGGTCTACAATGAATTCGTGTGCACATTGCCCGTTATGATTGGTATATAAAATATCAAACTGTTCCTGTAAACGGGCACGCATATAATTGGCATTAAGAATTGCATATTCAGTCGCAGCTTTTACTCCATCAGCACCAAGCATACGAATGTATCCGTAAGAGATGAGCAAAATGGAAGCGGAGCCGTATGGAGCAGCACTCACAGCGTTTGTAGTTTGTAGTTGACAGTTTGTAGTTGATAGTTCAACATTCTTTATTCCTTGTTCCTCATTTATTATTCCATGACGCGGTAAAAACGGCGCAAGATGTTTTGCACAACAAATAGGTCCCATACCGGGGCCACCACCACCATGCGGAATGGAAAATGTTTTATGCAAATTCAGGTGACAAACATCTGCTCCGATTAAACCTGGTGCAGTTAACCCAACCTGCGCATTCATGTTGGCGCCATCCATATATACTTGTCCGCCGTATTGATGAACAATGTTTGTAATCTCTTTTACCGTTTCTTCATACACACCATAAGTGCTGGGATACGTGATCATGATACCCGCAAGATTTGCTGCATGTTGCTGTGCTTTTGCTTTTAGATCAGCCACATCAACATAACCGTTCTCTAATGCTTTTACAACTACTACTTTCATTCCTGCCATTACTGCACTTGCAGGATTGGTGCCATGTGCAGATATTGGAATAAGCATTACATTGCGGTGATGATCACCGCGGCTTTCATGGTATGCTTTTATGGTTAAAAGTCCTGCATATTCACCCTGTGCGCCACTGTTGGGTTGAAGGCTGCATGCATCAAAAGCCGTAAGCTTACATAAATAATCACTCAGCTCATCAAGCACCTGGCTGTAGCCTTCTGTTTGATCTGAAGGCGTAAAGGGATGCATCTTGCTCCAATGATTCCAGCTTAATGGTATCATCTCGCTTGCTGCATTAAGTTTCATGGTGCAGGAACCAAGAGGGATCATGGAAGTATTTAAAGCAAGATCTTTATTTTCCAGTTGTTTCATGTAACGCATCACCTGGCTTTCGCTGCGATGCGTATTAAATACCGGATGAGTTAAGTAAGAGGATGTGCGTGTAAGATGTAAAGGAATATGTGTTAATGCAGCCTCTTCTTCAATATCAAATGCAACAGGATCTATATCATTCTCAAAACAATTGATAAGATCATAAAGATCATCAACTGTTGTTGTTTCATCCAGTGAAATACCAATATGGTTATTATCAATGTAGCGCAGGTTGATTTGTTGTCTTTCAGCTTTTTCCCTGACACGTGTACTATCATCTACCTTCACTACAATCGTATCAAAAAAGTTTTCTGATACTAACTCAAAATCTCTTTGTTCAATTTCTTCTGCAACAGTTTGCGTTAACAATGCAACACGCTGTGCAATATTCTTCAGGCCTTCAGGTCCATGATACACTACATACATCGCTGCCATATTTGCCAGCAGAGCCTGCGCTGTACAAATATTTGATGTTGCTTTTTCACGCTTGATATGTTGCTCTCTTGTTTGCAAAGCCATACGCAGCGCACGATTACCCTGTGCATCAACACTCACGCCAATAATGCGTCCCGGCATATTTCTTTTAAACTCATCCCTGGCAGAAAAGAAAGCCGCATGCGGGCCGCCAAAACCAAGCGGCACACCAAAACGTTGAGCAGAGCCAACAGCAACATCAGCACCTAATTCGCCCGGTGGCATAAGTAGTGCAAGTGCTAACAAGTCTGTAGCCATTACAACAAATCCACCTGCTGAATGTACTTTATTAATGAAATCACGATATTCTTCTATTGCTCCGTAATTATTGGGATATTGAACAATAGCACCGAAATAGTTATTATCAGTTTTTGCTTGTTTATAATCGCCGAAGATTAATTCAACACCAATTGGTTTAGCACGTGTAATAAGAACATCTTTTGTCTGTGGAAAAATTGCATTGTCAACAAAAAATTTTGCTCTTTCTATTTTGTCAGTTTTGTTTATATAATGAAAGAGCATGCTCATTGCTTCCGCTGCTGCAGTAGCCTCATCAAGTAAAGATGCATTAGCAATTGGCAAAGCTGTAAGGTCACTTACCACTGTTTGAAAATTCAGCAGGCTTTCAAGACGGCCCTGTGAAATTTCTGCCTGGTAAGGTGTGTATTGCGTGTACCATCCGGGATTTTCAAAAACATTTCTCAAAATAACCGAAGGAGTAATGGTATCATAATAACCCTGACCGATATAACTTTTAAAAGTTTTGTTTTTGATGCTTATGTCCTTCATCATTTTCAGGTATTCATGTTCACTCATTGCTGCCGGCAGGTTCAATGATTTTTGCATACGAATAGTTGCAGGAACTGTTTTATCCATTAGTTCATCAAGGCTGCTAACACCGATAGTTTGCAGCATTTTGCGCATATCCGCTTCATTAATTCCAATATGTCGTCTCTGGAACTCAGTCGACTGTTGTTCAAATAGATTCATAAATTTCAAATAGATTCATAAATTAATTGAGGTTAACTACTTAAAAAGATGCGCAAAGTTAAGGCCTGGCTGCAACAAAATAATATACAGCTTGATATATTGAGATTAGATAAGTTGCACCCGGTTATCAGTGGCAATAAATGGTTCAAACTGAAATATTATTTACAGGATGCAAAGCATAAAGAGTATAACACAATTGCCACATTTGGCGGAGCCTTCTCCAATCATATTATCGCAACTGCCTGCGCCTGTAATAAAGCGGGGTTAAAAAGTATTGGCATTATAAGAGGTGAGCGACCCGCAATACTTTCACATACATTGCTCATGGCAGAGCAATATGGTATGGAACTTTCGTTTGTAAGCAGATCAGCATATGAGGATAAAGAAACTATCAAAAAAGATTTCAAAAATGTCTACTGGATTGCTGAAGGTGGTTATGGAAATTTAGGTGCACAGGGCGCAAAAGAAATTTTATCGTTTTGCAATGAATCCGAAAAATATACACATATTGTTTGTGCAGTGGGAACGGGAACAATGATGGCTGGTATTATTCAATCTGTTAATCCAAAACAAACTGTGATTGGCATCAGTGTGATGAAAGGCAATTATTCTTTAATGGAAAAAGTTGAAACACTACTTAATGCTGAAGATATAAATAAATCATACCGAATAATCCATGATTATCATTTTGGCGGTTATGCAAAACATCCGCCCGGGCTTATTCAATTTATGAACGACATATGGCAGCATCATCAACTGCCGACGGATATTGTATATACCGCTAAAACTTTTTATGCTGCACAGCAATTGATAATAAATAATACTATTCCTGAAGGCAGTAACGTTTTACTGATTCATAGCGGAGGTTTGCAGGGAAACCTTTCGCTGCCTGCAAAAACCTTGTGTTTTTAAATAACAGCATCGCTTATATATTTGTAAACAATTTTTAGAAAAAATGCAACGAATCATATTGGCGGTTTTCACATTAATTATTTTTTTTAATAAAGCAATATCCCAAAACTCTCTTCCTGATTTTTCAGTGGAGGATGTCGGAAATAACAAAGTGCGTATTTCATGGATGAACCAGTTTGGAGACACATGTATACAATTAACGGTGCAATCTTCTTATGACAGCCTGAGAAGTTTTAAAACAATTTTTTCAACCGAGTCTCCTCAACTTCCACAAAATGGTTTTGTTTATACTTTACCATTTAAAGTCAAACTTTATTATCGCATATCTTATATACTTAATGGCAATGCTTTTTATTTTTCTCCTTCCAAAACTCCTGTGCCTGCAGGAGTGACACAAGGACCTGAGCAGCTATTGGAAAAAAACGAAGCATCACGAATTATTACTATTCGTAAGTATGATTCAATTGTAGCGCAAATACCCTACATGAATTATAAATTTTTTAAAGATTCAATTGTTAAAAAAACAAAAGACACCTTGTTCATAGCATCGCAGGATGAAATAGTAATAAAGCCCTATAATCCTGCAAATTTCTATAAACCATCCATCTATGTTGTTAATAATCCCGAAGGATTTATAGAAATAAAGCTTCCTGATGCTACAACAAAAAATTATAAACTTATCTTCTTTGATACTGACGGGAAAAAATTATTTACGATAAAACGGGTAACGGAAACGGATCTGGTAATTGATAAAGTAAATTTTCAGCATGCAGGCTGGTTCAATTTTGAATTATATGAGGATGATAAATTGAAAGAGCGGAATAAAGTATTGTTGCAGAAAGATTTTTAGTTGAAGTCGGAAAAGTCAGTAAAGATATCATGTTAGTTCTCCTATCTCTTTTGGACTTCCCAATTTCTGAACTTTCGAACTCTCTGATTTCCGGTCTTTCAGACTCTCTGACTTCCACTCTTCCGGACTCTCTTCAAATTTCACTTCAAACACTTTTTCAAAATTCCTTTTTACTTTTTCTTTCACATCTTCCATTGATATAATATATCCTAACTCTTGCTGAAGAGAAGTAACTTTTTTGTCCTGAATTCCACAGGGAATAATATCATCAAAATAAGAAAGGTCAGTATTTACGTTAAATGCAAAGCCATGCATTGTAATCCAGCGGCTACAGCGAATACCCATGGCACATATCTTTCTTTCATGTCCTTTGGTTAATGGTTCAATCCATACGCCCGTTTCACCCTTGCTCCGATCACCTTTTAAACCATATTCAGCGATTGTAAGAATGATCACTTCCTCAAGACTTCTTAAATACCAGCCCAGGTCTGTTTTAAATTGGTCCAGATCAAATATCGGGTAACCAACCAATTGCCCCGGGCCATGAAATGTAATATCTCCTCCGCGATTAATATGAAAATATTCAACTCCTTTTCTTAATCGCTCCTCTTCATTAATCAACACATTTTCTTTCTTACCATTTTTCCCAAGCGTATACACTGGATAATGCTCGGTAAACAATAAATAATTTACAGGCATTTGTTTATTTGTCTTTGCTGCAACATTTTGCCGTAACAAATCTTCCTGGTAATCCCATACTTCTTTATAACGACTTTCACCAATATCCTGCAAAAAAACTTTATTCATAAATGCAAAGGTAAAATGTATTGTGATATTGCTTAACTGTTCAATTTCTTAATTAATATGTGAGGAGCTGTATCACTTGTGTTATAATGGATTTAAAAAATCTTGTTTCATTTTTCGATTCTAACCTTAGTATAAAAAGGTTCATTATCCCTGCTCCAACCTTATTACCCCTTATTTTCATTACATTATTTTTCATCAATAGCCGGTAAACGATGCAAAGTAGAAAATATAAAAATGGCTGTGTAAATTGTTATATTCTATTTTCATTTTATTTAGAATTTAGAATAAGGTAATAAGGTCTATCACATTGCACGATTACTTTTCTACTAAGGTTTAGAGAACGATTTTCAGAATTTAGTTCTTTCTTATGCGCAGCATCCTGTGGATAATACTATCTCAAATTAATTCATATTTTTCAGCACCTCAAAACATTAATTAATTGGTGTTTAAACAAAATTTATAAACAGCATAACAGAAAATAATGCTTGAAACAGTATTTAAAAAACGCATTAAATAAAAACTTTATCCAGACGATTGCATTAAATAATTAACTATAACAAGTATTAATCACTCTTATTTTTGCACGCAATTTGAAATTGCATCATACAATTATGCCCGAAGAACAGGAAATATTGCAGGAAGAAAGCAACGAAGAGTTATACGAACGAAAGTCTTTTCATATTGATAAGGGCCAGGAACCGATGCGTATTGATAAATGGGTGCAGCAACGAATTGAAAACGCAAGCCGCAATAAAATTCAGCAGGGTATTGAAGCTGGTTTTCTTACCGTAAATGGACATGCAGTAAAAAGTAACTACAAAGTAAAACCCGGTGATGAAATTGTTTTGCTTAGTTTAACCAGCCCTGAACAAACAGAAGTAAAACCGGAGCCTGTTCCTTTAAACATAATATATGAAGATGATGCGGTGCTTGTATTAAATAAATCTGTCAACATGGTAGTTCATCCGGGCGTTGGCAATTATACCGGCACTTTGTTGAATGGTGTTGTTTATCATTTGCTGCAGCAGAATCCTCATCTTACTGAAGATATGTTACCCCGGTATGGATTGGTACATCGCATTGATAAAAACACAACGGGTTTGCTTGTAATTGCAAAAACAAGTGAAGCCGCTGCTGATATTGCCAAACAATTTTTTAGTCACACGGTATCAAGAAAATATGTGGCGCTTGTTTGGGGCGATATGGAACAGGATGAAGGAACGATTGTTGCGCATATTGGGCGCCATCGGCGTTTCAGAAAAATGTTCGATGCCTATCCTGAAGGTGAACATGGTAAACATGCTGTTACTCATTATAAAGTGCTGGAAAGATTTCATTATGTTACGCTTGTAGAATGTGGGCTGGAAACAGGGCGCACACACCAGATACGTGTGCACATGAAACATATTGGCCACACCTTATTCAATGATGCAGAATATGGCGGCGATAAAATTTTGAAAGGTACAATCTACAGTAAGTATAAACAGTTTGTAGAAAATTGTTTTGCCATTTGTCCGCGTTGCGCCCTGCACGCAAAAACGCTTGGCTTTAAACATCCTGTAACCAAAAAAGGTTTGTTCTTTGAAGTTCCTCTTCCCGATGATATGCGTAACGTAATTGAGAAGTGGAGAAATTATATTGTTTGAACTATGATTTGTTTAATTTTCCTGAAATGTTTTTTAAATTTCATAGATCAGTTCAATCAGGTAAATAAGGAAAATCGTGGATCGTACATGCTTCACAAAGAACAAAACGCATAAGAGAGTGACACAACGAAGCCTAATAGATTTACTTATGTCTGTCCCATAAAAAAACTACAAACCACAGACTGAAAACTACAAACTCTTATCTTCGCCATCAAAATTTTTACTTATGAATCTCCATGAATACCAGGCTAAGGAATTGCTGACAAAATACAATGTTCACATACAGGAAGGCATTGCAGTAGATACTGTAATGGCTGCCGAAGAAGCATATAGGCAAATTAAAACGCAGACAGGCAACAACTTTGCGGTGGTAAAAGCGCAGATACATGCGGGTGGGCGCGGTAAGGGAAAAATAATTGGCACAGAGCAACGTGGTGTAGCTGTTGGTAAAAGCCTTGAGGATATAGCAACCATTACAAAAAATATTTTAGGGCATGTGCTGGTTACTATTCAAACGGGGCCTGCAGGGAAAAAAGTAAACAAAGTATTGATTGCTCAGGATGTTTATTATCCGGGCCCAAAACCTGTAAAAGAATTTTATCTCTCGATTTTACTTGACCGTGCAAAGGGCAGAAACGTAGTCATGTATAGCACTGAGGGTGGTGTAAATATTGAAGATGTAGCACATACCACACCCGAAAAAATTTTTAAAGAATGGGTACATCCTTCAGGCGGTTTACTTTCATTTCAGGCAAGAAAGATTGCATTCAATCTTGGATTAAGTGGTGAGGCATTTAAGAACTGTACAAAGTTTGTAACTAATTTATACAAGGCGTATATAAGTTTGGATTGCAGCATGCTCGAAATAAATCCATTGTTTAAAACAAGTGATGACAAAATTATTGCAGTTGATTGCAAAATGAATCTTGATGAAAATGCATTGATGCGTCATCCTGATCTTGCAGCAATGCGGGATATTACAGAAGAAGACCCTACTGAAGTGGAAGCCGGACAATACAACTTAAATTTTGTAAAGCTCGATGGCAATGTGGGCTGCATGGTGAATGGTGCAGGTCTTGCGATGGCAACGATGGATATGATAAAACTCAGCGGCGGTGAGCCTGCAAACTTTCTTGATGTTGGCGGTACTGCCAATGCGCAAACTGTGGAAGCCGGTTTCCGCATCATTCTAAAAGACCCCAATGTAAAGGCGATTCTCATTAATATATTCGGAGGTATTGTGCGCTGTGATCGTGTCGCTGCGGGTGTTATAGAAGCATACAATAAATTAGGCAATATTAATATTCCGATCATTGTTCGGCTGGAGGGAACAAATGCAGAAGAAGCAAAGAAGCTAATTGATGAAAGTGGTTTAAAAGTGCAGTCTGCAATTTTATTGAGTGAAGCTGCAGAGTTAGTGAAGAAAGCAGTGGCGTAAAGTTCTGAGTTCTAAGTTCTGAATTATTTAAAACTCGTATTATAAATGATATGAGTTTTTTTATTTTGATACGAGCTGAAGTTTTTTATAGCATCATTCCTTGTGCCACTCACTTGTACGCCCGGTTCTTTTATCAGCTTTGATATCCGCTAAACAAAGAACATTTACTTTCTTGTAAAATTATTTAACTTCAATACGCTCCTGTATTTCAATTTGAAAAATTATATGAAGCTGAAAAGCACATTACTAATAATCATTTCTTTTATTGCTTACAATTTATCGGCACAAAATGTAAGCTGGTACAAGTGTTTAAAAGGGACCATTGACAAATATCCTGTTACAATGCACCTGCATAAAATGGATCATAATTTTTCTGGCTATTATTATTACAATTCAAAACAGGAACCAATTTATTTTATCGGAGAAGACACATCTGTAGCTGGTAAAATAAAATTATTGGCCTTCTCAAGATCGACTGATCCTGCGAATGAAGAATTTTTGTTTGGTATAAAATACAGAGAACTATTCAGGAGAATGGAGAAAAATGACAGCAGCAAAGCACTTGTATTTACTGCAACAGAATCAACAGACACAAGTTAATTCCGTTTACAATGGCTTATACTTATGATGAAACAAAGCTGAAGCCATCAATGAAGGAATCGCCAACAGCTACTTATGAAGGGGCTTCTGTGTGGCCTCAAACCAATAGTGCAAGAGTATCTTTTATTAAAAAATTTATAAACGAAGCATTTGGTGAGAAATATGAACAACATGAAATAGAAACAATTCTTTTAAAAAATAAGGAACAATTCTTTGATGAATACAAACAGGCATACAATGATGCAAAAGAAGAAGATATGAAAGAAATGCCTTCAATCTTTTCAGAAGAACAATCAAACCGCCTGATGATAGTTTACCAGTCAAAAAATATTCTTACACTTGCTAACTTTTCTTATTCATATACAGGAGGCGCACATGGCAATTATGGCGCAGGTTATACATCATTTAACCTTGTTGAAAAGAAAAAATTAAAACTTGATGATGTGCTTATCAAAACCGGAAAAGCGCATCTTCCTTCATTGCTTAAAAAATATTTTCGAAAAAATTATAATTTTAGGGCAAATGCATCTTTGAAAGAGGCAGGATTATTTGAAGAGAAAATTGAACCCAACAATAATTTTTATTTTACAGGAAAAGGAACAGGATTTTCTTATTCGCCTTATGAAATTGGCGCTTATTCAATGGGAGACATAAACATATTTATTCCGTTTACCGAATTGAATAATTACTTGCAACCGGAATTTAAAAAACTGATAAAATGAAACTGTGCATCTGCAGGGAATGAAAATTTTGAATGCCAAAATTATTATGAGGAAATGTTATGCCTGCTGCCAGGCAAACCAGCAGTACAAGAGAGTGACACAACGAAAGCTTAATAAAAGTATCTTGCCGGTAACAAAAAATTACTCTTCATGCTGTAATACTATCATGATCAATGAAAAGCTTATCACCACATTCGGGTATTTTAATAAGTACCTTAATAATCTTATTTTGTATTTCATTAATTTTTTAAATACACAATCATGAAAAAAATATTTACCGTTGTTTGCCTGTTGATTTGCGTAAATATGTACGCTCAAAAATGTAGTGATTATCTTTTTTTGCAAAACAACAAAACGGTTGAAATGACCATATACAACAAAAAGGGTGAGGAGAACGGGAAACAAATTTATACGGTTTCAAATGTTACTAACACAGGTGATGTTACAACCGCAACACTTAATTCGGAAATGTTTGATAAAAAAGGAAAATCTATCGTAAAAGCCAGTAACCATATTAAGTGTGTAAGTGGCGTAATGATGATGAACATGAAAATGATGCTGCCGCAGCAACAGGCGGAACAGTTTGGAAAAGCTGAAGCAACTGCAGAAGATGTTTATATTGATTATCCTTCCACGATGAATGCAGGTGATCAATTGAAAGACGGATCATTTAGTATGGACATTGATAACAATGGTTTAAAGCAAACAATAAATATGAGTGTAACCAATAGAAAAGTGGAAGGCAAAGAAAGTGTTACAACTACTGCAGGCACATGGGATTGTTTTAAAATTTCCTACAAAAGCAAAATGGTTATAAAAACGGCCGGTATTGGCATCCCAATAAATATAGACGGCACTGAATGGTATGCAGCGGGTGTTGGTGTTGTAAAAACACAAAGCAAGAGTGGCGGAACAGCAATTACTGCAATTAAATAGGATTATGTAAAAATTATTTTCTGCTGATAGTAATTGTTTTGCAGATATTATTTCCGGTAGCTGTAATACCCGTTACCGTTACAACATAAATAGCAGGCATATCGGCAGTAAAAAAATTTATAATTGCTTTTCCATCATTATCGGTGATTATATTTCCATTCCAGTAAATAGCTGTACGCTGATCAGGAAACTTCGAGTACTTTATTTCTTTATTGTGATAATCGGGCATATTAAAAGGTTGGGGTACATGGAAGCCTTGCGGAATTATTGTTTTTATTCCATTGGTTGAAGCATAATTTTTAAGCTTATTTGCAGTATGAATTTCTATTACACCATGCCCGCCTCTAAGACCATAAGTGGCACCCTCGGGGCCTGTTAAAACCCGGATGTAATCTATATCATTTGGAGAAAGTGTATTTAAAAATGAGAGCACAGGGCTGCTTTCGCCGCCAACATTTTCTACAGGAACCTGGCTCCCATCCTGCACTACTATAGGTTCGTCTGCTGCCGATGCTGAAAATGCAGTTACTCCACCAATTACCAATAACCCTTGTTGAATGAACTCCCGGTACATTTAGCATTGCATCTCCAAGGGTATTAAAGCCGTCCTGTAGCATTTCTCTTGTAATGATATTAGCTGAACGAGCGTTTTTTTCCCGTGCGTTCACATTGTGTGTTATTGTTCCTTTTACATTAACAGGTGTTAACCATCCTTTTCCTGAACCACTGATTATTGAATCAATATGGTATGTCTCAATTTTTTTTGTAAGCTGCATTTTATCGGTATAAAATTTTTGTTTAAGAAAAGACGGCGTAGCGAAATGCGGAAGATCAAGAGAATCTATAAGAATATCATAATCCTCTTTTACTCCTTTTAAATTATTTACCTGCAAATTAAATTGTGTGCTGTCATCATAATCAGGTAACAAAAAAGTAAATCTTCCGTTCACATCAGTAGTATCCTGCATGAAGAGAACATTATTTTTATTTGACATCAATACAACTTCCATATGTGGTAAAGGTTCTTTTTTCTTATTAACTAATTTGCCTTTCAGCATTAAAACGTCATTCGTTTTATTTACCGAAGAGGTATTTATTTTTTCATGTCCGTTTATCCAATCTTTATACAAACCTTTTTGTGTAAGCATAATAAGATCAGCATCTGCAGACGAATAATTTTCCGGCAAATCATTGTAAAAATTATTTGTTGTATCTGTAATACGACTATCAGTAACTGACATAGCAAGTGCTGCCATTACAGGTTTGCCGTTTGCATCCGTTACATCAATATTCACTTTTACATTTTCTCTTGCTGAATAATTTTGTTTGTCTGTACTAATGCTGATGTTAACATCCTTTTTATTAATATAAATATTTCTTTCACTCACCAATTGTTTTTTAGCATTAAATAAAAGCAGGCTTGCAGCGCCTCCTGGGAAATTTGAAACCGGAATATTTAATTCATACATTCCTCTGCCAACTCCCGCAAAACAAAGACTGTCTTTACTTAAGCCAAGAATATAAGTTGTATAATCATTTGTAAAAATTGAATCTTCAAGCATCACCCTCACTTTTACAAATTGATCAGTTTGTTCAGTTACTGAAAGCTGCGCAGCATACGGGTTTATATGAGGTAACACCGCTATTGAATCATATTTATCTTTGTTTTGAATGTATAAGCGGTATTTACCAAACCATGTGGGCAAAAAACTAAATTTTGCAAGTCCTTTATCATTTGTAGAGAATCTTGCGATAATCGTATCACGTTTATCCTTTATAAGACCCGAAACAATTACCGGATTTCCTTTTTGATCATATGCTTTAATGGCGACAGTTGAGTTAGTGCCCGAAATTAGTGAACCTCCTTCAGGATAAATATCCAATACAGGCTGTATATCTTTTGCAGCTTCAGCATTATTATCAACTTCAGAAAATGCCGAACCATTTTTCTTTTTTGGATTTACAACATAGACTGGTTGTACTGAAATAGTATTTATGTTTTTATTGATCATCTTCCTCGTATAAGCACGTAGCCAGTAATATCCTTCATACGAAGAGTCACTCAGCGCTATAGCCCCATTTGTTTGCAGCTTATCTGCCTGCAAGAGTACCTGAGCAATTAAACTATCTTTATCATCAACAAGATCAACAAATAGAATTTTGCTTTTATCGGTTAACCTGTTATTTAACGAATCAATCAAAAATGCTTTGAACCAAATTGTTTCTCCTGCACCATATACCTGTTTATTTGTCTGAAGCAATATTTTTTCTCTAAAATCAGAACGTAAATTTTTAATCAACCTTCCTGCTATGGAATCAATATCCAACAAGCCTTTATCCTGTGCAACACAAAAACCAGGGATCAGTATAAAAACAAACAGGAAATTCTTGAGTAGTTTCATAAAGCGAGCAGTTTAATGGTAAATCCAAAACTAATGTACTAATCTAACCAATTTATGCAAGCTGGAAAATTCAAAACAAAACATTGCGACGAAGAACAAAATATTGTCTACGAAATATTTTATTGTAACTAAGGATCATTATCATTTATTGTTAATCGCCTGATGAAAAGTTAATGATAAGCGGCAATGAATGTTGTTTAATAAAGGGAAACTTGTGAGGACAAATTGCGGCAGGTAAAATATTTTTCTTGTTAAAGCCTTTCTGCAAGAGCATATCAGCAATCAATATTTACCGGCTTTACTTCATAAATCGGGCTAAATAAATACACATGCCCGGTATTTTTTTCCCTGCATTTAAATCTTTTTCTTAGCTTCTCTCCCTTTTGAAATATTCTTCCATCCCTTATTTTAAAAAATGTTCCCGCAGGAAGTTCTTCTATAAAGCACAAAAAATCTTTTTTTCTTTCATCATATTTGCGCAATACACGCATAAGACTTTCTTCAGCACAACTGCTTGCAGCGGGATTTGTAAGCGATCTCTGCAATTCGTTTTCGATATCAGCAGGGAATATTTTTTTCTCAATAAAATCAGCCAGCAATTGCGCATACAATTTTTTCCATTCCTTTCCATGAGCAGCAATGCGATGTCCGTATTGTTCATGTGTAAGTAAATGTGCCAGCTCATGGAGTAAAGTGATTAGGAAAGCATATTTATTCAGGTTACCATTTACCGTTATGCGATGATTCTTGCCATGCACCGCATTCCTGTAATCGCCTAATACACTTTTTCTTTCTCTTGTAACGGTGAGATGTACTTTGTGCTGATGAAGATAATGCACTACGTTTTCGAATGAACCCTCCGGGAGAAAAGTTGCGAGGGCATGCATAGGATGTTCCTTAACTGCGGCCATGTTCTTTATTTAATCTGGATGCGCTTTTAACTTCAATAAATGTATAAATAAAATATAAGCCAATACCTGCCATGATGCCATAAACACTTTTGTTTTCACCTGCAACCTTTAAATATACCACCATAGCTCCTGCTATTACAAACAATTTTATTAAAGTGCCTGCCATCACACTTCTTACAAATACATTCGGGTTTGTATTTTGTGCTGATCTTTTATGCATAAAAAAAATAAGCAGAGAAAGAATAAATAAAATACAGTTTGCAAATATTACCACTGTATGATCAATGCCTTTTGCATCAAGCCAGCTTTTAAACAAGAGGCAGAAAGAATTTACCAGTAAAAAGAAAACCAGCATGGGAGCAATCGCGTTACCTCTTTTCCTGTTCTCCATCTTTACTTTTTTGATGTATCTTTTATCACTTTAATTATCATTCCTACAATAGCGATCAAAGGTAGCAACCACAGAAACAAAGGAATTTTTATTTTTATCCACTTATCCAGGTAAAGACCTGCATAAATCGCAATGCCAATAATTACGAGCAACTGAAAAGCAAGACTGGAGTATTCCAGTAATAATTGTTTATTACTTTTTTGTTTGTTTTCCATAGCAGCTAAACAATCTTAATCAGCGGAAATAACAGGTTTGGGAACTTTCAGTGATGTAGTATCTAACTGTGCAGGTATCCCGGTGCCCAAAACTTTTTTTATATCATTCAGGTATTGGTCTTTATATTGAATAGCCTGCTCCAGAGAATCGGTACGCATTTTCAATGTCTGCAGTTGCACACGACTATCACTGTTGCCATAACCGGGAATATAATATTTAAGCGGCGTAAGCACCAACAGCGCTACTGTTAAGCTAACAAGCAAAACAAATATGCTGCTTAACACAATGTACACACTAAGCCTCGACAGTCTGAATGTAATCACTTCCTCATAAGTATCATCATTCATTAATACAAGACGGTAGCGGTTTTGCAATCGTTTTAATGTACTGTTGTTTTCAATTTCAGCCATATCTTTCAAATGAAAAATAAAGGTAGCATTAATTTGCAGCGGGTTGAAAAAGGTAATATTTTTTATGGTGCAAACTTCTAGTTAAAATGGCATCGTCTCTTGTGTCACTCTCTTGTACATTCTGATCGTTATTGTAAAGTTTCCATTGGGAAAAAATAATTTTTAGAATAATTATTTAAGCCCTAGACTATCTTCTTTGCAATTGTTATTAAAATCAAAACAAAAAAATAAATTAAAATTTTATTTATCAAAAGTTTTTTTCTTATACCTGCATATTACCACCTGCATAAAAACGATAACATAAGAAATGTTTATTGGTTAGTTTAATCAACAATTTCCAATTTTTAAAAAGCTTGTATGAAAATATTATTCCTTTTGATCTGCATTATATATACTGTGCATGCAATATCACAAAACAACAACCAACAACCCTGTACCTCTCCCGAAGCATCTCAGTTCGATTTTTGGTTAGGCGACTGGAACCTTACCTGGAACGATACTTTACACGGAACAAACCATGTTGAAAAAATAATGGGTGGTTGTACAGTACAGGAAAATTTTTTAGATCCTAAACTGAACTTCGCAGGTAAAAGCTGGAGCGTTTATAATCCAAATTATAAAATCTGGCAACAAACATGGGTAGATAACCAGGGAGGTTATATTGCACTTACAGGAGGTATGGAAAATGGCAAGATAATATTAAAAACCCCCGAGAGGCAAACACCCAAAGGAAAAATGCAATCAAGAATGGTATTTTATAATATGGCTAAAGATTCTTTTGACTGGAATTGGGAAGCATCAACCGATAGCGGAAATACCTGGCAACTGAAATGGAAAATTCATTACGAGAGAAAGATGTAATTTAAAACTATCAACAGTTATTTTCTATAACAGTAAGAAAATAAAAAAAGCACCAAGCTTTGTATTCCTCCTGGCCGAAACCAGGACTTTTACTTACCCGATGCTTTTGTTGAGTCGCAATCATCTGTTTAAGGATTGTTGCTTCTCTCATTGAGCCGCAATCATCTGTTTAAGGATTTTCGCTTCTCAATTGTAGAACCAAGATACTATTACAAACCACCGGTTTCCAAATTTTTCTTTCGCTTGTTTTCCACTCATTATACAATGTTTTACACTTGAGCATTATGAGTTTTACACTTGAGCACTATGAGTTTTACACTAATTTTTACTCGTTTTACACGGGGTTATCCACATTGTATCTCTAATAGATGCTTACCACAATTTGTCTCCCCGGAAATTCAGTAATTAAAACCATAAATTATGTTACAATACTCCGTTAAAAATTTAAGCAGCCAAAGTTCCTATATATAAGCATTGGTTATATAGGCGTTTTATTTTTCTACAACTCGGGTCAATATCTTGTATCGGCAATTAATTTGTTGTGATATAACAGTTTAATGTTTCTCATTGAAAATGCTTCCCGTTTTTGTTTGAATACTGAAAGATAAAATACTGCTTGGCTAAACTTACACTGCTAAGTGCCCGTTAAAATGAAAACAGAGTTTATTTTCACTTCTCGCCTGGTAATCTTCTAAGCCGGTATGCTGCTTGGCATCCCGTATTAAAAACTCAATTTGAAAACGCAGGCGATAATACTGCACAATATCTTCTGCTTTCAATGCAGTATCTGTACTTGCCAATACACCGTATTTTTTTGTTTTCTTATTTTCTATATATACTATGCGCACTTTCATTTTTAGTGTAATGCTGTATACTACACCGGTGCAATAAGCTCATTCATCATCTTCTCACACTAATGTAATTCGCCGTTTGTCTATTTTCTTCAGATCAACTTTGCCATCATGTATTTTCTTTCTGCCTTTGCCTGGTTTTTGTGGACCATTATACGGATAGCGCAAATTGGCATCATCCCTCAGTTTGGTAATTACATGCAACCCACTTTTATTCATTACTACTTGTATAAAATCTTTTTTAGCAAAATATCCATCTGCTACTAAGTACTTGCTAAAATGCTTGATAGCAGTTGCTCGTGATACAATATATTCTGCATAGTGGTTTACCAAAGTTTTTTTCTCAGCTTTTAACTTGGCTGGTGAAGGTGTTTACCTGGCTTCTAAACTCATTGCTGTTGCTGCTTCTACATCTACCACACTTAATACACCAATCTCTAATCCTCTTTTAGCACATTGGTCTTTACCGCTCCAAAATGTACCAATGCCCGGTGTGTGCTTACCGCTTTTACTGATATAGCTTGGATCAAAGGCTACTATGTATTTTCCTGAACCGTGTTGCTGCATCAAGGCAGTATTAAACTGCACAAAATCCATTTTCTTTTCAAACTGCAGACTGTAGTTTTGTTCATGATAGTTGCCATAGCGGCTCATCTGAAAAAAATTATATCTCCCGCTTATGCCCCACCATAGTGGAAACAAAGTAGATAAAAATTTGAACTGAGGTTTGCTTATCTTTTGAAGCTTTTGTAATATTGTATTCAACACGCAACTTGCATGTTCGAAAGCATCAGAATGGTTGTTAAGCATACAAAATTCTGATGCTTTTCTCTTTTCTCACCAACTCTTTTTATCCACTTATCCACATTCTACTCAAAGAACTCTCTTATTTTTATATCCCTAAAAATTCACGTAAAATATAAAATGTAAAAATATATAGGGGTAATCATTATAATCAAACTCATGCGCTTCAGTAGAAACATAACCCTTACGTGCATTTTTCTCTTGTTTATATAATACAACATCAATTAATTTACCATTCAATTTAAATGAAGTGATGCGATAATAATAAGTGCCTCTTGTGTATTCTTTTTCTATTCTCTGGTGGTGTTGTGCTTTAATGATGATTGGTTCATGAATGCCAGAAATATGAAGCTTGTCAAAAAAATCATTTAAATCAACATGCAAAGATTTAATGATGCTTAGCAAAACATTGAGCGAGGGAACTGTTCTGTTATTTTCAATTTGCGATATTAATCCTTTTGTTACGCCTACTTCTTCAGCAAGCTCCTGTAATGTAATTTTTTTCTCTTTTCTTTTTCTTTAATGCGATTGCTTATCTGAAGGATTAAATCATTGCTCATGTAAAATGCTTTATAAATGAAACGTAAAATAATTGATTAAAGCATTTCACAAATACTGTTCTTGAAAAATTAAAATAAGATTATGCGATATGTGAACAGATGTCAATAGAACTTAATTAAAAAACAAAAGGCCTTCCTTTAAGAAGACCTCGTTCAGTTTTACAATCAGGCTTCAGGTTACTGATATTACCAGGATTATTCAAATCACTGTAAAAGGAATGTTTATTTACTCATCAAGTAATGATGATAAATTATGCATGCATGTTTCTTATTCTGCGAAGGCTTTGTGCAGTTCTCATGGATTTTTGAATATTCCATAAATCTGCCGCACTAAAAACATACTTTTCATTTACATTCGATGCAATTGTTTCTTTTACTTCTGTAACCAGTTCCTTTAATTCACCTGATTCCATGTCGATAATGGAACACGTAACATTACTGTTCATAAATTCTAATTTTAATCGTTAACAAAAAATCTTTACTGGCAAGAAACGTTAGCAAAATTTTTTTACGGCAAACAATAAACAGGCAAGTTGAATCGCAATACAAACGGTGGTTGGTCAGGCAGACATTAATCAGTGAGGATGATCATCCTCTGATTTGCTGGCAAAGATACGATGCAAATCAATATCAAACAAGCTATTTGATAAGAGGCGCTTAATATATAAGTGCTTATATATTTTTTTGATAAGCGGTTTTTGTTTAGCTAATGCCACAATTATTATATAAGCACTTATATAATGATAACAAACGCTTATTCGTTTGTATGTAAATAATGAATAAATTTTATGAAGAGGGAGCCAATAAAGAAAAAGGATAAGCAGGGATGTTTCTCAAAATGCTGAATACAACAACAATTATCAAAACAACTTTTACAAAAACAGGTGAATAAAATATTTTAGCCTGGAACTGCTTTTTATTGAATGTATTTAAACACAGAATCACAAAAGAATAAAACAGGAAAGGAAGCGCTACTACTGCAAGTAAATTATTCTTTAAAGCTGTTAGTGTATCCCCATGTAACAAAGCAACAATGGCTCTTTGTGAACCGCAACCGGGACAATATAACCCGGTAAAAGTATAGAATAAACATTTTGGAAAATATTTTCCATAAGCAGGATATATAAAAAAATACAGCAGCGCCATTAATAACACTGCTGTACTTACAATTATAATTAAGGTGAGTTTCTTCTGTTGTATCATACATTAATAATAATAGTGATGTCTTGCCATGAAATAGGCCCAGCCTCCAAAAAAAACACCCCATAAAATTCCTACAACTACTCCTGCAATGCCAAGCCAGAAGCCAATCTTTGTCCACTTTCCTGCTTCACGTGAAGCTTGTAAGGCTCCATCATAATCACCGGACACATATTTTGAGTTCACTTGCGCGGCGAACACAATGCCTACTATACCAAATGGTAAACAACAAAAAAGTGTGACAAGTAATTGCTTCCACCAGCCAATTTTTTGGCGGCACTGATGGCTGTTGCTGATAGGAGCTATCACTGAGATTTTGTGCCATGCAATTTTTTAAATTTAAAAAAGGAAAAATATCCGGGACTGAGTTTTGTTCTATATCGATTAATAACCATTTTGCTGCACGTAACATGAAGATTTATTTTCTTTTACTAAATCGTGCTGCAATATCTTTTAAACGCTCCTGAGGCATAGACTGCTTATCCTGAAGTTCTTCAAAATAAATGCGAATAGTACCATTCGTTAGCTGAACGGAATAAGTAGAATATTCTTCGAGTGTGGTATGCTGCTGATAATTGCCTATTGAAGTATTAAAGATTCTTAAAGTGTTTAAGAGCTGGTCAATTTCTGAAGGGTCACAATTTATTGCTTTCATTTTTGTTCAGTTTGCTTTAAAGGTAGAACAATGAACGTTAAGCATTTTATAAAGAGAGCGTAAGAATATTTGTCTTGTTTCAATACGATCAAAAATTATTTCTTCTTCCATTCTCTTCCCGGGACTTCCACCCTAAAGCTTTCGATATTGCCATTATCCTGCAAAGTAACATATACCGTTCTTCCATCTGCTCCCCCAAAAGTGACGTTGCTTGGCTTTGTTCCATTTAGTTTTATTTCCTGTAATAATTTTCCTTTTGGCGAAATCTTTGCTACCACTCCTTTTCCATATCTTGCAATATGCAAGTTGCCATCAATATCGCAACGCATGCCATCCATACCAAAATCCGGAAACTCTATCAGCAATCTTTTATTACTGATCGTGCCGCTGTCTGACAAATCATACGCCCATACTTTACGTTGCACAGATTCATTTACATACAACGTTTTTTCGTCAGGGCTTACTTCAATACCGTTAGTGGTGCCCATGCTGTCTTCGAGCAAAGAAATTTTACCATCTGTATCAATTCGCCAGATGCGTCCTGTTTTTGCTTTCCAATTTGGATCACTGGCATACAACCGGTCTTTGCAGTCAATAGCAATATCATTCGGTTGATTCATCGTTGAATCATGCGCATATACAGTAAGTTGTTTCGTTGTCATATCCACTTTGAGAATATTGTGATTGGTATAATCAGCTATCAGCATTTCTCCTTTACTGTTAAAACGGATTCCATTGCCCACGCTTCCATTTGGCAACTCTCTGAAAATGCTGATGTTGCCTGTTGGTGTTATTTTACCAATCGTTCCTTCTTTTGAATAGTTAACTGCGTACAGGTTACCATCTTTATCAACAGCAGGTCCTTCTGCACCTGAAGTAAAGCTATTAACCTGAGTAAGCGCAGATGACTTATATAATTCTTCCCGAGTATTTTTTTGTTTGATTGTATTGCAGGCAACAGCAGCAAATATTATCAGAAAATGGAAAATTGTAAACCTCTTTATCATTTGATTTATTTTATTTTTTATTCTTCACATAAATAATGTTTGTAATGCCATTTAGATCATATGTGATCTTGCTGCCTTTGATTATGATCCCGCGTTCAAACTTTTGTTTGCCCTCTACCTTAATTATAAAGCATTTTTTTGAACCGGGCATTTGAATTTTATGCCTCTCCTTTTGCGTCGCACTTTTCAACAGCAACAATTCATTTCGGCAAGCAATACAGTTTTTATGATTCTATTTTTTCTTCGCAGAGGTCTCCCGAATTTCCGATACATCTTGCGCTGTCACGGCATTTGAATTGTTATTAAAATGCTGCCTTACATAAGTTAACACCTGTGCTATGTCTTCATCTCTTAAAAAACTATGTTGTGGCATCACACTATTATAAGGCTTACTTTTTACTATTATAGGTTTATTCAAACCATTTAATACAACATCAATTAATCTTTCTTTATCTCCGTTCACCCATTCAGAACTATCTAAAGGTGGAAAGCGATTACCATCTCCTTTACCATTATGCTGATGACAGGAGATACAATAAGTATTATACACTTGTGCTCCCGGGATAGCTTTGTCCTTATACAGGTTATCAGTTATTTCATCTGGTGTGCGAATGTTGGAATTTAATTTTCTTTTTTCCATCGCAGCCAGCTCTGCCTTGCCAAATTTCTTTTTATCACCTTTGTACATGATGCGCCAAATCTTTCCTTTCTCCGATTCAGAAACATACAATGAACCATCAGGCCCCATGGCTAATCCCATTGGCCTGTAAACTGCATCACTTGTATTTATTATAGGATCAATACCTGCAAAACCATCCGCAAAAACTTCCCATTCACCAGTAGGTTCTCCATTTATAAAGGGAACAAAACAAACAAAATAACCTGCCTGCGGATATGGTGACCTATTAGTAGAACCATGGAATGCTATGAAAGCACCATGCTTATAATGTTCAGGAAATTGATCTCCTTCATAAAACAATAGATCATTTGGTGCCCAATGTCCGGGGAAACCCATAATGGGTAACTGCACAGAATTGTCTCTTGCAGCCATTTTTCCATCGCCGCCATATTCAGGCGCTAGCACATTTTTTTTCTGCATTTGATCGTAGTAACTGTAGGGCCATCCAAAATTGACACCATCATTTACTCTTAAAAATTCCTCTGATGGAAGTACCGCACTTTGCCAGGGAGAAAATTTATCCGGCCATAATAAATGCAGGTCATCTCTACCATGCATTACCACGTATAAATTTTTATCACCCTTATTCCAGTCCATTGCCACGACACTTCTTATACCGGTGGCAAATTTTTTTCCGTCTTTTTGTGTTAGTCCAATTTTGTTTGCATCAAACTGCCAGATGCCTCCATAATTTTCCAGTTCAGGACAAGGATCAAGTCCCGCAAAGCCAGGTGTGCCGCCCGGAGTTCTGATCAAGTCCTGGCATGCATTCGAAGGCGCTCCAAAGGGAACATACATGTGTCCCTTATCATCAAATGAAACGGGTTTAGTAATATGCCAGTGTGAGCCACGAGAATCTTCTTCTGTCAGCACAACTTCCGTTTTGCTTTCAGGAATTAGTTTTCCTGGTGTTAATTTATTTCTGTAGATCACCAACTCTGAAGCATAATATAAATAACCATCATGTATGCGCATACAATTAGAAAGGCTTCCTTTATTATCATAGTCACCAAAACGTACAATGGAATCTGCTTTGCCATCACCATCAACATCTCTTAAAGCAACATTGCCGCCTTCTCCTTTTTTTGAACGACTCAACTTTACATAAATATCCCCATTATCATTCACCGCAATATGACGTGCAGGACCAATGCTGTCTGCAACTACTACAGCTTCGAAATTATCAGGAAGAAAAAGCCCGCCGTTATCGGGGTCACCTTTTGGTAATTCAGTTTTTGCGTTGCATTGAATAAGACAGATAAGAATGACGAAGAAAAAAAATCTTTGAGTGTATAAACAAATTTTATTGTTCCTGCGCATTTTCCTTTGGTTGCTTTTGCGATAAAATTTTTATTCAGTCAATGCTCACTTGTTATTTACTTTTTGTCCTGAAGTATTATCTCTTTCAAATATTTTACTTTTTTGTCTTGACACAAAAAAGTAACAAAAAAAGTCAAGGCTCCAGAGAAAAAGCTAAAATTTATTTCGTTACGCTACAGGAAGAAGCTTATTATTTTGCTGTATATCTTTCTTGAACTCAGACTTATGAATTACTTTAAAACTATACTCGAAATCTTCGCTGCTTATCGCTTCACTCAATAAATTTCTTAACGCTTTTTCTCTGATGCCGTTCCAAAATTCAAGTCCTGCTCAAACATAACTCATCAGTACAATATCCACAAGCGGGGATAATCGGATCTGTTGATTAAAGAACAAGGCGATGCAGTGGCGACGCAACCAAAGCCGCAGGCTTATTCAATTGCTGGCTCAAAAAAAATTCAAACAACTATTGCTTCCATTGTTGTGCTGCAAGACCATTGAGATCCCAAACAATTTTTCCTGCACGAATCGTAAGCTCCGCTTCCAGTTTTTTATTCCCTTCGAGCCTGTTGCCACCTGCATCAATAAAACCAAACTTTCCGTTCTGCACATTTAGCACAGCAATGTCTGCAACAGCACCTTCACTAAGATTCCCAAGATCTTCGCGTTTGATGGACTTCGCAGGATTCGATGTAGCACGTGTAACAACATCTTCAAGACTCATGCCGATAGCCATGTATTTTGACATGATGTTCAACATGCTCTTCATACCGGCATTCATGCTGAAACGATGAAGGTCGCTGCCAAAAGAATTAGGTGCAAGACCCTGCTGAAACGCGGGCACAGCCTGACTAAACCAAAAACCTGCACCACCGTGACCAACATCAAACAACACACCTTTCTTCTGTGCAGCCAAAACAAAAGGGCGTAGCTTTCCCTGCTCATCAACCACAGGCATTCTTTCAGAAACTTGTTCATAAGAATGTGTGATGATATCGCCCGGTCGCATTTTTTGTAATTGATCCTGCAAACTATATTGTGGAAGATGACACTCAACAAACATTGGTGTGTTTGATTTATTTGCTGCATCTAATGCTTTGTCAAACGCAGTCCAGTCGCTACCTTCATAATGACCGATCTTTATGCCCACAATGATGTCTTTATATTTTTTCGCGACAAGAGTGGCTGAATCTGCATTCATGTCATTGATATCTTCCTGCATAGGTTTGCCACTCATGCCCGAACCCGCAATATTCAAAAATGCAAGCACACGTGTCTGTGATTTATCTATAACCTGTTCTTTAAACAAAGGAAAATTGCGCCATCCCGAAGTACCTGCATCCACTACTGTTGTAACACCCGACTTAAAAGAAAAATCATCCGGTGATACACTGTAAATACCATCGGCAAATTTATCCGCCTTGCTTCCTACAAACACATGTGTATGTATGTCTATCAGTCCGGGCACAACATACAAGCCCGTTGCATCAATTGTTTTTTTTGATTGCGCCGCAGGAATATCATTATCCACTTTAGCAATCTTTCCATTTGCAACAGCAATATCTTTTATTCTATCAATATTATTTTTGGGATCAATAACATGCCCGTTCTTTATCAAAAGATCATATTGCTGAGCATACAATGTGATCGGAACAAAAAATAAAAAAGCAAATATGCTTCTTACAGCAACAGTAGTGATAAATGGTTTTTTTAAAAGCATCAAATAATATTTTGAGTATAGTATCATTTATTTTTTTGTAATTCTTCTTCCCATGAGGGTGCACCAATACCATTAAGATCCCAAACAATTTTTCCCGCGCGAATGGTTAGCTCTGCTTCCAGTTTTTGCGTGCCTTTTAATTTTGTTTTGCGCACATCAAGAAATCCGAAATCTCCCTTGCGCAAATTAAATACCGCAATATCTGCGTCGGAGCCAACACTTAAATTTCCCAGATCAGTTCTCTTAATTACATTAGCAGGATTCCAGGTAGAACGCAGGATAACATCCTGCAAACTCATACCCATATTGAGGAACTTCGACATTACATTGCTCATGTCTTTCATGCCGCCATTCATGCTTTCTGCATGCAGATCAGTGCTGATCACATTCGGCTGAAAGCCTTGCTGCATTGCCGGTACAGCCTGTCGCCATGAGAATGCGCCGCCGCCATGACCCACATCGAAAATGATCCCTCTTTTCTGCGCAGCAAATACAAATGGCTTCACCCTACCGCTATCGTCAACAACTGTTTCCCTAACTGTGGGTCCGTATGAAAATGTGTGTGTGAAAATATCTCCCGGTCTCAGGTGTTGCATAAATAATGCTTCGATAGAATTGGGCGGTTGATGTTCGCCAAAATCAATCATCACAGGAACATTTGCAAGCTTACCTGCCTCCACTGCATGATCTACCTGTGTAAAATCGCCCCAGTAATGTGCTGCTTTTATGCCAACAATAATATCTGGAAATAATTTCTTTATCATATATGCAGTTTGCTGCGGGTTCATATCACTTATATCCTGTTCTTCCAAACGTCCCACCATGCCATTGCCAACAATATTTAGAAATGCAAGCACTCTTGTCTGCGCTTTGTCTATCGTTTGTTTTTTAAATTGACGAAAATTTCTCCAGCCTGAAGAACCTGCATCTACAACAGTTGTAACACCCGCCCTGAAGGTAAATCCATCAGGTGGAAGACTTGTTAAAGCATTCGCTATATATGCATCCACATCCGTTCCGTTAAAAACATGCACATGCATATCAATGATTCCGGGAGTAACATAAAATCCACTCACATCAATCAACTGCTTTGCATTTTTTGCAGAAATATCTTTTGCCACCTGAAATATTTTACCATTTGCAATGGCAACATCCATTTGTTCATCAATTTTATTTTTAGGATCAATCACGTGCCCGCCTTTCAATAATATATCTATCTGTTGTGCCTGCAAAATGTTGACAGCAAAAAGTGTCATTGAAATGATGCGAATTATTTTTCCGAAAAAAATATGCAATGATTTTTTTTGATGCGGCATGAAAGAAAAGTTTATTAATTTTTTTGAACCCAGCGATTGAATAATTATTGAACATTGTTGCGTCGCACTCTTCAACTAAAAGTAATTCTATTTAACTGTGCGAAACAGATGCCTCATTCTTCGGTCCCGATCTTCGGGATAAACTATGACAAGCTTAAGTTTTTTAATTAAGCAGAGAACTGATTGTAAGCTTTTTCATCTTTCGTCAGCTTGTCATTCCGACGCAGGAGGAATCTACTTATGTTTATTTGATAATTTATGTTGCCAATGGCGGCCCACTTGGCACTTTTATTTCTTTCGGTGGAATTTTATAACTGGTTCGTTTAGCTGTGAATGTTGCAGTGCGGTATTCACCCATGTAAATAGAACCTGCAATAGCATCGCCACCTGAAATTGTTCCTGAAAAAATAAATGTAATCGAATCAGCCGGATGACGATCTATGCTGCGCAGTTTTACTATTGTATCACTTTCTACAATACCAGTTAATTCTCTCACCGTAAAATCACCTTTATGCGAACCCTTTATCCATTTGCCATCCTGTTCTATAAACAACATATGACCACTGGTGCTGCTGAAGAATTCAATTGTTGCATCCCAACTTCCGGTAAGGTTTACCGTTGGCATAACCATGATAGTATTTTGCGGAGAACGCTTTTGTGAAAGCACATCATACACACGATTCGCAACCACTTTATCATTCCCCGGCTGCATTTGTCCTGTAGTAATATTGATGGAGGTTTGGCCATCTTTTGTTTCACTGCCAACGGCAACCCTTGGTTTATTTCTGCCAAGTTCTTCCGCAACTTCTTCACCTGTGATATTAAACTTTACAGAGTCCCAATAAATATTGAGTACGGGCGATTTATTAGATAATTCTGTTGGTTCAAAAACAGAAGTCGTTACACCATCTATTGCCGAAACCTTCTTTGCAATTTTATCGAGCCAGGAAAGCCATGTTTTCCATTCTGCTGCATGATCGCGTTTTGTCCATGCTTCTACTGCTGCAAGCATGCCTATCATTTCTTCGCGCCCAACTTTATTATCACGACCGGGGCCATGATGCGGAGAACTTGCCTGCCAGGCAGACATCAGTATATCCTTTCTGCCAAGTACTAATCCCGCACATTGCGGTCCGCAGATTGCTTTGCCACCACTGTATACCACAACATCAGCGCCATTTTGCAAGTGTATGTTCGGAATGGTAAGCACTTCTGCTGCTGCATCTATAAGGATGGGAATTTTATGCGGCTTCGCAATTTTTGCTATATTCTCTAAAGAGAGTGGCTGACCCGGTTGTGATTCATCATTAGCCATGATATAGATCATTGCTGTTCTTTCATTTAATGCATTCTCAAATTCTTCTGGTGTATTTACTTCAATGATCTTTACACCAATATTTCTTATAGCATGATCATAAACATTTCTTGAAGATTTTGGGATCACTACTTCTGTCTTATCAAAGCCTGCAAGATCAGGAATGCGGATAAGCTTCTCAGGATTGCCACCTGTAACACACGCGGCGGTTACATGTTTCATTCCGGCCGCGCACCCTGCTGAAACCATGCCCCACTCTGCACCCGTTATCTCAGCAAGTCTCTTTCCTATACCATCGGCCAATTCATCATACTGCACAAAATTTTTAGATGCTGCTTCCATTGCAGCACGTACTTCAGGGCGTTCGATAGACCCACCAATGATGGTGAATGTGCCGCGGCAATTGATGATCGGTTCCACACCAATAGACTCGAAAATGTTTGGATTCACTGACAATTCACCGGGTACACCAAGAAAATTATTTTTCTCTGTAGGTGCAGCAAATATTGATTTGAAGGGAAATAAGGTTCCTGCAAAAGGAAGCATGGTAAGACTCTTTATTATATTCCGACGTTTCATAAGCGTTATTATTTAATGGTGTTGTCAAATGATATTTCAATTGCATGTTTTACTTTGTTCAATAGATATTCTGCTATGAAAGCCCGCCTGGATGGGCAGGGGTTGTATTCAGCCCATTAATTACTATTGGAATAAAAAACACGAGAAAGCTACATTCTTTTTCATATACAGACAAGTTGAATGATTTTTATTTGCTTACATTCTTTGCAGTATTTTTTAAAGCTTCTTCTTTCACCAGGAGGAACAAATTTTTTCACAAACAGTTTTATCAAAAATATTATTATGAACGAAAAACCAATGAAGTTATAAAATGAGTAAAATATTATGGGCCAAAACCTGTGGAGTGTCTAATTTTTCCTTTTCATGGATTTGCTTCAGGTTTGAAGTAATCCGAAAATGATATCCCCACGGTTTTTATAACGTTTCTCTCAACTTTTAGCAACCGTGCTGCTTCTGATGTCCCAAATCCTGCACGGGCATTTTGTTTTATTCTTTTATAAATTGAATTATGCAAGAAATGGGGAACCGTTTTACTGATCCATGGCAACAACTTACTCGCGTTGAATTAATAATTGTTCTATTACTGACATAAGACTTGCATACTATATTTTGAAGTTATCAAAATTTCTTGTGGATTAACGTGTTCTACATTTATTCATTCTATTCAAAACCTGTTCCTATATTTTTTCTATTGCTGATATAAGACTGAACTTCCTTGTTTTTAAAATAATTTAGTCAGTGATAAAAGGTCGTAGTAGCTTTAGCGGCTTCAGCTATGCCCAGTCAGATAATAAGCCTCTCTTCACGAGAGGTTTGTTATTCCCAATTCTATTGTGCTTCAGTTTTCTACTCGACGTTTTTCTAATCAGCGAAAATTTTTTACATTGAATTCTAAATAAAAAATCAGCAACAGTTCAAACATGAGATAAGTGAAATTTAAAAGCATTTATTTATTTCCTTTCTATCGTTGTTGCTTATTTTATCATTCGTTCGATTATTGCTGACGGAGGCTTACCATGATCTTCAGTGCCAACAGGCGAAACTCAGCCGGCAGCAACAAGAACAATCAAACAATGTATCTTTACGTGAAGACGTAAGCAAACTACAACGAATAAACTTTATCAATTTTGTCATGAAAATAGCTACCTATAATGTTAATGGGATCAACGGACGTTTGCCTGTGCTGCTTCGTTGGTTAAATGAAGGAGCGCCCGATATTGTTTGTCTGCAGGAGCTAAAGGCTCCACAGGAAAAATTTCCGGAGCAAACTATACAGCAAGCAGGTTATAATGCGATCTGGCATGGACAAAAGAGTTGGAATGGTGTTGCTATCCTGACACGTAATGCACAACCGGAAGAAATATGTCGGGCACTTCCCGGCGATCCTGATGATATTCACAGCCGGTATATTGAAGCAAAGATCAACGGAATAATTGTTGGTTGCCTCTACCTGCCAAATGGTAATCCTGCTCCCGGACCAAAATTTGACTATAAGCTGCGCTGGTTTGAAAGATTAACTGTTCACGCAGCGGAACTCTTTGCGTCTGGTATGTCTGTGGTGTTGACAGGAGACTATAACGTGATGCCAACCGAATTGGATGTTTACAAACCGGAGCGTTGGCTGGATGATGCTTTGTTTCGGCCTGAAGTTCGCTCGGCTTTTAAAACACTTGTTGAGCAAGGGTGGACTGATGCCATACGAAAACTCTATCCTAACGAAACGATTTATACATTCTGGGATTATTTCCGTAATGCTTATGAACGTAATGCTGGTTTACGAATTGACCATTTCCTGCTTAGTCCACATCTTAGCAAGCGTCTCATTGCTGCCGGTGTTGACCGCGCTGTTCGCGGATGGGAAAAATCAAGTGATCATGCTCCTGTATGGATTGAATTAGCCAGCGATTAAAAGCGTAATACGATCACTTTTATTTATAGTTAGATTCCTTTGGCATGGTCTTCACCCATGCTTCAATGTAAAGCCGCGAGACCCTGTGTTCATGCCGGATTTACGTTTCTTATTTTACATACTTGGACCAGATGAGGGTACGACTGAGCAAGATTTACGGATAGCGGCTGGAGCTGAAAATTCAATCAATACTTTAGTATAAATTACTCAGACAAAATTTGTAACTTCCTTTTAAATTTTTCTCACACTAATTGTGCTTATATGATCAACACTTATGACTTTCAGGTTGCTCATCCCGATCATTTCAAACAGTTTAATGTAAGGACTTACTTTTCTTATATTACAGATGTCCTCAGGAGGAAAAAAAAGTTAATTTATATACCCACTACAAAAAAATCTGTGTGCCGATTTGCTTATAGTAGTATTGGATGAAGTGTTTGGCTATTCCACTAATTTATTCGGAACATGCTTTACAAAATATGATTATAAAGTAGCACTGTTATTAAAAAAAACTGATAACATTGGTTACAACGAAATTGCATCCTGATTATAAAATAGGTTATGAGGGAAAAATAAACAGATATTTAGAAGTATTACACCGAACATCAAATCATATTGATTTTATTTATGCAATGCCGGCATCAATTTAATTTCAAACAATCACATTTGGAATGTATGCTGTTAAAAAGCACGAAATGATTCAGAATTATTTTCAAACCGGCCTGTCTTTTCATGTAAACGAATCCGGTAAATAATTCCATTTATTCTGTTAAAATCAGTTGGAGGAAAAGGCCAGTGAGGTGTTATCTGCACGGTTTCACTGGTAATTAATGGTAACACCCTGTCTAATAATTTTTGAATTCCGGTTTTACGTTCGTCTGAATTTGTAAGTTCTTCAAATTCTCCCCAGCAAATCACACTTTTCCAATTGGCCATATTTTCCATGTTGTCAACTTCAAAACAAACCTTTGGATTTTCTCTCATCATTTCAATTTTCATCCCTTCATAGGTATGCCCATAAATATATGTGCCATCATATGCATAGCTTATCGGTACTACATAAGTGATGTCGTTTGCATGGCATCCTATCCTGCCAATTAATTGACGGTGCAATACTTCTTCTATTTCATGGTTCTCTAATTTTCCGATCATATATTTTTTGATTTATTTGGTAAAGCTATTAAAGCATACAGAATAAAATAATGACCACTATCAGGTTTAATAGTAATAATACTCAAAATATGGCGGATGAGGAATCATTTTGGCAAAAGAAATAACATTATAAACAAATTAAAATTTGCTTTGTTGAAGTAAGTAATTTCTATACTATTTGTTTCAAAAAATAAAGACACTCAAAAATTAATTGTTCTGTAATGGTTTTACCTTCTTTTGTATAAAATTGCTACATCTTACCTTTAATTTTTAAATGCATACAATGAAGATTGCTTTTCATGGAGCTGCGAGATGTGTCACCGGCTCTAAGCATTTGCTTACACTGCAAAACGGAAGAAAAATTTTATTTGATTGTGGTATGTTCCAGGGTATTGGCAGTCAAACACATATTTTGAATTCAGATTTTGGTTTTCCGGCTAATGAAGTTGATTATCTTTTGTTGTCACATGCACATATAGATCATTCCGGTTTAATACCAAAGCTTGTAAAAGAAGGTTTTAAAGGGAAAATATTTTGCACCTCTGCTACCAAAGACCTTGCTTTGCTTCTTCTTGAAGACTCTGCAGAAATACAAAAAGATGATACAAACTATATCAATAAAAAGCGTGCAAAACAGGGATTGCCCCTTTATCAGCCACTGTATACTCCCGAAGATGTAAAGGTGATTTTCCCGTTGTTCAATGAAGCAGAATATGATAATTGGGTTCAGATAGAACCGGGCATTGATGTGTTATTTACTGATGCTGGTCATATTATTGGCAGTGCTGCTGTGCATTTGCATGTAAAGGAAAATTTAGCAACTACCCAAATAAGTTTTAGTGGTGATGTGGGAAGATATAATGATATAATCTTACGTTCCCCGGAACAGTTTCCACAAGCTGATTATATTATTATCGAAAGTACTTATGGAAATAAACATCACGAAGATGTACAAAATACTATCTGGCAATTAAATGAATGGATTGAGAAGACTTGTGTACATAAAAAAGGAAAACTTATTATACCCGCATTCAGTGTAGGCAGAACCCAGGAATTATTATACTTTCTTAATCAATTGAGCAATCAAAATTATTTGTCCGGAATCCCGGTCTTTGTTGACAGTCCTTTAAGTAAAGAAACAACGGATGTAGTAAAAAGTTATCCTAAAAATTTTAATAGCGAGGTAAGAAAATTATTGGAAACCGATAATGATCCTTTTGACTTTGAACAATTACATTTTATTAAAACTGTTAATGAAAGTAAGCAATTAAACGAATTGAATAGGCCCTGCATAATTATATCCGCAAGTGGCATGGCCGATGCCGGTAGAATAAAGCACCACATTAAGAATAATATCAGTTCTCCAAATAACACTATTCTTATTGTTGGTTATTGTGAACCCGCATCTCTTGGCGGCAAATTAATGAACGGCGCAAAAGAAGTAAAAATTTTTGGTGATATTTATGAGGTAGTTGCGGAAGTTGGTGTCATGCACAGCATGAGCGCTCACGGTGATTATGATGATCTTTGCCATTTTCTTTCCTTTCAAAACCTAATGCAGTTAAAGCAATTATTCATTGTGCATGGAGAGTATGATGTGCAACTTGATTTTAAAAACAGTTTGCTAAAGAAAGGTTTTAAAGATGTACAAATTCCGGCTTTGCATGAGGTCTTTAATTTAACCGGTGATTAAGTTAAAAATTTAGTTGCAACATCCTGTGTGAATAAAAAATTTTTTTTAAATACTTTCTTTTAAACTATGCAGCTTAACAGAACTTCAGCATAGTTTATGTTGCTATTAAATTCTAATGTGCAGAATTACATCGCACTTGTCAACAATAACAATTCTATTATGCACGTTGACATTCGAATTATTCGGAATAATTCATTCTTTCTTTAATCATCAATTTACTCTGGACATGCAAACAGGAAAATTGACCAACATTCATCTGCTAGGTCAGCCACAGGTAAACAATTTGGACCAGGATGGCTGGAAAGATACTCAAGTAATGTTGCCGGGTGAAGTGACCCGTATAATTGCAAAGTTTGATTTGCCCGGGAGATATGAATGGCATTGCCACATTCTTAGTCATGAAGATCATGATATGATGCGGGCTTTTGTGGTAAGTGATGAATCTGTTTCAAAAGCTCAGCAAAATGCATCGCTTGAGAAAAGTGCTGTAAAAGATAATCTCAATGTTTATCCTAATCCCTTTGCTATAAATACGACCATAAAATTTGAAGTTTCTGCACCAGGCAGGGTAAGCATTAAAGTATATAATGTGGAAGGACGTGAAGTAAGTACCGTTTTTGAAGGAGAAAAAACTGCTGGTATCTATAATCTTTCGTTTAATGGAAGTCGTTTAACTGCCGGCATATATATATGTCGCATGCGAATCAATAAACAGGTTTTGCAACGGAAATTTATTATTCAACGATAAAAGAATTTCAAGGCTTCTATATTCTAAAAAAATTTTAAAAACGAAACTTTCATTTGCAACAAAAGTCAAAGAAAAACCCGTGATGTTTCAAAGACATCACGGGTTTATATCTTCATCGGCCCTTGTACTTGCATTCATTAATGATTGTTATATTCTTCATTCTACCCTGTTATACACTTCATTCATCCATATAGCGCTATTCAAAAATTACAATTTAAGAAACAGATGACCAGAATCACCCTTGCATGTAACTACAGTCATATTCTTAGTCTTTTATAAAATTTAATTTTACTTATCATTTGTTCATTCAAATGATAATTCTTTTGATAATTTTTCCTCAATAAAATCATATATAATATGAAAACAAGCAGAAATGGCGGTAGCATTAAATGCAGAGCTCTTGTTGATTAATGTAGTGCAAATTCCGGTTACTGTTTCTGAAGGTTCTTTAACAGAATATGAATTTTCAGAAATGACAGAAGATGCGGAGCAGAAACTCGTTCACCTGAGCAATCAATTAAGTTTACTTACACGGGATAAAATAAACATACATACCAAAATAATGAGTGGGAGTGTAGCGCAGAAACTGAAAGAAATATGTAAACATAAAGAACCAATTGCTGTAGTAATGGGTACAAAAGGTACAGGCGCGGCAGAACATTTTTTTGCGGGAAGCAATACACTTTATGCGGTAGCTAATTTAGAATCTATGGTATTGGTAGTTCCGCAAAATGTTTCTTTTAAAGGCATAAAAAAGATTGCACTGGCTTCCGATTTAAAAGAAGTTCCCGAGGATGAATCACTAAAATTGCTAAAAGAATGGCTGCTTAATTTTAATGTCACAATTGACATCATAAATGTGTGTGAACAAAATAATATAAAGACAGATACTGTTTCAGGATCAATTTCTTTGCTTAATTATTTAAGTGAATTTCATCCTCAATTTCATTTAATTGACAGAGGGAGTGTAGAAGAGGGCGTTTATGAATTTGTAGAAGAAAATAAACCGGATCTTCTTATCATTATGCCTAAAAGGCGTGGCTTCTTTGAAGCATTATTTCATAAAAGTCAATCAAAACAATTTATACTTCATCCGCGAATTCCTATCCTGGCAATTTCTGAGTAATCAAACGCAAAGAAAACCAATTAACGGCAGCATCATCAATGTTGCCAGTTTAAAACCCGGTTTATATTATTTAAATAATAGTGAAACAGGTGCAAAAAGTTATTGTGACTAAATAAAATTCCCTCATCTTTTAAATTTTAAATAAAGCTTCATACATGTATGAGGCTTTTTTGATTAAGTATGCACCTCAAAAATTTTTTTTAAAAAGCTGTGTCTTCGTTGTGTTGTCATTTATGAATTATAAATAGTAATTCCCTTGACAGTTATAAAGGCTAAGAGTCGTGAATGTCGCGAGGTATATTTTGTTGCCTTTATAATCAGAATCATCTTCAAAACTATCTGTCATCATTATTGTAGTGTACATACAGCAATAGTTTTGATGCAATTTTCATTTTCTTTCCTTAAACAAAAAAAAGAGAAAAATCTATAGCAATTTTGGGTTTATCCATCTTCATTTCTATGATAATAATCACTCCTGCTTATGAGTGCAATCATTTATTAAAATAAAGGCACTGTCTAATTTGCATCTGTCATTTAATTGAGCATTTTAGTTAGACCTTATTTATACATTTTAAAAATAATTTCCAGTGTCAGCAAAAAAAGTTCTCTATTTCCAAAGATTAGTTGGATTAAAAGAGGAAGATATTCCTTCTCTTCAAAAGGAATTTGGTAAAAACATTTTTAAGATTACAGCAACGCCCCGGTTTCTTATCATTGTGTGGGATATTGTTAAAGAGCCGATGTTTATTCTGCTTTCCCTGGCTTGCGCTCTGTACTTTGTTATGGGTGAAGTTGCTGAAGGTTTCTTAATGCTTACAGCCATGCTCTTTGTGGCAGCTATTTCAGTGTACCAGGAAGTAAAAAGCTCTACAGCAATACAGGCATTGCAACAATATACAGAACCAAAAGTTATTGTGATAAGAAATGGAGCAGAAAAAAGTATTGCTTCATCAGAACTTGTTCCCGGCGACATTATTTTATTGGAAGAAGGCAATAAAGTTCCTGCCGATGCAGTGATTATACGACAAAATGATCTTAGTGTAAATGAATCTGTTATTACCGGTGAATCATTGCCCGTGGAAAAATCTGCATTGGACAAAAATAATTTTCTTTACCAGGGCACTACTATCAATTCCGGAAAATGTTATGCCCAGGTTGCTGCTACTGACAGTAATACAATCTTGGGAAAAATAGGGAAATCTGTCAGCAGTTATTTTCAGCCTAAAACTTTGCTTCAGCAACAGGTTGGAAAATTTGTACATCAGTTAGCAATCTTTGGATTCACTGCCTTTGTTGTAATACTTGCCGTTAACTATTTTAGAAGCAAGGATCCTGTTAACAGTTTTCTATACGCACTTACTTTGGCAATGGCTATTATACCCGAAGAAATTCCTGTGGCCTTTTCTTCCTTTATGGCTTTGGGTGCTTATTACATGGCAAAGCGTGGAATTATTTCACGCCAGCCTCAAACGATAGAAAACCTTGGAGCAGTAAGTGTGATATGCCTCGATAAAACCGGTACTATCACAGAAAATAGAATGCAGGTAAAAAATACTTACGATTACAAAACTGATATAACGATTGAGATAAAAGGCAGTACAGATTATACAAAAAATGATGTATTGTATTATGCAATGCTTGCAAGTGAAAAAGATCCTTTTGATGCAATGGAGAAAGCTATAAGGGACGTCTACCAAAAACATGCGGAAGAAAGTGCTTATGAAAGACCGGCAATGCTTTTTGAATACCCGTTAGCAGGGCATCCTCCAATCATGACGCACGTTTATGAAAATAAAGATTATAAAATAATTGCAGCAAAAGGTGCAGCAGAAAGAATAATTAAAATATGCAGATTGGATAACGATGCAACAAATAAAATTTCAAAAAAAATAAAATCTTTCGCAGCACAAGGGTATCGTGTAATAGGTGTAGCGAGTGCAGCACACTATGGAAAAGAGTTGCCCATCCAACAGGATGATTTTAACTGGAAATTTGAAGGGCTATTAAGTTTTTATGATCCGGTAAAGAAGAATACAGCGCAGGTATTACAGCAATTTTATAAGGCAGGCATTTCTGTTAAACTGTTAACGGGTGATTATCCTGAAACTGCGATGAATGTAGCAAGACAGGTAGGTATTAAAAATAGCTCAGAATTTTTGTCGGGTCAGCAAGTGATGGCAATGAATGAAGATGAGTTAAAAGAAGCTGTAATGAACAAAATAATTTTTGCCCGCATGTTTCCTGATGCAAAACTAAAAGTAATTGAAGCTTTAAAAGCAAATGGTGAAATTGTTGCAATGACAGGCGATGGTGTTAATGACGGACCTGCATTAAAAGCAGCAAACATTGGTATTGCAATGGGACAAAGAGGTACGGAGATTGCAAGGCAGGCTTCGGACCTGATTCTGACTGATGATAATGTAGAAAAAGTAGTTGAAGCTATTGAGCAGGGAAGAAAAATATTCAGCAACTTAAAAAAAGCAGTGCGTTATATTATTTCCATACACATCCCAATTATTTTCACAGCCTCATTACCGGTTTTATTGGGATGGAAGTATCCGAATATTTTCAGCCCCATTCATATCATTTTTTTAGAACTGATTATGGGTCCTACCTGTTCCATCTTTTTTGAAAAAGAACCGGTGGAAAAAAACATTATGTCGCGAAAACCACGGGAAAGAGATAAATGTTGCTCCTTTATCACTATTTTATGAATCATTATTCTCTTGCTGTAACTAGGACGATTGTTTTTACAACACTTATTATCAGCAATATTTTTCTCACATTTACCAATCGCTCATTTACAGAAAATATTTTTAGAACCATAAAGTTTAAAAATTCTCTTGCACTATGGATTATTCTCATATCTGCATCTTTTCTTATTCTTATAAATTTTGTGCCTTTTGTGCAAGACCAATTTTTACTTTCTAATATTACCCAGATTTTTTCTTCTGCTTCATAATCGCGTTTGTCAGCGTAATGTGGTTGGAAGTATATAAGACTTTTCTAAAAATAATATGAAAATATGTAAACAATGGCGCTACGGATCAAAAAGCTACAGGTTTGAATCCTGACAGATTACAAAAAACCTCTTAAATTAATGAGAGGTTTTTTATTCATTGTTTTGTTTAAAGGAATGCTGCTAAAACATCGTTGCCTCATGCAGAAAAATTATTTTTTCTTCAGGCTCGCAAGATATTCAAGGAGATTGGCTAAATCCTGCGTTGATATATTTTGATACAAACCTTCAGGCATCATTGATTCTTTCATTTCCTTCATTGATTGCACATCACTTGTTTTAAGATGTTGCTTTGCTCCGCCGGGAAGTTTGAGATCAATATCAGTTTCTGTTTTACTTGCAATGATACCGTTAAGCGTTAACCCATCTTTCATCTTTAACTGCCAGCCTTCGTAACCAAAACTGATTCCGGCAGAAGGATGAACAATCGCATCCAGCAAACCTTCCTTAGGATATTTTGAACCTATCTCTGTTAACTTAGGGCCAAAATCATAACCCTCTTTATTCACGAGGTGACACACAGCGCAGGTGTTGGCAAAAATAGTTTTTCCCTTTGCAGCATCGCCCTTTAAGTTTTCCAATTCAGCCCATGTGGGTGCATTTTTATTTGCAACCGCCACATAGTTTGGAAGATAACTCTGTGCCTCAGTTTTTATTGAACCACGCCAGGCTTGGCTTACACTTGCAACAACATCGGGTATTAATTCCTGGGGCACTTTTTTATTTTTTAAAATTTCAATCACTCTTTCTTCACCATCCCAGCTTCTGCCAATTTTACCTGCAGCATCTTTGCGTATATCAGCCAGATACTTATTTGAAAGAGCAACTGTTTGAATCATATCAATTGATTCTTTGCTGCCTACTCCACTCAATGCTGTAAGTAATGCTTTAGTTTGTGTTGTATCTTTTCCATTGATAACATTCCATGCAAGTTGTTTACCACCAAGTGCTAACAGTAACCCTGCGGCATCTCTTCCTGTGCCTTCATTTTTTTTATGAATAGCTAATTGCAACAAGTTTGGATTTTCTGATCTTACTTCGTAGCGTTTTACCAGTTCAATATACTCCGGTGTTTCTTTTACTGATGCTATCACCTGTATCAACGCTTTTTGCGCAACGGGTGATTGTCTCACTGTTTTTATATCCAGAGCATGTAACACAAGTTTGTTTATTGCCGTATCACTGGTCTTGTTGTCTTCAATCATTTTTACCAGCAGCTTCGATTTTAAAAAACCAGGATTAAAATCAAATGCGCGGAAATATCTTAAACGATTGTTGATGGGCGTATTTTGCTCTGACGCCAATTGAGCTATATAAGGAACTGCTTCATCTGTTCGTG
>WNGE01000455.1_pt1 | contig 63926 bp, 65 predicted proteins | sample 5400651 | NCBI WGS metagenome assembly WNGE01 (sample SAMN13153370, study PRJNA577476) | soil metagenome | isolation source: 60 cm soil or saprolite under grassland replicate 2 | place: USA:California | collected 2016-06-15 | reverse complement strand
AAGAGTTGGAACGCCTGGCGCCAAAGCAGGGTCGTGACATCGACCTGCGACGCTTCGTCAAACGCGAGTCGGTTCCGCCTCTCTATTTTGATCGTTCTTACTTTCTTGCACCGTCAACCGGATCCGAGAAAGCGTATCGCCTGCTGGCCGAAACGATGGAGAAAGAAGACCTTGTCGGGATAGCAACGTTCGTCATGCGCGGAAAGGAATATCTCGTGGCAATTTTTCCGGAGAACGGAATTCTTCGTGCCGAGACAATGCGCTTCCCTGATGAGCTGCGTTCACCCAAGGACATTGGATTACCGGAAAAGAAAAAGCTCTCAAAGGCGATGGTTACCAAGTTCGAACAACTCATCAAGAAGAAGACAGGCAGGCAGATTCCGCAGACTCAAATGAAGGATCAGCAGACTGAGAGACTCCTTAAGCTGGTGGAGAAAAAGCGTTCGCGACACAAAGACGTCGTAAAGGTCGAAGTCCCTGCGCGTCAACAGGAAGGAAATGTCGTGGACCTGATGGAAGTGCTAAAAAGAAGCCTTGCGGGGAAAAAGAAGAGAGCTTAGTCGAAGAATCGTGGGCTCGCGATGTAGACCTGCAGTTTTCACACCCCGGCTCGAGGGCCGCAACCAAACCTAACCCAAAACTTGATCCACAAAACCACAGAAGTTGACGGTTTGCTTCACAGCGTTGGCATTGGCGCTTGCCTGGAAGCTTCGATTTGCTGCTCGTGTTTCAGGCAGTAAGGAGTCCACGGGATCGCTTCGAGTCTTTTCTCCTCGATTGGACCGCCATCAACAATACATTTGCCGAATGTACCGTCTTCGATTCGCTGCAGCGCGTCTCTCACTTGCTGAAGCTGAGTCCAGTAGGTGTCTGCTTCCCTGAACGACGCCTCTTTCAATAAGTCGCTGACGCTGTCGTCGCCCCGATCATGGACGGAGTCGTCGCCGGGTTCCCGAGCGCTTGACTCCGCGCGTTGGATCCGTGCCAACAATTCTTGTTCCTCTGCCAGGAGTTTTTGTTTGAAGTATTCCGTGTTCATACTTTTCCTCCGGTGCGCCGAACCAAACCAGCAAGTGGTAGTGAAGAAAGAATGATACGCTAAAGGATCAAGTAGAATGATGGAGGTATCGCCGCGCTGGCCTCTGAGAACGGATTTCGCTTCAATCAACGCATCAAGGGCGAGAATCTATTTGTCCTGGGCTAAACCGTACCTTGAATGGGCGGATGAATTCAAGCATCGCTAGTGGAGCGACCTTCGCTGCGTAACGGCAGTTCAATTGCAACAGAGGATCAGAAATGAATAAGAATGAAGGAGAAGACCGCCTCTAGGGAGGTCAAAAGCCTCGAGCGGTTGCTGGCGCAGACATTTTAAACAGGCCAGCTTTCCTGTGGGGCGCAGGCGCTCTCGCGCTGATCGTCATAACAGTAGCAGGCGTGATGTGTATGATCTGAACGGCCGAGGAGGTAAGACGTCGTCGGTACGTTCCGCGGTCGGCTGGATATGAGCGGGTCTTTCAGTTTAGTGGAAAGTAAACAACGAGGCCCAATCAGAGTGCCTCGTTTTTGTCGGGGGCCATTAAAGCAGCGGGGTAATCTCCAATGGACTGCGGTCGACGAGCGAGAGTAACGCTAAGCGTCCCTGGCGTTCCGTCGCCTGCGGATGGATCCGGCGGCGCCTACTAGTCCTAATCCGAGCAGGATCATTGAAGCGGGTTCCGGTACCGCCTGAGGTGCGTTGATTGTGTCTCCAGAGACGATTTGCAGGTCATGGCTATCACCACCGAAGACACGCCCGGTCAGGTTAGCGTTGACCACGGAAATCGCATTATTGGGAGCCAGAATGATTCCCTGAAAAGCTAAGTTGGGAAAGCTGGATGCATTGTTGTTGAGTTGCACGTTACCCGTGCCGCCGAAATTCCAAACAACCATGTCAGGATTGAGAGCCCCAGCGAGGGCGACATCGCCGCCCAGGTTCAATCCGTTCGCAAAGTTGAAGACTACCGAGTGAACACCGTCGCCATTGATCGTCAAAATGTCCCCGTTACCTTTAGCATAGGAAGTCACCGTAAAAACATACCTGCCGAATGCGTCTAAGGTGCCTGTATTAATATTAAGGGACTGATTCCCAGCGTTGAGGGCGAGAGCAGTACCTGCCGCTAAGGTCAATTGTACGTTAAGTATACTTAAGTTGGCGAGGTCGGTCGTAACGTTCGACTGATTGTAGTTCGCCGACGTTGGACCTACGTTGGCACCGTTATTGTTGCTGTACTGGCCTGTATTTGTCGGCGCCGCGAAATCGAGCCTACCATTGATCGTTCCGGGGCCGCTGAAATCGACCTGTCCTGTCCCGCCAATACCGATATTTCCATTGACAGTGACGTTCGATATGTGCGCGGTATTGCCACCAGTGCCTGAATATAGGACCGCATAATTGGCGGCATCGGCAAGAGAGCCCACCAATATGCCATCTGCCCGAGCTTCGCGAACCGATAAGGCTCCGACAAACAGGATGGCAAGACTAATTGCTTTGAATCTCTTCAATTTGGGGGACATGGGGGGTTCGACTCCTTATGATTTGGGTTTCCTGATAAAACCTGCAGCGAAACTCCACTGCATTTGGTCAGTGCTCAACTTTTTTCGGAGCCGGGGGACCGAAACCAATTTGAGTTGAAGCGCAGGAACTGGGCAAAAACTATTCGGTTAGCAGCCTGCAAATTGCAAGCCAGGCAATCCCTCGATTGGATATGTTGTTTTTTCAATGCGTTTCTGCGAAGTCATCTTTTGAAAACTAACGAGCCATCCCGGATTCGGATATGAATTCTAGAATTCAGATCAATGCAAGGGTTCAGACTAGCGGCCGCCAGGCGGAATTCAAATCATCAGCATTTTGCTTTCAAGTTAGATCAAACGGCTAAGCCAGCGTGGATTCCATTGTGAAGAGTCGAATAACTAGTACTTGAGAGATTTCCGCCATTATCCTGTTATTCCTTTTCCATTAGGGTGATGGCGAAGGTTCCGGCTCCGTGAGGTCGATTCGCGCATAGAAAATGTCCGTTTGCTTACTCTTTTCATCCTGCGCCAGGACAATTGCGAGCCCTTCCTTCTTTTTTCCGTCTTGCCTATTGAAAAGACAGAGCGCTCCCTGGCTCTTCTCGTCTTCCGTGTCGCCGATACAGCCTCGATCACTTGCTACCCAACCCGCCGACTTCATTCGCTCTTTGGTATAGAAGTCCTGCTCTTCTTGCGCGCTCTTCTCAGTGGTGAAGGCGATGAAGTTCACCTTCCCCTGCATTGCGGCGCGGATCATTATTCGAGCGCCCAGGGGAATCGACAACTCAGCCTTCTTTGCACCTGCAAAAGGCGGCACGTCAGGCCATAGTGCGCTGACGGTTCCGGCTTTTCCATTACCTGTGAGAGTGTCAACCATGCGGCAGGAAGAGCATACGGTCCCAATCAGCAGACAGACTAAAATCGTATTTTTGATGTGCATTGCCTTGTTCATCTGCAAGACTCCAGGCCCATTTAATGACCTGCAGCGAGTTCGGGTTGGGATGCTCCCAGGGCAATTGGAATCCTGGCTGTTTCCTGAACGCCGGGTTTGCCAACTTCAAGCTCAACTTTGTTAGCGCTCGCCGGAATTACGAACGACAACGGGCGAACGCATACTCTGAAGTTGGTGAGTCGCTCAAGATAATCGCCTTGGACATGAAAACGGCTGCCGGCCAAAAGCGAGAGCTGTTGCTCGAAGCACGAAGCTTATACCAGCGGAGTGTGGATGTGCTGCAGGAGATGAAGAGCAAAGCGAATCTTAGCAGCGCCGGGTCAAATAGACTCGATCAGGTCACCCGCGAAATCGCCGAGTGTAACCACGCTCTGGAGAAGTAGGAAAGGACCACCGTCTCCAGGTGACCCCATGCAATCGTAAGTAGTACTCGGAATAATACTGCTAAGACGTTTCAGAACGGCGACGGAATTCCAAGAGCTCGGCAAATGCTTCGAACTGTTCCCTGGGGAATTTCTCGATGACGCGGCACGGCGGCGGATCTCCTGGTTTGGCGGTTGATGTAAAGGCTATGCTGTCTTCCTTCACGCATGAGCTGGCAGCCCTGACTCTCAAGATGTCGAACTAAGTCGATTCGCTTCATGCGGCGCGGAAGGCGATTTCTTCGCTACAGATCTTTTCTCTGGCAACATCTTCTGCGAGCAAGCGGTTTCCTTCCAGCACCATCTCGATTGCTTCATCCAGATTTCGCCGCGCCTCTTCGACATCAGCGCCGAGCGAGATCGCGCCCGGAATCTCCGCGACCGAGGCCTGAATCAGCCCATCGGCCTTTTCATAGATTATAGTCATCTTGATTTCCATGAGACCCCTCCGGCCACATCATAGCACGAGGGCAACAGGGTGAGACCGATTCGACTGCACCGAAACGATCTGCAGATTCTCATACCATTGGTTCTTAGGATTGAAGAGAGCCAGAAAGTAGAGCGTGTCAACGAAGGCGGACTTCGGACTCGCTCGTGCGAGACATTTGCATGGTTTGCTCAGGTATAGCTTTCCGTCACGTTTTCCATTTCCTGTCTTCCTCGATACTCTCTCGAACGCGGAACGCGGTGATCTTGCGGATCAGAGATAGAGGTAACGGCTTCTCCAGCGGAAACTGGATCGACCCTTTAGCCGTGGCAAATTTCGAAAGATCATTCGCGAAGGCTTTCACTGCCGTTCAGGAGCCGTCGCTTGCCGCCGCGATGCAGTGGCCAAGCGAGGGCCTACCGGACAATCCCCGCGGATGGCTGACGCAGGTCGCCTTCCGCCGGATGGCCGACCACATCCGGAGCGAATCTGCTCGCCGCCGTCGCGAAAGCGAGGTGGCCCAAGTGGCCCAAGTGGCGGCCCACACAACAGAATCGACGGTCATCGAGACTGCGCCGCAGGAAGACTGATACGCTGGTCCTTCTCTTCAAATTGCAAGCCGCCATCGCCGCCGTTCACGACGAAGCTGCCCGAGCCGACGACACGGATTGGCTGCAGATCCTGGCGCTCTACGATCTGCTCAGGAGCATGTCGGACAACCCAATGGTCACGTTGAATCACGCGATCGCGGCGGCAATGGTGCACGGCGCGACGAAGGGCTTGGAACTGCTGGACGCCCTCAAAACTGACGCCCGCCTTAAGGATCATCACCGCTTGGACGCCGTTCGAGCACATCTGCTGGAAACTCGCTGGAGACCGCAAGAGCGCTGTAAGGCACTACCGGGCGGCGGCAGGCAAGACTGGGAGCCTCCCGGAGCGCAACTACCTTCTCACTCAGGCCGCGCGACTCTCGAGCGAACTGCGACTAATGAACGAACATGAATGAAACTGAACCTGCCGTCCCTGCCATAGCTCTGCTAACGGCATAGTCTCTACCCATGAGATCCACATGGACGTGTTGTCGGCTACTGGGACAACTGCTTCGCGCAGATTCCGGTTGCGACGGCTTGAGTCGACACGCGCAGATACTTCGGAAATGGCGTACGATTGCGGCATTGAACAATCGCTCTAATGAGAATCACTGCTGCCCCGATTGCGACTCCGGCAAGCACTCTTGCGATTGTTGAAAATCCCTTACGCCTGACTCGCGCGGACTGAGAGCGAGCCCTATCAGATGAGTTCGTCTGATTTCCAATCAACCTGGAAGCATATTCAACTACATCACAAACGCTTACAGGCGCTCCCCTGTGACCATACCGGTGACAGCTTGCTGCCACTCTTTGACGGTACGGGTAGGTAACAGTTGAATAAAAGAGGATTGGGGTGTGAGGAGCGAACTCGTGAAGCTTATTGCGTGTTTCCGATCCATCCACCAGTTTGTGATTCAGTAAATAGAGATCAAAGTATTCGCTCCGAGCCAACCTTATGCCGTCAGCCGTGGAACTCACCATTCTCACTTCGTAGCTGGCTCGTTCCAGTAGGTAGGCGGTCAAATTGCTGGAAGCGTGATTGTCAATACAGAGAACCCGCTGTTTGTTCGTTTGCATGACTATCTCCTTGATGCAGGACCAAACGCTGATACTGCCGTAACCGACATATAAAGTCAGTTAATGGCATGCAAAGTTTTTCAAATGGTATTGGGAAACTGCTAGGAGCTTCTGCGTCGCCTTTACGGCTACCGCAGCTTCGTCGAAGCTCGTGCGCTCACAAGCATTGTCTTAAAGACTAACTGCATGATGTCGTCGTGTTGCCATGCGTTGCCGGCGAACTGGTAAACCTCAGAAAAATATCACGGCAACTTAGTGTCTGCGGCAACCGCTCATCGCATCAGTTTCAGCGTCATAAGACGCATTCATGGTATGAGTTGGAGGCACAGTCTGTAATAATCACGACAATACAGCATAACTGCAACACAACTTCGAGGCGGGTTCAGGCGCATCTGAATTATCAGCTGTCGGAACGCTCGGCTTTTTCAAAAATTGGTTTGACTTCGTCATGTCATTTTCGGAGACGATAGACATAGAGAATCATTCGGCTGAATCGGCTGGCCTGCCTCGACCGGTAATTGCTGTCAGTAATCTCTCAAAGCAGTTTGGCCAACAACAGACTCTCGCCAATGTCAGACCTTTGTTTCGTTGCCATTTGTGATACGCGAAGCCATGCCCGTGTTCTCTCAGATAGGGGTCGAGCAGGAGAATGCAGCCTACACTATCATTTTTCGATCCCTCGATGATCGCAATTACGTTGGGGCCTATGCAACAGCGGCAGTGCTCGCGGCCATCCCTTTTGTGATTCTGTTAGGGATGGAGTTTTTCCGAAAGCGCAGCCTGGAAACCTAATTCCAGGAACGGAGTACTCGCTTGTCGCTCCGTTCACATTTGAACTGAAACTCTAAACCAACAGCGAGGAGATATGCTTCAAAGACGAAACAATAGAGTTACTAATTTGCTGTTAGCGTTGACTGCACTCTTGTCCTTAACGATCACCGTGCCGGCTCAACAACAAGATGGACCGAGCGCCACGCCAACGGCTCAAAACGCCAAGCAACAAGATGCTACGAAGACCGAAGAGGCCAATCAGATCGATCAGTTAAGAACACAAGTCGAACAACTCCGGATAATAGTTGAGCGGCAGCAGCTGTCTCTTCTTGAATTGACAAGGCGGCTCACTGAAAGTGAAGTAAGATCACAGGCCGCAACGGCTGCTGGACCGTCGCCCTCAACGCCAAGCCAAACTGCTACGGCGCAAACTCAAGTCATCCCGGCGTTGCTCGAAAACCAGCCGCTGACCAATACACAATCTACTGCGTCGGGAGCAAGGCATGGCCAGGCTAAAGAGCAGGACAAGCCGGCGCTGTTAGCGGGATGGGACGATAACCACGCTTTCTTGAAGAGCGCCGATGGCAGCTTCCTGACTTACTTAACTGGGTATGCGCAACTCGATTTTCGCGGTTACCAATCCGGCAACCATCCTCCAAATACATTTCTGGTCCGCCGTGCACGCCTCGCGTTGGAAGGAAAAGTTGCTCGTTATTATGACTTTAAGATTGAGGGCGATTTCGCTGACACGACGAGCACGTTGCTGCGGGATGTCTACGTCCGAGTCCATCGCAACGAACAGTTTCAAATAACGGCAGGGCAATTCAGAGAACCTTTCAGCCAGGAAGAAATACGCCGAGACTCAGTGCAGGATTTCGTTGAACGCTCTCTCGCCAACAACCTCGCGCCGAGTCGCAGCCCAGGAATCATGGTGTCAGGTGTGCTGAGAAAAGGGCTGTTCGAGTATCAACTGGGTGCTTTCAATGGAAAGGGCCTGCTCGCCAGCAACACCACCGGCACGCCAGAAGGCGCGGCGCGGGTTCGTTTCTCGCCCTGGAAAAATACAAAAGAGTTCTGGACCAAGGGACTCTCCTTTGGCGGAGCCTTTGCTCTTGGACGCAACAACATCGTCGGCACGAGCGTCCGCGGGCTGACGGAGAGCCGCAGTTTTATCTTCTTCTCGCCGGACACGGTGAATGGTCCAATGAACCGCGCGAACGGCGAGCTTACCTGGGTAGTTGGTCCCGCCGCCCTACGTGTCGAATATGATCAAACCAATCAGGCGCGCAATCGTCTTGGCTCGCGCGGGACTGACTTACCGGGCGTAGTTGCAAAAGGGTATACAGGGCAATTTACCTATCTACTGACCGGCGAAAACAAGTCCGAATTGGGAACAGTCACTCCCAAACGGAATCTATTTGGCGATGAAAAGGGCGCGCCTGGCTTTGGCGCCTGGGAACTCAAGCTGCGTTACTCCAACTTGCAGCTCAGCGACGCAACGGTAAAGTCCAATCGTGCTGAGACAATCTATTTTGGAGCTAATTGGTATCTCAATCGCTTCGTTCGCTACCTGCTTGACTTTGGTGTCGAACGATACAAGGACCCGCTGCGCACACCAAGGCCCGGCGATAACAATTTCTTCGTCGTGCTTAGTCGCGTGCAAGTCGCTTTCTAAAAAACTTGAGGTCAGCGCCGAGTTCGCTCTTATGCGAAGAGGAGATCAGGGCGTTCATATCAACACGAAGTTTGAGGCGCCAAGAGTATTCGCCGGGTTGGTGAAATTTGGGTAATTGAAAATGTTGAAAGCCTCAGCGCGGATTTGAAAGCGCCTGGTTTCGCTGAATTTGAAGTCACCTACGAGCGAGAGTTATTGGCAAAGTAAAACCACGCTGGACAACCAGACACCGGCCGGTAACGTCATCCGGCGTGTGGCAGCAGGAGCCCCGCTGAACCGGCGGTCGGCCACGTCACCTAGGAGATCAGCAAGTGTGTGTCGAAGTAGCTACAGCCCGCCTCCGTCTCCTCCGGCAGCAACTCGGCCACAAGCCTCGCCAGAAACAGCACTTCCTCTGTGAGATCACGACGGACGACATCGGTTCCGCCGGAGTCGGTCCAACCTTCTGGATGTTCACCCAGGACATCGGCCTCGTTTTAGGTATAGCTTTCCGTCACGTTTTCCATTTCCTGTCTTCCTCGATACTCTCTCGAACGCGGAACGCGGTGATCTTGCGGATCAGAGGCAGAGGTAGCGGCTTCTCCAGCGGAAACTGGATCGACCCTTTAGCCGTGGCAAATTTCGAAAGATCATTCGCGAAGGCTCTCACTGCTGACGGCGTAGGATAGAACCCGATGTGATGTTTGAACGCGGCGAACGTGACCAGTATCCTTCGATAGGAGAAAGCGGGCATCCCCCACTTCAGGCTTTCCTTGGCCCCGGGTGCAGATGCGCGAATACACGCACGCATTTCACGCAGTTTCTTCTGAGCCTCTTTGGGGGCGGCGTTGATGTATTCGGTGATGCTTTCAGGGCGCGATTTTTTTGAAGTCATAGTTTTATTTTCAACTTAACTGACAGCTTTTCGGTGGAACTGCCGGAGTCCGACTCCCAGCAGTAGCGTGTCAAAGAATGTCAACGCTACGAATACAGCCAGCATGGATAGGTGCGGGAATTGGGGCACGAGTGTTCCACGCAGACCCTCGCTCGCGTAGACCAGGGGATTCACCAGGACGACTCTCTGGAGGATCGGAAAGGCTCCCAAAGCGCTCCAGGGATAGTAGGCACAGCCAAAAAAAATCATTGGGGTCAAAACCATGCTGAACATGAGGCCGATATGAGTCTGACTAATGCTGCAACCAAGGGCAAGACCGCCACAGGCCGAGAAAAGCGCCACGAGCAGCGTAACACTGGCGAAGCTCAGGGGAGAGCGCATGTTCAATTCCACGCCCGGACGCAGCAACACCCACGCCGCTGGGATCACCGCCAGACCCGCGACTAGTGATTGCAGCGTGCCAAAAAACACCTTCTCTATGGCCAACCAGGAGATTTTGATGGGCGCCAACAGCCGATCTTCAATCTCGTGAGTGAACTGAAATTCAGCAATCAAAGGCATCGCGACAGCCCAAACACCCGTGAACACCATGCTGATCGCCATGATTCCCGGCAACAGCAGGCTCTTGTAGGCGGGGGGCATATACCCGCTGCTCACCATCACCCGACCAAAGATAAACACGAACATCATCGGCTGCAAGAAGGTCTGCAGGAGCAAAGGAACGAAGTTCCGGCGAGCGACATGACCATCGCGCGCCAGCAGGGCCAGAAAAGTCTTCCAGTTCATTCGCGCAAGCTCCTTCCGGTGTGGTGCAAGAACAGATTCTCCAGGCTGGGCTCTGAGATGTGCACATCGCACAATTCGACCGAGGCGCCGGAGGCCAGATTGGCAATCTCAGAAACCAGCGAGCCTCCACGGTCGGCGTACACGTCGGCGCCGTTGTCGCTGTTCGCGTCGTTGTTCGTGCGCACCTCTCTCACACCCGCCAACGTCTGAAGACGCTGCAGTAATTCCGGGGAGTGCTGACCGAAGCGCAACCGCAGCAGAAACCCACCGGGAACCGAGGCTTTCAACTCCCTGGGACTGCCCAAAGCGATGTTGCGTCCGTGATCGATGATGGCCAGGCGCTGGCACAAATAGTCGGCCTCCTCCATATTGTGCGTAGTTAGCAGGATGGTCTTGCCACTTTGGTTGTATTCCCGGATGATTTCCCAGAGAAGCAATCGGGTCTGCGGGTCCAGGCCAGCACTGGGCTCGTCCAGGAAGAGGACCTGGGGGTCGTGCATCATGGCACGCGCGATTGAAAGCCGTTGCATCATGCCGCCGGAGAATCCGCGAACCATCTGATCGGCCCGGTCACGGAGTTTGAAGCGATCGAGCAACGCGTCAGCACGCTCGGCCCGCTTTTGGGAATCGATGCCGAAGTAGGCGCCATGAAAGAGCAGAATTTCGCGAGCGGTAAGAGAAAAGTCAAGGTTAGGACGCTGTGCAACCACGCCAATCAGTTGCTTGACCGCGACCTGTTGCGCCCACACATCATGTTCGCCAATCCACGCTTGGCCGTTCGTCGGGCGCACGCGGGTGGTGAGGATTCCTACAGTCGTCGACTTGCCCGCGCCGTTTGGTCCTAGCAGACCGAAGATCTCGCCGGGTGAGATCTCAAGAGAGAGGCCGTCTAAAGCAACGATCTCCAGTTTGGGTTGTTTGGAGGCGACGATGTGTAGACTTTGCGTAGATCGCGGGTCCGAATGCCTGCCAGCATGCTGAAGTTCCTTTGCGTATCCTCAAGTTGTTTCTTGGTTCGAGATTCGTCCGTTAACCGAGTCATTCCGTGACACGGGCACTCGGGGCCCCGATCACAAGAGCAGCGATAACATCACGTCGACGTAGCGCGGTCATTGTGCTCCTCCTTCACGCCATCGGCTCGTAGCACAACACCACATTCCCATTCCCGAACGTCCGCGTCTTTGTCAGGATCATGTTGGTCCGCAACTGGCGTCGGCCAATAGCTCGCCATGAGCTCATAGGTGACCCTGCCGAACAATAGTGGGCCTTCGCCGCTTGCATTCTCGCGACAAATGCAATCCACTCCGCATCCTTGTGATCCGACTTGGCCCAGCTTATACCACCGTTAACGTCTACAAAGTAACCATCCAGCGACACATGATTGAAAACTTATTGAGAACGACTAATTTCCGCATGTTTCTTCTTCTCCTTTTTTTCGCTCATATCAGTGACGGGCAGCTCCTGAGGAAACAATGTTTTTCCATGGACGATTCAGCTTCCCGATTTCTGCCTGTGGGCCAGCTCACTCCGCTATGTAATCGGCGATGTCCCTGGTCAGCAGTGTGCTCTCCCGGGACTGGACGCACTTCGACGACACCGTGCAGCGCGGTTGGGGAGCGGGAGCGGCTACTCGAACTCGCTTCTTATTCAAAAAGCAGGTCATTGAGAAAGAAAAGCGAGAAGAGAAAATTTCAAAGAACCATTGGCATTGGGCCGGCCATGCCGACAACTCGCGTCTGGTTGAAGTCTTTCTCTGGGAGAAGCGCTATGACGAGGCGTGGCAGGAAGCTTCCGCGGGTGGCTGTTCTTCGGGTCTTTGGCTTCGGGTTGCCGCCGCGCGTGAAGAAAAGCACCCCGGCGATGCCGTGCCAATCTACAAAGAGATGATCGCGCCCACTCTCAAGCAGGCAAACAATGCCGCTTACGCGGAAGCAGCTAAGCTCCTCGGTAAAATCCGTGAGTTGATGGCTCGCCTGGGCCGTGAAACTGAGTTTGAGGATTACCTTGCCGCGCTTCGCGTCGAATACAAACGGAAGCGCAACTTCATCAAGCTGCTTGATAAAATTGAGGGCTCGTGATTCGAGAGAAATCATTGAGAGCAACAAAGCAGAGACGCTGCAATGGTACGTCGACACACTATTGGAGCAGATGATCGGTCGCTGTGGCCTCGAGGTCAAAATCCAGATCGGCACCCGTCCCCGCGTGTTGAATGGCGTAATCGGTGAGTGCTTGGTGAAGATTTATTCGATTGCTACTATGTTCTCGCCGCGTCAGGGAGTCCACAAACCTCTCAACTTCAGCGACCCGATCCTGAGGAAGTCGTTTGATTTTCTCGATCAATTCTTGCTGCTCCATGGTCGAGAGTATAGCAAACGGCATATTACGCGAGGCGTACTTGGCACACATGCCGAGGCGTTTCAGAACGGCGACGGAACTCCAAGAGCCCGGCAAATGCTTCGAACTGTGCCCAGGGGAATTTCTCGATTGGCGCGGCAACAGACTTATGATCTCGCTCTGAAGAGGCCTCACCTTCCAAGCGAACTTCTCAGCAAACCGCTTTGCCTCGTTTAAGCGACCGGATGCAATAAGTGTTTGGGCCCAACTTTGAGCCTTATGGACACACCTGCTCTTCTTCGCAATCAAGGCGGCTAGGTCTTCATTCTGGATCATTCCCGAATTTTACTGAGATTTGAGCACCGCATCAACTCCGGTGTGCCACGATTTGGAAGGGGTTACGTCACATTCCACGTCACAAAAGACTAAAGGCCGCTCGCGAGAGTGGCCTTTTCTTTTAGTTTGCTAAAGAGATGTTGGCTCCGCAGGTAGGACTCGAACCTACAACCCTCCGGTTAACAGCCGGATGCTCTGCCATTGAGCTACTGCGGAATAAAATTGCTTTCAGTGCAGAAAAAGTAACGCAAGCTGGCCGCTTGCGTCACGGTTTTTTATAACAAAAGGGTCAATGAGCGTCAAGGACAGCTATGTGGAGGGTTGAAGGACGAGCCGAAAACAACCATTTTCCACTTTCCATAGCGCATTTCTCAGTTTCCAATTAGATCAAAACTTGCTCTTCGCGCCGAACTGCGAGAATATTTCGCACTGCAAAAAGCTAGCAAAAAGTTCTCTAATCTTCTCCTTATGCTCTACTGAAAGGTGTGCATGGAACGCAGGACGACAGCCTGGTTGAGTCAAAACCTGAACATTGAAATGCCCCTGGTAGCTTATGGGCATGCCGGTTATCCGTTATTGATGCTTCCCACGGCGGCGGCAGACTACCTCGAGTATGAACGCTTTCATTTGGTCGATTCGATCGCACCGCTCATCGAGCGCGGGCAGATACGCGCGTATTCAATCAACAGCGTCAACCGCTACAGCTTGCTCAACGAGCAGATGCCTCCTCATCTGAAGGCGGAGCTGCTCACCCAGTATGATAGGTACATCACAGAGGAAGTGTTGCCCCTTATTCGGAGAGATACGGGTCATGAAGACGGGCGTCCCTTAACGACTGGCGCCAGCCTTGGAGCCTTTCTCGCGGCCAACACGTATTTTAAACATCCCGATCTCTTTCGCGGCGTCATCGCGATGAGTGGCAGCTACGATATTCGTTCATATCTGGGCGGACATTATGACGACAACGTTTACTTCAACAACCCCGCGGATTACCTTGCAAACTTGAACGACGACTATCATCTGCCGCTGCTGAGGAAGGCGGATGCTATCGTGATCCTATCCGGTCAGGGCGCATACGAAGCCCCGGATCGCAGTCGAGCCCTTTCAGATATTCTTAATGCGAAGGGAATCCCTCACACTCTGGATCTCTGGGGCCAGGACGTTAATCATGATTGGCCGTGGTGGCGGAAGATGCTTCCTTATTGGCTGGAGAGACTTGTTTGACGGAGACCGATTAAGTTTGCCGAAAATGTGTGAAGATAGAACAATCATTTTCCATTCATCATTTGACATTTCTCAGTTGTCATTTTCAAGACTGATCGAGGTTCGTTGACGACGGCGAAAGTTCGTAAGCAGCAAATGACAAATGAGAAATGTCAAATGATCAATGGAAAATGATCTCTTCCTGGCCCCTTACTACTTCTCTCAATCGCCTACGGTTCGTCGCCTTTCTTCCCTTTCTTCTTTTGCGTGTCTACCTCGCGTGGCCGTGTAGCAGCGGGCGGCGGAGTGGGTTCAGTCTTCGGTTTTTCTGTCTCAGGTTTGGGGGCCGGATGAGCTGGAGCTTCGTCGGTTTTAGGCGGCGGCGGCAGCGTCACCTGTTCCAGCTTGGGTTCAGTCGTGCTTGCCGGAGTTGTGTTTTGATCTCCAGCCTCGTCTTTGGCAGCTGCAGTCAATTCCGATCGCTCGGCGGCTAGCTCCCGCTGACGCTGCCGGAATAGTTCCTTCATATCCTCAGGCATGGTCGGTGGCTTGGCAAAGTCCTCCTTCGGTTTGTCTTTGAGGAAGTCCTTCATAAAGTCGATGAAGAACGGAAGAGCGCCTATGCCGCCGGTCATGTCGTTGCCAAGCGGCTTCTTTTTACCGGGATAACCCATCCATATTCCGGTAACGTAAGTCGGCGTGTAACCGATAAACCAGACATCAGTATGATCGTTGACTGTGCCTGTTTTTCCCGCCAGTGGAACGCCTAGTGAACGGGCCGCGGTGGCTGTTCCAAACTCTACAACTCCTTGCATCATCGATACCATGGTCAACGCCACGTACTCGTTCATCACCTTGTAAGTTGTCTTCTCCCACTCCTGGAGCACCGCGCCGTCGCGATCGAGCACCCGCCGAATCATGTGCGGATCAACGCGAATGCCTTTGTTGGGAAAAGCCGAGTAGGCAGACACCATCTGGTCAAGAGGTACTTCGGTGGCTCCGAGGGCAGAAGGAAGATACGGTGCCATCGGGACTTTGATCCCAAACCGGCGCACCATCTGCGCTCCGGTTTGAATACCAACTGTCTGCAGTAAGTGAACAGCCGGCACGTTCATCGACTTCGCGAGCGCCATCTTTAATGGCAAGTCACCGCAACCGAGAGAGCCGTCGTAGTTGTGGGGCTGCCAATCGCCTATCTTGATCGGCGCACCGCTGACAGTACTGTCGGGTGACATCCCCCATTCGACAGCCGCGGTGTAAACGAACGGTTTGAAACAAGAGCCAGTCTGTCTGTAAGCCTGAACGGCATTATTAAATTTGCTAGTGTAAAAGTCGTAGCCACCTACCATGGTGACGATCTCGCCCGTCTTTGCATTGAGGGTCATCATGGCACCCTGCACTGCAGGAACCTGAGAAAGCTCTACTTTCAAACGACGGGCTTTCTTGTCAACCTCTTTGATCGTGAACTCAGCGAGGTTACCGACCTTAAATTCGGCCTCAGGTTGGCGATGGGACCAGCCCATATCAGCTGCGGTAACAGTCGAATTAAAATTGCCGAAGCGAACCGTTGCTTCCTTGCGTGCACGGTCGACCTTCATGATCAGGCCCATCAAATAACGACCGGACTCGTATTCGTTGCCGTACCAATCGGGATGCTTGAAGTTCGTTAGTTCCTGCTGGGTTGGCACGCTGCTGTTGGCGGCGGTCGGGATCAGCGTGTAGCTCGAACGCCAACCGCTGTGCGACTTGTCATAGCGACGCAATCCCGCTCGCACAACCTCATAGGCTTTCTTTTGAGCCTCGGCATTAATCGTAGTGTAAACAGCTAGTCCGCCCTGGGCCACTCGAGTCGTGTACTTGTCTTCCAATTCTTGCCGGATAAATTCAACCGGAAAATCAAACGGCGTCGACTTCGGTTGTGATTGGTAGTAAGCCGTGTCCGCCAGCTGAATTGGTTTCGCTTTCGCCGCGTCAACTTCGGCCTGGGTGGCAAAGCCATTCTTAGCCATTAAGTCCAACACCAAGTCACGCCGTTCCTTTGCTCGAGTAGGGTTGGAAGTAGGCGAATACTCGCTTGGTGCTTTGGGAACACCAGCCAGCAGGGCAGCTTCACCAAGGGTCAAATCCTTAGCTTGTTTACCGAAGTATGTTTCCGCTCCGGCTTCCACGCCGTAGGCGTTTGCCCCCAGAAAAATATGGTTCGCATACAACTCCATAATCTGGTTCTTCGTGTAATACCGTTCGATCTGGAGTGCGAGCGCCCACTCGTTCATTTTTCGCTTTAAAGTTTGTTCGCGCGAAAGAAAAAGATTCTTGGCCAATTGCTGAGTCAGCGTGGAACCGCCTTCGACTTTCTCGGTAGTAAGATTCTTCCAAACAGCCCCGACGATGCGAATGGGATCGATGCCCACATGATCGTAAAAGCGCGCATCTTCGACGGCGAGAATGGAGTTCTTCATTACCTGAGGAATCTCGTCATACTTCAGCGGGATGCGTTTTTCGAGAGCAAACTCCCCGATCACTGTTTCACCATCATCTGCGTAGACCCGCGTCACAACGCTAGGACGATAAGTCGCCAGTGCTGCCACTTCATTTGCCGCGCGTGAGTAGTTAAGTTTGTACGCGGCAATGATGCCGGTCAGACCGCCGGCGGCAAGCGCGAGCAGTAGAACAGCGGGCAGCCAGAGGCGCTTCAAAATATTTTGCCGTTCATGCGCCGGGGCGTTCACGATTACCCGGGGTGAAAACGATTTCAGACCGGAAACAGGATATTTTGTGGCCATAAGAGTCTAACCGTCCTCACGGTGACGTTGCGCTGAGATGCAGATAAAGGCAACGTGGATATCCACAGTGACCCTCTGAAATGAGAGCACCGGGAATTATAGCCTAGCTCAACCGTTAACTCGATCCGGTTCGAAAAATGCTTGAAATCGCGCCATATCCCCCTATTTCGTTGGGCTTCGCGGCGAATGGGGATTCCGGCCTAAGCTTGTTATAATCCATCTTGCAAACCGGGGGCGACAGGCTTCGACAGGAGTTTCTGACGACCGACGGATGCCATGCCGGGCTCTCTCTATGCAGCTCGTTAAAAAGCGTAGGGGAACACAACTGCCAATAACAATGAATTGGCTCTCGCTGCCTAATTAAGCACCGAGCGTCTCACCGCAAGTTGCTCATGCGCGCGGATTGAGATGTCACTCAAATGAGCTGGCCTGCTTTTTCGGTCCGTGAGAGCAGGCAAGAACAAGTCGGACTAGCTCGAACTGAGGTCTTGTCGCTTCACTTACTCAGCTGCGAGCGAAGTTTTGTCCGGTTAGTCCGGACAGAAAAGAGAAGCGAATAAGCATGTAGAGTCTCTCGGCGTTGACTTCTGGATCCGAGTTCAAATCTCGGCGCCTCCACCATCCTATAAATTTCGAATTGCGGATTGTGGATTTGAAATCAGAATCTGGACCTGAATTGGAATCCGAAATCCGCAATCCGAAATCCGCAATCCGTAATTCGGATCTTCCAATTGGCATCTTTGACAGCGGCGTAGGCGGCCTTACCGTTTATCGCGCGTTGCACGAGCGTTTGCCGGACGAACATTTTGTTTACCTGGGCGATACGGCGCGAGTGCCATATGGCACAAAATCATTGGCTACGGTTGAGCGTTATGCCCTAGAGAATGCCCGGTTTCTCGAGGCGCATGGTATTAAGCTCCTGGTTGTTGCTTGCAACACGGCCTCGGCCCTGGCGCTTCCCGCAATTCGTCGGGCTATCGATGTGGGAGTTGTGGGTGTCATTGATCCGGGCGCTCAGGCAGCAGTAGATATCGCCCAGGGACGACCCATTGTCGTCCTCGCGACTGAAGCTACGGTGCAAAGTGGGGCTTATGCCCAAGCGATCGAAAGGATTGATCCTTCAGTCACTGTGACAGAACGCGCTTGTCCTTTATTTGTCCCGCTTGCAGAAGAAGGCTGGGCCGATACCACGGTGGCACAATCTGTAGCCGAACACTACCTGAGCGACCTTGTGAATATTGAGGCTCGCGCGCTTGTCCTGGGTTGCACACACTATCCGATACTGCAAAGCGTGATACACAAAACAATGGGCAGCGGCGTGACGCTAATCGATTCAGGCGAAGCGGCGGCCTATCAGGTGGAAGCGCTTTTACAGACAGAAAGCCTGACTCGCGATAGCTATAACCACGAAAGAGAAAGACTACTCTGCGACGACCTGGATCACTTTTATGTAACCGATGCGGCCCAGCGGTTTGCTAAAGTGGCCGAGAGATTCTTAGGTGCCGCTCCATCGGTATTGGAAGCGGTTGAGATTTGGGGGCACGATGAGCTTCGTACGCACTGACGGGCGCGCACGCGACGAGCTGCGCCCGGTAAAGATCACTCCCGGTTTTCTGCCGTATGCAGAAGGCTCGGTATTAATTGAAATGGGTTTGACGCGTGTGGTTTGCTCCGCCTCACTGGAGGACAGGGTGCCACCCTTTTTGCGCAATAGCGGGCAGGGATGGATCACCGCGGAATATGCGATGCTTCCGCGGGCGACTCAACAACGCACGTCGCGTGAGATCGGACGCGGTGGCCCTTCAGGACGAACACACGAGATTCAACGCCTGATCGGACGTAGCCTGAGGGCGGTTGCAGACATGAAGATTTTAGGCGAGCGCACCGTAACCATTGACTGCGACGTGCTCCAAGCCGATGGAGGCACTCGCACGGCCGCCATTACCGGAGCGTATGTGGCTTTTGCCCTGGCTAGTCAGCGGCTTCTGAAATCGGGAAAGCTTGCCGGCAGCTTAGTGAAGAGCGAAGTGGCGGCCGTCAGTGTGGGCATTGTTGACAAGACTGCCTTGCTCGATTTGAAGTATGACGAGGACTCGCGTGCCGAGGTCGACATGAACGTTGTTTGCACTGGCGATGGCCGTTTCATTGAGCTTCAGGGCACTGCCGAGCGCGAGCCTTTTAGTAAACAACAGATGGACCAATTGCTTGAGCTTGCCGGCAAGGGAGTTAAAGTCCTGGTCGGCATTCAGCGCGAAACGATCTCCGGAGGAGAGCTTCAGTCTTTCTCGAGCGCAAGCAACTGAGGGCAACAATGGCGGCATCGAAAAATTCAGATGACGTGAACACCTTACCGATTCCAATGCGACCAACCGACGTTGGGTTTAAATAAGGAGTCTTACATGCGAGGCGCAATTGCATTTCTTACGCTTGCTCTACTTTGCTCAGCCTGTTCAGCGGCGATAGCGCAAGAGGTCTTTAATAGCGACAAAATGGAATATTCGATAGAGCTTCCGTCGTCAACCTGGCGCATGATAAGCGAACCGGATGCCGCTCATGAGCATGCCGAGTTTGTTTATGGGGACCGGTTGGATGGTCATTTGCAGATTCGTAAAGAGGTAGTCGACGCCGGAACCACGCCCGCGGATCTCGCTCGTCGTGATCAGGACCAAAAGCTTCGGTTCATACCTGGATTTGTTGAAGGGAAGCAGGAAGAATTTCACGGACGCTTGAATGGCGTAACCATCTCTTACGAGTTTGTTAAGACCGGTAAGCCGATGTTGGGGCGAATATACTATCTTCAAGCGGACAATCGAACGATTTACACATTGCGGTTTACCGGTTTGCGCGACAAGCTGACCCGCATTCGAAATCAGACTGACTTGATAGCACGGAGTTTTCGTTTGAAGTAGGGTCGCTATGAAATGCCGGAAGGTTCTTGGGCCGCCGCGCCGGAATGGCGTAGGCGGCCCAACTTTTTCGGAAGCAGAGTTTTTTGATGGTGTTAGAATGCGCTGGTTGCGATGTGCGTGGTGCTCTATCGGAAGAAGTGTCTGCCAGAACTCATGAGATTAAAACTTGCAGTCGGTTTGCAGATACGTCCCTCCCGGATCGAGGGTAAAGGGTGTTTTGCAACCCGGTGTTTCGGACGGTGGAGGAAAATTGCTGAATACACCGGCGAGCGAATTTCTAATGCGGAAGCGAACCGGCGCGCGACTCGAAGACGGTTAAGGATCTGTGCCTTAAATAATCGCTGGAGTCTCGACGGCAGTCGTGGTGGCAACGGCACTCACTATATCAATCACTCCTGTGCGCCAAACGCCTTCATGAAGATCGCCGGTAACCACATACTCTTTATTGCGTTGCGTGATATCCAACCTGGTGAAGAGATCACGATCGACTATGAGTCTACGTTACACTCAGATACGAAAAGATGCGGTTGTGATGCGCAGAACTGTCGCGGAACGATCAATCGTGTTTGACTGACGAGAGGCACACTATTGCGCCCTGGATCGCGATTCAAGAACAACATAGCCGCGAATCCTTTTTATCAGAATATTTTCGCGCTGGTCACAGTCTGGGTAGCGTGAAGCTGAACTTGGAGCCGCGACCTTCCTCAGATTCGACATCTACGTTGCCGCCATGTTGTTCGATAACTTCTCGTACAAACGACAAACCAAGTCCCGTCGACTCCTCGTCCTTTTCTTGACCCTCCCGCACGACCCTGTAAAACTTTTCCCACACGCGATCTCGCGACTCGGGAGGAATTCCAAAGCCTCGATCCTCAACTGACACGCGTACAGCCTCGGCCTCGAGCGCTGTTGAAATTGTTACGGTCGTACGTTCAGGGCTGTACTTGATCGCATTGTTAACGAGGTTCTTTAGCGCCTGCGTGATTAAACTTTTGTCTGCCGCGACTGGTGGCAGTCTCTGTGCAGGTTGCTCAATCATGCGAATTCGCTTTTTCTTCGCAATCGGCTGCAGGCTCATTATCGTTTCCCGGACCACATCATTAAGCCGCAGCGGTATCTTCAGAACCTCCTGTTTGTCTTTTCTTTCCAGCTGTGTAACCGCAAGGAAGGTATTGATCATTCGCGACAGGCGCTGCGACTCGTTGCCAATAATCGTCACAAACTCTTTTGCCTGGTCCGGTAGTCCTTCTTCAGCGCAGAGCAGTTCAGCGAAACCGCTGATGCTGGTTAACGGAGTGCGCAGTTCGTGGGACATAAGAGAAATCATATCGCTTTTCAATTGTTCATGTTCTTTGGTACGTGTCAGATCGCGCACGTAGACCGCGAGACAAAGAGGTTGGCCCGAGCCTCGAGTTCCCAAAAGGTCGCGCACCAGTGAGATTCGCAAGCCAAATATCTCGGTCCGTCCCGCCAAACTTAGTTCACTCTCAAAAGCCTCGCCCGATTGCAGTACTCGGCGGACGGCAATTGCCGGCTCATCGAAGACATCAGTGCGAAAGCGATCAAGCAGCTCAAGAATGGTAAAAACCCTGAGTTCATCGCCTGAGAGCCCCGCAAGACGCTGTAGGTCCGAATTGACGAAAGCCAGCGTACCGTCGAGATATCCAATTGCCACGCCTTCGTTTACTTCCGCCAGAACATTTTCGCCGCATCTTTGCTCGGTCAACAGACCATGTAACACATTGAGCGCCTCCAGTTTTTTCTCGGCCGCTGTGGTAGAAAAATAGTCGAAAGCACGGACTTTGGAGACTTCCTTGTAAAATCGTTCTCGCTGAAGATTTCGCGCCATCTGCGCACCTACCGCAGTTAACAGCGGGTGATCTTCGTCGCGCAATTTGGTATCAACGCGCAGCAGCAAGGCGCCGACCGTGCGATTTTCATGGCGAAGCGGTACGGTGACGTTGGTCCCACCTTGATCCTCGAGGTCCTGAGTGATTATCTCGCCAGTTTTGGCAGCGCAGTCGCAGAGTGCGATAGCTTCACGCCATGCGGAGTTTCGACTGCTATCACTGCCACTTTTGCCGCCGGTTCGGAGGCGTGCCACGGGCGCGAACAAGCCGTTGTGAAGTTGGAATACAATGGCCTCGCTCAGAGCCAGCTCCGTCTCGAGGAGTTTTAACCCGCTCAATAGTCTCGAGTTGGCTCCCTCGTTGCTCTGCGAACCCGCCGTTCCTGCAGATTCAAAAAGCAGCCGCGTTAGTTCGCCATCAGCTCTCCTGAGTCGAGCTACTTGCGCTGCAATTAGCGTGATGCCTATGGCAAGCGCACTCGGTGCATAGAGTATGTCGATGGCGAGAAATCGTGAGGCCAGCAGGCTCGCCACCGCCATACAAAGATAGAAACCGGCGACATACGGAGAGACTTCATGCGCCTTTACTCGGCCAACAGTTAAAGCGGCAGCAACCGCCAGAGAAGTTATTATTCCCGCTCCAAGCCAGAATCCCGGGACTACTAGCTGTTCGCCGTTGTGTTTGGGTAGCAGAAGGAAAGCCTGATGCAGCGACGGCATCATGTCGGCTTGCCAGAAAACGACGGCTACAAGACCAGCGACTAACGCTATTCCCAGGGATAGAGTTAACGAATTGAAGGATATTGATTGGTTCAAGACGGGAAGTAAGAGGACGAAATGCCGGAAGGCTGGTGAATCTGACGTGTTCTCCTGAACAAGCCGCGACCATTATACGCAGATGATCATTGTTTAATCCAGCCGGGCACTTGGAGGGCTTGGAGGGAGCATTTATTCGCAGGATTCCGTTATCACTGGGACTAATCTGACGCAAGTAACCTTAATGCAACAACCAATTCTCCCTCATCTGCTAGAGAGATTGTTCGCAGATCGAGCAGCACTTTATCATTGGCCACGCGTGCGATGATGGGAGGGCTATTAGCTCTCAACCGCGCTTCAATCGCATCTGCGGAGAGATGTTTGTGCTCCAGGGCTATTAAAACAGTCTGCGGTTGGACAGCGGGTCCGCATCCGCCTCCGATCGCAGACTCTCCTGCCACTAATTCCGCCCGCAAGGCCCGATCATCTGGTATTTGCGAGACCACATTTATCGCTCGCTCCTCGATCTCAGCGCTTGTTGTCGCCAGCATCTGCAGTGCCGGAACTTCGGAGAACGAGGTGCCGCGCAAGTGCGCTTCCAAGGTCGCTTCGAGCGCGGACAGGCACAGCTTGTCGGCGCGAAGAGCGCGATAAAGAGAGTGTCTTCTTAAGCGTTCAATAATTACTGCGCGGCCAACGATCAATCCGGCCTGTGCAGAACCAAGGAGTTTATCGCCGCTAAAAGAAACGACATCTGCTCCTTGAGCAACGCAGTCCTTGATGACAGGTTCGTCGCTTAACCCGTATTCGCTTAGATCAAATAAGACCCCTGAGCCAGCGTCTTCATATAAAAAGAGATTTGACTCGTGTGCGCATTCCGCCAACTCGGCCAGCGTTGGCGATGCGGTGAACCCTATTATTCGGTAATTCGAGGGATGAACACGCATGATAAGCCGAGTCTTGTCAGTTATCGCGGCCCTATAGTCTTCAAGCTTCGTTCTATTGGTGCTTCCCACTTCGATCATTTCCGTTCCTGAATTTGCCATCACATCAGGAACGCGAAAGTCACCGCCGATCTCAACCAGTTCCCCTCTCGAAACGATCGTTTCACCGCCGGCGGCAAGGACCTTCAGAATGAGAAGCGCGGCCGCAGCACAGTTGTTGACCGCTAGCGCATCCTCCGCCCCGGTCAGTTGCTTCAGCAGCTTTTCGACATTCGCGCCTCGCCTGCCGCGGGCACCATTCAAAGCGTCATACTCCAGCGTGCAGTACCCCGATGCTTCAGAGCTGACGGCTTTGCGCGCTGCTTCAGACAGGGGAGCACGCCCCAAATTTGTATGCAGGATCACGCCTGTGGCATTGATTACCCGACGGATTCCGCTTAGGCGTTCGAGTTCGCACTCCTCTTGGAGTCGAAGAACTGCAAGGTCCAGGAGGCTCTGCCTGAATCCCTCGTCACCGGCAGCCTCCAGCAAGAGTCCCTGCTTAATGGCCTGGCGCAATTCGTCAGTGATTTCGCGGGCTATTGCCGTAATACGTTCCGAACCAATTGTGTATCGTAATTTGATTGCTTCATCGGTTCGCAACAATCGGTCGACCGAGGGAAGCAAGCGGAGGTAGGTTGACTCTGTTAGTTGGGACATAAGGATTAGTAACCCAAATCTGTCTGTAGCATAGCCGCGGCGTCTGAATGGAATCAACAACGGAGGGCGCCTTTGTCAGGATTTGTCAGGGGTTGTCAGGATTGTCAGAATTGTCAGTTGTCAGGATTGTCAGGAAGAAGTGATTGACACGCCTTTTTGAAGCACCTAGACTCAAAAGAGCGCCGCCCTGCGCTTTATTCATAAAGGAGCAGTCTAATTGGCAAGCCGCGACAACAAATTACTTCGAGCTCAGTCCCGCGCCAAGAAGAATTACGTTGATGCTGAGAATCAACCGACTGTCGACGAGCAATTAACGCGGCTCGAAGAGGATATCCGGCGGTTGAAAATCGAGTTTGACGTATATTTTAATGGAGCCTCAAAGCGGCCGCCGTACGACACGAAAGGGCGCGTCGAGACAATAATAAAGCGCCTCGGAGATGATCGCTCGCTTACTTTTGCCCAGCGTTATCGCTTCAACTCGCTTACGGCGCGTTACAATGCTTTCCGAGATCTCTGGCGTCGGACGATGCAGGGACGTGAAGAAGGACGCGACCCGATGTCGACCGCTCGTGCTAGCGCCAAGGAAGAAGTTTCCGCGGCGAGCCGGGAAACGTTCATTTGTGCCGACGCTCATAAAGAGGTCTCGGTAGTGAAGGATCTTTACGAGGCTCTGTTAGAGGCGAAGCGAAGATGTGGCGAGCCGACAACCGATTTCTCCTTTCCGCGATTCCACCGTTTGATCGCCTCAAAGGCTGATGGTCTTAAGGAGCGTCTTGGTTGCGAGCGCGTACATTTTTCGGTGGAAGTTGAAGGAGGACACGTTAGCTTCAAGGCCAAGGGCGATAAGTCATTAGCCATTGAGAGGAAACCGAATCGTTAAAAAACAAAGGCGACCATTGGTCGCCTTTATTCTTGATGCGCTTACCGGATCAATGACCGGAAGCAGTCAGTGGCTTTGCTAATGCAAGCCGGGGAGACGTTCTCACACCTTGGTCACCTTTTCCGCCTGAGGTCCCTTAGGACCTTGAGTCACCTCGAACTCGACTTCCTGACCTTCCTCAAGTGTCTTGAAGCCATCGCCCTGAATAGCGCTGTAGTGAACGAAGATGTCCGATGAGCCTGGTTGTTCAATAAAACCATAGCCCTTCGAATTATTAAACCACTTGACCTTACCGGTTATTCTAGACATAACAAACGAATCCTCCTAACGATTCGGTAAAACGGGCGCAATAGCACAGTCCCTAATCTGGCATTTGTCGGAACACAGACTAAGACCTGTGCTACTTCGCGCCGACTTGGTTAGTTCTTTGTGAGCCGGACGCGCTTTTCAAGGGGCGCTTTCGGAGACACAAAACAAAAATGCATGACGAACGCGCTTGGGGCGCAATTCATCATGCACACACTTACGGGGGCAAAACTTGGAGACTCATTACTGTAAAGCTTGCAATTCGGAATGCCAGAGGTAACTCAAAGCACACCCTGCATTGAAACGACGGCGCATACTAAGCGAAATTCGTTTAACCTGTCAAGCCTCAATATTACCGGTAATAGAAAGCTAAGTTAAGGCCAAGCTAGGTTTACCGCTCTTTCAGGGCTGACTGGTAGGGAGCCGAAAAAATCACCGCCAGCGGGAATACTCTGACGAACAAACAATCAAGCTTACTTGTCAGAAATTAGTAAGTACTGGAGGGGGTTTACAGGCTGATCATTGATCCGGACTTCATAATGCAGGTGTGGTCCGGTTGAACGACCGGTCGATCCAACCCTTCCAATAAACTCCCCTCGACTGACTGTGAAGCCCTGCTCGATATCGATGTGGGAGAGATGACCATACCGGGTTGTCAGACCACCTCCGTGATCAATCACGACCAGTTGTCCGTAGCCGTTCTGCCAGCCAACGAATGTGACTCTGCCGCTTGCCCCGGCAACGACTGGAGCCCCCGGAGGGGCCTCTATATCCTGACCGGAATGAAACTCATATCCGCTCCCACCGAATGGGTTGCGTCGGCCGCCAAAGCCGCTCTCGAGTTTTCCCAAAACCGGCCAAATCGAAGGCGTGTAGCCACGCTCTCGTAAGAGAGCTTCATGAGCACGCATCTGAGTTTCGAGGCGACTCATCTTCTCCTCGAGTGTCGCGAGACCACTGGCATCAAGAGGCAGGGCAGGACCACCAGCGCTGGGGAAGGCGGTTTCGTTTTGAACTACCCCGGATTTTTCTGCCAATCTGCGTGAGGTATTTTCGACGGCCTGAACACGGCTGTTCAACTCATTCAACTCTAAACGCTGTTGCTCGTTCTCGGTACGCAGACGCTGATTTTCTATTTCAATACGCACGTGCTGCGCTTGCTGAAGCAAGCCATAGAATCCGTACACCGTACATCCGCCCAGGATCACCAGCAGAGCAGCTAAGACTCTCAGCGATTTTTTCTCTACACAGACCCGGCGAATGTGTGATCGCGAACGGGAGGTATGGGCAACAATGAAGGCATAAAACCGGTCGTCTCGGGCCATCGTAAAGTGCTCCCAAGTCGTTGCGGGCTGCGGAAAGTCAGTCAGCGCGCGCGCAACCGAAAAGGCACAGTCTGCCGAAAGAGGCGACGTGTGCGAACCTAAATTAGGAGTTCTGTATTCGAACCTGCTTGAAGCTTGCAGCGGACTGGTTGACCCCAAGGTCCCTCCGGGGTGGAAACCGTCCGGCCGGGGCTACAAAGAACAGCGGCACCGTATCACAAGGCCAAGTGCCGTTGCAACCACGAGGCGAATTTAATCCGGGATGTCGAGGCGGGTGATTACGTAACTGTAAGCCGCTGGGCGACTTAGTGAGGAGGCTAAATATCGTCTGCCTCCCGTTTTCGGCGGGCGCGATCTCGGAAAATAGCGAGAATAATCATAATTAAGACTGCAGCAAAGGCGACGATGATCGCGATCTTAACCACTGCCAATAGGACCCCGACGAGCAGGATGAGTTGACGCAACAAAGCTATAACCAAGAAGATTAAGGCCACGATTCCGCCTAACCTGCCGAAAGTTTTAAGAATGCTGTGCATGATTTGGACTTCCTAGTAGTGAAACTTACAACCTTCGCTCGAACGGCATAGAACTGATGTCTTTTCTTGAAAACTGAGTGGTCTCACCCGTTCTAAAAGCCAGTGTATCAACACTGACGCCGGGAACTACTGATGGTGGAGGCCTTCTCGACTCAAAACGAAGCACGCGATCGGAAGACTTTCGCCGGCGAATGTAATCAAACAGCATATAGGCGCCGAGTGCAACAAGCGCAACTGGCAACAACTCTCTCACCGGAAGCTGTATCCCGAGCAGAGTGTGAAGCAGAAACAAAGTACCTATAACAATCAGGGTAACACCCCACGCGAAAGGATTACCATAGAGGCGGCGAGCGATCACGTCCTCCTCAGCATCGAGGGCCAGACCGGCGCGCATCAATTGCGCCGTTCGGCAGGCATCTACGGCTGCGAACAGCCACGTGCCAAGCACGCCGAGAATGAAGAACTGAAGTCCCTGCGTTAGAACCGCCATCTGAAAAAAGCTTGCGAAGATAGCGAAGTGAACAATTGCTTTCGAGGTTTGGCCGTTATAGGCGGCACCAAGTCCAGGTACAAAGGAAAGTAGCGTCGCGACAAAAGGCGAACTCTTTCGAATGAACACGTGGGATGCGTTTGACTGAGAGCTTTGTCTCAGTAATTCCACGCCGGTGACGATGCAGTCCTGACAAAATGGAAATCCGCGAATACGATGGTCGCAAGCCGCGCAAAGGGGGCGAGCACACTGATTGCACTGAACTACAGCAGGGTTTTTCTGGTGATAGGCGCAGTACATCAAGACCTTATCCGTCCTTCTGCCGGTTTAGTGTTTATGTCCAACGTTTGTCGGTTGATTCGAGTCTGCCTTTGGCTGTTGTTTTTGTTCGCCGGTACCCTGTTTCGGATCAGGGGTTGGTTGAGAATTCTGGCTTGGGCTTTGGTTTGGGCTACCAACCAGTTCTTTCAAACCATCGGCGAGACCCCTGGTCCTGCCCGTTTGCTCCGCGAGCCGAATACTGGCTGCATAGACACCGCCGATCGAGCCATCCGTCGATACAGTATTCGTCAGCACCAGAACCGCTACTAACAACATAGTGGCAACGGTAGCCAGTTGCGGGGACATGATTTGATCCAACCATAGCCGTAACGTCGAGGCGACTCGTGATGTCCAGGGGGCGCGTATTTCTCCGGGAGTGATTGTGCCGAGCGTAGCTTGGAGAATTCGTTCATTCAAACCTGCGGGCACCGATCTCTCTTCACCTATGTAGCTGTAACACGCGCCAATTGATCTGACGACTTCACCCGGAAGTTCGGTGCAACGATCGCAAATCGCGGCGTGTCGCTCCCAACGATGATACATCGGCGCAGGCAGGAAGCCATCCAAATAGTCAGTTAGAAACTCCTCAAAGTCCTGGCAATTCATGCCCGTTTCAGGGACGGTGCTTTGCAGAATTCGTGCTTCGAGATCTCTCGGCGGCACAGGAACCGCTGCCTTGCAGGCTTGCATCGTATTGCGGACCGCGGCCAGGACTTCATGACAGACTGGACACTTCAAAGCATGCTCGGCAAAGAAGCGATGCGCTTCAGCCTCGAGCGTGCCTTCAATATAATCACTTAACCGATCCTCAAACTCTGAACAAAGCATTCTGTTAGTCTTTCCCGCCCCACTCTATTTTGATCGTTGCCCGCCTACATTCCGCTGGTAGCGAGCCTCCCTGCTGCCAAATCAGGCCTCACTCATGGCAACAACTTTCATTCGGCGAAGTATCTTTGCCAACTCAATACGACCGCGATTGATTCGTGACTTGACTGTTCCCTCAGGAATTCTCAAAAGATCGACAATCTCCTGATAGCTCAGCTCTTCGATGTCCCGCAGGATAACGCAAGTGCGCAGGTCTGGTGACAGCCTGTCAATTCCTGCTTGCACCTGCGAGCCAAGTTCCTGCCGTTCCATCTCCTTCTGCACCGAGTTTGTCCGCGTGTGAAGGTGGTAGCTGTGATCTGCGAGATCGTCCGCCTGGTTATCATGCGGTGTGCGTTGCCGTTTGCGGTAATCATCGATAATCAGATTACGTGCCAGCCGCATCAACCAGTTTTGCAGGTCACCCTGCTTGGCGTCATATTGATCCAAAGAACGATAAACCCTGATAAAAACTTCCTGAGTCAGGTCTTCAGCTGCGTCAGCCCGGGAGGTGAATCGGTAAGCGAGATTATAGATTCTTCGGGAGTAGCTTTCGACAATCTCCTCCCACGCCGCACCATCACCAGCGCGGCATCTGCGAACCAATTCGGCTCCTTCGCTGGCAGCCAAAACTTTTGCAGCCCCCACCTGTCGCTTCTCCGGCTTTATCTCGTCCTAAAACCCTTGGCCAAGGTGGAAAACCCTTGTCAAGAGGCAATTACGACGGCGCGAAAACTAAAGTTCCGGCCAAACATGCTCCGAGGGCTCGAGTTCCTCCCCTCCCGAGAGCAGTCGTTCAACCCCGAAGCGTCAAGGGCGGGACGATTCTTGCTCTGACCGGGTAAGGTGTAGTAGCCTTTGCAGGCCACCCAATATCTTGTGGTTCGGCTCTTTCGAAGTCAAGTTTGAGCTGATGCCCCGGAATTAACTCTGCAGGTCTGGTTTGAAGTCAACATCGTACCGAAAATACCTCGAGTTCGGCGGCCTCTGCCTCCTGGCGGTCGCATTGCTCTGGTGGTTTGGCCGAAAGCTTGATTGGCAAGAAGTGCGGCATGCAGTGGGCCGTGCGGATTGGCGGCTGCTTCTTCTTGCTACACTTGTGATTTGTCTAGCCTATCTTTTTCGGGCTTACCGTTGGGGTGCATTGCTCGCACCACTTGGTCCGGCCGGGCTGCGAGATCTCTTCATTGCCACAACTGTTGGGTTTGGTGCGGTTTTCCTCTTCGGACGCACAGGCGAGGTGATTCGTCCCGTGGTCTTGCCTATGCGCGACAAGCGCGTACGTCCGAGCGCTGCTTTTGTCACCATCATGGTGGAACGAATCTACGACATGATGGCAGTCGTGCTGTTGTTCGCGATTAACCTGTTGTGGTTCAAGCCACCGAATACCTTTGGAGCTGAGTTCGCACGCGTGCGGTTGGCGGGTGTTGTCTTGCTATTGGGCGCGATGGTCGGAGTAGCGGCTCTTACCTGGTTCAGAAGAAAATCACAGCGTCTTGTCGCATGGCTGCAAATAAAACTCGAACGGTCGCGTTTCGTACCACACCGATTGACCAAGCTGATTCTGAGCACACTCGAGCAACTCGCTCGCTCGTTGCGTGTATTGGTGGACGCGCGTGAATTGGCCATCACAATTGGTTGGACTGCCCTCGTGTGGGCAGGAATTACGGTGGCAAACTTTCTTGTCCTGCGAGCGTTTGGAGTTCCGTTCGGATTAACTGAAACCATATTTGTGTTGGGTTGGTCCCTTGTTGGTTCGCTTGTGCCTACCCCTGGGGGAGCTGCAGGCGCGTTTCATGCGGCGACGGCGGCGGGGCTGATACTCCTAGGGGTCTCCCGCGAAACAGCCGCAGCGATCTCGATTGTCATGCATCTGGTGGATTTTGGCCCGGCGGTGATTTTCGGATTTTTCTATCTTATTCGAGGCGATATCAATCTTTCCCGTCTGCGGTCCTCTGCGTCTTCAGAAGCTGTGGAACATGCAGTCGAGGATGAAGAGATCGGACCTGAGGATGATTTGCTTCCGAAACAGCGACTTGAAAAGGTTGGCGTGACGGAGTGAGGTCGGCTTCCTTCATTTACTCCGGAGTCCAATTGCTATGAAATGTCCCTTTTGCAGCTACCTGGAAGACAAAGTGGTTGACTCACGAGAGTCCCGCGAAGGTGATGCTATTCGGCGCCGGCGCGAGTGCCTGCGGTGCGAACGAAGGTTTACGTCTTATGAGCGAATTGATGAAATTCCTTATATGGTTATCAAAAAGGATGGACGACGTGAGACGTTTGACCGCAACAAAGTAATGGCCGGATTGCTACGAGCTTGTGAAAAACGGCCGGTACCATCGTCTAAACTTGACGGCATCGTTAATGCGATTGAAAAGTACGTTCAAGAGTCACCCGAGCGCGAGCGGCCCACGAGTAAAATCGGAGAGATGATAATGCGCCGTCTGAAAGAGCTCGATAAAGTTGCGTACGTACGCTTCGCCTCCGTGTATCTCGAGTTTGAGGACGTGACCGAATTCATGACGGAACTTAAACAACTTGTGAAGACGCGTTCCGGGGTCTCTGCCGGCAAGAAGGGTTAATTGTGACCAAGAGGAACTAGCGGTGTCTCAATGGGAATGATAAAAACGGCTCGAGCAACGGGGTTGGAACGATTGGAGCTTCAACGCCTACGGGATCGTGTCGGGCTTCTTTACGCCGCGTTGCAAGAGGCGACGGAGGCGGATAATCCGTTGGCCTCGGGAGCGTGGGCGCCCCCCGTTGATCTCTGCGAAGCTGCTGACGCGATTTGGATTCGAGTCGAGCTTCCGGGCGTCACGGCGGAAGAAATCAATATGGGACTGACCAGTACCCGACTCCGGATCTGGGGCGAGAAAAAGAGGTGCGTAACACGGCGGGGGATCATCTCTTACCTTTGTTCCGAACGCAGCTATGGAAAATTCAGCAGAATCGTTCCTCTTCGCTGGCCGATCAGCGTGCGCGATGCAACCGCTGAAATCGCCAACGGCATACTGCTTATTCGCCTTCCAAAGATCGAGGATAGACGAGGCGGCGAGTTTAAGGTTGTGGTTAAGAACGCACACGCCGACATTAACGAGAATCAACGCAGCGAAAAGTCCAAGGTTAAGTAAGGCAGAATCAGATTATGGCAATCATCAAAGACCCCGAACTTGACGAGGGAATTGCGGTCACTGACAGTGACCAGCAGTTACAGATACCAAATGAACTGCCCGTGTTGCCCCTAAGGGACATCGTCATTTATCCGTTCATGATTGTTCCTTTATTCGTCTCGCGCGAAAAGTCAATTCGCGCAGTGGATGAGGCGTTAGGCGAAAATCGGATGATTCTGCTGGCATCGCAGAAAGACCTCGACAAGGAAGAGCCGACCGCTGATGACCTCTACAAGGTGGGCACCGCTGCGGTAATCATGCGCATGTTGAAGCTGCCTGACGGACGAATCCGCATATTGGTTCAAGGACTGGCTCGTGCAGAAATCGAAACGGTGGATACCGGCGGCGAATATCTCCGTGCTCGTTTGCACGTCACGCCGGAGATACTGCCGCCCGAACGTTCACTCGAAGTAGAGGCGCTTATTCGCAACGTTCGAGCTTCGATGGAAAAGGCAATCAACCTTGGCAAGAACATTTCGCCTGAGGTTATGGCGATTATTGCCAATCTCGACGACGCGGGACGCCTGGCGGATCTATCCGCTTCGAATCTCGAATTGAAAGTGGAAGACGCGCAGTCGGTCCTGGATATCGCTGATACGACAGCGCGACTGCGACGCGTCAATGATCTGCTTAACAAGGAAATCGAAGTACTGACGGTCCAACAGGAGATAAACACGCAGGCGCGAGCCGATATTGACCGCTCACAAAGAGAGTTTTATCTACGCCAGCAGATGAAGGCCATCCAGAGTGAATTGGGTGAGGGGAATGAGCTGGCCGAAGAAATCGCGCAGTTCAGAGAGAAGATCGAAGCGGCGCATATGCCTAAACCTGCTGAAGAAGAAGCGCTGCGTCAACTGAAGAAACTTGAGCGCATGCACCCCGATGCGGCTGAGACCGCAACATTGCGAAACTGGATGGAGATCATGACGGATCTCCCATGGTCAAAATCTTCGACTGACAATCTTGACTTGGCCAAGGCAGAAAAGATTCTTAACGAAGATCACTACGGGCTCGAGAAAGTAAAGGATCGCATCATTGAGGCACTTGCCGTCCGAAAACTAAAGGAGAAACCCAAAGGACCTATTCTTTGCCTTGTTGGTCCTCCAGGTGTGGGCAAGACCTCTCTGGGTCGATCGATTGCGCGAGCTTTGGATCGCAAGTTTACGAGGTTATCGCTGGGCGGCGTCCACGATGAAGCAGAGATCCGCGGCCACCGGCGCACATATGTCGGAGCGATGCCTGGCCGCATCGTCCAGGCTGTGCAACAGGCAGGCACGAACAATCCGCTGATCATGCTCGATGAGATCGACAAGGTAGGAGCGGACTTTCGCGGCGATCCATCCTCGGCGTTACTTGAAGTTCTTGATCCAGAGCAGAACAACAGTTTCCGCGATAACTACCTCGGGGTCACCTTCGATCTTTCCAACGTCATCTTTATGACGACCGCAAATGTGCTGGATACCGTTCAGCCGGCGCTACGCGATCGAATGGAAGTCATCAGGCTTGCTGGATATACGGAAGAAGAGAAACGTGAAATCGGTCGACGCCATCTGTTATCAAAACAGATGGAAGAGAACGGTATTACTTCGCGCGACCTTAACCTTTCTGGCACTGCCCTAACCGCAATTATCCAACGTTACACCCAGGAGGCTGGTCTGCGGCAGCTTGAGCGCGAGATCGGTAGGATCTGTCGTAAGGTGGCGCGTCGTATCGCTGAGGGCCACAAAGGCTCAGTAAGAGTGTCCCTAAAAAACCTGCACGAGTTTTTGGGAGCACCGAAGATCATTCCGGAAGAAGTCTTAAAGAAGGACCAGATTGGTGTCTCGACGGGTTTGGCGTGGACAGCGGTTGGAGGCGATGTGCTCTTTATCGAGGCCTTGCGGATGAAGGGCAAGGGCAACCTGGTGCTTACAGGCCAGCTAGGCGAGGTCATGCGGGAATCTGCTCAAGCGGCCTACTCTTATGCCAAATCTCGAGCGAAAGAGCTTGAAATTGACGAAGACGATTTCAGCAACTATGACCTTCATATTCACATACCTGAGGGGGCAATCCCGAAAGACGGGCCGTCTGCCGGCATTACCCTTGCGACCGCGATGGTTTCCGCGTTGGCGCTGCGGCCGGTGCGGAAAGACGTCGCCATGACCGGCGAGATCACACTTCGGGGAAACGTTTTGCCTGTCGGGGGGATAAAAGAAAAGGTACTTGCCGCGCGAAGGGCAAGGGTTTCGACCATTATCCTACCGCAGCTGAACCGCCGTGACCTTGACGAGGTGCCGAAGGAACCTTTCAAAGACATCAGATTTGTGTTCGTTGACAATATGCGGCAGGTCTTTCGCGAAGCGCTGAAAGAAAAGGTTCTTCCACCGGTTACATCAGGTCAAAGGCCTCATCGTTTGCCTCAAACCGCTCTGGGCGACCGGCCTAAATTGATGCGCTCAAATTGGGATTAGGTGTTACACTTTCGTGTGCAACCTGCGATGGTTTCCTTGAATCTTAATCACTGAAGTTTGACGATATTAGACTTCACCGAGACGACCTTCCGACCGGGTCTCCGAACAGCGAGTTGATTTACCCCCGATAATCTATTTTGATAATTCGAGTCTGACCTGACTCACCGAGGATAAAACAATACTAATGCATAACAGAAAAAACCCCAATTTTGTGCGGTTCGCAACCCTCGCTCTTACGTTGACACTTTCCGTCGCTTCTTTTGGCAAAGGAAATGAGAGCAAGAATTTTCCCGGCATTAAGATAAAGAATTTTGGTCAAATGGATGAACGCTTTTACCGCGGGGCTCAGCCGAAGCAAGAAGACTATTCGGCACTGGCCGCCTTGGGAATTCGAACAATCGTGGACCTTCGGGATGACCCCACATCGTATGAGAAACCGGCCGCTGAAGCTTCCGGTATGCGCTACGTAAACATTCCGATGAACGACAAATCGTATCCAAAGGACGATCAGATACAGACGTTCTTAAAACTAGTTAACGACCCCAACACCGGAAAGTTCTTTGTTCACTGCGCGGGCGGTCGACATCGTACTGGCGTGATGGGAGCGGTTTACCGGTTCAACCACGACAAGTGGAATTTTGACCAGGCATACGCCGAGATGAAGCAGTACGACTTTTACACTAGCTGGGGCCATGGTCCGATGAAAAAGTATGTTGAGGATTACTGGTCACGCGTACAAAGCAATAGGACCGCGACGGCCGGCACTGCCGCTCAGTAGTTTCGGCTTGATGGAAAACTAAAGACCGTGCGAGTTACACCGCGCGGTCTTTTTTGGGCAAGGAGTTCTCATTACTGATAGAGATAGGAGAAGCTTTTCTTCTGCTCCCATTCGATACTGGTGATGTTCCCGCCGTCTTGAGCCAGGACTTCTTCACTGAGTGCGTCAGTACTTATCGCCGGACTTACGTCAACGGAATTAACGATCGTTCCCGCACGCTCATCCCCATCGCGACTGACTGCTCGAAGTTCCGAGATGAAGCCGTGTTTTGAGAGTACGGTTTTCAGTGCGTTTTGAGTCGTTTCGACATCTTTCGTGACAACCTTCAGATCCATCGTACGAAAGACCTGCTGGCTTTCAAAGTGTTCCAGAATCCAAAGGACCACCAGCACGAAGATACATAAGATAACGGCCAGATCAGGCCGGCCGACGCCGGTTGCGAGTCCGAGCGCCAAGCTGATCAAGAGAACCGAAATCTCTTTCGGGTCGCGAATGTTGGTTCGGAATCGCACCAGCGATACGGCCGCGAATATGCCGAACGCGCGCGCGGCATTGTCACCGACAATCATCATCAGCGCCGAAGCAACGATGCCAAGTAAGATCTGCGTTTGCGCAACGTACGGGTTCCGACGAACCGCGCGCAGTTTCTTGCGTGGGCGGAATGCGAGAATTGCGCTCAGAGACGCGGCGAGGATCAAGCGCAGCGTAATCCTGGCCAGGGTGGCGCCGAAACCCTCTGCGGCATAAGCTGTTTCCGCGCTCTTGGACTCGAAGAGTCTGCCGATAACAGATTGATTATCGTCAGCGACAGATCTTTGTCGATCTCTAGTTGGCTCTTCAACTGCCGATCGCGGCACCGACGCACCGGGCGTCGCTGAAGGAACGGCTCGAATCTCTGCGGGCTGGCTGGTTGTGCCTCTTAGAAGAGCGTATACCAACAGCCCGCTACCAATGAGAACAACGACAAAGACAACCACGACCTGAAGTGTCTGGTTCTTGATGTCAAGCTTCATTGCAGAGAACCTCGTATTCAAGTCAGCCGGGAAGATTCATCAGTTGTCCGATTCTGGTTTTCATCGCCTGAGAGTATCCCGCGATCTCTTCTGGAGTGTAGTTTGCGGCGCGAAACGCATCTCGAATCTGGTCGTCGCTGAGACGCGAGAGCAAAGCTCCAATCCATCTGGCCTGGGCCACAGTGATGTCATCAAACAGAGATTTGTTCTTGCCTCCGTAGTTGAAATCAACAAAGCCGTTCTTTTTTACACTCTCTATAAACTTCGCCTTCACAAAATCTTCAGACTTGTTTCGACTGCGACTGATGACGCCGCCGGTTTTGCCGAGTGAACCTCCCAAGTCGCTAATGATGTATTTCAACTCGCCGTTATCGCTTCCACGCACTGCCAGGATCTTGTTGTTCTGGTCCTTTATGTCCCAGTTGTTGATCAGCAACATCATTACTTTCAGACCTTGAAACTCGTTCGTGCCAACAAAAGGGTTTTCTTTCCACTTCCACTCATTGAGCCGCTTTATGTCGTCTGGACGAGCTTCAAACCTGACGTTCTCGAGAGAGCCTTTACCTTCAATATTGACGTGTGGAACCAGGTAGGCGATCTCAGTCACATAACCGACGGCCCATAGCAAGCGATTGGCGGCTGTGTCCGATTGCGCCTCTCTCCCTAGTTTTGCGACCCATCGCTTACCCGAGCCATCGCGAACCTCGTATTTCGTGGAATAGCCTCCCGCTTTATCTTCGACAAACGTCACCTTGCTGAGATCAGGCTTCATTGCCTCGCCACCCGGCCCCAGATATAAGTCGCGGGTTGAAATGTCGGTCGGCTCATGCCACAGGGCAGGTGTACCCTCGAGAGGCTGTTTCTTTTTCTGCTTCGCGAACGCGATTGAACCATTAAAGATTAGAGTAGTCAGGAGGACTATCCCTGTCAGTTTATTTGGACGAAACATAACTGGTCTCCGCGTTGTCATAAACAAGGGGCGCTTGCGAAATTGTCGAACACTTAGGAGAAGAACGATTCGAGGAAGACTTTAGGTCGAGACACCCTGCTGCATGAAATACTCTTGGGCATCAAACGCCAGCCGACCGGGGGACGGAATCCGAGCGTAGGTCCCATCGGACTGTAACTCTCGACTTTTTACGTTATCGCGTAAGTAACCAGCCAGTAATACATCCTTCAGATAGCGTTTTGATTCAAGATCTAACACTGGTGTCAGTATTTCAACGCGGTGTTTTAAGTTGCGCGACATCCAATCGGCGCTACCAATAAAGATCTGCTCATCACCACCGTTAACAAGACATAGGACACGGCTATGCTCGAGGAATCGGCCAACTATATTTCTTACAGTAATGTTCTCCGAGAGCCCTTCGACCCCCGGACGCAACATGCAAATACCTCGCACGATTAACTGAATCGGCACGCCGGCCTGAGACACTTGATAAAGCTTCTCGATAATCTGTTTGTCCGCGAGCCGATTAAGTTTAGCGCTGATTCCAGCCGGACGTCCGGCTCGTTTATGTTCTATTTCGCGGTCGAACAGTGAGTTAAGTTTTTCACGGAGATTCACGGGCGCAACGAACAGTTTTCGGTATTCGGTCTGGCGGGAGCAGCCCGTCAAAAAGTTGAAGAGTTCAGTTGCATCGGCACCAACATCGTCATCAGCCGTAAACAGTCCCACGTCAGTGTACGTGCAGGATGTCGTCGGATTGTAGTTGCCTGAGGCTATGTGCACGTAGCGCTTCAGACTTTCGCCTTCCCGTCTAACGACCAGGGTGAGCTTGCAATGAGTCTTAAGTCCTAACACTCCATAAACGACGTGAACACCCGCTTGGTCAAGCTTGCGAGCCCATTCAATATTATGTTCTTCGTCGAAACGCGCTTTTAATTCAATGAGCGTTGTCACCTGCTTGCCTTTTTCGCTCGCACGAATCAGCGCCGGTGGAATGGGAGAATCTGGGCCGGTCCGATAAAGGCACATCTTGATGGCAACAACATCTGGGTCGTCGACTGCTTCATCGATGAATCCCGTCACGGCCTCGTACGAATCAAACGGATGATGCAGCAATCGCTCGCGCTCCTTAATGCTCTCGAATATTGACTTCTGCGTTTCAAACCACTCAGGCACTAGCGGCGCAAACTGCGTGTCTTTCAGATCCGGACGGTCTGCTTCGTATAGGCTCATGAAGTCTTGCAACCCAAGTGGACCATCTACAACATAGACGTCATCCGGGTCCAGGGACAGTGATTTTGATAGGTAGTTTAGCATCGTCTCCGGCATACTAGACGAAACTTCGAGCCGCACCGGCGAACCGAAGCGTCGCTTGCGCAACTCGCGTTGGAGGTGACTCAGCAGGTCCTTTGCTTCCTCCTCACGGATCTCGATATCAGCATCCCGTGTTACACGGAAGCGGTGACACTCTCCAGGTTTCAGTCCAGGAAAGAGCGATTGAATATTCGCCTCAATTAAATCTTCCAGGAGGATAAACTTCGTATTCGAAAATCCCACCGGCACCAGTCGAGGAACTACCGATGACACCTTTATTCGCACGTACCGCGGCTCAAGATGCGATTCTGGTAATTCTGCGGGCACTGGTTCTTCAGGAGCATAGACCACTAAAGCAAGGTTCAAACTTAGTGGCGAAATATAAGGGAAAGGATGACTGGGATCGACTGCCAGGGGAGTCAGCACGGGAAAAACTTTTTCGCTGAAGTAGTGCTTCAGTTCTTCCTTCTCGTGAGCAGTTAGGTCCTGGAATGACACCACAGAAATACCTGTGGTAGCTAACTTCGGCAAAATCTCTTCTGTCAAACACCTCGTTTGGAGTCCGACCAGTGGAAGTAACCGTTGGCGGATTTCCTTCAGTTGCTGCTCGGGTGTCAGTCCGTCAGGCGACACTGTCGTTGTGTTTTCCTCTATCCCCTCCTTTAAAGCTGAAACCCGAATCATGAAAAACTCATCAATATTCGCCGAAAAGATGGAGAGGAACTTTAGGCGCTCAAGAAGCGGATTGTTTTCGTCGAGTGCTTCATCGAGCACGCGGCGGTGAAATTGCAGTAAACTCAACTCTCGATTAAATAGTGCAGCTATACCACTAGACTGCTGCGCCAACAGATGTATCTGTTCGGCTGTGATATCACGTGCGGCCGCTTCTTTTCTTACGACGGTTAACATAATGTTTGATTTAAGTCTCCCGCTGCTAAGGACTAAGCGCCCCTTATGCAGGGACAATGCGGGGAGATGTATTCGAGTTAAACTTTTCGGCAATAAGCGTTCCAGACATGATTAAGAAGGGGCGTTAGCGCACTGGGTTGTGACTTGACCCTTGTCTTAACCGTTTTGTCACAAAAAAGCAGACAGTTCGTGTACTAAATCGATGCTAAAGATAGTCCGAGGCTAAGGGCGGTTGGGCGCTGAATCATAGGCCCGCTTTGCAGGCACCCGCAGAAACTGGTCGCTCTCGATCATGTAAGCGGTGAGGTAGTAGCCGTAGACACAGCCGGTATCGAGACCGATCGCTGACTTGGCGCGCTTAGGTTCTGGACCGGGCCAGTGTCCAAAGAGGACAATCTTATCGCCCTGGTAGACCTCGAACCACGGCGTCCCTTCTCGGTTTGTCCGGTCTGGGCCAAGGGTTCTGAGTGCCGTCAAGTCGTCGATTGACTGTTGATTTAACGGCACTCCTGGTCTAATTCCCGCATGCACCACTACGTGCTTTCCTAGGTCGATTAGGAGAGGTAAGGATTTTAGATAACTGAAGTAAGTCTCGCGGTCGATTGCCAATTCCTCAGCAGTAACCCGTTGAGAGTTCTTGAGCGTAATCGGTTCACCACTCCAAAACCGTACAAGTGCCAGATCGTGATTACCGATTACCGAAGAAAACCGGGTGTCGCCCTTGAAAAGATCGAGCACCTGACGATTCTTCGGTCCCTTTACGACTAAATCCCCGACCGCCACAACCCGATCCTCCGCCCTGAGGTCAAGCTTTTCCAAGAGTGCGACCAACTCGTCGTAACAGCCATGAATGTCACCGATAACGATAGTGCGGTTCATATTCTTCTTCTTCGACTGTAGCACCCAATTTGCCGTCATAATTCGTCATTCCTCACTTTTCTGCAACGAAACCGGGCTACAGGCGTTTTGAATTGAGGTGCCATAACTCTAATGTCGGTTTTGAGATGCCTCGGGCACAACCTTTGAGCGACTTCGAAGCATCTGTAACCACTACCAAGCGAGAGCGGTTTGGTGGAAAAGTTAACGATTTAGGACTTGTTCTTAGTAGGAACTGTTTGACACTCTAAAAGTCAGGTGGTAACCTCCGGGTGGATTCTTGGCTTGGCTCCTTGCCTGTCGCGGTGTCCAACTTAAGAGGAGCCTTTAGTTACCTCGCGATTGTGGGTCCCCGGAAAAGCTCTCCGTTGAGTAGCTCGGGGATTCACACTAATAAGCTTTGAAGGAGAACGACACTTAATGTCAGCGAGCTTCCCTCGTTTGGTAGCCCGTGCGGCGCTACTAACGCTTTTCGTCGTCCCTGCGACCATTTTCGGACAGATTCCTGCCGGCTCTTCTGCACGCGATATCCCTACGGCAGTTCAGCAGTCGGAGGATAGTGTTTCGAGGATCATCAATAAGGCAGAGGACCATTTCCGGAAAGGCAAGCTCAATCTCGAAGATAGTAAACGGGAACAGGCGCGCGATGAATTCGATAAGGCAGTCGACTCGATTCTAGAATCCGGTTTAGATGTTCGCGCGAGTCAAAAACTCCAGACCTATTATCTCGAACTCGTTGAAAGAATTTATCGTGAAGAGGTTCCCGCGCAGCAAAGCGCACCACAGATGAATTCCGCTGCCCTGGTAGCAGTAAATTTGCAGACTCCCTCCGCCCCTCCGCAAATCGGTTTTCGTGAGCAGAAGTTCGAACCTTCGCCATTAGACGAACTCAGCAAGTTAGTGTTGACGCCTGAAGAGCAGAATGTTTCGGACGCAGATGTTATTGCGCTGGAGCAAGCCAAACACAACGTTAACTTCGCGTTTACCATCAATCCGCTTATCCAGCAGTACATCAACTATTATCAAGGACGTGGTCGTTCCACAATGGAGTCGGGATTGCGCCGGTCGGGGCAGTATATGAGACTGGCTCGTCAGATTTTCAGCGAAGAAGGTGTACCGGTCGATATCACCTGGTTGGGCCAGGTTGAAAGTGCCTGGCGCCCAAAGGCTGTTTCCTGGGCCGCGGCGTCAGGCTTGTGGCAATTTGTTCCTGGCACCGGACGCCAGTACGGCTTGCGTCAAACTGCGTGGATTGACGAGCGCAACAGTTTTGAGCAAGCGACGCGTGCTTCCGCGAAATATTTGAAGGATCTCGCGGCACACTATAACGGTAACTGGGAACTGGCCATGGCTGCCTACAATACCGGCGCCGGCAACGTTGATCGAGCCATTTCCCGCGCTGGCACTGAGAGTTTTTGGGCAATCTATCCTTTCATTTATCAAGAGACTCGAAATTATGTTCCCAATATTCTCGCTACAATCCTGATCGCAAAGAATCCTGAGAAGTACGGCTTTAAAGGTATCAAGCCGGATTCCCCGATGGCTTACGACCGCGTTCAAGTCAGTTCAGCTACGAGTTTGCAGTTGGTTGCTGATGCGACAGATACAAGCGTCGATCTCCTTCGTAGCATCAACCCTGAGCTTAAACGAGACGTTACACCTCGCGCCGAATCCTACAATTTGCGTGTGCCGGCGAATAGATCGAAGCAGCTAGTGGCAATTCTCAAACGAATTCCTGGTGACCGTCGCGACAGTGCTCGCGTCATCTCTATGGCTCCGGGAGAAGACTTGCAGAACGTCGCCAACCGCACCGGATTCAGTGCTGCCCAATTGCAAGCCATGAACGGCGGCGTAGATCTAAAATCAACCAGCAAGTTGGTCGTGCCTAATAGCACTGTCCGCCTTACGAGTTGGCGACGGGCCAAGCCGGGTGCTGAGACCGAGAGTTCAGCACTCTCTAAGATTAAGGCTCGGAAAGGCGACACGATTACTAAGATCGCGTCAGCACGCAATCTTGATGTGAATGAAGTTGCTCGTCTAAACGGAATCCCGGCGGACGCCGAACTACGGAGTGGACAGGAAATCAAACTTCCAGCGGCAACTGGCGGCGCCGCTCCTTCGCGTCGCAGATAGTTCAGACAAAGACCGCCCCGAATAACGAGCGCCCTTCGAATACCTTCGAAGCGCGCTTGTTGTTTGCGCCATCGACTCTTCCCATAAGTCGCGAGAGTTCGAGACTCACCAAAAACCGTTGACATGGGTTTGAATTTGCCATAAAAGAGCTTCACTAGAGCTAAGACCGCAGTTTTTGAGCTCTTCAATCTTCACCTTTTGGGGGCCTCCTCACATGCTCTTCCGCACCCTTTCCGCCGCCGTCTATGGTATTGATGCTGATCTAGTCGACATCGAAGTGGATCTAACTCCCGCTCGTGGCGAGTCAGATAATCCTGCGTCTGTGACGATTGTCGGTCTGCCCGACGCCGCAGTGCGCGAGTCGCGCGAGCGCATTCGCGCAGCGATCACCAATTGCTCGTTCTTTTTCCCCTTTCAGAGAATCACGATCAATCTTGCTCCGGCAGATGTGCGCAAGGAAGGCGCAAGCTTTGATCTGCCAATCGCACTAGGAATACTTGGCGCCAGCGGTGACTTAAAGGAAGAGAGTAATCTGATCCACGCGTTGTGCGTTGGCGAACTTTCCCTCGACGGGCGGGTACGTCCTATCAAGGGCGCATTGCCTATCGCCATTCTCGCTCGCGAAGCGCTGATCAAGCACCTGATCTTGCCGGACGAAAATGCGAAAGAAGCAGCCGTGGTCTCTGGCGTCAATGTCTATCCGGTCGCGGATCTGCGCAGCGCCACTGAACTGATTGCCGCATTGCGCTCCGAGAATCCTCCCAAACCGCTGAAGGTAGATCCGGACGAAATCTTAAACCGAGCCGAGCATTACAATGTCGACTTCCGCGAGGTGCGAGGTCAAGTTTCGGCTAAGCGGGCGCTGGAGATCGCCAGCGCAGGCTCGCACAATATACTTCTGATTGGACCACCCGGATCGGGCAAGACAATGCTCACAAAGCGCTTGCCGACGATCATGCCGCCGCTGGAGTTTGAAGCTGCACTGGAGCTAACAAAAATACATTCAGTCGCCGGGCTCACCGGACGTGCCGGGTTGGTTACTGAGAGGCCTTTTCGCTCACCGCATCACACTATCAGCGATGCCGGATTGATCGGGGGCGGCGCGATACCGCGCCCGGGCGAAGTCTCGTTGGCACATCAGGGAGTGCTGTTCCTCGATGAACTACCGGAGTTTGATCGCAGCGTACTGGAGGTGTTGCGACAACCACTCGAAGATCAAAAGGTGACGATAAGCCGAGCTTCCATGTCGCTAACATTTCCGGCGTCGTTCATGCTGGCGGCGGCGATGAATCCCTGTCCTTGTGGATTTTGGAATGACCCAACTCGAGAGTGCCGTTGTACACCGTTGCTGATTCAACGTTATGTCGGCCGGATCTCGGGTCCGCTGTTGGACCGCATCGATATTCACATCGATGTTCCTGCCGTAAAGTTTCGAGAGCTCACGGGAGATGCTTCGCCTGATGCGGAAAACTCGGCGACAATTCGGGATCGAGTAATCAGCGCGCGGCATCGCCAGCGTGAGCGCTTTGCCGGCGAAAAGATATTTTCGAACTCCGCGATGACGCCGCGCATGATTCGTCGCCATTGCCGCATCGATTCTGACAGCGAGCAGATGCTGGAGCGAGCCATGACACGACTGGGATTGTCTGCCCGCGCTTATGATCGAATTCTTAAAGTCAGTCGCACGATCGCAGATCTGGAAGGATGTGAGCACATCCGCTCGACTCATGTCTCAGAAGCTGTCGGCTATCGTTCGCTTGATCGCACCTATTGGACTTGATTCGGCCTGGCCACGGCGAAGAAGGGCAAAGCAACATTTGGCCAAACCTTCCGAACCTCTAGGCCGATGCAAATGGAGCGTGAAAAACAGTTCCGCGCTTGTCAGCAGCGGCGTACGACCGTATCTTTATGGCCAGCCGCACAATCCAGTTTTGCAGGAGCCCGGAATACCGCTTCGAGCCTGAGACGAAAGCGGTCGGCTCGACTTGATCGCGAGGGGACTGAGTTGGACTGGAGCTAAGGTGTTGATGCGGCGAGGAAATGGCCGACTTTTAAGGTTGGGTAAGGCAACGACGCGCTCAAAGCGAGGCATCACATCCGCATTGAGGGTACCCGGAAGCCTCGCGCCTATATATGGGGTTTCGAGGAAATGGGTGTCGCTCCTTTGAAATGTCGGACACGTGATGGTCGTAGCGGGCATGAAGGATTATTGACTCCTTAGTGGCTGCCCGAATATACCGACACGTGACTGCCGCCGAAACCGAGACACCACAAACGACGGATTACGCACTGGCGCAGAGTGCCGCTCAAGGTGACATGGGAGCCTTCGAGCAACTCTACCAGCGGCATAATCGCCGGGTCTATTCCCTTTGTTTGCGGATGACCGGTAACGTCTCGGAGGCTGAAGACCTGGCACAAGAGGTTTTCATACAGCTCTTTCGAAAAATTGGCAGTTTTCGTGGGGAATCGGCGTTTACCACCTGGCTGCACCGATTGACGGTAAACCAGGTCCTGATGCATTTTCGCAAGCGCGGGGTGCGCATGGAGCAGACGACCGAAGACGGGGAAACCCCGGTGCAGATTGTAAAAGGCACCGAAAACCCAAACGCCATGCCCGTCGTCGACCGTATCGCCCTCGATAAGGCCATTGCGCAATTGCCTCCAGGCTATCGGACGGTTTTTACACTTCATGACATCGAAGGGCACGAGCACGAAGAAATTGCCCGAATGCTAGGGTGTTCAGTGGGCACCTCAAAGTCACAGTTGCACAAGGCGCGCATGAAATTACGCGGCTTGCTCAGGCAACAGAAAGCGAAGGAGTAGCTTCGAAGGTATGCTTTGCGGGTTTGCTCCGCCGAACCGATGGCTGCCAGGAAGTCCCCAAGGTTTCTGAACAGGCTTAAAACGCAGTCTCCCCCTTGATTGACCTGAAACCGGAAGATGTCGTGCCGTAATCCCCGGAGTTGTACGGAATTAAGCACCGGCGGCCCCACAGAGGTTTTAAGAAAATGAACTGCGACAAGTGTCAGGAATTAATCAGCGAGCTGCTAGACGGGTCTCTTAATCGTCAAGACGGGCTTAATCTAAATAAGCATCTGGAGGAATGTCTTCAGTGTGCTGAGGTTCGGACGGATCTTGAATCGATTGTTGGGTTCTGCCGAGCTCATCAAGGCGAGTACGCACCTCTGCCAAATGAAAGAGCGCTCTGGTTGGGCATATGCAACGTCATAGAAGGCGAGCGCGCCCCGGCCCTTTTGTCGGCGCCCCCTGTCGATATGCAAAGGAAGAGCCTTTTTGGTAACTGGCTCAACCGCAGTTGGGAACTTTCCCTGCCACAGCTTGCAGCGTCGGTAGCGGCCATCATTATGGTCGTCTCGTTGACCACTATCGTGGCTTTGCGCCGCAGTGAAAGCGGCGCGGGCGCGAGTCCTGCGAACGTTTTCGTTCCGGCAACGATTGAGGCGTCAACGACCAACAGTCGCATGTGGCAACAGCAGCAAGCAATTAGTTATTGGAATCAGCGTGTGGAAGTGAACAAAATGCGCTGGAGCCAGGACATGCGCGACACTTTCGATCGCAACCTGAAGGTTATCGACCAGGCGGTAAATGATTCGATTGGCGAACTAAACAAAAATCCGCATGACGAGGTTTCGGAAGAGATGCTTAATACGGCATTAAACGAAAAGTTAACGCTGCTAAAAGAGTTCGCGGATCTATAGGCTAGGAGCGAGGATCGGAATTATCCTCCCCGGACTTAAGAGATTTTGGAACTGAAGAGCCCCACTGAAATGAATATTAGATTACCCGTGTGCAATAGACCGTCGCGGGCCTGCCTTTTCTCGCTCTCTGTTTTCATGTTTGCGGTTGTAGGTGCCGGCGTTCTCGGCGTTCGCGCTCAACAGAAGGTGTCCAAGCGATACGTAACCGGAAAGAACGTTCGTATCGAACTGAAAAACATCTCGGGAACGATTACGGTCGAAGCGTGGAACCGCGACGAGATTAAGCTTTCCGCCACCATGGAATCGCCCGCGGCGCACCTATATCCGAAACAGATGGATGAGAGTTTGATTATCGACGTGATTGGCGACAATCGCGGTCGAGCGGACGTCGGTGACGTAAACTTCAAACTGCAAGTGCCGGTGAATTCTTCGGTGGATCTCGAAACACGCCGAGGGCAAATCAACGTTAGCAACATTCGCGGTGGATCGGTCCGAGCTCATGTTTCCTCAGAAGGGGACATCGAGTTGACAGGAATTAGTGCCTCGCAAGTGATGGCGCAGAACACAATCGGAAACATTTTCTTCGACGGCGAGTTTTCTCGCGGAGGCACATACGAATTCAAATCTACTAAAGGGGACATCACCATTCGCATTCCTGGTGATTCTGCCTTCAAGCTGGTGGCCGCCTCACCGACCAGGAAGATCGAGTTGGGCCAGTTCTGGAACAACAACTTCAAAAGTTATGATGGTCGGAAATTTGTCGGTGATGTAGGTGATGGTCGGTCTTCGGTTTCAGTAACTAACTTCAGCGGCAGCATCACCTTCATGCGAAGGTAGCCACCGCGCACAAATGCTCAGTTTCCTGCGGACGCTTGAGGATTTCCCAAGTGTCCGCATTTTTATTTGAGTTCAGTTATCACATTCAACATGGCGACAACGAAACGCTAAACTGCGCGTGTCATGTTACTATCCTGCTTCTCCCGGCGTGCTCTTCGCGCGCCGAAATCGAAAAGATAAGCAAATACCTGACGTTTTGTGAAAGCGACAGCAAAGTCTATTTGCATTTTAACGGCTCTGGGGCTGTTCCTGGCACCGAATTGCGTGCTTAGCCGCACCTCTCCTTCATTCTCCTCCCAAAAGAATAAAACCGCGCCGCTTGCAGGGCCCTTACTGAAGCGTACAACCACGCTCCGTGAAGCTCGGCGATTTGGTTATGGCGGAACGGTCACTGTTGTGGGAGCGCCGCAGGGCTCAATCACAGTCGAGGGTTGGTCGCGCTCGGAAGTGGAGGTTGTCGCCGACATTGAACTAAACGCGGCGAATGAAGATGACCTTAACCGCGTTGCAGCAGTGAACAGGTTTGTCTTTGACGATGACGCGAATCATGTGAGCGTGTTAACCACAGGCATGCACGACAAGGCTTTCATGCGGCGCGCCGCAAGGAATTTTCCCAAGACACTCCTGACCCTGCCGTGGAAGATCGATTATCGCATTCACGTTCCGCTGTCGACGGATCTGGAAATCAGTGGCGGAGTCGGCGCAATCAAAATCACCGGTGTTGAAGGCGCGATTCGCCTGAGCGCGGCAGAAGCGGAAACGACACTGATCCTGATGGGTGGCGTTGTTTCTGCCACCATCGCTGCGGGTAACGTGCTGCTTAGTATTCCTGTGCGCAGTTGGCGCGGTGGTGGCGCCGATGTTCGCATCGCGGCCGGCACTTTAACTGTCGAGTTGCCGTCGGGCTTTAACGGAGACATCGATGCCGATATCCTGAGGACTGGGAAAATCGAAGATGACTACGGTGAGCTTGAGTCGAGGGAAAAGCCCGGTCTAACACCAACCGTAATGCGCGCCCGCGCAGGCGCCGGCGGCGCCTTCTTCAAGTTTACTGTCGGTGCAGGAATACTGGTGATTAAGAAAGCAGGAGCCGACGAAAAATAGAAATTGGCAATCGGTAATTGGCAATCCACCATCGCGCACTGTATCCTGTGCCGCTCAAATCTAGATAAAGTTCTTCAATCTCAGCTGAATGGTTTAATCATGTCAGTAAAATCGGATCGCTGGATTCGGCGGATGGCCGAAGAAAACAACCTCATCGCTCCCTTCGAGCCTCGGCTGGTGCGCCAGCTTGACGGTCGTCGCATCATCTCAGCCGGCTCCTCGAGTTATGGTTACGATATGCGGCTCGCAGACGATGGCTTTCGTGTCTTCTCACCCATTCACGGACGGGAAATCGATCCCAAGAATTTTGATGAGGCGTCGCTAATCGAACCGCCACTGCGTGCCGCTGATGACGGTTCGAAGTACTACTTGCTTGCACCCCATTCATACGCCCTGGGCGTAACTGTCGAGACTTTTCACATGCCGCGCAACGTAACGGGCATCGCGATGGGCAAATCCACCTACGCTCGTGCTGGTCTGCTGGTAAACACGACACCGCTCGAAGCTGGCTGGGTTGGCCGACTGGTCGTCGAACTCGCTAATCTTGCTGATCTACCTTTGCGGATTTACGTGAATGAAGGCATCGGTCAGGTCGTCTTCCTTGAGTCTGACGAAGACTGCGATGTTTCCTATCAGGACCGCGGTGGTAAGTACCAGGGGCAAACCGGACTCACATATTCGAGGTTGTGAAGATGGTTGTTCTCATAGTTATTGGAATCGGCACTATGGTTGCAATCTATTGCTTCCTCTGAAGGCATAACTCGATGGCGTGCCTGAGACCTGCCGCCACCTCTTCCGGTGCTACCTTTTCAGGAACGGAGAGGTAACCTGATTTCTTTTGGGTGTATCCAGAGAACTTTTCGTTGCGGAAGATAGTCGTCCGAATCGCATCATGCGACCAGGCTGCCGCCATGAAATGAACGCGCCCCGAATCCGCCCCGATCATCGTGGGGTTGAGAGCAGACAGGTCGAGCACCCATCGCTCACGCACTTGATAACCGGAAGAGACAGGGGAGACGCGATCTAACGCTTCCGTCTCACGCGTGATTGAGTAGCTAAGCGTGCACCCTTTCGCTTTGACCAGGCTGATCCCGACGCTCTTAATGTACTTGCCGTCAGTGGAGGCGACACTATCTTGATGTGTCAGATGTTTGCCGAGCCACGCGAGTGTCTCTTCCAGAGACATTTTAGGATCGAACGCCGTGCCCTGACCCCGTGCGGAAGACGCCGCCCCTGCCACGCAGATGCAAAAGGCACATGATAGGAAGAGTCGTCGAGACTTCATTGTCTTCACGAATTTTTAGTTGGGTTTTGGCGCATAGTACGACTTGCGGCCCCATACTGTGTACTCTGGATGATCGCGTACCTCGATCTTCACTTCTCGCCGTTTGCCGTCGTGCTCTTTGTTAGATGAGTAATAGCCCATCACGTAACGACTATTCACATCGGAGAAGATGCGCGAGTAAACTGCCTCGGCCTGCGTCGGCGGCTCAATAAACTCAGCCCACCCGCCTGTCAGCTTCGCCAGTTCGACCATAGCTATCTGCTCTTGGAGCACCGCCTCTGCATCCAAAACTAATTCCCAGTAATTCTTCCCACGGAACTGCTGAGGCCACGAGCCGCCCGGCGCTGCTTCTGCCCACTCCGACACGATTCTCCCCTCCCAGTCTTTGATTCGCTTTACCCGGTCGTCCGGCGAAAGCCCGATGAGCCGGAAACCGGGTATTACCGTATAGATTGTGGCTCGCGATTTTTCCGCTGCGGCGTAAATATCGTTAAGGCTGAACTCCCTCATGTGAGGCCGAAGATACTTCAACGACGATGGCGATGTTCGCCGCCACCTCAACCTTTTTGGAAAGGTTAGTCACTACAAGCCCCGGCGTGGTTAGGGTTTGCGGACGATTCAGTGGACCGTCGCGCACTTAGTTTTCAGATAGGTTTATGAGGGTGACAGAATCTTGTGTAGGGATTGAGCCATCGAATTGCTAACGGCTTCCCAAGTTCGATGCGACTTATACTATCGCCCATCCTGAAAGCCAACGATTCCTTGCAAGATCCTTTGCAATGCCAATTTTTCTCAATCAAACCATTGTTTCTCGCCGCTCCCGCGTCGTTGAAGGCGGATTAAGCTTTTAGTCTTCATCGAGATGACGGTAGATTGTGCGAGGTCAATTTCTGATTTTTTACATCTCAAGAATCACAAGAGCTGTAGGAAGCCTTCACGGGAAATCCGCCAAATGTGGGTAGGGCCCCCATCGCGCCCAGGATAAGGCGTTCGTGTCTGAGAGCTGACGAGACGTCTGATTGCAAATTACAATCAGCCTTTGTTCAACGGGTTGAAGTCTGTTTTCTAGTTAATCTTAAGCTCAATTGGCTGGGGCAGGTGCTCGACAATCAGTGTCAAGTCTGGGGGACTCTCAACAGGTTGCTTATCCGGCGTTTGGAAGAAGAGGAAACCCTGGCGGCGACGATCGGCAGGTGTTAGAGGAGTTTTGAGATCGATCTCATAGGTCCCAAACTCCCTCTCAAACTGTTTACGGGAGTTTGGATTGTAAGCGTAAATGTCGTTTGCCTTCAGTATCCGTGAGGTGGCCTGCTTCGCATTCAGCAGTTTCCACTGACGACCCTCGGCGTCTTGCAAACGAAAGCGCGCTGGCTTGATTTCGACAGGAACATCACTCTCGTAGACAAGTTCCATTCTCACCGGCAAAAGCCCGGCCACAGGCAAATTAGCCTCAAACAAATCCTGACTGTCTTCGTCAGTCAACAAAGGTGCGACTCGCAATGTGATACCGCCGGCACTGACGCTTTTGGAAGATTCGGGCAATGGTGGGAGGTCAACTATTGGCTTCACTTTGAACAAAGCGCCGGCGCAACCCGATGCGAAGAGCACCGCGAACAGCTGAGTGAAGAGGAGAAATTGGCGCCGGTTTGTGTCTCGTTTCTTTTGCATGCTCATGACGCGCGCAATCTCTCACGCTGGTCCGGCGGCTGTCAACTATCCCCAGATTACGCAGATTCAAAATATGGTCTTTGGACTTTGATCTTTGGTCTTTGAATCATTGCGAGGTTGAGAGTAACCAAGGATCAAAGACCCAAGATCAAAGTCCAAAGACCATATTTGGAATCTGCGTAATCTGTGTAATCTGCGGACCAAAAAGTCTGTGATAATATTGCGAAAATGATTAAACCATTTCGGGGTGTTCACCCGCGGATTCATCCAACAGCGTTTGTTGAAGAGAGTGCGCACGTGATCGGCGACGTGCATCTGGGGGAAGACTCGTCGATCTGGTTCAACACCGTCGTGCGTGGGGATATTCACTACATTCGCATCGGCAATCGCAGTAACGTGCAGGATAACTCAGTCATTCACGTCAGGAATGGTACCCATCCGGCAATCCTTGAGGATGAGGTAACTGTGGGCCACAGTGTTACGCTGCATGGGTGTTACGTTGAGCAAGGTGCCCTTATTGGAATTGGTTCCATAGTGCTTGATGACGCGCGGGTAGGAGCCTGCTCCATCGTCGCGGCCGGTGCAATAGTTTCGCCGGGGACGGTGATACCACCTCGCTCGCTCGCGATGGGTTTGCCTGCCAAAGTGAAGCGCGAACTGACAGATGAAGAGGTTGAGCAGTTGAGTGAGTTCTGGAAAAACTATGTCGAGTATACAAAGCTCTATAAGGCAGAGTAGTGCGTTTAGGCAGGCGTTTTCTCTCTAAATAATGGGCTCAACAAAAACACAACCAGCGCGAGGAATGCGCGATTTCTTGCCGGAGGACGTTCGCAAGCGCGAACACGTCATCGGTGTGATTAAGGAAGTCTACGAGCGCTACGGTTTTGAGCCTCTCGAGACTCCGGCTGTGGAGAACATTGAAACGTTGTTGGGTAAGTACGGTGAGGAAGGCAATCAACTTATTTTCAAGATCCTGAAGCGCGGTGTGCACGAAAGCACGGGCGAAGCAGATCTGGCCTTGCGTTACGATTTGACTGTGCCGCTTGCTCGGGTCGTTGCAGAATACCGCGACAAGCTGCCGAAGTTTTTCAAGCGTTACCAGATTCAACCCGTATGGCGCGCGGATCGACCGGCTCGTGGTAGGTTTCGGGAATTTTATCAATGCGATGTTGACGTGCTCGGCTCACGCTCAATGATAGTTGAGGCCGAGCTGATTGCTGCAGCGGCTGAAGCCCTGACAAAGCTGGGCTTTGATGATTTCAAGATCCGATTAAACCATCGACAAGCTTTGACTGGCGTCCTCGCCTCAGCAGGCATACCGCTGGGAATGCATGATGCGGCGTTGGTTGCTCTCGACAAGCTGGATAAGATCGGACGTGATGGAGTTAAGAAAGAACTCTTTGCGCGTGGTGTTGTTGAGAAAACTGCCGATCGTCTGGTTGATTTCTTTGCTGACCTGAATTCGCTTGAGCACGCTGCCGATCTCACTGTGAGAGAAAGCGCGGAAGCCGGACAGCAGGCTTTGAATGCTGCGATATTAGGGCGTTTGGTTGAATTTGTTGGCAACAATGAAATCGGTGCCCGAGGCATCGACGAGTTACGCTTGATACTAAAGTTAGGGGAAGCAAATGGTACAGCCAGTCAAATCAAGGTGGACCCCAGTCTTGCGCGTGGGTTGTCGTACTATACGGGCGCGATAATTGAGATCAACGTTAAGGACCTCTCGGGCAGTCTCGGCGGCGGAGGACGCTACGACAGCCTGGTGGGAATGTTTCTCGGGCAGGAAGTCCCGGCCTGTGGGTTTTCGTTGGGATTGGAGCGAATCATTGTCGTGATGACCGAGCGTGAAATGTTTCCGACGGCACTCGTCGCGTCACCCGCCGATCTCATGGTGACAGTGTGGAGCGAAGACAGCATTACAGAATCGATCGACTTGGCAACCGAGTTGCGCCGCGAGGGCTTGCGTGTAGATCTGTATCCAGAGCCAGACAAGCTGGGTAAGCAATTTAAGTACGCTTCTGCGCGTCGGATACCGTTTGTGATTATTTCAGGTGACGACGAGCGTACTCGCGGTGAAGTTGCGCTGAAAGACATGCGAAGCGGCGAACAGCGAATAGTTAGGCGCGAGAGCTTGGCAGCGGAAGTAAGACGCGCCATAAATTAGTTTCAGAGTTGCAGGAGGAGCCGATGTCTGATGAGGCTCTAGCAAAACATTATCTCGATGATGCGCGCTCCAGCTTCCGTACTTACAAGAAGCTTGCCGAAAAAGCTCTCGATCAACTCAAGGAAGATGAGTTCTTTGTAACGCTTGATGATGAATCTAACAGCGTTGCGGTGATCATGAAGCATATCGCCGGCAATATGTTTTCTCGCTGGACTGATTTCCTGACAACTGATGGTGAGAAGCCAAATCGGAATCGTGATATGGAGTTTGTGATCGACGCAAGCACGACTAAGAGCGAAATCCTCGATTACTGGGAAAAAGGATGGCAACGTTTGTTTGAAGCGCTTGAGCCGTTACAGCCCGATGATTTTGAACGTAAGGTCTCGATCCGGGGTCAAGAACACACAATCGTTCAGGCAATCAATCGTCAATTAGCACATTACGCTTATCACATTGGTCAGATCGTCTTTCTGGCGAAGCACTTCCGAGCGTCGCAATGGAATTCCTTGAGCATTCCAAGAAACAAATCGGCAGAGTTCAACGCATATCTCTCGCAAGCGCCGGGGAAGCCCAATAGAGAGGAACAGCTTGAAAGAGTGGTCGACTTTGCGAAAAAACATAAACCGTCGGAATGACGTAATGTTTAAAAACTTTGAGGGAGGAGATTCTGATGTTCCTTGGCCTACGCACCGCCATCTATCACGTAAGCGATATCGAGAAGGCGAAGGAGTGGTACACGAGGATTCTTGGTGTTGCCCCTTACTTTGACGAACCGTTCTACGTTGGTTACAACGTTAGTGGTTACGAATTAGGCCTGCAACCAGACGGAGCCAATGATCCAAAGGCCGAAGGAGTGGTCGCTTATTGGGGCGTCCAAAACGCCGAGGCGGCGTTTCAACGTCTCATCGAATTGGGCGCAACCAAACATGAGGGCGTTCAGGATGTGGGCGGTGATATCAAGGTAGCCACAGTGAAAGACGCATTTGGAAACATCTTTGGAATTATCGAGAATCCCCATTTCCAATTGCCCTAAATCAACCCGCGAAGGACCGAGAACCATGTCAGCAGGTATCGTCGAATTCAACCACGTTAACGTCACAGTACATCGTTCGGTCGAAGAGGCAGCGAAACACTTCTACGGGTCAACTCTCGGTCTCCAGGAGATCCCAAAGCCGGAGGCGTCACGCAGACGCGGCGGTGCGTGGTACCAGCTTGGTGCGGTCCAACTGCATCTTTCGTTGGAAGACCTAAGAGACAACGAGATCAGCCGCAGACATATCTGTCTTATTGTCGCGGATCTCGAAACCGCCAGACAGCATCTGGCAGACGAGGGCATCGAGATATTTCCCGATGATATTCCGACACCGGGCTGGCCACGATTCTACGTGCGCGATCCGGGCGGGAATCGGATCGAAATCGCGCAACCTTCAGAAATTTAGAATTTAGGATTTAGAAGTTAGAATTTAGGATTTAAAGCCAGTTAAGATCTGGTTTGGGATCGCAGTAGGATTCCAATGATTTGGACTCAACGTCTAAATTTCAAATTCTAATTTCTAAATCCTAATTTCTAAATCGTACGTTCTTATGCTCGATAACTTGGGAAATCTTCAGCGCACCCACTCGTGTGGCGCGCTTCGGAAAGAAGATGTTGGCAAGACCGTCACGCTGATGGGTTGGGTGGCCCGTAGGCGCGACTTTGGCGTGCTCACCTTTATCGATCTGCGCGATCGCGAAGGGATTACGCAGGTGGTATTCAATGCAGACGCCGCCGCCGCGGCACATGCGAAGGCTAAAGAAGTCCGCGGAGAATATGTAATCGCCGTCGTAGGAGAAGTTACGTTACGAGACGATTCACAAAAAAACCCAAAAATTGCCACCGGTGATGTTGAAGTTCATGCGCGCGAGCTGTACGTCTTCAACGATGCCCGCACGCTTCCTTTCCAACTGGAATCCCTGAGCTCTGAAGGTCTTGCCAGTGAAGACCTGCGTTTGAAATATCGCTACCTTGATTTGCGGCGGCCGCAGCTTCAAGCAAATCTCCGTTTGCGGCATCGCGTGCTATCAGAGATCCGCCAATACATGGGCGAACAGGGATTCACTGAAATCGAAACGCCGATCCTGATCAAGTCCACTCCAGAAGGCGCTCGAGACTACATCGTCCCTGCCAGAGTTCAGCCCGGAAAGTTTTTTGCCCTGCCACAATCACCTCAGCTCTTTAAACAGTTGTGCATGATTGCAGGTCTGGACAAATACTTTCAGATTGCCCACTGCTTCCGCGACGAAGATCTGCGTGCCGACCGTCAGCCCGAGTTTACCCAACTCGACGTTGAGGTGAGCTTTGCGACGCCCGAGCAGATATATGCACTGATTGAAGGCTTGTTTGCACGCGTCTTTAAATTGATTGGGGTTGAGCTGCAGCTTCCTTTTCCACGGTTAACCTACGCTCAAGTAATGAGAGATTACGGTTCCGACAAGCCTGATCTGCGAATCAAAGGAATGGAGCTTCAGGACCTTTCCGCGGCACTTGAGGGAACCGCTTTCGCTCCTTACGCTTCGGTGCTCACAAGCGGTGGCGCCGTGAAAGGCATCGTGGTTCGAAGCGGCACCGGTCTTTCACGCAAGACACTCGACGAGCTGCAGGAGTTTGCGAAACGTTATGGCGCAACGGCACTGGCCTGGATCAAGCTCGGCGATGAAGTCACGTCTTCGCTCCTCAAGGCGCTTGGCGACGACACGGTAAAGAAGTTGGCCAACATTGCAAGCGCCGAAACAGGTGATGCTGTCCTGATTGTCTCCGGAAAAAAGAAGATCGTCACCGCCAGCCTCGGCGCTCTGCGAAATGAAATTGCAAAACGGGAACATCTGATCCCGGCCAACGTTTACTCACCACTCTGGGTTACCGAATTTCCAATGTTTGAATATCACGAAGAAGATGGACGTTATTATTCGATGCATCATCCCTTCACTTCGCCGGTAGATGAGGACTTGCATTTGCTGGAACGAGCTGTGGAGGGCGGTGAAAGCGAGTTGCTGGGCCACATTCGCACGAAAGCTTACGACCCCGTCATTAATGGAGTTGAGCTGGCAAGCGGTTCGATTCGTATTCATCGCCGAGACATTCAACGCCTGGTCTTCAAAGCTCTGGGAATGACTACCGAAGAAGCCCGATCGCGGTTTGGCTTCTTCCTCGATGCGCTTGAGTACGGCACACCGCCACATGGCGGCATCGCACCGGGCATCGACCGCCTGATGATGGTCTTGGCGGGTACCGATAACATGAGGGATGTGATTGCGTTTCCAAAAACGGCTTCGGCGGCTGACTTGATGATCGATGCTCCGGGTGAGGTAGACTCCAAGCAGTTGGAGGAGTTACACCTCAAGATTGTAAAAGAACCATAGCGTGTATTGCGGAGGAACATTTTATCGTACGCAAGTGAAGTCAGGCCTCTTTAGTGTTGCGCACTAATCGGCAGCACCGATTAGGGCCGCGCCCAAACAATCTATCACCAAAAAAGTTGCATCAAATTCGACGAATAGACGCCAAACAACTGGAGGAATTGCATCTGCAGATCTTAAAGACTGATGACAGAAATCCTTATGAAGCTCTCTAACCGACCGCTACTGGCTGGCCTACTGCTCACAACCTGGGTTCTTCTTCCGCTTACAATTACCCGGTCTCAAAGTGCGTCCCCGACAAAATCCCTGGTCGTTCGTGCCGATCGAATGCTGGATGTGAAGACCGGAAATGTTGTCTCCAATGCCGTGATCTTGATTGAGAACGGCCGAATCACCGATGCCGGGAGTGGACTGTCTATTCCGGCCGGCTCAGAGGTTATTGATTTAGGCGCCTCAATGCTCTTGCCCGGCCTGATCGACTGTCACACTCACCTGCTGCAAAACTACGAGGGCGCGGTCGGCGGCGATGATCCAAATATGATTCTAACAGTGACTCAGATGAGCACTGCCAAACGAGCGCTTCTTGGCGTGGCAATGGGACGCGAGGATCTCGAAGCGGGGATCACCGCAGTTCGTGATCTCGGCAATTCAGGTTGGAACGGCGATGTTGCCTTGCGCGACGCGATTCGTTCCGGTTGGGTTGTGGGTCCACGGATACTCGCCTCGACTCGAGCTCTGGCCGCCGCCGGTGGCCAATTTGGTAATCTCTCAGCCGACACGCAAAAGATCGTTGAGCAGGAGTACGTCGTCGTCAGCGGTGTCGAGGAAGCACGCCGCGCAGTCCGCCAGGCGTTCTACGACGGCGCCGATCTGATTAAGGTCATCGTTAACACAGGACCGCGCGTCCTTAACCTGGATGAGATGAGAGCGATTGTCGATGAGGCACATCGAGTCAACCGGAAGGTTTCGGCGCATGCAATCGGTGATCTGGCCACGCGCGTAGCCGCAGAGGCGGGCGTTGATTCAATCGAGCATGGTTACACCATCCCTGACGACGTATTGAAGATGATGGTTGAGAAGAAGATATATCTCGTTCCGACCGACTATCCGGCTGAGTTTTATTTCTCGTTCAGTCAGGTCCGCAAACTAACCCCGGAACAGAGCGACCAGGCCGCTGCGGGCGGTAAGAGGTTCGCAGATGCCAACGCAAAGCGACTAGCGCGTGCAGTTAAAGCAGGTGTGCGCATCGCTGCGGGGTCTGACGAGTATTACAATACTCCGGGTAAGACCCGAGGGCAGGCGAGTCTGTTGATGTTCAGAGCTTATGCGGCCGGCGGAATGACCCCTTTGGAAATCATTCGTGCTGCCACAGTCAATGCCGCCGATCTGCTGGCGGGAGATCGAGCACTCTTCGGCACCATCGAGAAGGGCAAATTTGCCGATTTGATTGCGGTGACGGGCGACCCTTTGAAGGACATCACAGAATTGGAGAAGGTCCGCTTTGTGATGAAGGGCGGCGCGGTAATTAAGAATGAACTTAAGCCGCAGTGACACTTGGACGTTCACCTTCAGTAAAACCGCACCAATGATTCGGCTTCGGCGAGAACAAGTCAACGAGATATTTGCACATGCGCACGAAGCTGACCCGGCTGAATGCTGCGGGCTGATTGGAGGAACTGACAACATCCTTGCTACAAGCATCTACCGGCTGCGGAATATCTCGAAACACGAAAGAGTTTCATACGAAGCTGCCCCGGAAGAGTTGTTTGCAGCGCAGCGACAAATGCGCCAGCGTGAGGAGCAGCTTATTGGCATCTACCATTCACATCCCCGAGCCACGGAACCTCAACCCTCCGACACGGATGTGCGTCTGGCTTTTTATCCGTCAGCCATCTACTTGATTATCGGCCTTGCTGGAACCCCGCCCATTATGCGGGCGTTCCGCATCTCTGAGCGTCAGCTGAATTGGCAGCCGGTTGAGTATGCGATAACGGACGAGTAAGATTGAAACTGGAGGGTCTAAATCAACGTACAGTTCGCGAGCATGGAGCCGAAGAAGAGCAAATACGATACCAATCCGCTGGATCCCAACGTCGCCAGAGAGACTGAAGAGGTTTGGGGCGATGGCGGCGGCGGAGGTCATACACAGCAAGTTAAAGGCGCAACCGGAGAGGTTGGCGCCACGAGCGACAGTCCACGAAGCAACGTCTATTCGGAAGCTCCTACGCGACAATTCGACAGTATTGCCGGTGATAATCAATATCCTTCAGTATTTGTTCCACCTATATACGCCCCACCATCAGTTTACCAGCCTCCACCGCAGGTGCCGTCTGGGCAGACTTCCGAACGACCAACCTCACGCGTTGTGGCGGGTATCGGCTTTCCTGAGAAATGGGCGATGATTCTGCCCTATGCGCCTTACGTTGGAATCGTCGCTTCGATCATCGAACTCCTGCTTATACCTCGGAAAGAAATTCGTGTGCGATTTCACGCTGCTCAAGGTCTTACTCTACAGCTTGCCATTGTCATTATCGAAAGACTTTTTTGGATCGTCGGGGCGCTAACAGGCAGCTCGTTTGGTGGGTCGCTGTTTCGAGCATTTAGTTTCGTCATGCTGGTCATCTCAATGGTGAGGGTGTGGAAAGGCGAGCCACACAGAATCGCGCCGCTTTCTGAGCCGGCGCTTTGGTTTAACGAGCATATCGAACCGCGCACGAAGAGTTAGCGCGCCCTCCCCCCTTCCTTTGGCACCTTCATTGCCTGAAGGTACTTTCGGTGGACGACGAGCCTTGAATTGGCTCGATCTCGCAACGAAATCAATCCCTTTAGTGTATTGTTGTTGCGATTTGGTGCATTTCTCAGGTGCGAAGCATTGCAACGGTTTTGCAAGAATGAGACTTGTCTCTGATAGGGAAGTCGTTGCGTTCAACGGCGCAGAGGAACTTTGACGGAGGATAAGAATGATTTACAGAGCGTGGCGTAAACGCCAAGGGCTTATCGTATGGGTGACCCTGGTCGCGATATTTGCGATGCCGATCTCGGTATTTGCACAGACCCAAATCAAATTACATCCCAACAGGTATAGCCCTCAAGACGATGTGAAATTAGGGCGTCAAGCAGCGGCCGAAGCCGAAAAGCAATTCCCACTGTTGCGCGACCAACAAGTAAGAGACTATGTCGAACGCGTTGGTCAGCGCCTGGTCGCCAATATCCCATCTGAATTTCAACATCCAGAGTTTGAGTATTATTTCAAAGTTGTTAACGCCAGTGACATTAATGCTTTTGCCTTGCCTGGCGGTCCCATGTTTATCAACCGCGGAATGATCGAGGCAGCTCAAAGAGAAGGTGAAATGGCCGGTGTTATGGCCCACGAGCTAAGTCACGTGGCGCTGCGACATGGCACGGCTCAGGCGACTAAGGCACAGAAGTATTCGATTTTGTCCGGCATAGCCGGCATCGCTGGATCAATCCTCGGTGGACCGGCTGTAGGACAGTTGGCCCAGCTTCCGTTTGGCGTTTATTTCCTGAGATTCAGTCGCGAGTACGAAACTGAGGCCGATATTCTTGGCGCCCGGATCATGGCCAATGCTGGTTACGATCCCCTGGACCTGGCGAACATGTTCCGAACAATTGAACGGCAAGGCGGTGGTGGTGGTGGATTCCTCAGCGATCACCCCAGCCCGGCCGATCGCTATGCCCGGATACAACGAGAAGCGCAGATGCTGCGCGTCCGCAATTCAATCCGTGACAGCGGGGAGTTTCAGAGAATTCAGGCCCGACTGCGGAGTTATCCGCCAGCGCAAAGTACCGCGCAAATCATGCAGAGTGGGCGGCAATATCCCACGGAGGGTGGAAACTATCCCGACAACAACAACTATCCACGTAGTCCCTCGGGACGTGTGGAGTATCCGTCGAATCGTTTCCGCAGCTACAACGCACTCGGGGACGTGGTCCAAGTGAGCGTACCGGACAACTGGGTACAACTTCAACAGAGCAACTCAGTTTGGTTCGCACCACAGGGCGGGTACGGACAGAGTGGCTTCACTCACGGAGTGAATCTCGGTCTGGCACAAACTCAGAACCGAAATTTGGCGCTCGCAACAGATGAACTCATTAGTAGTCTGGCGCAGGGGAATCGAAACTTGCGTCGAGTGGGCACGCAGCGCATCACTGTTGACGGACGTCCAAGTCTTCTGACTACCCTGAGTAATGTTAATGAGGCTACGGGACAGCCGGAGAACATCCGAGTCGTCACCACGCAGTTGAGGAATGGTGAACTTCTGTACACCGTGTTCGTGCAGCCCAATGGTGAGGCTCGTCCATTTGATACTGCTTATAATGAGATTTTGCGGTCTATCAGAATCAATGATTAACCGCTGTTATGCAGCAGTAAGGAATTGAGGCATACCGCTCCCGGCTTGAATCTCACTTCGTGTCAGCGCCCTTTGCCTCTTGCCAGAGTGACTCCATCTCTTGAAGGTTGGTCCTATCGAATGATTGGCCACGCTCGCGTAGCGTTTCTTCGATATGCTTGAAACGACGGCGAAACTTCCTGTTTGTCAGCTTCAACGCAGCTTCGGGCTCAACCTGTAAATGACGCGCAATATTTGTGACCGCGAAGATGAGGTCCCCCAGCTCCTCTCGAATACTTTGATGATCGGATTCTTCCTTGGTGATTTCGTGAGTGGCCACCGCGGTACGCAGTTCTTCGATCTCTTCCTGCAACTTATCAAAGATGTCTTGCACCTTTTCCCAGTCAAACCCGACACGCGCGGCTTTGGTTGAGAGTTGGTGGGCCTCCATTAATGCTGGTGCTTTCGATGGCACGCCGTCGAGAATGGAAGTGTTTGCAACATTCTTTTTAGTAAGCTTCTCTTGCGCCTTGATGGCCTCCCAGTTGCGCAGGACTTCGGCCGAACTCTCAGCTTGTGCGTCGCCAAAGACATGCGGGTGACGACGAACCATCTTCGAGTGCACCTCATCGATCACCTCGTTGATCGTGAAATCACCACGTTCGTCGGCTACTTGCGCGTAAAAGACAATCTGGAATAACAGGTCGCCTAGTTCATCACGCAGATTGGTGGGGTGGCCGGCGCGAGCTTCATCGGCAGCTTCAAATGCCTCGTAAGCTTCTTCGAGGAGCATAGGCGCAAGCGTGGCGTAGTCTTGTTCGCGATCCCAGGGACAACCCTCAGGCGAACGCAGACGGTTCATTAGTTGAACAAGGTCATCGAATGTAGCCGGCATGCGCTAAGTCTAGAGTGTCGAGTCAAAAGTAGAAAGTCAAACTCTGGAGCTAAGGTTTTTTCGTGGTCTTGCAGAGGTTAGATTGGGGTGCTACCATCGGACGTACATCAATTTTCATAGGAATAATGACAGTGTTTTGCAGCTTTTACGGCGGAGGCTGATCGCAAGCGATATGAGTGAAGAACAAACCAACTTTAAGGTAACTGACAGACGTCTTTTTAATCCCGACGGTACTCCGCGCGAACTGACGGCGGAAGAGAAACAACAGGTAGCGGCACCTGAGCCCGTGAAGCCGCCTGACGCGGTAATGCAATCGGATCAGCCTGCGTCTCAGCCCCGCCCTCAGGCAGCGACAACAACGCAAGCAGACCGCCCCCCGTCGTCCGCTACCACCGCTGAGCAAGGGCACGACGAAGTCGAAGAGTTTGACGTCCCTGACTCAAGTGATCCAGCGAGCTTCGTTAACTTCATCATGTCCATTGCGTCAAACGCAGCTTCTGCCGTGGGAATGATGGAGCACCCCGTAACTCACCAGCGAGAAGTTGATCTCGAATTAGCGAAACACTGGATTGATGTGCTGGGGATGCTGCAACAAAAGACCCGGGGCAACTTGACGAGCCAGGAGCAACAGATACTTGAAGGGTTGCTGTCCGACCTGCGTATGCAATACGTCTCGCTAACTCACTCTCCTCAAGCAAAGGCTGCTCGCCCGTTTACCGGGCGCGACATCATTGGCGGCAAGTGAGAAGTCCAGAGTCCAACGTCCAAAAGTCCAAAGTCAACTTGGATCGTAAAGAGATTTACGACATAGGTTGCACGTTATTTGTTTTTTTTCGGAGGGATGATTCCGCCGCAAAAAATCGCAAAGGAGACAAAAAAGGCATCATGAACATATAGGAATATTCTGCAAAACTTTCAGTACCCAAGGCTCCGCCGATTTGACATTTCCTTTGTGACTTTTGTGGCTTTTTGCCGTTATTATCTCAAAATTCTTAGGGCCAGGAGTTGACCTAGCCACCTGGATAAAAGGACGCGTTGGACTCTGGACTGGTGGTTATGAAACTGACTTTTCTCGGTACTGGAACCTCGACTGGCGTTCCCTCGATTGCCTGCAATTGTGAAACCTGCACCTCCGAAGACCCACGCGACAAACGTCTGCGGGTATCGATAATTATTGAACAAGCTGGACAAACCGTTCTTGTTGACACTTCGTCTGATTTTCGTCAACAGGCGTTGCGGTATGGATTAAAGCGGCTCGATGCAGTTTTGATTACTCATTGCCACGCTGATCATATCTTTGGCCTCGATGACATTCGTCCTCTGAATTTTCGCTTTGGCGCTCTGGGTATTTATGCCAACGAGCGGGCCTGGTCGGATATCCGTCGCATCTTCAATTACATTTTCGAGCCTTCACATTTTGGCGGGGGTTTGCCACAGGTCATTCCGCACACAGTCGTGCCGGGCGCGGCTTTCTGCGTGGGAAAGGATTTGGAGGTCACGCCACTCGAAGTCATTCATGGCCGGCTTCCCGTGATGGCTTATCGCTTCAATGATTTTGCTTACGCCACAGACTTGAGTGAGATTCCGGCGCAAACGATGGAAGCACTGCACGATCTTGACGTATTAGTTTTGGACTGTTTGCGTTTCCGCGAACACCCAACACATCTGTGGCTCGACAAAGCATTGGCTTACATCGAAAAACTTAAACCGGGAAGAGCGCTTCTGACGCACATCGCTCACGATGTTAAGCATGGGCGGGATTCGCTACGACTTCCAGATGGCGTGCAATGGGCTTATGACGAACTCGAGGTAGAAGGATGAAGGTTAAGCTTTAGATTTGTCTGGAAGGAGCAACCTGAAGGTTGAACACTAAACGCCTTTATCCGTTTGATGATGCGCTTATTCCACGGAACTGACAACGCTGAGATTCAAAGGCCCACAGTGCTTACGCTGGGAGTCTTTGATGGTCTGCACCTGGGCCATCAGTTGATTATGCGGACTGTCGTTGAGCGTGCGCATACTACTGGTGCCGTACCGACCGTTATCACATTCGATCCGCACCCGCGTGCCGTCCTGCATCCTGAATCTTCGCCACCGCTCTTACAAACTCTCGATCAGAAAGTTGAAGCGTTCGGAGTCCTGGGGATCCAGCAAACCATCGTCATTCGTTTCACAGAAGAGTTTTCCATGATGCGCGCCCAGGACTTTCTCCGCGACACAGTGAAGGAGCGGCTACACGCGAAAGAGGTCTATCT
>WNGE01000835.1_pt1 | contig 64131 bp, 48 predicted proteins | sample 5400651 | NCBI WGS metagenome assembly WNGE01 (sample SAMN13153370, study PRJNA577476) | soil metagenome | isolation source: 60 cm soil or saprolite under grassland replicate 2 | place: USA:California | collected 2016-06-15 | reverse complement strand
CGTTCCGGATGACGGGAAACGAGGAGGACGCGGAAGACGTGGTTCAGGAAACGTTCTTGAAGGCCTACAGGAACCTGGAGAAGTTCGCGGGACAGGCGGAGTTCTCCACCTGGCTTCACCGGATCGCGGCCAATTGCGCGGTGGACGCACTGCGCCGGCGCCTTCCGCGCGAGAAGCAGGAGCGTCCGCTCGAAGCGGAGGCGCTCGAAGCCGCCACGAGCGGTCCCTCCCCCGAGCGCGTCGTCTTCGGATCAGAGCTCCACCGGAGGTTCGAGCAGTCGCTCGAGGGCCTTTCCGCGATGGAGAGAGCCGCCTTTGTCCTGCGCCACTTCGAAGGGCGGACGATCGCGGAGATCGGCAGGACGCTCAACGTCCGGAGAGGGGCCGCGAAGAACTGCGTTTTTCGCGCGGTGGCGAAGCTGCGCCGCGACCTGGGACCCTTCACGGGGGCCGCGCGATGAGCCATCCGGGACAGGAACGGCTGATCCTCTTTCACTACGAGGAGAACCGGCGGGTATCCCGCCACCTCGCGGCCTGCCTCCCCTGCCGCGGCCGCTTGAACGAAATCCAAAGGCTGCTGGCGGCGGTCGAGGCGGCGCCGGTCCCCGAGCGCGACGAGACATACGGGCGTGAAGTCTGGCGGCTTCTCGCGCCACGGTTGCCGCAGCGGCCCGAGCCGGCCTGGAAGGGGATCCTCGCGCCGCGTGTGGCCTTCGCCAGCGCTCTGGCGGCGGTCGCTCTCGGGGCGTTCCTGGCCGGACGCTTCTGGCGGGGTCCGCAACGGACGGCCCCGACCGCCGCCTCGCAGGTACGGGAACGGATCCTCCTCCTGACCGTCGGCGATCACCTGGAACGATCGGAGACCGTGCTGATCGAATTGCTCCATGCGCCGGGCCAGGAAACCGGCGCCGAGCGAGCGCGCGCCGAAGAGCTCCTTGCCGCCAACCGACTGTACCGCCAGTCGGCCAATTCCGCCGGCGAGCGGGCCGTCTCCGACCTGCTCGACGATCTCGAGCGGATCCTGATCGAGGCGGCGCACCAGGCCTCGTCATCCGCCCAGGAGGTGGAGAGCCTGGGGCGGCGGGCGGAGGTCGAAGGCGTGCTTTTCAAGATCCGCGTGCTCGGCTCCCGAGTGCGCCAGCGCGAAGAGGCCATGTTCCCGCGCAACGAAAGGAAAAGAACATGATCCGGAGGATCGTTTTGTTCTGTGCGTTGGTCTTTCTCTTCGCCGCGTGGTCGGATCTCTGCGGAGCCGCCGCATTCGACCCCGGATGGGCGGACGACGGGGAGGGATCCCGCGAGGATCAGCTGTACGAACAGGGCACGAAGGCCCTGGACGATGGTGACTGGGACCGCGCGGCGGCCGCCTTTACCGAGGTCGCAAAGGCCAATGGCGCGCGCGCCGACGCGGCCCTCTATTGGGTTGCTTATTCCTTCAAGCAGGAGAAGCGCTATGCCGAGGCTCTCGTTCTCCTGAGCGGATTCCCCGCCAGGTTTCCGCGCAGCTCGTGGTTGAAGGATGTCCGGGCCCTGGAGCTGGAGGTCCGGCAGGCGGGCGGCGGAACAGTCCGGCCCGAGGCGGAGAGCGACGAAGACCTGAAGTTGATGGCGATTAACAGCCTGCTCCACTCGGACCCGGAGCGCGCCATTGCGCTGCTCGAAAAGTTGCTCAGGTCCGGCGCCTCTCCCAAGTTGAGAGAGCGCGCCCTCTTCGTCCTTGCGCAAAGCGATTCTCCTCGCGCGCGCCAGATCGTCGCGGACATCGCGCGCTCCAATCCCGATCCCGAGCTTCAGGAGAAGGCGCTCCACTACCTCGGCATCCACGGAGGGCGCGCCAGCCGGGAGCTGCTCGCGGAGATCTATGCCTCGCCGTCCTCGAACGTCGAAGTCAAAGAGCGGATCCTCAAGAGCTTCATGATCGCCGGAGAACGCGACCGGATCCTGACGGCCGCGAAAACCGAGAAGGACCCGCACCTGCGATCGGCCGCCGTGCGCCTGCTCGGAGTCATGGGCTCGCGTTCGGAGCTGTGGCAGCTCTACCAGAACGAGACCTCGGGCGAGGTCAAGCGGACGGTCCTGCAGGCGATGTTTGTGGCGGGCGACAGCGATCACATCCTGGAGCTTGCCCGCGGCGAAACGCGGCCGGAGTTGAAGCGGGAGGCGATCCACAAGCTCGGGGTGATGGGAAAGGAGAAGACCGGCCCGGCGCTCGTCTCAATCTACAAGAGCGAGAAGGACCCGGACCTGCGCAAGGCCGCGCTCAACGGGCTCTTCGTGCAGAACAATGCTCACGCGCTCGTCGAGATCGCGCGCGCGGAGAAGGACCCGGAGTTGAAGCGCGAGGCCGTGCAGAAGCTCTCGGTGATGGGCCGCAACAAGGAAGCGACAGATTACCTGATGGAGTTGTTGAAGGACTGAAGGAGGAGGCGGCGATGAGCGGAAAGCAACGGATCGTCTTAATCGTCCTCGCAGGCTGTCTTACCGCGGTGGTCGCCGCGCGAGGAACGGAGAGGCATGGCCGGCACGGCATGAGCATCTCGACCGAACGCGACGGCCCAATCGACGACTGTCGGCAGATGCGTGTGACCTTCGACGACACGGAGGCCGCGCGCGCCGAGCAGACGCTGTCCGCTCCCGCGCCGCGCGGCGCGCTGCGGTTCCGGGCGCCGGCCAACTCCGGGATCTTCGTCCTGGGCGCCGACCGCTCCGACGTCTCCGTGACGGCGTGCAAGGCGGCGGCCGCGGAACAGGACCTCTCGCGGATCGCCGTCTCTTTCGAGGACGGGGAGCTCGTCGTGCGCGGACCCGAAAACCGCGACTGGCTCGCGCACCTGATCGTGCGGGTGCCTCGCGGCGCCGGTCTCGACCTGGAGGTGACCAATGGCCCCGTGGCGGTGCGCGGGATGGCCGGCGTCGTCACCGCTCATACCCAGAACGGGCCGCTCTCCTTCGAAGACTCTTCCGGGCCGATCCAGGCAGAGGCACGAAACGGCCCGATCTCACTGAAGGCGTGCTCGGGAACCGTGTCCGCCACGGCCGTCAACGGGCCGGTCAGCGTCTCCGGGAGCGGCGGGGACGTGACCATCAACACCCAGAACGGCCCGATCTCGGTGAAACTCGCGGGCAACCGGTGGGACGGACGGCTCGAAGCCCATGCCCGCAATGGCCCGCTCTCACTCTCGCTTCCGGAGGGATACGCCTCGGCGGTCAGCGTCCAGAGCTCCGGCCGTTCCCCCTTCCAATGCCGAGCGAAGGCCTGCGGGCAAGCCCGCAAGAACTGGGACGAGGACTCCCGCCGGATCGAGTTCGGCGACTCCTCGGCGCCGGTCGTCCGTCTCACGACGGTCAATGGACCTGTTTCGATCCGTTCGGACCGGCCGGAAGAGGACTGAGGCCATGCGCCGGCCTCTGTTTCTCCTGTTCCTGACGACCTTTCCGGCGCTCACCGCCGCGGCCGCTGCGCAGCCGGCGCGCCTCGCCAATGCCCGGCTCGAGCCGCGCCCGGTGACCGGCGGGCTCCAAATGTCCTTTCGGGCCCTCGCCGCCGGGCAGGAGAGTCCGGCCTGGGTCGCCTGGATGGTCCCGACGCCGGGTATCCACCACATGTGCTGCTACGGTTCCATGGGGGACCTCGAGTCGGGACCCTGCTCCGGACGCTGTTTCCTCGAAAGCGAAGGGCGCAACGTGACGTTCGTGAATTCCGACGGCGGAGACTGCGTGGAACGCTCGGGGAGCAGCCAGATGCTCGTCCTCCTGCGGCTGGAGGCGCGGGCGCCCGAGCGGCTGCGCACGTTCTCGAGCGATTGCACTCTCGACGCCGGAGGCCTGCAGGTCTTCTGGCTATCAGAAGTGCGTCCGTCCGAGAGCGTCGCGCTCCTCCAGACCTTCGTGGGCAACTCCTCGCTGGCGCGCAAACACTGGAAGACCGGAGAGCCGGCGCTCTCCGCGATCGCGCTGCACGACGACCCGTCGGCCGACGCGGCACTGGAGAGGTTCGCCGCCCCCGGGAACTCCGAGACGCTCCGCAAGAAGGCTTTCTTCTGGCTTGGCAACGCCCGGCATCGCCGCGGTTACGAGGTTCTTCGGACCCTGGCGCGGAAGGAGGAGAGCGAAGACATGCGGCGGCACCTGACGTTCGCCCTCTCGCAGAGCAAGGTGCCCGAGGCCACGGAGACGCTCATGGAGATGGCGAAACGGGACGCGAGCCCCTCGGTGCGCGGCCAGGCACTCTTATGGCTGGCGCAAAAAGCCGGAAAGAAAGCGGCCTCGGCGATTGAAAACGCCATCCGGAACGATCCGGAGACGGAAGTCAAGACGAAGGCGGTCTTCGCGTTGACACAGATGCCGAAGGACGAGGGGATTCCGCTCTTGATCGAAGTGGCCAGGACCAATCGAAACCCCGAGGTGCGCCGGAAAGCCGTCTTCTGGCTGGGTCAGTCCAGGGACCCGCGCGCCCTCGATTTTATCGAGGAGATCCTCAGGTAGGTGTCAAGCCGTTTCCTGCTCATCGCTCTCTTCTCCGTTTCTCTCGGCCTGCCCCTCTCTCCGCAGGAGAAGACGCGGGCCGACGCCCGCGTCGGCAGCGCCGAGGCGGCGCACTGGCGCGAAGACCTGCGCTGGATGGCTGATGAGATGCCGAAGCGTCACAAGAATCTCTTCCACACGATCACGCGCGGGCAGTTCGAAAGGGCCGTCAGTAAGCTCGACGAGCGCATCCCCTCGCTCGCGCGCCACCAGATCATCGTCGAGATGGCGCGGATCGCCGCCATGATCGGCGACGGGCACACCAACATCGCCCCGACGCGCGACCCGAAGATCGGCTTCCGCGCCTACCCCGTCAAGTTCTACCTGTTCCAGGACGGTCTTTACGTCCGGGCCGCCGCGCGGGAGCACGCGGACCTCTTGGGCGCGCGCGTCCTCAAGATTGGCGACTCCCCCGTCGACAAGGCTTACGACTCGGTGAGGGAAATCATCGGGCGCGACAACGAGATGGACGTGAAGTTCTTCGCCCCGTTCCTGCTGGCGATGCCCGAAGTGCTCCACGCTCTCGGGCTCGTCGAGGACATGGAGCGGGCGGACTTCACCATCGAGAGCCGCGGGCGGCAGCGGATCATCGGCCTGAAACCCGCCGGACAGGCCGAGATGATGGCCCCGGACACCAACATGAGCTGGCTTCCCGGGACGGATTGGGTCGACGCGCGCGACGGCGCCCGACGACCCGCGCCCCTCTGGGTCAAAGACCCGCGGAACAAGTTCTGGTTCCAATACATGCCGGACAGGCGAGCCGTCTATGTGCAGTTCAATCAGGTCGGAAACAAGGAGGACGAGACGGTGGAGGACTTCGCCGCTCGCCTCTTTGCCTTCGTGGAGGCCAATCCGGTCGAGCGTCTCGTCCTGGACCTTCGCCTGAACCGGGGCGGCGACGGGGGACTCAACCGCCCGCTTCTGCTCGCCAACATCCGGTCGAAGAAGATCGACCAGAAGGGGCGTCTCTTCACCATCGTGGGCCGGAGCACCTGGTCGGCGGCACAGTCTCTGGTCAATGAGCTGGAGAAGTACACCAACACGACCTTCGTCGGCGAGCCCACGGGAGGGAAAGTGAACTCCTATGGCGACTCGCGCCGCATCACGCTCCCGAACAGCGGGATCACCGTGCGGGTTTCGACCCTCTGGTGGCAGGGGGACGAGAGGGACCGGCGCCAGTGGACGGCGCCGCAGATCGCGGCCGAGCCCACGTTCGAGGACTACCGAACGAACAATGACCCGGCTCTGACCGCGGCCCTCACGCACGTCCCGACAAAGTCGCTCGTCGAATTGTTGAGGGAGGCCGTGTCGGCTGAGAATTTCCGGCTGGCCGCCGAGCGGTTCAGGCAGTGGAAGGCCGAGCCCGCAAATGCCTACGCGGATGTCGAAGTCCAGGTGAACAGTCTCGGCTACGAGCTCATGGCTTCCAAACAGCTGGAACAGGCCATCGAGGTCTTCAAGCTGAACGTCGCGGCGTACCCGCACTCGGCCAACGTGTATGACAGCCTGGGTGAGGCTTACCGGGCCAAAGGTAAACGGGAACTGGCAATCCAGAACTACGAGAAGGCTCTGGAGCTCGAGCCGAATCGGAACTCCGCCATCGAGGCGCTCAAGGAGCTCCGGTCAATGAAAAAGGGGAGCGAGTCTAGCTCTTCGGTTTCCCCTCTTCGTCGAGGAGAACAATCTCGCCAACGTTGAGTTCCTTGAGGCCCGGCTCGATCTTCGCTCGGTCGCCGACCAAGAGGAGAGCCGCCTTCTCGGGGCGGGCGTACTTGCCCGCTGCGGCGCGGGCGGCCTCGAGCGTGACCTTGCTCGTCTCGTCGTATTCGCCCTGGAGCTCGGTCATCGGCAGGCCCTCCGTCCACAGGTCCGCAATCTGGCCGGCGACGCGCGAGAGCGCTTCGAACTGCTGAGCGTATCCGCGGACGATCCTGGCCTTCTGAGAATCGAACTCCTCCTGGCTGATCGGCCGGGCGCCGGCGATCGCCTTCAGCTCCTTGTCGAACTCGGCGACAGACTCCTTCGTCTTGTTGGTCTGGACGCCGCCGCTGGCCAGCCACTGGCCCGCCTCGCGGTAGAGGACGAGACCGGAGAAGACGCCATAGGAGTACCCCTTCTCCTCGCGCAGGTTCATATCGAGGCGGGAACTGGCGCTCCCGCCCCAGACGCCATTGGCGAGCTGCAGCGCGAAGTAATCGGGCGAGTCGCGTCGCGGGGCCGGAAGGAAATGCGCGACGACCGTCTGCGCGGCGTCCTGGCGATCCACGAGATAGATCCTGCCCGGCGACGCTGGAGAGGGGGGCGGGATCACGACAGCCTCCGGAGCGCCTCCGGCCCACCCGCCGAACGCCTTGCGGGCGAGGGCCTCGGCATCCGCGAGCGTGATATCGCCGGCGAAGACGATCGCCGATCCGCCCGGCTTCCACCGTGTCTCGCGGAAGGCGATGAGGTCTTCCCGGCGGATCGACTGGACGCTGCCGGGCAGCCCCTGCACCGGGCGCCCGTAGGGATGTTCCCGGCCGAAGATGAGCATCGGCCGGATGCGCCGCGCAAGTCCGTTGCCGTTGCGCGACTCCTGCGCGAGGGCGTCGGAGCGGCGTTTCTTTTCGCGCTCGATCTCGGACTCGGGAAACGTCGGGTTCAAGACGATGTCGGCCAGGAGGCCGAGACCCGCGTCGAGATTGCGCCGCAGGATGTCGAATCCGATCCGCGCGCTCTCGCGCTGAGCCTCCGCGTGGAGCGTCGTTCCCAGGTCACCCAGGGCCGTTTCGATGTCGAGTGCCTTGCGCGTCTTCGTGCCGAGCCGCATCGTCTCGGCTGTCAGCGAGGCCGCGCCCCCCTTGCCCGCCGGGTCGGAGATCGAGCCGGCCCGGCTCACCAGGGTCACGGCTACTTTCGGCAAATCGCGACGCTCGACGACGAAGATCTCGAGGCCGTTGGCGAGTCTGCCGGAAAGAACCTGTGGCGCGGAGAACGGCGCATCGGCGCCGAGCGGCGGCTCCTTCGAGCGGTCGAGTGCCGCCTCCATGGCGCGGCCGGACTTCTCAGGGTGGAATCGGAGGATCAGCCGGTTGTTCGTGTCGAGCCACCGCGCCACGGCCTTCCGGACGTCCTCGGCCGTGGCCTCCCTGTAGCGCGCCTGGTCAATTCGAGATCTCTGCGGTCACGGTCCTCTCGATCTCGGCGAGCGATGCGCCTGGCCGCGCCGTCGCGATGACGGCATAGAAACTGGAGATCTCCATCGATTGCTGGAAGGCGTTGACATCCGTGCAGAACTGCTTCTCGTAGACGAGGACCTTCTGGAGGCGGGAAGCGAGGCCGTCGGTCAGGATGAGCGACGCCAGGTCGAGCTCCGCGTCCCCCGGCCGGTAGAACGGAGGCGAAGGCCAGACCATGTAGACGCGCTCCTGCGGGACGCGGTCGGTGGCTTCGACGATTCTTTCCCCCGACAGCGCCGGGACGAATCGGCCGGGTCGGTCGAGGGGCGGGCCGGCGGGAATGTTGCCGAAATACCTCTCGACGAGCTTCTTCGCCTGTCCGGGATCGAAGTCGCCCGCGATCACGAGCGAGAGGTTGTTGGGCGTGTAATAGGTCCGGAAGAAGTCCTGGACGTCCTCGAGCGAGGCGGCCGTCAGGTCCTCGTGGCTGCCGATGACGGGCCACGAGTACGGATGGCCGGCCGGGAAGAGATTCTCGGAAATGAGCTTGAAGGCGCGCCCGTAGGGCTGATTCTCCAACCCCTGGCGTCGCTCGTTCTTGACCACGTCCCGCTGAGCGTCGAGGTTCTGCTTCGTCAGGTGATCGCCGAGCGTCGCGAGCCGGTCCGACTCGAGCCAGAGCACGTACTCGAGGCTGCCTGAGGGGACGGTGATGAAATAGTTGGTCCGGTCGTTGTTGGTCGTCCCGTTGACGCCCCCCTCCGAGAGATTTGCCCCCGCCCGCTCGGCGCGGCCGAAGTACTTGCCGGGGGCGTTCTTCGAGCCCTCGAACATCTCGTGCTCGAAGAGATGGGCGAACCCCGTCCTCCCCGGTTTCTCGTTCTTCGACCCGACGTGGAACCACTCGTTGACGTGCACGATCGGCAGCTTGCGGTCCACGTGGAGGATGACCTGGAGGCCGTTGCCGAGCACGAATTTCTGGAAGGCCACCGTCGGCGCCGCGGCGGCGTTGCGCTGCGGAGCCGGCTTCGGTTTCGGGGCGGCCTTCCGCGGAGTCGATGCCGGGCCGGCAACCGACAGGAAGCAGATCGGGAATGCAAGTACGGCGGCGCGGGCAACTCGCTGGGTCATGGCTTCTCCTTCCGGCTCCGGCGGCTGGTACGAATCCCGGGCCGAGAGGTTTCGCTAAGATACTCCTGTGATCCTCGACACGGCGCGGCGGGTCCTCCAGATCGAGGCGGACTCCATTCGGGAGCAGATCGGGAAGCTCGACTCTTCCTTCGTCCGGGCCGTTGAGGAGATCGCTTCCTCGCGCGGACGTCTGTGCGTCACGGGCCTCGGAAAGTCCGGTCTCGTGGGCCAGAAGATCGCTGCCACCCTCGCCTCGACCGGAACGCCCGCCTACTTCCTCCACGCCGCGGAGGCCTCCCACGGCGACCTCGGGATGCTGGTGGCTGGAGACATCGTATTTGCCCTTTCCGCCTCCGGCGAATCGCCGGAGATCGTGCGGCTGCTCGACTTCGCGCGGGCCCGGTCGCTTCTGACGATCGCCATGACGAGCGCTCCGGACTCTTCCATCGCGCGGGCGGCCGACTTGACGCTGTCCGTCTCGATCTCGCGCGAGGCCTGCCCCTTGAACCTCGCTCCGACCGCCTCGACGACCGCTCTTCTCGCCGTCGGCGACGCGCTCGCGATGGCGCTCTCGGAAAAACGCGGGTTCAAGGAAGAGGACTTCGCGGCCTTGCATCCCGGGGGCGAGCTCGGAAAGAGATTTCTGAAGGTCAAGGACCTGATGCGAACAGGCGAGCGCGTCCCGCGTGTCTCGCCCGAGACGCCGATGACCGAGACGATTCACGAGATGTCGCGCAAGATGATGGGCCTCACGGCCGTCGTCAACGGCACGGGGCGCCTGGTTGGCGTCATCTCCGACGGAGACCTGCGCCGTCTTGTCGAAAAAGATCCGAAGCTCCTCTCCCGCGCGGCCGGAGACTGCCTTCACGCCAACCCCCGCACGATCAGCGCCGACGAGCTCGCTTCGACCGCCCTCGCCCGCATGGAAGAATGGAAGATCACCTCTCTCTTCATCCTGGACGAAAACAGCCGGCTCTCCGGCGCCCTGCACATGCACGACCTGCTGTCGGCGGGGATCCGCTGAGGAGAATCGGGTGATCTGCGATCGGGTGATTGTGCGACTGACGGCTATCATCGTTCCGGACTCGATCACCCGATCACCCGATCACCCGATCACCCGATGATCAAGGCCCTCTTCTTCGACGTCGACGGAGTCCTGACCGACGGGCGCATCTATCTTCTCGGCGACGGGCGGGAATTCAAGGTCTTCGACACCAAGGACGGACATGGGATACGCAAGGCAATCGCCTCCGGCCTCAAGGTCGCCTGGATCTCCGGCCGCACGTCGGCAGCGACGGCGCGACGCGCGAAGGAGCTCGGCGTGCACGCCTGCCTCCAGGGTGTGAGAGACAAGCTCGCGAAATACCGGATTCTCCTCCGCCGCTGGAAACTTCGGCCGGCGGAAACGGCCGCCATCGGAGACGACGAGCCGGATGCCGCGATGTTGGAGGCCGCGGGCTTCTCCGCCTGCCCCTCCGACGCCACGGCACAAGCCCGCCGCGCCGCCGGGATCCGTCTGAAGAATCGCGGCGGCCAGGGCGCGGCCCGCGAATTCATCGAAATGGTTCTGGCGCGAAACCGCAAACGGTAAGAAGGTTTCAGGTTTGAGGTTTCGGGGGGCCCTGGTCTTCTCTTGAAACCTGAAACCTGGACCCTGAAACCGCGAAAGCGGCGTTAGGCGCTTTCGCGCTTCTTGAAGATCCAGGCGACGGCGATTCCCAGAAGGTAGAGAAGGATCATCGGGACGGCGAAGACGCACTGCGTCGCGACGTCGGGCGTGGGCGTGATGATCGCCGCGATGATGAAGATGATGAGAACGGCATACTTGAACTTGGCGAGAAGCCAGCGTTCCGAGACCACACCCATCCTCGCCAGGAAGAAGATCAGGATCGGCATCTCGAAGCAGAGGCCCAGGCCCAGGATGATCTTGATCGCGGTCCCGAGATACTCGTTGATGGTGATGACCGCGTTGAAGTTCTTCCCGACGCCCACCAGGAATCCCACCACCAGCGGGAACGCCTCGAAGTAGCCGAACGCGCACCCTCCCAGGAAGAAGCAGACTCCGGCCAGGATGAACGGGAAAACGTAGCGCTTCTCGCGCCGGTACAGCGCCGGGGCGACGAAGAGCCACAGCTGCCAGAGGATGACCGGCGACGCCACGATGAGTCCAGCGAAGAGCGCGACGCGGAAGTACATCAGGAAGGGCTCCGTCAGCGTCGTGTAGGAGAGGTTCTGCCCCGGCGGGAGCACGTGGCGCACCGGCCGGGCCAGGATCTCGAAGAGCTGGGGCGCCCAGTTCCAGCAGAGGAGAAACGTCACGAAGATCGCGACGAGGCAGACGATGAGACGCTTGCGGAATTCCTCGAGATGCTCGAAGAACCCCATTCGGGGCAGCTCTTCCTCGCCTAACGGAGGCGGCGGGGAGGGACTGCCGGGAAGGAACCGGCTCAAGAGGGTTCGATGGGACGGGAGTCGGGAGGCGGGACGGCCGGAGCCGGCACTCCTGCCGACGCTTCGAGGGGCTTGTCCGCCCCGGCGTTAGCGGAGGTGGAGACCTCTGCGGACGAAGCGGTTCCCACGGCGGCCGGAACGACGCCGGCCACGTGCTTGCGCACGGCAGCGACCTCCTGTTTTCCCTGTTCGATCTCCTGCTCGATCGTTCTCTTCAGGTCGTCGGACGCCCTCTTGAACTCCGCCAGGCCCTTTCCGATCGACTTCCCGATCTCGGGGAGCTTCTTGGGCCCGAAGACGAGGAGAGCCACCAGGAAAATCAGGACTAATTCGGGCATTCCGATGGAACCGAACATGTTTCCCCCAGAGTGGTGATTGTACATCTCGGTTTTTGGATCCCGACCCCTACCGCTGCGATGAGCGAAATGTCACAATGCGGACTCTAGGAGGCCTCACTTGAGCCAGCCACGTTCCCGGATCCTCATCGGCATTTGCCTGCTCGTGGCCGCGACCCTGGTCGGCGGCGCCCTGGGCGAGAAGCTCCCGGCGGCAGCCGAGCGCGACATGCCATCGCTCGACGAGTACGCGGACATCCTGACGACACTTTCCGACTGGGCGCCCGAGCCGGTCTCTCCCGAGAAGATCGTTTACGCCTCGATCCACGGCATGCTCTCGCGTCTGGATCCGCACACGGCTTTTCTCGAGCCCGACGACTACGCCGCGATGCGGGAGAAGCAGCAGGGCTCCTTCTTCGGGCTGGGAATCCAGATCCAGAAGAGGATGGGCAAGATCACCGTAATCGCGCCGATGGAGGGCACGCCCGCCTTCAAGCTCGGTATCCGGGCCGGCGACATCATCACGCACATCGAAGACGAGGAGCTGAAGGAAGACGTCTCCACCGACGAGGTGGTCCGCAAGCTGCGGGGCCCCAAGGGGACCCAGGTGACGATCACGATTCGCCGGGCGGGCATCGACGAGCCGATCCGGATGACGATCACCCGCGCCGAGATCCCGACGCGCGCGGTTCCTTACGCTTTCATGATCACTCCGGATACCGGCTACATTTTTCTGAGAGACTTCACGCACACCTCGAGCCGCGAGCTCGCCGCCGCCCTCGACAACCTGGAGAAGCAGGGGATGAAGAAGCTGATGCTCGACCTGCGCGGCAACCCCGGCGGGGTGCTCGACCAGGCCGTGGACGTCAGCGACATCTTCCTGGGGAAGGGCGCGAAGGTCGTTTACACCCGCGGTCGCACGGCTTCTTCGGCCCAGGACTTCTTCGCGCCCGGCGAAGGCCCGCATTTCGACAAGCCTCTCGTCGTTCTCGTCAACCGCGGCTCCGCCTCGGCTTCGGAGATCGTGGCGGGCGCTATCCAGGACCACGACCGGGGAGTCATCGTCGGCCAGCGTACGTGGGGCAAGGGACTCGTGCAGAGCGTCTACACGCTGCCGTACGGCGCGGGTCTGGCCCTGACGACCGCGCGTTACTACACCCCCTCGGGCCGGTGGATCCAGCGGGACTACAGCGACCTGCTCGCCTACGTGAACCCGGAGGACCCCGACGCGGCCGTCTCGGAAAAGTCGAACGAAGAGACCAAGAAGGTCGGCCAGCCCTTCTACACCGACGCCGGCCGGATCGTGTTCGCCGCCGGCGGGATCACGCCGGACTTTCTGGTCAAGAACAACTTTGACTCGAAGCTCGTCACGCAGCTTCTGGCGCGCAACATGTTTTTCAACTTCGCGGTCCAGTGGCTGCCCAGGCATCCCGAGGTCAGGCAGGACCTCCAGGTCGTGTCTGCCTTGCGCCAGGAATTCTTCCGCTTCGTGGAGGCATCGAAGTTCTCGACGGCCGACGAGCTTTCGCGGCAGTGGAGCGAAGAGCCGAACAAGGACCTTCTGGACTTCGCCCTGCGCATCGACATCGCCAACGTGCGCGCGGGGCTGGAGGCCGGCTGGAAAGTCCGCGCCTCCGGCGACATGCAGGTCCAGAAGGGCCTGACGCTCTTCGACGAGGCGGCACGCATTGCCGCCCTCCCGAAGAAGCCCAACCCCTCCCACGCCGCGAAGACCCTCTGAGCCGTAAGACGTAAAGCCTTAAACGCAAAGCGAAGCCCGGGGGAACCGGGCTTGCTGCTGTTTGCCCTGGCACGAATCGGCCTCGAAAGCCGGAGGCCTTCGGGCCAGGTCTACGATTTACGTCTTACGTTTAAGCCCGGGGCTACTTCTTGGTGGTGTTGCTGTTGAAGACGACGAACTTGCGCCGGCCGATCTCACTGCGGAACGCGGGACGGCCTTCCGCGGCGATGGGAGTGTCCACCGCATAAACCACCAGGTCGTGCTGCGTGTCGGAGAGGTGCGTCGTGTCGAAGGCGAATGCCCACCCGACGAACGCGGTCGGTCCGGTTGGGGTGTCCGTCGCGATGACTCGGAAGTCGTTGGCGGGCACGTCGGGCCGCGAGGCGAACGGCGGGAAGAGACTGCCGACGACCTGTCCGTCGACGTCGATATCCAGCCTCGTAATCCCGTTGACGTTGGAGGATTGACCCCCGTTGTCATAATCAAAAGCCCAGCCCGAAAAGCTGAAGACCCCTTTGATGAACTGCAGTGGCGACGGTGAGTCGATATAGCCGAAGGCAGACTGGTCGAAGAAGTCTCTGTCGCAGAGGGCGTCTACGGAAATGGCGGCGAACTGCGTGACTGTTTCCTTCTCGTCGCCGGCGCGAATGGCGATGGTGTGCTTGCCAGGCGCGATGAGACCGGCGCAAGCGGGTCGGCCAAACGGGTCGGGGATGAGCACGTCGAAGAGCCCGTTGGCGGGATCCGGCTGGAGGGCGAAGAGGAAGAGGAATCCGGAGTTGTCCGCGTTGACGTAGCCGGGGTAAGCCCGGGCGACGTCGGGACGATTCACGCCATAACAATTGGCAAGGATATTGCCCGCCCGGACGCAGTCGCGGCGGGTATTGGCGATGATGTCACCGTCGATCAACAGCTCCACGTAAGACACCTGCCCCAGGTCCAGCCGCGAACCGACATCGAGGGCCCAGCCGGCCACCACGTTCTTGTAGAACGACACCGGCACCGGAGGCTGCCCGATTGGACCCGGCGGGAAGCAAGGCGAGACAGTGCAGGGAGGCGGCGGCGTGGGAACCTGGGGGGAACACGGAGTGGAAACCGTGGGGCCACAGAGGAGCGAAGCCTTGTCCAGCGGGACGTCCAGGAACCCGAAGGGCGGCAGATTCGAGCCGTTGTTGATGACCTGAACCGTGCGCGCGCCGAGGGTGTTGGAGGAGCCCTGGTTGTCGAAGGCGCGGACGGAAATGATGTGAACGCCGTCCACGAAGGCCGTCGTATCGATATTGGCAAGAAACCCGGAGTTCAAGGAGTTGGGGACGTCCGGGAAGACCGCGAAAACATCGGGTCGCGAGAAGCCATAGATCGCGGTCGAAGGCAGGCCGTTGCCGACGGCGCCTGCGACGACCCGGCCGTCAACCAGAAAGTCAATGTGATCGATTACTCCCGAGTCGTCGGCCACCCAGCCGGTGACCGGAAAGGAGCCGCTGATGCCTGTTTGGGAATCGCTCGGCGAGTCGATGTTTCCGAATGGTGGAGCCGCGAGCGCCGCGCTCCCGGAGAGCCCGGCACCCAAGACGAGACCGGCCAGAAGCGATGACGAAGGCTTGAACATTCGCGATCCTCCCGAAGATTTAAGAAAAGGATGCGTAAGATGCGATGGAAAGTCAAGGACTCAAGGAACTTCGCCTCATTTTTTTCGGCAAAAAACGCTCGCGGGGTGTTAAAAACAGTTCCAGGAACCTCCTGAATCCGAATGAAATCGCACCGGTTGAAGATCTTCTTCTCCCTCGCCCTGACGGCGGCGCTGCTCGTTCTCTTCTTTCGCGGAGTGGACCCGGGCAAGACAAGAGAGGCGATCGCCGGGGCATCGCTCGGCTGGCTTGGAGCGAGCCTCGTCCTGGGACTCTTGACGTTCTTTCTCCGTGCCGTCCGCTGGACCTGGATCCTGCGGCCCGTCTCCCGCGTGCCCGTCGGGCCGGCCTTCGCGGCCACGGCCGCCGGTTTCGCCGCCAACAACCTGCCGGGCAAGGTCGGAGAAGTGCTGCGCCCCTATCTCCTCTCGCGGTCGCGCAAGCTCCCCTTCTCTCCCCTGCTCGCCTCGATCCTGCTCGAGCGCGTCTTCGACGGGGCCTCCGTGATCTTCTTCTTTCTCCTGGCGATGAGCGCGGGCGTGACCCGTTCGGGAGGCTCCGCCAGGATCGTCCTGCCGGCGGCGGTCCTGGCCCTGCTCGTCGCGGCCGTTGTCTTCGCGGTCGTCCGGAGGACGCAAACCGAGCGTCTGATGGAACTGGTCTGGCGGCGGCTTCCGCAGAGAGCTCAGCCGCGTGCGAGGGAATTCGCCCTGACCTTCGTGGACGGCTTCGCATCGCTCAAGAGCCCGGGCCTTCTGCTCTCGATCGTGGCAGGCTCGCTCGCCATGTGGTTCGTGATCAACGTGCAGATCTATTTCGTGTTGAAGGCCTTCGCGCTGCCGCTTCCGCTTTCGGCAGCTTACGTCGTGACCGCGGCGGCCGTGCTCGGTCTGGCCGTGCCGACCCCGGGGGGTCTCGGCTCCTATCAGGTCGCCGTCCAGATCGCCCTGACCGACGTCTTCTCCGTGACGCGCACGACAGCGACTTCCGTGGCCCTGGTCGCCTGGGCCACCTCCTTCGTTTTCATCACTTTGATCGGGCTCGGCTTTTTTCTCTTCTCCTTCCGGACGGTACACCTCCGCGATGTCCCCGAGTAGGACGGTAGACGGGAGACGGAAGACGGGAGAAGATAGCCCTCATGAGAATCGCCTTCCGCCTTCCGCCTTCCGCCTTCCGTATATGAAATGCCCCTTTTGCGGCGCTGTGGACGACCGGGTCGTGGACTCGCGCGAGAGCCGGGAGGGGGAGGTCATCCGCCGCCGCAGGGAGTGCGTTTCCTGCGGTCGGCGCTTCACTTCCTATGAAACGATCGAGGAGATCCCCTACGTCGTCGTGAAGAAGGACGGCCGCCGCGAGGCCTTCGACAGAAAGAAGCTGCGGGGAGGACTCGTCAAAGCCTGCGAGAAGCGTCCCGTGTCGGCGGCGAAGCTCGACGCGATCGTGGACGAGATCGAAACGCGATTGCACGACACCGAGGAGCGCGAGATGGCCACGAGCCAGATCGGGTCGCTCGTCATGGAGCGGCTGCGGGAACTCGACAAAGTCGCCTACGTGCGCTTCGCTTCGGTCTACCGGAAGTTCGAGGACGCCGACGAGTTCTTCAACGAGCTGAAGACTCTGATTGGCCGCGCCGAGACGAAGGCGACATGAGAGCCGTCAGGCGTCAGGCGGAAGGCGTTAGGCGAAGCGGGACCGGACCGGCCTCACGCCTCACGCCTCACGCCTCACGCCTCACGAGGATTCCATGAAGCCGCTCCCCCGGTTCTATGGTCCGCTCGTCGAGCTGTCGCGGCTCCAGAGCGAGCTGAACCGCCTCTTCTCGCTCTTCGTGGAGAGCAACAAGAGAGCGACCTCGGGGTCATCCTGGGACCCCAACGTGGACCTCCTGGACGACGGCGAAAATGTCCGGATGTTGATCGAGCTGCCCGGTGTCGAAGCCGAGGACGTCGAGGTCACGGTCCGCGGGCGCATCCTGACCGTGCGCGGCGCGAAGAAGGGACGCATCCGGTCCCGGGAAGGCATCCGTTTCTTTTGCATGGAGCGCTACTTCGGCACGTTTGTCAAATCCGTGCCGCTGCCGCGTCCGGTCAACACACACCGCGCCACGACGAAGTTGAAGGACGGCCTCCTCGAAGTCGTCTTCCCGGGTGTCCCGGACCAGCGGGAGAAGGAGCTGGTGATCGCGGTTCAAAGCGAGGAGGAGTGAGGGAATTTGCGATTGACGATTGATGATTGACGATTGATTACGGAAGGAATTGCGAATTGTGAACTGTGAATTGCGGGCCGAGCCGCCAGACGCCCGGTTCGCAACTCACAACTCACAGCTCACAGCTCACGACTCACAACTAGTTTATGGCTGAAGTCGAAGAGAAAGAGATCGTCACCGAGCGGGACCAGGAGCTTCCGATTCCGGACATCCTGCCCGTCCTTCCGTTGAAGGACGTCGTCGTCTTCCCGTTCATCATCCTGCCTCTTTCGGTCTCGCGCGAGAAATCCATCAATGCGGTGGACGCCGCCCTGGCCGAACAGCGGATCATCATGCTTGTCGCGCAGCAGGATGCTCAGAACGAGACTCCGCGTCCCGGAGAGCTCTTCACCGTGGGCACCGTGGCCGCCATCATGCGGATGTTGAAGCTCCCCGACGGACGAATCCGTCTGCTCGTCCAGGGTCTCGCCCGCGCGCGCATCGATTCCTTCCTCGCCGAAGAGCCCTATCTGAAGGCTAAAGTCACGAAGCTCGAAGAACCGGAGGGGGCCAAGGAGCTTCCGCCCGAGCACGAGGCGCTCCTGCGCAGCGTCAAGCAGAACCTGGAGAAATCCGTCTCGCTCGGCAAGAACATCTCCCAGGAGGTCATGGTCATCGCGGCCAACCTCGACGATCCGGCGCGGCTGTCCGACCTGGCGGCCTCGAACCTGGAACTGAAACTGGAGGACGCGCAGAGGATCCTCGAGTCCAACGACCCGATCGAGCGGCTGCGCCTGGTCAACGAGAGCCTCGCCAAGGAGATCACCGTCCTGACGATGCAGCAGGAGATCTCTTCGCAAGCGCGCGGCGAAATGGACAGGTCGCAGCGCGAGTACTACCTTCGCCAGCAGCTTCGCGCGATCCAGCACGAGCTTGGCGAGGGCGAAGAGATGTCCGAGGAACTCGCCGGATTCCGCAAGACGATCGCGGAAAAGAAAATCCCGGCGGAAGCGGCCACGGAGATCGAGAAGCAGATCAAGAGGCTCGAACGGAGCCACCCCGACTCCGCCGAGACGTCGATCATCCGTACGTACCTCGACTGGATGACGGGGCTGCCCTGGGGCAGTCTCTCCGAGGACTCCCCGGACATCGGGCGGGCGCGCAAGATCCTGGATGCGGACCACTACGACATCGAGAAGGTCAAGGAGCGCATCCTGGAATACCTGGCGGTGCACGCCCTGAAGAAGACGTTGAAGGGGCCGATCCTCTGCTTCGTCGGGCCGCCGGGCGTGGGCAAGACCTCGCTCGGGCGCTCGATCGCCACTGCCCTGGGCCGCAAGTTCGTGAGGCTCTCGCTCGGCGGCGTGCGCGACGAGGCGGAAATCCGCGGCCACCGCCGCACCTATGTCGGCGCGATGCCCGGCCGGATCATTCAGGGAATCCATCAGGCCGGTACGTCAAACCCGGTCTTTATGCTGGATGAGATCGACAAGCTCGGTGCGGACTACCGCGGGGACCCGTCCTCGGCGCTGCTGGAGGTCCTCGACCCGGAGCAGAATTTCTCCTTCCGCGACCACTATCTCGGCGTGCCCTACGACCTCTCCCGCGTCCTCTTCATCGCGACCGCCAACATCCTCGATCCGATCCAGCCGGCCTTCCTCGACCGCATGGAGGTCATCCGCCTCTCCGGCTACACGCTCGAGGAGAAGAAGGCGATCGCGCGCCGGCATCTGATTCCCAAGCAATTCGAAGAGAACGGCGTGTCCGAGGCGAACCTCGAGCTCACCGACTCGGGCATCGCGAGGATCATCGAGGCCTACACGCGCGAAGCGGGCCTGCGCAACCTGGAGCGCGAGATCGGCTCGATCTGCCGAAAGGTGGCGGTCTCGGTCGCCAAGGGCAAGACGCGCCGTTACCGGATCACGGGGGCGGCGGTCGAGAAGATGCTCGGCCCCGTCAAGCATTTTGCCGACGAGATCCTGAAGGAAGACCAGGTCGGCGTAGCGACAGGGCTCGCCTGGACCTCGACGGGCGGCGACATCCTCTTCGTCGAGGCGCTCGCGGTGCGCGGGAAGGGGGGCCTGCGCCTGACCGGACAGCTCGGCGAAGTGATGAAGGAGTCGGCGCAGGCGGCCATGTCCTACGCGCGGGCGCACGCGGCGGACCTCTCCATTCCCGCGGATTTTTTCGAAACGCACGACGTGCACGTGCACGTGCCGGAAGGGTCGATTCCGAAGGACGGTCCTTCGGCCGGCATCACGATGGCAGCCGCGATGATCTCCGCGTTCACGCTCCGTCCCGTACGCCGCGACGTCGCGATGACCGGCGAGATCACGCTGCGCGGCGAGGTCCTCCCCATCGGAGGAGTCAAGGAAAAGGTGCTCGCGGCTCGCCAGGCGAAGTTCTCGACGGTCATCCTGCCGCGCTTGAACCGGCGCGACGTCGAACAGATCGGCGTGCGCATCCTGCACGGGATGGTATTTCAGTACGTGGACACGGTAGAGGAGGTCCTGGCGTTCGCGCTGCGCCCGGCAAACGAAGCCACGCCGCCTCCCCAAGAAGCGGCGCAGGCAACCCCTCCCCGGGGTGAGGGCCCCGCGGCCGCCCGCGAGATCGCCGTGACGCCCGAGGTCGCGCGCAAACCCGCGCGAGCCTAACGCTGACGCGTTTCAGGTTCAGTTTTTCAGATGCTGGGGGGGTGTCTTCTCCTGAAACTTGAGACCTGAAACTTCCTCTTGCCGTGTCGCCTCCCCGTGAAAAAATCAGTCTCCATGAAGGCCGAGGATCGGTTCGTCGAACGGCTGCGGGAGATGCTCCCCGCCTCGGAGCGCGTCGCGGTGGGACCGGGCGACGACGCGGCGGTCTTGCAGGTCGAGAGCGGGGATCTCGTGGTCACGACCGACCTGGTCGTCGAGGGAGTGGATTTCCTGCCGGAGACCGATGCCGAGATGATCGGGAGGCGGGCGCTCGCGGTCAACCTCTCGGATCTCGCTGCGATGGGAGCGCGTCCCGAGTTCTTCCTGCTCTCGATCGGCTTCTCCGCGCAGAAGGGGGAGGCTTTCCCCCTCGCCGTCGCGCGCGGAGCGCTCTCCCGAGCACGGCCGCTCGGCGTGAGCCTCATCGGAGGCGACCTCTCGAGTTGCCAGCAGACGGTCGTCTCTATCGCCCTCTGGGGGCGTGCGGAATCGCGGCCGGCGCTGCGGTCCGGCGCCTCGGCCGGGGACTTGCTCTTCGTGTCCGGATTTCCCGGCCGCGCCGCGGCCGGACTCTGCCTGGCCCGCGGGCTCGGGGGCGGATCCGGAGGACCGGCCGGCCTTGCGCCGGAGCAGGCCGGCGAGCTTCTCGCGGCTTACCGCGACCCCGAGCCCCGCGTGGCACTCGGTCTCGAACTCTCGCGGCGCCATCTCTGGAGCGCGGCGATCGACGTGTCCGACGGGATCGGCGTGGACGCGGCCCGGCTGGCGCGGGCCTCGGGTCTGCGCGCTGTGATCGAGAAAGCGAGTCTCCCCGTCTCCCTCGCGCTGGCGGCGTTCGGCGCCCTGGAAAACAAGGAACCCCTCGACTGGATCCTCGGCGGCGGAGACGACTACGAGCTGCTCTTCGCCGCGCCGGAGAGCGCGCTCGCAGCGATAGGAACGCTCGCGAGCCGCGAGGTCCCGATCACCCGCATCGGCCGTCTGGAAAAGGGAGAAGGGGCGGTGCTGAGGGACCGCGGCCGGGAAAGCGACATCGCATCTGTGGGCCACGACCATCTCGAGCGTCGAACTTGAAGCTTCACGTGTCCCGCGCCTTCCGGCGCCGAAAGCTTCACCCGCTCAGATGGAGGCGCCGCTGGAAAGTGCTCGTGCTCGACCTGCTTGGCCGCGAAGAATCTCCCGAGCGTGTCGCTGCGGCCATCGCGGTGGGCATCGGCGTCGGATTCTCCCCGTTCATCGGGTTCCACATCTGGATCGCGCTCGGGCTCGCGTTCCTGTTTCGGTTAAACAAGATCGACGCCGCGCTGGGACAGTTCGCGGGTAATCCCTGGACTCTCCCCGCCGTCTATGCGCTCGGATATCGCCTGGGCCGCCGGCTCTTGAACTACGACCGCAGGAGCGCGCCGGGGCTGGCCTGGGACCGGCTGCTCCACAGCGATTTCTGGAAGGCCTTCAAGGGCCCCGCCTTCGCGCCGCGTCTTCTCTCCTTCCTGGTCGGCACGATGGTCATCGCGACCTTCATCGCCGTCGTGACCTACGGGTTCTTTCTCGCCATCCTCCGCCTCTACCACCGCCGCCATCCCCGAGTCGCAATTCGCGCCGCTCACCGCCGCACCACCGAAAAACTCAAGATTCAGAATAGCTCCCCTTCCCGTTCCTCGAAGGAGTGATCCGACACGATCTACTTTGGAGCCTCGACCTTGGACTCCAGCCCGCATTATTCATGAGCGACTCCGGCCGTCCCGCGGATCTTTTCCGCCGGACACTTCGTCCCGACGAAAAATCTCTCGCGGGAACAAGGTGTATCTCGGCACGACCCCATTCTCGGCTTAACAGAGACTGATCTCTCAACGACGTTCACGGGTTCCAGCCGGGTGCCCATGAATAATCCGGGTTGGGCTGACGAGCGCGGCGAGTGATCCCTCGAGCCGCACGAGGCGTGTTGCGTATGTCTCGCTCCTGGCCGCCGCGCGGAGAAGCGCGGTCCAGTCCTCCGGCGAACGGGAGAGGCGGAAGATCTTCTCGCGGGCAAGCGCCTCGGCGAAAGTCCGGCCGGAAAGAGCGTCGCGCTCGGCCAGGAGGCGCAAGGCCGGCAGATAACGCGGCTCGAAGGCAAGCGCCTGGCGCGCTTCTCTCGCGGCGTCTTCGGTTTTTCCCACGCGCAGGAGCCAGCTCGCGAAATCCGCGTGAACGGAAGGGGTCGAAGGCCCCAGAGCGAGCGCCCGCCGCCAGTCCTCGAGCGCCGCAGGCCATTCCAGCCTCGATCGCACGACCGCCAAGCGATAGGCCAGCGGGAGCGAATCCTTCCTCTGCGCGAGTCCATTGCGGTAGATCTCCTCCGCCCCGGCCGGGTCTCCGCGCGCTTCGCGCACCATTCCCAGGCCGAAGTAACCGTTCTCGTACCGGGGATTGGCCTCGATCGCGCTCTCGTAGGAGTCCTCGGCGTCGGACAGGAGTCCCATCTCCTTCTCCACTCTTCCCTTGCCTGCCCATGCGTCCCAGTAATCCTCGTAGATTTCGGTCGCCTGCTCGTACTGCTCGCGGGCGCGCGAATACTGCCGCTCGTCCGCCCAGATATAGGCGATGTCGTAGTGAGCCTTCGCGCTCTCGGGCGCTGTCCGGACGAGATTCAAGAACAGACCCTCGTCGCTCCACCAGACAGAATTGCGCACGATCGTTCGCGCGCCCAGAAGCAGGACGGCGGCCGCTACGAGCCGCGAGCGCCGCGGCGTGAGCGCCGCCAGGCGGTTCGGGGGACCGCAAGGTCCCCCGCTAACTCCAAGGCGGTTCGGGGGACCGCAAGGTCCCCCGCTGGCACTTCGCCTCGCCGCACTCCCCGCAATGAGCGCCCCGGCCGCCAGACACAGGCCCGCGCTCGGCAGATACGCGAGCCGCTCGGCGAAGATCGTTCCGATCGGGAAAAGAAGGTTCGACGCCGGCAGGAGCGCCAAGCAGAAGAAGAGGAATCCCAGAGCCAGAGGCGAGCGGGAGGAGAGGCGCCAGAGCGCCGCGGCGGTGATCCCCGCCAGGAGCAGCACGGCGCCGATCGCGAGCGGGGACCTGCCCGAGACGACCTCGATCGACCAGGCCGATTCGTCCGCCGAAAGATGCAGCGGAAAAACCGTCCTGCCGAGATACCGGAAGAGGATCACGCAGGCGTTGACGGCCCGGGGAAGCGGGTCGAGTGGAAACAGGGCGTTCTCCACCTCGAAGATGCCCGTCCCCGGCGATTTGATGAATCCTCCGAGGACCCACCGCCGGAGGAGAAAGATGCCGGCAAGAGCCGCCCCCGAGCCGCAGAAAACCGGAAACCCCCGGACAAAGGCCCGTCCCAGGCGTTCCCGCAATCCCCCCTCTTCGACGAAGACGAAAAGGAGGAGGGCCAGCGCCGGTGCCGACGATCCGCTCTCCTTGGTGAGCACCGCGAGCGCGTAACAGAGAAGGGCCGCCAGGAGGGCCGGGAGGCGGCGAGTCCTCCGAAGCCCGAAGAGCGAAGGAGGAGCGGCGGCAGGCGACCTGTCCTCCGAAGCTCGAAGAGCGAAGGAGGAGAGGCGGAAATGCCGAAGCGCCAGGTGCAGATAGAGCAGCGTGAAGACGGCGGCGAGAACCTCCCCCCGGCCGACGAGGCTCGTGACGGCCTCGACGTGGATCGGAGCGACCGCGAAGAGCAGCGCCCCCGCAAAGGCCGCCACGGGGGGGATGGCGATGCGCAGGAAGAGCGCCGCCAGCAGCAGGGTCGCTCCGGCATGCAGCAGAACGTTGACCGCGTGGAATGCGACCGCCTGCCGGCCGTGGATCCACCACTGAACCGCGTAGGAAAGAAGGAGCAACGGCCGGTAGACCGTGCCGGCGCCCCGAGGACCGCCGAAGTAGGACGTGGCGAAGATCTGCGGGACGCTGCCGGGCGATCGGATGCGCGGGTTGTCGCGAACGATCGCCTTGTCGTCGTAGGTGAATCCCCCGCCGAGGCCGTTGGCGTACGTGAGAATGCAGGCGGCAAGAAGCACGGCCGCCCATTGCCACCTGCCGCGCTTCGTCAGCATGAAGACCATTCAATGGCGGTTGCGCGGCGGCGCAGTCACGTTCAACTCTCTTATCAGATAGAGAAGCGCCTGGCGCGACAGGCCGAGATCCCGCGCCGCCCGGCTGCGGTTGCCTCCGGACCGCTCCAGCGCCTCGGCAATCAGTCCCCGGCGGTGCTGGTCCACGCGCGCGCGATAGTTGTCCGTTCCGACCGAGCGCCTGCTCCGCCGCAGCGCCTCCGGCAAGTGCTCCGGTGCGACCACCCCGCCGCGTTCCGCCAGGGCCGCCCCCTGCGCGACCACGTTCTGAAGCTCGCGAACGTTGCCGGGCCAGGAATGGGCGGAAAGCGCCGCGAGAGTCTCCGGGGCGAAAGTCAGGTCGCCGCGCTCGTACTCGCGTGCGTAACGCGACAGGAAGTGCCGCGCGAGCAATTGGGTGTCGCGCGCCCGCTCCCGCAGTGGCGGAAGCGTAATGACGGCGACGTGGAGCCGATAGAAGAGGTCCTCCCGGAATCGGCCCGCCTCCACCTCCCGCTCCAGTTGCCGCGAACTGGCCGAGACGACGCGCACGTCGAGCTTGCGCGGCCGGTTCTCGCCGACCCGGCGGATCTCCCGCTCCTGCAGAGTGCGAAGGAGCTTGGCCTGCAGAGGCGGCGTCAGGTCTCCGATCTCGTCGAAGAAGATCGTGCCGTGCTCCGCCTCTTCGAGCAGCCCCTTGCGGTCCCGGTCCGCGCCCGTGAACGCGCCGCGCGCGTACCCGAAGAGCTCGCTCTCCAGGAGAGCCGGCGGAATCGCCGGGACGTTGACCGCCACGAAGGGGCCGGAGCGCCGCGCGGAGAGAGAGTGCACGGCGCGAGCGGTCGCTTCCTTGCCGGAACCCGATTCGCCGAGCACGAGCACGGTGACAGCGGCAGGCGCGAAGCGAACCAGACGGCGGTACGGCTCCTTCATCGAGACGTCCGCGGCGGTCACGCCGAGCCTCCTCCATCCTTCCGCGAAATCGGAGAGGGGCTCGGGTGCGGCGCAACGGAAGAGCATCGTCTCGAGCAGGAAGGCGATCGAAGCCGTTTGCTCCTCGGAGACGGGGGGCCAGAGCGACAGCTCGTAGCTCGCCGTCCCGGCCTCGAGCCGCCGGCGAGCGGCGCCTTGCGCCACGGAACCCAGGCGAAAGACCTCGTGGCCGCTGCCATCGGCAACGGAGAGTCCGGAGAGGCCTAGCACAGCGAGCGGTGCCTCCCGCTCTTCTCCGGCAAGCGCTCCCGCTATGGCGGCCCTCAGCTGTCGGAGTGTCTGCCCCGAGGTCTTGTGATCCCGCGGGGCGCGGGCCTCATCGGCGGGATCCGTTCCGGCCTGCTCCGTCATCACGGCATCGTCGTCAGTCTTGAACGGGTCATGGATCGAGTTCAAGGGTCACGAACCGACTACCGAACAAGGAGAGTTTCCAGATCGGCGAAGAAGTGCGGGTATGACTTGGCCACGCACGCCGGGTTTTCGATCAGGAGGTCGGGAAGCGCGAGAGAGAGGAGCGCCGCCGCCATGGCGAGGCGATGGTCCCCGAAGGTCGGCAGCTTCCGAGCGGGGCCGGCCGGAGGAAGATCGCTGCTGCCCTCCACGACGAGACCGTCTGCCAGAGCCTGCGCGCCCGCGCCCGCCGCCGTCAGCAGCGAGGCGATCGAATCGATCCGGTCGCTCTCCTTCAAACGCAGGTGCGCAATGCCTTCCAAATGGCTCGGGCCCGCGGCCCGCGCCGCGAGAGCCGCGAGAGCCGGCACGGCGTCCGGGAAATCGGTGGCAACGACCGTGACGGGTCCCAGGGCCCCTCGGCGGGAGCGGGCGGTGATCGCCTCCGCGGATCCTTCGATCGCGAGTCCCATGCGCTCGAGGACGGGAAGCGCGCCGGCGTCGGCGTCGCCGCTCGGCCAGACGAGCCCTGTGACCGTCACGCTGCCTCCGACCATGCCGGCGCTGGCGAGAAGAGGGAGCGCTGAAGAATAGTCGCCGGGCACTCTGTAACGCGCGACCGAGTCGCGCCCCCGAATCACGCGGATCGGGCCGAACGTCCAGGCGCCGGAAGCTCGCGCCGGCGGACTCCCGATCACCTCGTGTCCGAAAGCGCGCACACACTCTAGTGTTGTCGCGACGTAGGGAGCCGAGGCAACGGTGCCAGCGGAGGAGACTTCGAGGCCGTCAGGGAGAGCCGGTCCCGCGAGGAGAAGCGCCGATAGGAACTGACTCGACCGCGAAGCGTCCACCGTGACGCGTCCGGAACGCAGGCTTCCGCCGTCGATCTCGACGGGAAGATGCTCCTGCTCGCGCGCGTACCCGATTCGCGCGCCGCAAGACTGCAAGGCATAGACCAGCTCTCCGATGGGCCTCTCGCACAGGCGTTCCGATCCTGTGAGGAGGAAATGGCCTGGAGTCGCCGCCGCCAGAGCCGCCAGAAACCGCGCGGCGGTCCCCGACTCGCCGGCATCCAGAACGACCTCGAAACCCGGCGGCACGGCCAGTGGCCCGTGCACCCGCAACCCCAGCCGGGAGTCGGCGACACTCGCGCCCATCGCCCTCAGGCAGCGGATGAGCGCCCGCGTGTCCTCCGACTCGAGCGGGCATTCGATCTCAACCTCCGTTTCCGATAGCGCCGCCAGGATCAGAGCGCGGTTGGTGGCGCTCTTGGAAGGCGGCGCGGCCACCGTTCCTCGGACCTCCTTTGCCGGCGGGATCGCGATGTAGTCGGTCATCGGTAAGTTTCAGGTTTCAGGTTTCAGAGGGGGACCGGTGAGCCTCCTGAAACGTGAAACTTGAAACATCACAGCGCGACGAGCGCTGTGCTGCCATCATCGGCGATCTCCATCCACTTTCGCTCTTCGACGAAGGCGGGGAGGATCTCGACTGTTCCGGAGCCAACCCGCTCAATCCAGGACTTGTGGAAGTGGCCCAGAAGAAGCACGTCAATTCCTTGGCGGAAACGCCGCTTTGCGAAGGCCCGGATCATCTCGATCGGCAGACGAGTCTTGTGCTTGAAGTTGGAGCGGTAGAGGCGGGCCTCGACTCTCCACACGAAGCGGTTGCCCGCGTCCTTCGGAATGAAGTTGATCGCCGCGCGTGAGACCGCGTTCTTCGACAGAAACCTCCAGAACCGGTACGGCAGGTCTTTCTCGTTCAACAGGTCTCCGTGCGTCAGCAGGAAGCGGCGCCCGCCCTGCTCGAACGTCTGCTCGTCACAGACTTCTCGAAAGTAGCGCTCTGCATACGAGCCCCTCAGGAAAAACTCCCGGTTTCCCTCGATGTATGTGAAGGAGACGCCGCGGCCGCGCAACTTCTCGACGGTCTCCAGGAATCGAGCGATGGCAGGAGTTTCGAACTTGGGGTGCGCGATGAAGAAATGGAAGATGTCCCCGAGTAGCGAGATCTCCGTCGCCTTGCGCCGCGCCGCCTCTTCGAGAGCCTCCAGGAACGGCCCATCGTCGTCCGGGCGCCGCCCCACATGGCAATCCGCGAAAACCGCCCGCACTCCGTAAAGATAGCGTAAGGTGGGAATTCGGCAGGGATTAGCCTGTTCCCCGTCTATACTTATGATCACTCTTTCCGAGGGTTCCATGCGCCATTCCAGGCTTCTTTCCGTTTTCCTCCTGTGCCTGCTCGCGGCGGCCTCAGCGCGCGCGGTGAGCTTCGTCTCCGCGGCCGACGCGCCCAACGCCACTCCGGGCCTGCTGCGGGAATTGAACCGCGGCGTCGAAGAGGTCCGCGTCATCATCGGAGTCAGGGACGGCACCCCATCAGCCAGGAGACTTCTGGCCAGTCCCGATCCCGAGGGAGAGCCCGAGCGGCGCGTGCTCCGCTTGGGCGCCCAGAAACGCCTGGCCGAGGAGATGACGCCGCGGCAGTTCGCCGTCAAGCACTACTACGAGAGCTTCTCCATGCTCGCCGGCACCGCCACGCGGGAGGCTGCGATTGCGATCGCGAGCCGCCCGGATGTCGCCTGGGTCGAGCTCGACAAGCAGGCTCATCTCCTCCAGAGGACGCCGCAGAGCTCACAGGTCTTGATCCACAGCGACCAGGCCAATTCCCTCGGGATCGCCGGCGCGGGCCAGGCGATCGCGGTCATCGACACGGGCGTGGACTACACGATCGCGGACCTGGGGGGCGGCAGCTTCCCCAACGCCAAGGTGATCGGCGGGACAGATATTACCGACAAGGACAGCGATCCCATGGACTGCGAAGGGCACGGCACAGAGGTTGCCGGCGTCGCCGCCGGGTCCAGGGGAGTCGCTCCGGACGCGAAGATCGTGGCAATCAAGGTCTTCTCCTCTGCCAATGCGAGCAACTCGAGTTGCAAAGACACGGCCGAATTCTCGGACATCATTGCCGGAATCAACTACGCGATCACCAACAAGGCGACCTTCGGGATCTCGGTCATCAACCTGAGCCTGGGGGGCGCGTTCGAAGACTCGCTGGACCACGGCTACTGCGACGCCGACGCCGACGCCGACACGAAGGGTTCTGCGGTTGCAGTCGACGCCGCCACGGCGGCCGGGATCGTCGTCGTCGCGGCCGCCGGAAACGACGCGATCCCCAATCAGCTCTCCGTGCCCGCCTGTGTCTCGTCGGCCGTTTCCGTCGGGGCGGTCTACGCGGACAACCGGACCCAGCTGTCGTGGTGCGGTGACGACGCCTGCACCACGACTCTGTGCACCGACCAGCCCGTCGTCCCCGACGGGATCGTCTGCTTCTCCAACTCCACGTCGAACCTGTCGCTGCTCGGCCCGGGCGCCTTCTGGAGCGTGGCGACGAAGGGAGGCTCGCAGGTCTCGTTTTCAGGGACCTCGGCCTCGACACCCGCTGTGGCGGGAGCGGTGGCGCTCCTGCGGCAGGCCCGGCCGGACTTGACGCCCGCCGGGGTGATCGGAGTCCTGCGCTCCACCGGAAAGCCGATCACGGATGCCCGCAACGGAGTCGTGACGCCGCGCATCGATACGCTCGCGGCCATGGTACTGCCCGCCGCAAACTTCGCAGTTTCCCCGGCCGCCTCGGTGGATATCCCCGACGGTACTGGGTCAGCGACAGCCACTGCGATGATCTCGGGGTCCCCCCGGCGGCTCGCGGCGGTGCAGGCATGGGTCGAGATCAACCATCCGGAGCCCGAACAATTACGCCTAACGTTGATCGGACCGGATGGGACCTCGGCAGTCCTCCAGGATCAAACAGGCAAGTCGGAGCACCCGATCAACGCAGTTTATGGGAGTACCGACGACACGGCGCAGTCGATCGCCGCGTTTGCCGGCAAGCAGGCCAATGGAGTATGGACGCTTAAGGTCGAGGACCTTGTCACGGGCGCAACCGGCAGCATTAAGAATTTCTCCGTGACGCTCGTGCCCCTGTCGGAGAAGAGACAGTCGCTCACGAAGAGGTCACCCTCGCCTTCACGCACGCCCCGAACCCACAACCCGCGATCCTAGCCGATGCGCGGTTCGCGGTGTGCGGTCTGTGCTCAGAGCTCTTGCACGCACACCGCACACCGCACACCGCGATTGATCCGCGGGTAGAATCTCATCCATGAGCGAGGTTCCCCGCTCGGCCTCAAAGCAGTCCGGAGTGCTGCGGCCATGGCAGCGGCGGCTCTACCAGATCCTGCTCATTCCGCTGGGACTCATCGCCGCCAACGCGATCTATCTCTGCTCCTTCACGCGCGATACGGCCTTCTTCTACTCGATGCTGCTCCTGCACCTGACGCTGGGAGTGCTGATCGCCATCTCGTTCTTCATTTTCGCCGTGACTCACGCGAAACGAATGATCCACATGTGGAACAAGCGGGCGAAGATCGCGGGACTCTCCATCTTCACACTCGCCGTGGTCTGCGTCTCCTCGGGCATCTTCATGACGTTCAAGGGGGCGACGCTGAACAACCGGGCGATCTGGCTCGCGCACGTGCTCGCGACCCCGCTGGCCCTCGTCGCGTTCATCCTGCACCGGCGGGCGCACACCCACCAGATGCAGTTCCGGCGCCTGTTCGCCTGGGGCGGAGCGGTCGTCGTGTTCCTCGCCGCGATGGGCCTCGTCGCAAAGCTCGAGAAGCCCCCGAAGCGGATCGCCAACGTCAACGGCGACACGGTGTTCTTCCCTTCCTATTCGGAGACGTTCGACCAGGGACTCCTGGACGGCAAGAAGCTCGCCGCCAACGAATACTGCCAGTCCTGCCATCCCGATTCCTTCCACGAGTGGCAGCGTTCGGCGCACCGCTTCTCCTCCTTCAACAACCCCTTCTACCGCAAGAGCGTGGAGCTGATGGCGGACCGGGTCGGCCGCGAGCGGACCAAGTGGTGCTCGGGCTGCCATGACCCGGTGGTCCTCTTCACCGGGCAGATGGGTGCCGCGACCCAGGCGAAGTTTTCCTACGACTCCTGGGAGGCGCAGCAGGGCTTGACCTGCATGTCCTGCCACTCGATCGCGGAGATCAAAGACCTCCGCGGCAACGGCTCCTACGTCATCGAGGAGTCCAAACAGTATCCGTTCGCCTTCTCGAAGAACAAGACCCTCGCGGCGCTCAACCGGCTCCTGATCCGGATGGAGCCCTCGCTCCACCGCAAGACTTTCCTGAAGCCATTCCACCGAACCCCGGAGTTCTGCTCGACCTGCCACAAGGTCGAGCTGATCCCCCCTCTCAACAGCTACCGCTGGCTGCGGGGACAGAACCATTACGACACCTGGTACGACTCGGGGGTCTCCGGCCGGGCGGTGCGCTCCTTCTACGATCCGCCGCAGACCAAGGCCTGCCGCGACTGCCACCTGCCTCCCTACCGCTCCGACGAGTTCGGCAACAAGAAGGGACAGCTGCACGACCACCTCTTCCCCGCCGCCAACACGGCCCTCCCCTTCATCCGCGGAGACAGGCAGACCGGCGAACGGATCAAGAAGTTCCTCCAGAACAAAGTGCTGACCGTGGACCTTTTCGCGATCCGACGCGGCGAGGAGATCGCAGTCCTGGGCGAGAAGCCACCGGCGGTCAAGCCCGGAGAGACGCTCGACCTCGAAGTCGTCGTGAGGACTCGCGGCGTCGGCCATCCCTACACCAACGGAACCGCCGACTCCAACGAGACCTGGGTCTCGCTCGAGGCAGCCGCCGGCAAGGGAAGGTCGCCGACGCGCCAGAGCCTCCGCCGAAGCGGCTACGGCTCTCCAGCGGAGGTGGAAACCCGCTCTGGCGACGGCGTGTTTTTCGAGAGCGGCACGCTCGACGCGGCCGGGCGCCTCGACCCGGCGGCCGACACGCTCTCGCTCCTCGTCATCGACCATGACGGCGGGCACATGGACCGCCGGCAGCCCCAGGACATCCACGTGCCGCTCTACAACAACGGAATCGGACCCGGCGCCGCGCGCGTCGTCCACTATCGCGTGCGCGTGCCGGACGACGCGAAGAGTTCGGTCACGCTCTCGGCCGGCGTCCATTACCGCAAGTTCTCCCGCGACTACACGACCTTCTCCCTGGGCGCCTCTTCTCCTTCTCTTCCGGTCACCACGCTGGCCGACGACATGGTTGTTCTCCCTGTCGCCGAGGGCTCCGGCTCGCCTCCCGCCTCCCGCCTCTCCTCCTTCGCCCTTCGGGCTTCGAAGGACGCGCCGCCTCCCGGCCTGAGAGGCAACCCCGACAAGCCGTGGCTGCGCTGGAACGACTATGGCATCGGCCTCTTCCTGCAAGGGGACTTCCGCGGCGCCGCACGCGCCTGGACACGTGTGGCCGAGCTGGCGCCGGAAAAGCCGGACGGGCCCCTGAACCGCGCCCGCGCCGAGATCGCCGAGGGCCGCCTCGAGGACGCCAAACAATCGCTCATGGATGCGGAGCGCCGCAAGCCGGGTTGGGCCAAGACCGCGTTCTTCCGGGCCGCCGTCGCCAAGGACGAGGCGCGACTCGACGACGCCGAGAAGGACCTTCAGTACGTCCTCTCGAAGTTCCCGCTCGACCGCGTGGCCTGGAACAACCTCGGTTCCATCGAGTGGCTCGCCGGTCGCTATCCTCGGGCGATCGAAGCCTACGGCAAGACCCTCGCGATCGACCCGGAGGACTTGAACGCCCACTACAACCTGATGCGCGTCTACCGGGTCCTCGGCGATCGGCAGCGGGCCGCCTTCCACGAGGCGTCCTACCGCAAGTACAAGGAGGACGAGACCGGACGCGCGCTGGCGGCCAACTACCGGCAGGATAACCCGTGGGACAACCGTGAGTCGCTCCCGATCCACTTCCACGCCGAAGCGCATCCTCCGCCCGCACCCGCTCCCTCATGGGTTTCCTCGATCGGCCCGAAGGGATACCAGACGGACATGGGTTATCTGACCCGCACGCACCCGCCGATCATCCGGGAAGCGCGCGACGAGCGCCGTCCTCTCAAACCCGCTGCCTCTCAACCGGCCGCGGGCCCGAAGCCCTATTCCGGGCCGTAACCATGAGCGTGCTTCCGCGCTTTCCCCCTCTCCCGGTGGGAGAGGGAAGGGGTCAAGGGCGCGCCTGCGCCTCGGTGCTGCTTGCGGGGACGCTCCTCCTGAGCGCCTGCCGCCGGCAGGAGCCCGTCAAGCCCGCGCCCGCGATCCCCCCGCGGCCCACGCCGGTGCCGGCCGCTCGCTTCGAGGAGAAGGCGGAGGCGATGGGAATCCGCTTTATCCACGTCAACGGGGCGCGCGGCGAGAAGTGGATGCCCGAGACGATGGGCGGCGGCGTCGCGGTCCTCGACTATGACGGCGACGGAAAGCCGGACCTCCTCTTCGTCTCGGGCTGCTACTGGCCGGGCGACCCTCGAGTCAGAGAGATGAAGTCCTCCCTCGCCCTCTACCGCAACGAAGGGACAGGTCCCGACGGTCTCCCTCACTTCCGCGACGCGACCCGCGAGGCAGGTCTGGAGAGCGTCTTCTACGGCATGGGCGCCGCTGTCGGCGACTACGACAACGACGGCAGGGACGACCTCTTCGTGACGGCCCTCGATCGCGACTATCTCTTCCACAACCTTGGCGGCCGCTTCGAAGAGGTCGCCGCCAAGGCCGGCGTCGCCGACTCGGGCTGGGGGACTTCCGCCGCGTGGTTCGACTACGACGGGGACGGCCTGCTCGACCTCTTCGTCTGCCGCTACGTGGACTGGTCGCCGAAGAAAGACCTCTTCTGCACGCTCGACGGCAAGACCAAGTCCTACTGCACGCCAGAGCGCTACCCCGGAACCTCGTCGCACCTCTACCGGAACGTGGGACGCGGCCGCTTCGAGGACGTCACCAAGAGGGCGGCTGTCTGGAATACCAACCAGAAGGCGCTTGGGGTCGCTCCCTGGGACTTCAACGGCGACGGCCGGACGGACTTCCTCGTCGCCAACGACACGGCACCCAACAACCTCTACAGGAACAAGGGGGACGGGACGTTCGAAGACGTCGCGGTCGAGGCGGGCGTCGCCGTGGACGAAGCCGGGCGCTCGCGCGGCGCGATGGGAGTGGCCTGGGGGGACACGAAGAACGGCAAGGGAGCGACGCTCGCGATCGGCAACTTCTCCAACGAGTTGAAATCGCTCTACTGGACCGAGTCCGGGGACGTGTTTCTGGACGAGTCGCCCCGTAGTGGCGTGGGGCCGACCTCGCTGTTGTCGCTGACCTTCGGTCTCTTCTTCTTCGACGCGGACCTGGACGGCCGCCTCGACCTCTTCCTGGCCAACGGCCACGTCGAGCCGACCGTGCAGCAAGTCCAGAAGGACGTGACCTACAGGGAGGCTCCGATCCTGTACTTGAACCGCGGGGAGAACCGCTTCGCCGTCGCAGCGGCGGAAGGTCTCGCGATGCCTCTGGTGGCGCGGGGCGCCGCTTTCGCGGACCTGGACGGGGACGGGGACCTCGACGTCATAGTGGTTGAGAACGGCGGCCCCGCGCGGGTCTTCGTCAACCGCCTCGACCGCCCCGGGCAGAGCGTCCGAGTCCGGCTCGTCGGGACGGGCAAGTCCAACCGCGATGCCGTCGGGGCGCGCGTCCTCGCGACGATCGGCAAACGGACGATCGCGCAGCAAGTCTCGGGCGGCCAGTCCTATCTCTCCGCTCCCGAAAAGGCCCTGACCTTCGGGCTCGGCTCCGCCGCCAGGCTCGACAGGCTCGAGATCCACTGGCCCGACGGCCGCGTCGAGACCTACCGCGATCTTCCGGGCGGCACGAATTCTGTGGTGACAGAGGGGCACGCAAGGCCCTGACGGTTCAAGACACGGTCCCACTCTTAGACTAAAGTCCAATTTACAGGCGGGGCGCTTTGCCCCCAATCTTGAACACACTCATGGCTCGTTTCAAGAAGCACTGGCGGTGGATCCTGGCCGCGTCTCTGGCGGAATGTGTTCTCTTCGTGGCCAGCCAGCGCATCTTCGCCGCGTCCAACGTCACGATCAGCACGCGCGAGAATCTCGCGGGCCTGGACGGCTCGGCGCAGGACGCGGACGGGTCGCGCAACGGTATCTTCACCGTCGGCGGAAACCTGACGCTCGCGCGCGGCGGAGCGATTACGTGCGAATCCTCCGGCTCTTCGGCGCCCGCCGAGCCGTGCCCGATCCGCCTCGCCGTTGGTGGAAATCTCGAGATGGAGTCGGGCAGCGCCATCCTGGCCGAGAACGGCGTCATGGACGGGAGTCCCATCGAGGCTGCCGTGGCCGGAGACTTCCGGATGCGTGGGCCTAAGGGCGCCGCTTCCGGAGCGCTCATCTCCACGAGCAACCGGAACAACGGGAGCGGCGGCAACATCTCGGTCTTCGTGACGGGCCGAATCTGGACTGAAGAGGGGTCGAGAATCACCGCCGACGCAGGCGCCGAGGCCGGCGACATCACGATCACGGGCCAATCGACAGAGATCCGCGGAGTGGTCTCGTCGCGGGCCACAGCCGCGGCGGGACGAAAGGGCGCGGTCTCCATCGTGTCGACGTCGGACGAAACCGCCGGCAAGACGCGACCGAGCGCTTCTCCTTCGGGAGACGATGCGACTCCTTCTTCGTAGCTACCTCGTCTCCAGTGGACCTCCCGGACGGAGGCGGTAGATCTTCCGGGCGGGCACGTCGCGAAACTCCTGACTGCGGCCGCCGGGCCAGGTGACGATGATCTCCACCCGCTCCGCGTCGCCCAGCCCGAAGTGGAGATCTGTCAGCGTGCCCGAGGCATAGGACGGGGAGACAGAGAACTCCTTCGTCTGCGAATGGCCGCCGGCGGTCACCTTCACCTTCGTCCCAAGCGCCGTCCTTCCGTCCTCGCCCACGCGCGGCTCGATGCGGATCCAGCTCTTGCGATTCCCGACCACGTTCTCGAAGAGGCGGGAAGGCCCGGCCAGGTCCACGATGAAGAGGTCGAGGTCTCCGTCGTTGTCGATATCCGCCACCGCGCTGCCGCGCCCCGACATACGAAGCGCCGCGAGATCACCGGTCTCTTTCCATTCCTCGAAGCGGCCGCCGCCGAGGTTGTGAAGCAGGACCGTCTTCTGGACGAAGCCCGGATCGCCCGCCTCCACGTACTTCGCCTTTCCGCTCTTGTAATGCCCCACCAGGCGGACGATCCGCGGGGCCAGATGCCCGCCAACGGCGTAGAGGTCGGACCAGCCATCGTTGTCGAAGTCGGCGAAGTGCGTGCCCCAGCGCACGAAAGGAAGCCCGACCCGGGCGACTCGGGAAGACTCTCCGGCGTCTTCGAAGAGCGCCCCCTCGACGTTGCGATACAGACTGTTGGGTTCCCCGCCGAAGTTCGTCACGAACAGCGCCGGCCGTCCGTCCCCGGCGGGATCGCCGACCGCGATTCCCATGCCCGCCCGCGCTCGCTCGCCCAGCACCCCCGCTCCCGACTCGACGGTCGTTTCCTCGAAGGTCCCGTCTCCGCGGCTGTGGAAGAGGCGGTTGGAAACGCGGTCGTTGACGAAGAAGAGATCGGGTCTTCCGTCCCCGTCGTAGTCGAGCGCGGCGACTCCCAGCGTCTTCGTGTCCATCGGGTTCATCCCGAGGCCAGCCTGCTGTGTCACGTCGGCGAAGCGCCGGCCGCCGAGGTTGCGGTAGAGATGAGAGGGCTGGCCGGCGTAGTCCTCCGGGACCCGCAGCTCGAACTGCGGCTGCCGCGCTTCCCACTCCGGGGTGGAGTCGAGGTAGTTGGCGACGACAACGTCCACGCGCCCGTCGCCGTCGTAGTCGAGGAAGGCCGCGCCGACAGAGAAGAGCGGATCCTCGAGGCCGGTGTCTTTTCCCACTTCGAGAGTCCCGTCGCTTCGATTCCAGTACACGGTATTGGCGCCGACGTTCGTTAGATACAGATCGAGGTTCCCATCGCCGTCCAGATCCACCCAGAAGGCTCCCATGCCGAGGCCGCAGGCGTGAATGCCAGCCCGCGCGGTCACGTCCTCGAAGTGTCCGCCGCCCAGGTTGCGGTAGAGCCGGCCGCAGCTCCTCTCATTTTTCTTTCCCCAGTGCGGAATCGAATTGGTCACGTAGAGATCCGGCAGGCCGTCTCCATCGTAGTCTCCGAAAGCGCAGCCCCCGATCATCGTCGGGATCAGCTTCAGCCTCTGCATGTCCGACCCGATCCGGAAGCGGATTCCGGAGGTCTTCGTGATGTCCCGGAACACACCGGCCGGGCCGCTGCGCGACCCGCCCGCCGTAGTGCATGCGAATGCGAGCAGGAAGAGAACAGCCAGGACAGCCCCCGTCTTCACCAGCGTACCGCCTACCGCCTACCGCCTACCGACGCGCGGAGCGCGTCAACGAACTCCTCGGGTCCCCCGCGGCGCGTCAGCCACTCGGTACGAAACCGGCGGTGCGTCTCGTCGTCGGGCAATCGCTGAGGATCTCCGTATCGCGCGTCGTCCATGCCGTGGAACGGCAGGGGTTCGACGGTCTGGCCGGCGACCGTGTTCTTGTCGGCGTCTTTGTCCCAGCCGTCGAGCACGAGGACGTAGTCACGGACCCAGCCGGGCGTCAGGGGAGGCAACGCCGCTGCATCGAACTCCAGGCGCACGGCGTCCCCTCCCTTCATGACGACGTAGCGGTCGTCGGCCGCCTGCAGCAGATCGCGCACGTCCCCGAAACGCGTGTAGAGGCCGGCCATGTCCGCCCAGCGCGGCCCGGTCTCGACGTCGTCGTGCACGAAGATCTGTGGCCCCCGTGGAGTCTCGCGCGTCATCCGCGAGAAGCCGCGGAAGAAGAGACTGGCCGACACGAGCGGAGCCCGCGTCGGCCGGAGCGGCGCCGGTTCTTCGTCTACCGTGTAGAAGATCCGGTCCCAGGAGATGTCCAGGTTCGTGCGGATGCGCACGCGCGGGTCGCGCCGGTTGAGGACGCCCGAAAGATCGACAGGCATCGTCTTGGTCTTGCCGGCCGGATAGCCCATCGCGGGAATCGCCACGGTCCAGTGGCCGCGCCCGTCGGGGACTTCCAAGACGGGGGACAGCGGCTTCAGGGCCCTGCCCTGGGACAGGGAGACGTTGATCGAGGTATCGGCATAGAAAATCCAGCCCGTCAGGTAGAGCATCACTTTCTTCGCGTGCCGCGCCCTCGGCAAATCGAGCACCAGCTCGTGCGACGCGACGATCCCCTGGTAACGGGTCGGCGCGAAACCGGCGAGGAAGACGCCGTCGCCGCGCGCGATCTCATTGGTTCGGTCGCCCAGCTCGTCCGTCGCTTTTGGCGTCAGTGGACGGGAGACGGTGAAAAGAGCCTTCTGCGGAAAGGGTGGCGGGACCATTTTCTCGTTGGCGACAAGCTCGACTCCGGCTGGGTGGTCCACGGCGTGAAGCTCCGCGAAGTCGAAGTAGGCGGCCTCCCACAGCTCTTCGGTAAAATCCACCAACAGCCTGCCGCCGGAGGGGCGGAGCATCCGCCCCGGTATGACGAGCCACTCGCGAGTGTCGGCGGGTGCCTGGTGAACGCCGTCGTAGAGGAGCCCGACCGGACTTCGTCCGAGCGCGTCGGTGACGAATCCCCAGGCCTTTCCATCGTAGGCGTAAACGAAGGGACAGGAGCCCTTCAACTGCTGCACTTCCTTCACGAGCGTCTTGACCGGCGGCGAGAGCAGATTCTGGGGGATCCCGTTGGTCCAGACGATGCGCAGGACCTCGGCCTTCCGGTTGGCGCCAATACCCAGGTGTGTGACGGGGCGGGAAACGGTCCGCAGAGCATAAAGCTGCCCCGACTTGATCTCGACTTCCGAGCCATACCCGAACCGGTTGACCTTGGCCGAGCCCGTGGGAAGGCCTTCGAGCGAGACGTCGAGCCAACCGTTCGCGTTGCCCCCCTGGTTCTCCAGAAGCGCCCCTCCCCCGCCCGCCGTGACGAAGACGAGGTCGAGATCTCCATCGCCGTCGAAGTCCACCGCCTCGGCATCGAGCGCCGGCGGAAAAGTCCCTTCGACACGCGTGAAGGAGCCCGAGCCGTCGTTGCGGAAGAGCGCGGAGCCTGTCGGTCCCGCGAGGAAGAGGTCCAGGTGCCCGTCGTTGTCGTAGTCGAAAAGAAGAGGAGTTCCTCCCACGGCAAGCTCCGTCGCCGGCAGGAAGGCTCCGTCGCCCCGGTTCAACGCCACGAACGCGCGGCTCTCCGTGGTCCAGACGAGGTCCGGCCGCCCGTCCGCGTTCACGTCGCCAGCCGTCACGGAGAGGAAGTTGCCGGTTCGAGGCAGACCCGCCGGTTTTTCCGCGAGGCGGCCGCCGCGCAGATTGTCGAGCAGCAGGAGTCCGCCGCCGCTCGATGCGAGGACGAGGTCCGGATCGCCGTCGCGATCGAAGTCCGCCGCGGCCGCCCATCGTGAAGCCACGCCGGCAGGCAGCGCCGAGGCCGTGACATCGGTCCAGGTGCCGTCGAGGTTGTTGCGGAGCAGGCGATCGCCCGACCTGGCCGACACATAGAGGTCGAGGTCGCCGTCGGAGTCATAGTCGAGCGGCAGGACGCGATCCCCCGAGGCGATCTCCGTTTTCCGCCAGCCCTCCTTGCCCCGCGCCCAGAGCCCTCCCGGTGTCACGAGGTCGAGCTCCCCCGAGTTCGTCACGTCGGCGACCACGACTGCGCCCGAGGCCGAGCCGGGAAGCGGCGTTTCCGCGTGATATCCCGACTGCGCGGAGACGAGGACGAGTCCCCGCTGGCCCGCGAAGACGAGGTCGCGGCCGTCCTTTCCTGCCACTCTCACCGCGGTCAGATCCCGCAGGCCCGACAAGCCGGGGACAGGTCTTTCGGAGAAGAGGACGGGGATCGCGTGCGGCCTTGCGCGGAGGCTTGCCGCGAGCGCGGGGGACCACTCCTCGAGCGGCAGGCCGACGACTCCCGGCTCCACGTCACGGCGGGCCTGCTGAAAGCGGGGGGCCGCGCGCAGGAGGTTCTCGACCACGCGGTACTTGAGCGACGCGGCCTGCGCATCTCCCGATTGGAGAGCGGTCTTCGCCTCTCCGAGATACTTCTCGAGCTTCGCGTCGCCGGATTCGATCGCGCGGCCCATGCGGTCGCAGGCCGACAGGGCTGCAGGCCGGTTCCCCTCCTCGCGCCGTTGCTCGCAAAGGCGCGCCAGGAGAAAGAGATTCGCCGGCGACTGCTCGAGAGCGGCCTCGAGGTTTCGGATCGAGCGCTGGCGGCTGGGCGGATTCCCGGCGGCGAGCCGCGCCGCGCTCCAGCGCGAGGGGAGATCCTTCGAATTGATGGCCGCGGCCCTTTCGAACGCCTCGATGGCTCCCGCGGAGTCCCCTTCAAGCTCGCGCAACGTCCCCTCCAGCGCGAGCACCCGAGAGTCCGCCGCGGCGAGCCGGAAGGCCTCCGCCAGGAGCTTCTTCGCTTGCGTCTGATCTTTCGCGCGCATCGCCGCGATCGCCCCGTCCGCCCAGCCCAGCGGCTCCGCCGGTGCGAGCTTGCGCACCGCCTCGAACCGCCGCCGCGCCTGCGCCACGTCCCCCTCCTCGAGCGCGGCTAAGCCCAGGTTCTTTTCCGCCTCGAGCCGGGAAAGCTCCGCCGGCGAAAGAGCGTCCGGCGAAAAAAAGAGCGAGGAGAAAACGGTCAGCCAGAGAGACGCGAGAGCCGCCGCCATGCCGCCGGGGATGATAACGAACTACGACCCGACGAAGGCCTGCTGGAAGGCTGCCAGCGCGCGGTCGTCGAAGAGGCAGAAGATGACTCGCTCGACCGAGCGCGCGCTCGATGAAAAGCGCCGCGCCTCCCCCACCGAGATCTCGGCGGCGCGGCTCAATGGAAAGCCATAAACGCCGGCCGAAATGGCGGGAAGCGCGACCGATTTCGCGCCGATCTCCTCCGCGCGCTCCAGGGCGGACCGGACCGCGGACGCCAGAAGTTTCTCCTCTCCCGCCTGACCCCCGCGCCAGACCGGCCCGACGGCGTGGATCACAAACCGAGCCGGCAGCGTGCCTCCGCCCGTCACGACCGCGCCGCCGACAGGACAGCCGCCGATCCGATCGCACTCCTGCTGGATCGTGGGGCCGCCCTTCCTCCGGACTGCTCCCGCCACCCCGGCGCCCAGCTGCAAATGCTCGTTCGCCGCGTTGACGATCGCGTCAACGCGGAGGGATGTGATGTCGCCCTGGACGACTTCGATTTCGGCGCTCACGACTGAGGACTGAGGACAAGGGACTGAGGACTCCAGCGCCTCTTGCCCTTCTGCCAACGGGCACTGCGCCGAAGGCCCATCGAGTCCTCGGTCCTCAGTCCTCGGTCCTCAGTCGAACCTAGGCTCCCAGCTGTCTCGCGATCTCTTCCGCGATCTTCAAGTACGCCTCGGTGACGCCCGACTTCGGCTCGGCCGCGACGATGGGCTCGCCGGCGTCGCCGCCGATGGCGACCTTGGGATCGAGCGGGATTTCTCCCAGGAACGGGACCTTCAACTGCTCGGCGGTGCGCCGGCCGCCACCGTGCTTGAAGATCTCCTCCCGATGGCCGCACTGCGGGCAGACGTAGTACGACATGTTTTCGACGATGCCCAAGACCGGGACGTTGACCTTCTGGAACATCGCGAGGCCTTTCCGCGCGTCGATCAGCGAGACGTCCTGCGGCGTCGTCACGATGACGGCGCCCGAGAGGTGGATCTTCTGCGTGAGCGTCAACTGCGCGTCGCCGGTCCCCGGCGGCAGATCGATCAGGAGGAAATCGAGCCGGCCCCAGGCCACGTCCTGAAGAAACTGCTCGACGGCCTTCATGACCATCGGCCCGCGCCAGATGACGGGCTGGTCCACGTCCATGAGAAATCCGAGCGACATCACCTTCACGCCGTAGCGGTCGATCGGCACGATCTGGTTCGCCTCGTTGATGAAAGGCTTCTCGGCGATCCCCATCATCATCTGCTGCGAGGGGCCGTAGATATCGGAATCCATCAGGCCCACGCGATGGCCCACGCGCGAGAGCGCGAGCGCCAGGTTCGCCGCGACCGTGGACTTGCCGACCCCCCCCTTGCCCGAGGCGACCGCGACCTTGAAGCGGACCTCCTGCAGGATGTTGGCCGGAGGCGGCGGGACTCCCGCCACTCCCCTCGGCGGCGCCGGCCCCGGCGGCTGCACGTCGAGACGCACCGTCACGGCATGGACTCCCGGCAGCGAGCGAAGCTTCTCGGTGGCCTCCCGCCGGATCTCTTCGGCGGCTCGCGGCGATTCCGTGATGATCTCCAGCCGGAAGGAAATGTTGCCTCCTCCGATCGCCAGATCCTTCACGAATCCGAAGGACACGATGTCCCGCGAGAGTCCCGGGAACCGGATCGTTCGCAGGACTTCGAGGACTCTTTCTTCCGTCAGCTCCGCCGTCGTGGACATGAAGCCTCCGGCGACAAAATATCACTACCGCCCCCTTGTCATTCTGAGGTCGCCGACGCGCCAGAGCCGCTATGGCGACGGCGCGAGCGAAGCGACGAAGAATCTGCTCCCGTCCTCAAGAGAGCAGATCCTTCGCTTCGCTCAGGATGACATGGGTTGAGAGAGAGCGAGCGACGCCTCGTCGCGCAGGTCACCGATCGACTGGCGCAGGAGGCGCGTCATGTCGTTCCTCTCGCGGGCGGAGCGTCCGGCGACTTCGATGGGCAGGCCGATGGAAAGACACACGCGGCCGGGCGACATCTGGAGAGTGCCCCGCGGCAGAACACGGCGGGTCCCCGCAATGCCCACGGGGAGTAGCGGGAAGCCCGACCGCAGCGCCAGAATCGCCGCGCCCGACTTGAACGGCAGCAACTCCCCCGTGGACGTCCGCGTCTCCTCGGGAAAGATCACGAGCGACCGCCCGGCCCTTAAGAGCTTCAACGCGGCCTCGACGGTCGAGATACCGCGGGCCCGGTTTCCCCGGTCCACCGGCACGAATCCGGCCGCGCGGATGGACCAGCCCAAGACAGGCACGCGAAAGATGCTCCTCTTCGCCAGGAACCGAACCGGCAGCGGAAGGCTCGCCAGAAGAACCAGAATGTCGCTGTAGCTCTGGTGGTTGGCGGCGACGACGAAGGCGCGGCCGTCTTCCAGGCGCTCCCGATGCAGGACCGCGACGCGAACGCCCGAGAAGAAGAGGATCGTCCGGGCCCAGCCGCGCGCAAATCGGAGGAACCATTCTCCCCGCGGAGGCACGAACGCCGCGACGATGGCGGGAAGGCCGAAGAGGATCGTCGCGAGGACGATCCCGATCCAGACGGCGGCCGCGGCAAGCGCGCGCAAGGCTTTCAAGTCTCCACCCCTCCGACATTTACACGAAACGAAAGTGAACATACAATCGGCGGATTCTCATGAGCGCCCCGCAAAGACAGTTCACCGGGCCGCAGCCGTCGGCGACCGCGATCTTCTATCGCAGGATCGGCTGGCTGCGATTCGTGGACAGGTTCGGCCGCAAAGGGCAGGCCGCCATGGAGTACTTGGGGGGCCTGGCGGAGATGGCCGGCCAGACGCTTCATGCCTGTTTCACGCGGCCCTTCTACTCCTCAGAGCTCCTGAGTCAGCTCGACGAGATCGGGGTCAAATCGGTTTCGATCACCGGGATTACCGCGTTCTCCACGGGTATGGTTCTGGCGCTTCAGACCGCCTATGCGCTCGCCGCGTTCGGCGGAAAGATGTTCGTCGGACGCGTCGTGTCTCTCTCGCTCCTGCGGGAGCTCGGGCCCGTGCTGACCGCTCTCATGGTCGGCGGCCGCGTGGGCTCCGGAATCACGGCGGAGATCGGCTCCATGGTGGTGACCGAGCAGGTGGACGCGCTGCGGGCGATGGCGATCTCGCCGGTCCGCCGCCTCGTCGTGCCGAGGGTCCTCGCGACGCTCCTGATGATGCCGGTCTTGACCGCGCTCGCCGACGTTCTCGGGATCCTGGGCGGTCTCCTGATCGCGGTCGTCGAGCTGGGCATGACCGCGCAGGACTACCTGGGCAGCATATGGAACCAGCTCGCGATCTCGGACATCATGAGCGGCCTCTCCAAGACGTTCTTCTTCGGGTTCGAGATCGCGCTCATTGGCTGCTGGAACGGCTTGAAGGTCGAAGGAGGAGCGTCGTCCGTCGGCGTGGCGACGACGCGGACGGTGGTGCTGGCATCGATCTGCGTGCTCGTCTCCGACTTCTTCCTGACGAAGCTCTTCCTGGCAATATGAGCGCTCTTCCCGGCCCCCCCGAACGAACTCCACCGGGCCCCGCGCCGATTCCCGAAACGATCGTCGAGTTCAAGAACGTCTCGAAGCGCTACAGCGGCAAAGAGATCCTGGCGGGGGTCAACCTTCAGATCCGCCGCGGCGAGATCCTCTGCATTCTCGGTCCCTCCGGCACCGGCAAGAGCGTCACGCTGCGTCATATCAACGGCCTGACCCGGCCCGACGAAGGCGACGTGACGGTGTTCGGTCAGTCGGTCGTGTCGCTGTCGGAAGAAGGGCTCACGCCCATCCGCCGCCGGCTCGCCATGCTCTTCCAGGGCGGGGCGCTCTTCGACTCGATGAACGTCGAGCAGAACGTCGGCTTCCCGCTCCGGGAGCACACGACCAAGACTCCCCGCGAGATCGCCGAGACAGTCGCGGAGAAGCTGTCGATGGTCGGACTTCCCGGTACGCAACGAAAGATGCCTTCGGAGCTGTCGGGCGGAATGCGCAAGCGCGTCGCGCTCGCGCGTTCGATCGCGCTGGAGCCCGAGATTATCCTCTACGACGAGCCCACGACGGGGCTGGATCCCGTGACATCCGAGAAGATCGGGCACCTGATCGTGGACATCAACCACCGAATCCGCACGACCTCGGTCGTCGTCACGCACGACATCGTCATGGCGCGAACGGTCGCGGACCGTCTGGCCTTCCTTCACCAGGGGCGCTTCCAGTTCATCGGAACCTTCGGCGAAGCCTCGCGCGGAGGCCACCCGGTCCTGATGGAATACTTCCGCGCCATGGGCTTCCCGTGCGGCACCGGTCTCGTCCAGGTGGTCAAGGACCTTTGATGCCCAAGGAGATTTCGATGACGAATTCCGGATGGTCTCGCCTCCCGCGCGAACGGAGTGAGCGCTGATGCCCGGCGAGTTCCAGGTCGGCAAACGCTTCCGCGTCGGGATCGTCGTTCTCATAGCGCTCTTCGCGGTCATGATCGGCATCTTCATGGTCGGGCAGCGGGCGCACCTCTTCGTCAAGAAGTTCCCGTACGAGACCCGATTCGACTCCGCGTCGGGCCTCGTGGCGGGCAACCCCGTGAGATTGAACGGGGTGACCGTCGGCAACGTGCTCGAGGTCATCCTCTCGCCCGACCCGGCCGACCGCACGGTGAGGGTCGTGTACGACGTGGACCGCCGAGCCGCTCCGCGGCTGCGCAAGGGGACGCGGGCAGCCATCAAGACGATCGGTCTGCTCGGTGACAAGTACATCGAGCTCGAGGGAGGCACGGCCGAGGAGCCCGTGGTCGAGATCGGCGGGACCATCCCGCCGGCTCCCGGGGCCGGCATCGAAAAGCTACTGGAGGGGGGCGGCGACTTGATCGCGGATCTCTCGGGCATCGCGCGGTCTTTGAAGAACATTCTTGCCCGGACCGAGCAGGGCAAAGGGTTTCTCGGCGCCCTGACGACGGACAGTGAGGAGAGCGCCCGCCTCGGCAACAACCTGACGGCCACGCTGACTTCGTTGAACTCCATCCTTCGAAAGGTGGATGCCGGGCAGGGACTGGTGGGCAAGCTCCTGATAGACCAGAAGTACGGGAAGGAAACCGGAGACTCCCTCCAGGCCGCCATCCGCTCCGTTGAGAAGGTCTTCGGAAAGATCGACGAAGGATTGCGGAGCAACGACGGAGCTCTCGCGGCGCTGCTTTCGGACCCGGAAGGAAAGAAGAAGGTCTACACGCTCCTGGACAACCTCACAACCGCTGCGGGGTCGCTTGCAAGCGCGTTGGCCCAGCTCGAGAAGGGCGATGGAACGCTCGCGATCCTGCTGCGCGACGAAAAGTTCGGCAAGGAGTTCACTCAGAACCTCCGGAGCTTCTCAAAGAGTCTTGACTCGATCGGCCGCAAGCTCGATTCCGGTCAGGGCACGGCCGGCAAGCTGATCAACGACCCCGCCATCTTCGATGCCGCCAATCACCTCGTGATCGGGATCGACGAATCCAGGCTCCTGCGATGGCTGATCCGGAACCGCCAGAGAGCGGGCATCAAGAAGGTCTACGATCGGGAGGGCGGGAAGCCTTCGCCGGAGGTCTCGGAAGTCTCCCCAGCGCCGGCTCCGCCGCCCCCGACACGGCGCCCGCCCTCGTGAGGCTTCTCATCACGGGCGGCGCGGGCTTCATCGGCTCGCACCTGGCGGACCGGCGCCTGGCAAAGGGTGACCGGGTTGTCGTGCTGGACGATTTCAACGAGTTCTATGATCCGGCCGTCAAGCGCGGCAACGTCGCTGCCCACAGGGGAAACGGTGCCTACCGGCTGGTCGAAGGAGACATCCGGGACGGCGCCCTGCTCCAGCGGCTCTTCGAACAGGAGTCTTTCGATGCCGTCCTGCACCTGGCGGCGCGGGCGGGTGTGCGGCCGTCGCTCACGCAGCCGGTCCTTTACGAAGAGGTCAACGTCATCGGCACGCTGCGCCTGCTCGAGGCGGCGATCGCGTGGGGGAAACCCCGATTCCTCTTCGCTTCCTCCTCCTCCGTCTATGGCATCAACTCCCGGCTGCCGTTCTCCGAAGAAGATCCCATCACCCTTCCCATCTCCCCCTACGCGGCGACGAAACGGGCCGCCGAGCTGCACGTCTTCACGTTTCATCACCTCCACGGGCTCGAAGCCGTGTGCTTGCGTTTCTTCACTGTTTACGGCCCCCGCCAGCGCCCGGAGATGGCGATCGCCCGGTTCATCCGCTGCCTCGAGGAAGGCCGGCCCATCCCCTTCTACGGTGACGGTGGCTCCCGCCGCGACTACACCTACATCGAAGACATCGTGGACGGAGTCGAAGCCGCCCTCTCCGCCCCCCTCTCATTCGAGATCATCAACCTCGGGGGGGCGCATCCCGTCACGCTCGCCGACCTCGTGCGTGCGCTCGAGTCCGCGACGGGCAAGCCGGCGATCCTCGACCGGCAGCCGGACCAGCCGGGAGATGTGCCGGCCACGTACGCGGCCGTGGAGAAGGCGCAGAGGCTCCTCGGTTTTCAGGCCCGGGTGCCACTCGAGGAGGGCTTGAAGAGAAGTGTTGAATGGTACCGGAATCAGAGGAGAACGGCGTGAGAGCGGCCGCTCACACCGCCCCTCTCCCGGCGGGAGAGAGAGTTCTTGAGACGGCGCTTGGCGCCCCGACAGGCCGGACGTCATGAACATCTGCATGGTGGGAACCGGGTATGTCGGGCTCGTGACGGGGGCCGCTCTGGCCGACCTCGGCATGAACGTGATCTGCGTGGACAAGGACGAGTCGAAGATCGCCGCACTTGGAAAAGGGGTCATCCCGATCTACGAGCCGGGGCTCGAAGAGCTCGTGACCCGCAACGAGCGCAAGGGGCGCTTGCGCTTCACGACGGAACTGAAGGACGGCATCGAGAGCGCGCTCGTCATCTTTATCGCCGTAGGTACTCCGCCCAGACCCGACGGCTCGCCCGACCTGACGTTCGTGCGCCAGGTCGCCGAGGCCGTGGCCGAGCACATGAACGGCTACAAGGTCGTCGTCACGAAATCCACAGTCCCGACGGGCACGGGAAAGATGGTTGCCGACATCATCCGCAAAAAAAACGGACGGTTCGAGTTCTCGATCGTCTCCAACCCCGAGTTCCTGCGCGAGGGTTCCGCCATCAACGACTTTCTCCACCCCGATCGCATCGTCATCGGAGCCTCCGACGACCGCGCGATCGACATCATGAAGGAAATCTACAAGCCGCTCTTCTTGCGCGAGACGCCTTTCGTGATCACCGACGTCGCCTCGGCCGAACTCATCAAGTACGCCTCCAACGGCTTCCTGGCGGTTAAGATCTCCTTCATTGCGAGCTGATGGGTGCTAACGTCAAGGACGTGGCGACCGGCATGGGCCTGGACCCTCGGATCGGCCCCCGGTTCTTGCGGCCCGGTCCCGGCTTCGGAGGCTCCTGCTTTCCGAAGGACACCTCGGCGGCGGCCGACATTGCCCGCAACCTCGGCGCCAGGTTCGAGCTGATCGAGGCGACCATCCGTGTCAACGCGCGGACCAAGGCACGCATGATTGAAAAGATCGAGCAGGCGGCGGGCCCGCTCGCGGGCAAGACGGCGGCCGTCCTGGGATTGTCGTTCAAACCCGAGACGGACGACATCCGCGAGTCGCCGTCCCTCGCGGTCGTCGCGGATCTCATCCGAGCCGGCGTCTCCGTGCGTGCGTTCGATCCCGCGGCGATGGAAAACACGAAGGCTGTCCTTCCCGAGCTCCACTATGCCCGCGACGCCTACGACTGCGTCCAGGGCGCCGACTTCGTTGTGCTCGCGACCGAATGGAACGAGTTCCGCGCCCTCGACCTGGAGAAGCTCGCGCGATCCCTCCGCGCCAGAACGATGATCGACCTGCGCAACGTCTACGACTCCGATGAGCTCCGAGCCGCCGGGTGGACCTACACCGGAGTGGGAAGGCCATGACGGAACTCGGCAGGCGGCAGGCGGCAGGGGGTAGGCGGACGCGAGCTCGGAACATCGCTTTCCGCCTCCCGCCTTCCGCCTCACGAGGGCGCGCGTGATGAGGGTTCTGGTCACCGGAGGCGCCGGGTTTCTGGGGAGCCACCTCTGCGACCGGCTCCTCGCCGAGGGGCACGAGGTCATCGCGATGGACAACCTCATAACGGGCAACCTTCGCAACATCGCACACCTCTCCGGAGAGCCGAGGTTCCGGTTCGTCCGCCACGACGTGTCTCAATTCATCGGCGTCGAAGGAGCGCTCGACGCCGTCCTGCATTTCGCGTCGCCTGCCTCACCCATCGACTATCTGGAGCTGCCGATCCAGACGTTGAAGGTCGGATCGCTCGGGACCCACAACGCCCTGGGCCTCGCGATGTCGAAGAAGGCCCGGTTCCTCCTCGCCTCGACCTCGGAGGTGTACGGGGACCCGCTCGTCCATCCGCAGCCCGAGACGTACTGGGGCAACGTCAATCCGATCGGCCCCCGCGGCGTCTACGACGAGGCCAAGCGCTTTGCCGAGGCGATGACGATGGCCTACCGCCGCGCCAAGGGCGTGGACACCCGGATCGTCCGCATTTTCAATACCTACGGCGAGCGGATGAGGCCGCGCGACGGCCGGGTCGTGCCGGCGCTGATCGGCCAGGCGCTGGCGGGCGAACCGATGACCGTCTTCGGGGACGGCTCGCAGACGCGCTCCTTCTGCTACGTGTCGGACTTAGTCGAGGGAATCTACCGCCTCTCTCTTTCCAACGAGGCAGACCCCGTCAACATCGGCAACCCGAGCGAGCTCTCGGTACTGGACTTCGCGCGAACCATCCAGAGACTGACGGGGACTCGCAGCGAGATCGTTTTCAAGCCTCTGCCGGTGGACGACCCGAGGGTTCGCCAGCCCGACATCAGCCGCGCCCGCCGCCTTCTCGGATGGGAACCGAAGGTGAAACTGGAAGAAGGACTCTCGAGGACGATCAAGTACTTCCGCCAGCTCGGCGGACCGCCTCTGTCATCCTGAGCGAAGCGAAGGATCTGCTCCGCCATACCGCAGGGCAGATTCTTCGTCGCTTCGCTCCTCAGAATGACAGAAGTCAGAGTTCCCCGTTGTCGCCGATGGCTTCTACGGGGCAGGAGTCCATGGCCTCCTGGCACTGCGCCTCTTCTTCTTGGCTCGCCGGCTGGCGGAAGACGAAGGAGAAGGCCTTCTCCTCATGGCGTTGAAAGTTGTTGGGGGCGGTGACCCGGCAAACGTCGCAGTCGATGCACTGCGTGTCCACGTAGTACTTGCCGGCGGTATTCTCGGGAAGCCTGTCTCGAGGGTCGGCCATGAAGAAACGGTATCAGGTGTCAGGTGCCAGATGTTAGGGACGGGGCGCTGAGTCCGAATTGCGCAATTTAGGCGGAGATTAGGGGCCTCGGAGTGTCCGGACGACCCTCGTTACACTCGCCTCCGTGATCCGATGCACGACTGTGCTCCTGGCGGTGACTCTGACAGCGGTGGGCTGCCGGGAGAGGGTTCTTCCGGTGGCGGACGGGCGCACGGGGGATCTGGCGGCCGGACAGAGGATCTTCGAGCGCAAGTGCGCCTCCTGCCACAACAGCAACGGGGACGGCAAGACGGTCACGGGCGGACGGTTTCCATACGCGAACCTGATCGATGGCGTCTGGCGGTCGGACGGGAGTGCCGAGGCGATCGAGCGGCAGATCCGGCGGGGGCACGATCCGATGCCGAGGTTCGAGGGTAAACTCACCGACGAGGAGATCCGGCAGACGGTGGTGTACGTGTTGGAGCTGTCCAAGACGGGGGGCGAGAGGAAGGCGGAAGGCGGAAAGCAATGAGCCGGCGCATCCCCCTCTTCCCGCTTCCGGGAGTCGTCCTGCTGCCGGGAACGATCCTGCCGCTGCACATCTTCGAGCCTCGGTACCGCGCGATGGTCGCGGACGCGCTGGAAGGCAACAGGATGATCGGCATGGCGATGCTCAAGCCCGGCTGGGAGAGTGCCGAAGAGAGCCCGGCCGTCCACAACGTCGGAGGCGCCGGCGAGATCATCGAATTCGAGGAACTGGAGGACGGCCGCTACAACATCCTGCTGGAGGGCCGCTTCCGGTATCGTATCTTGAAGGAGGAACGCGAGGCGGCTCCCTACCGCACTGCCAGTATTGAGGAGATCGAATCGATCCCGTTTGGAAGTCCCGACGAAGAGACGCGCGTCTCCCGGATGGCTCTGGGCCTCTTCGAGAAGATCCGGGAGCAACTCGATGTTCCTCCGGTCCCCGACGGCATCCTCTCTCCCGAGCGCCTCGCTTCGGAGATGGCCCTGCGGCTGCGCTACAGACCCGACGAGCTGCAGGCGCTGCTAGAGATCGACTCGCTCTCGGCGCGCTTCGGCACGCTCGTCGGCCGCATGGTGGAATGGCAGCGAAGAATCCAGTTTCTCGCGCCCTTCCGCCCCGGCGAGCTGGACGCCACCAGGAATTGACAGGCCCGCGGCCTGTCAATTCCTAGCGCGACGCGTTCAGGGCCCGGTCGTGCGCCCAGCTCTTGATCGCCTTGATCTGCTCTTCCATCGTCACGGCGAGAGGGACCGTGGTCGAGATGACGTGGTGCAGGTCGTCCTCGGTCGGCGCGCGGTTTTCCGAGTACGCGTCCACCACGGAGGAGACGACGATCTGCTCGATCTCCGCGCCATTCCACCCCTTGGTCGCCTTGGCCAGGAAGACGAGATCGAACTTGCCCGGGTCGCAACGGTTCTTCTTCAGGTGGATCGCGAAAATCTGCTTGCGTTCCTCCTCGTTGGGCAGGTCCACGAAGAAGACCTGGTCGAAACGTCCCTTGCGGATGACTTCGGCCGGGAGGAGCTGGATCCGGTTGGCCGTGGCCGCGACGAACACGAAGGCGCTCTTCTCCTGCATCCACGTCAGGAAGCCCGAGAAGATGCGCGACATCGAGGCGTCTCCTCCTTCTCTGTAACCGCCCACACCCATCTCGATCTCGTCGATCCAGAGCACGGCGGGCGAGACCGCCTCGACCGAGCGCAGCGCCCGAAGGAATGTGGCCTCGGGGTTGGGAGTACCGAAGACTGCGTTCATGTCGAGGCGGAAGAGCGGAAGATTCCAGAGCGTCGAGATCGTCTTGACGGCGAGGCTCTTGCCGCAGCCGGAGACGCCCATCAGGAGAATGCCCCGGGGAATGGGAATGCCGGCGTCGAGCGCTTCCTTCGAAAACAGCGTCCGGCGTTTCTTCAGCCATGTCTTCAGTGTGTCGTAGCCGCCGATGTCTTCGATCGAGAAGCGGGGAGGCACGAACTCGAGCACCCCCTCCTTCTTCGACATCTGCTCCTTCTCCGCCAGGACCTCCAGAAAGGCCCCTTCGTCGAAGGACTGGCGCTGCGCGAACACCTTGGAGATCAGGTGTCCGATCTCGTCCGCCGTCAGCCCCCGCATGGCCAGCGACAGCCGCCGGACGGCCGCCTCCTCGAGCGGGGCGCCGCCGCGCCGGCGCATGACGCCCTCGATGATGCGGGTGATCTCCGATTCGTCCGGCAGCTCGTACTCGACGACGTAGATCTCCTTCTTTGCCTCCTCGGGGATCGCCAGCCGCGGCGAGACGAGCAGGACGTGCCGGCCGCGATCCTTGAGTCCGCGGTAGAGGTCGCGCAGCCGCCGCACGATCTCCGGTCGCCCGTCGGGCGAGGTCGGAAAGTCTTTGAGCAGATAGAAGCCCTTCCCCGAGGCCTGAAGGATGGCCTCGAGAGCGCGCAGCGGGTCCCTCGTTTCGGGCACCGGCACGCCGTCCACCACCAGACCGTCCACCAGTGACCAGATGCCGCACGGAGCCGGCTGCCCGAAGAAGGTCTTGGCCAGGTGCTGCGCCAGCCGCTCGACACGCGACTCCTCCCACGTCTGGATGTAAAGGATCGGGTGCCCGCCGAGCAGGGCCCTGCGAATCCGGTCGGTCGCCTTGGGAGGCGCCGCCAACATTGGCGCGAGAGTGCTCATTTCGCGCAATTGTAGCAACTTCTCGTAGAATGACTCCGATGCCTAATCCCGAACACCTGGCATTGCTCCTGTCTGCCGAGTGGAACGCCTGGCGGGCCCGCAACGTCAACGTCACGCCGGACCTGACGGACGCCGGCCTCTCGGGCCAGGACCTCTCGGGCAAGGACTTGAAGCGCGCCGATCTCTCGCGGGCGGAACTCGAGGGCGCTTCCCTGGCGGCGGCCGATCTTTCCCGAGCCGTCCTGGTCGAGGCGAAGCTCGAAGGCGCCTCGGCTCCCGGGGCCGTTTTTGAAAACTGCGTGCTGGACTTTCTCGATTTCTCCAAAGCCTTCCTCGTCGGCGCGCGTTTCAGGTCAGCGTCGCTCCAGAGCTGCTCTTTCGTCGGAGCCAATCTGGCCGGCGCCGACCTCACGCGGACCCACTGCGACGGCTCCAATTTCATGGAAGCGAACCTGGCCGGCGCAACGATTTCCGAGGTCAGCTTCCGCGGGGTCAAGACCACGGGGGCTCACTTCGACGGCGCCGATCTTTCACGGTCCCTCTTCGAAGGTGTGATGCTTGCCCGAGGTTCCTTCCCCAACGCGAACTTCACGGGCGCGAATCTCAAGACGGCGGATTTGACGGGCGCCGACCTGCGGCGAGCCAAGTTCGTCGGCGCCATCCTGCGCCAGTCGGCTCTGAATGCCGCCAACTGCGAGGGAGCCGACTTTACCGAGGCGGACCTGGAGATGGCCACGGCCGTCGAGACGGATTTCTCCGGCGCCTGCTTCGACCGCGCGAAACTGCGCAAGGCGGAGTTGAAGCGCGCGATCTTCCTCGATGCTTCCGGCGAGAAGGTCAGCTTCGCCGACTCCAAAATGACGGAGGTGGACCTGCGCTCGGCGCGCTTCGAGAGCGCCAACCTGCAGGGCGCGGACCTCTCCAAAGCGATCCTGTCGCACGCGAACTTGAGGGTCTACTCCTTCGTGGGGGCTCGATTCGCCAACTGCGACGCCTCGGAGGCCCAAGCCCAGGGCGTGAACTTTTCGGGCGCGGATCTCTCGCTCGCCAATTTCCGGCTGGCCAATCTGAAGCGCGCCAACCTGTCCGGGTGTCGGGCCTTCGACGCCAATCTGTCGGGCACCCTGCTCGTCGGCACCAACTTCACCGGCGCGACACTGCAGGAGGCCGACCTGCGTTTTTCGCGCGCCATCGGTGCTGATTTCACGCGGGCGAATCTCGCCGGGGCCGATTTCGCCAACGCCGATCTCTCCGAGGCCAAGTTCAAGAAGACAAAGATCTGGGGGGCGACGGCCCGCCGGGTCAAGTCCCCGAAGGGATGGGGCATGCTCCTCGCCGTCTCCACCATGTTCTCCAGGGCCAAGGAGAAGAAGACAAAAGTGGCCGACATGAAGGAGGACGAGCGCAAGAAACGGATCGCGGTCCTGGAAGCCGAGGCCGACCAGAAGTCGCCGCACCTGACCGGACGGCGCCGCTGACGCACCCTCGCGTGATTCCAGATTCCAGGTTCCAGATTCCAGGTTTCCGGGCCCCTGAAACTTGGAATCTGGAACTTGGAATTACTTCTTCGCCGGGGGCGAAGAAGTCGGCGCCGGCGTGGGCGGCGTCGCGGCCTTCTGGAAGGCGGCTTCGAGGGCCGACACCGGATTGCCCGCGATGAGGAATGCTCCCGGGCGCCCGCTGACGGTTGCCTGCGTTTCGGTTCCTTTCGGATAGAAGCGAATGGCCCAGGGGGGGGATTCCGCTCCTGAAGAGAGCTTCATGGTGACGGTCGCGGCGGGTTCCCGGGAAGCGAGCGCCTTGCCCGTTGCTTCGTCCTGGAAAGACTTGCTCTTGACGTCGAGGAGCGCGGAGAGAAGGTCGTCCACCGACGGCGCCGTCAGGGCTCGCCCGGCCAGGCTCCAACCTCCTTCGCGTCGCGCGAGCGAAAAACTCGAATGGGCGAACGCGCCGTCCACCTGCGAGACCGAGCCACGGTCGAAGCGGACGAGGCGTGGTTCCCGGTATGCCTCGGCTTCCCGCGAAAGATCTTCCGTGATCGTGCTGGCGACTGTGAAGACCTGATTCTCGCGCCGCGCGTAAACCGAGTTTCCATCCGACCGCGTCGCGCCGAAATCCACAGACGCGCCGGGCCCCTTCGCGTCGGCCAGGACCACGTGGAAGAGAGGCGGGGCGAGCCCCAGGGAAGCCAGGCCCTGCCCCGGCGGAGAAGGGAGGAAATCGAGAACGCGCAACGCCGTCAGCGCTCCGATGAGCTTCTCGACCGGGTCGTTCTCGGCGAGGTCGGAGAGAGGCTGGCGGATCCACCAGATCCCGTCCTTTTTCGCGAGGGACAGTCGGCCCCGCCCGCGGTCCACCTCCAGCTGCGCGGCGTCCGAAGCCGAAGAGGAGAAGACTTCCTTGCTCTTGAACTCATCGGCCCCCTTCTTGACGGCCGAAGCCAGCGATGTCGGAACGAAGAGAACAGCGTCGGAGCCGGCCACGCGCGCCGCGGTGGCGTCCGTGCCCGGGATCTCGATGCCGAACTCCAGGGTGCGCGACAGTTTCTTGGCCGACTTCGGGTCGTCCTTCCAGACGATCGTGGCCTTCGCCGAGGGGGACTTCAAACCGTAGTCTTCCGGGCGCGCCTCGGAGGCATCACCACCCGCGCGCTTCAATCTCGCGAGCTGCGAAACCAGATCCGAAGCGGCAAAACCGTCCGCCGGAAACGGTTCCGGCCTGGCGAGTCTCCAGGAGCTCGCGCCGCTGCGCGCGAGCTCCACGACACTGCCAGGGCGCTCGAGCCGAACCGACTCGATGCGCTCCTCCGGCAGGTCCCAGACGAGATCTCCCTTCTGCTGGCGCTCCGCCGTCGTCGGCATCTTGCGCTCGAAGAGGAAGACGAAAGCGAAGAGGGTGACGACGAGCGCCGTCAGGACGATGAGCTTCTTGGCAGACATGGAGCGCGAACTCGGATCAGTCGCGGCGGCGGTACCAGACCCAGACGCCGAGCACGATGGCGAAGGCGGGAAGCCCCAGGATTGTGAACAGCCCGATCCGGTTGACTTGCGCTCGCGTCAGCGCCAGGGAGGCCTGCTCCGGCGTCTTGGGCGCGATTCCGACGAGCCGCTCCTGTCCCGAGAGCCAGTTGACCGCGTTCAACAGAAGGTTCGCGTTGCCCGCGTTTGCGATCGACCCGTTGGTCGCGAAACGGGAGTTGCCGATGACCACGAGGCGGAATGTCTTCGCGGGAGCCTTCGGGTCCTTGTCTTTCTTCTCGGACTCGACCGCCACCGCAATCGTCACGGGTCCCGGCGTGTCGTCTTTGTCCTTCTGAACGGCTTCGAGCTTCGCCAAAGAAGTCTCTCCCCAACCGTCCTTGCTCGTTTCCACGAGCATCGTCTCCGAGTAGCCGTCCGGCGGCTTGTTCGGCTTCGAGACGGAACGGGCGAGTGGAAAGACGACCGGGAGTCCCTCTTCCGCGAGGGACCGCACGATCGAGTGGCCGCCGTAACTGTTTGCGACGAGGGTCTCGGGCCCGACCATCGGCACCGCGTTGGCCGGGTCGATCACGATGTCGGCTCCCACCTTCAATCCGTAGGTCGCGAGGAAGTCCCCGGCGCCCAGGCTGCTCTCCGGAGCGCCCGGCTGGGGGAGGACCGGGTCGAGCATCAGGAGAATCCGGCCCCCGCCTTGGGCGAAGCTCTTGAGCGCGGCGGCTTCCGGCTCGAGGAGGGCGGCTCTGGGCCCCGCGACCACGACGACCGTGGCGTCGGCGGGCACCGAGCCCTTCCCGAGCGAGTCCCAGGAGGCCACGCTCAGGTTCTCCCGCTCGAGGAGCTGCTTGGCCTGGGCGAAGCCCCGCCCGCGCTCCTGGGAATCGATCCTGGGCTCGCCGTGACCGGAGGAGAAGTAGATCTTCGAGACGCTCTTCTCGGTGACGTCCAGGATGGCGGACGTGAAGGCTTCCTCCCCCTTGAAGGATCGGATCTGCGGCGACGCTCCCATCTGCGCGCCGGAGAAGTCGAAGTCCGCGAGCTTGTCTTCCTCGACGTATTTCTTGCGCTCCCCCGACCGGAACACGACGGTGTTCTGGCGGATGCCAAACTGCTTGACGAGCGCCTCGGCCCTCATGGGATTGCGCTCCGGGTCCAGGAACTCGACCTCGACCTTGGCCGACGCAGTGCGGTAACGGGAGAGCAGCTCCGAGACCGGCTGGTAGAGGCGGGAGTTTCTCGTCATGAAGACGGTGACCTGGACCGGGCGGGTCAGTCCGGAAACCACCTTCTTGGTGGTCTGCGACAGCGAGAAGAGATGGGTCTTGGTCCAGTCGCCCCGGACCCAGTGGCGGGCGCCCAGGTAGTTGGCCCCCACGAACAAGGCGAAAAGAAGCGCGATCCCGGCCGCGCCCGCTCCCGCCCGCACCGCCGAGGGACGGCTCATGGCCTCTCCTTCTTCGCGGTAACCGACACGACCGCGAGAAACAGGAAGAGGACCGTCGCCGAGACGTAATAGACCAGCCGGCGGCTGTCCACGATTCCGCGCGCGAACTCGTCCATGTGGTCCCAGAGGTTGAAGTAGGAGAGCGCATCGCGCTTGCCCGGGTCGTTGATCATGTTCTCCAGGAGCCCGGCCGAAAAAATCGGGATGAGCATGCCGAAGGCCAGGATGGCCGCGACGATCTGGTTCTTCGTCAGCGTCGAGGCGAAGGTCCCGACAGACAGGAAATATGCCCCGAGCAGAACGATCGCCAGATAGCCGGACGCCACCGGGCCCAGATCGATCGGCGTCTGCGTACGCAGGATCCACACATAGACGAGCGTGGGGGCCCAGAGCGTCAGGAAGAATCCGAGCGCGCCGGCGAACTTGCCGAGCACGACCTCCGTCTCGGTCACGGGCGAGGTCAGGAGGATTTCGATCGTTCCGCTCTTTCGCTCCTCCGCGAAGAGGCGCATCGCGATGATCGGCACGACGAAGAGATTGAAGATCCAGAAATACGTGTTCGTAAAGAGGTATGGCAGCGCCTGTCCTTTCGGAGCGTTCGGCGCGTTCAAGAACGTCACGATGGCGTAGAAGATCAGGCCGTTCATGACCAGAAACGCAGCCAGGATCACGTAGGCCAGGGGCGAAAGGAAGTACGCGCGCCACTCGCGGCCCACGATCGCGAAGAATCGCCTCATGGCTCCGCCTTCGCCTCCGCCTCCGCCTCCGCCTCCGCCGAGGCCTTGTCCGCCGTAACTTCAGCGGAGGCCGATTCGGCGGACGGGTCCGCTTCTTCCGGCGCCGGGGCGTTCCCGGAGGCGGCCTTGTCCGCCGTAGCTTCAGCGGAGGCGGAGGTCTCGTCGTGCCGGGTCAGGCGTACGAATACGTCCTCCAGGGACAGACCTTCACGGGTGAGCTCCCGAAGGACCCACCCGCGCGCGACCGCGAGATGAAAGACTTCCTCGGACAGATCGGTGCCCTCCGAGCACTCGACGCGCACGCGGGTCTCCCCGTCGCCCGAGGTCTCTTCGACCGCGACGGCGCCGGCAAGCGCGCCCACCGCTTCCCGGACCGCGACGTCTCCCTTGAAGGCAGCGCGAACGACGGGACGCCCGGCCAGGCGCCGGCGCAGCTCCTGAGGCGTCCCCTCGGCGACGATCCGTCCCCGGTCGATGATCAGCACGCGATCGCAGACCGCGTCCACCTCCGGCAGGATATGGGTCGAGAGAAGGACCGCGCGCTCGCGGCCGAGAGAGCGGATCATCTCGCGAATCTTGATGATCTGCGCCGGGTCGAGCCCCACGGTGGGTTCATCCAGAATCAGGACGGGCGGCCGGTGAACGAGCGCGCCCGCGAGCGCGGCCCGCTGACGGTACCCCCGGGAAAGGTTTTCGACCTTGCGGTCCGCGACCTCTTCGAGCAGACAGCGTCCGATGATCTCGTCCACCCTGGTCTTCACCCCCGGCCCCACGAGACCCTCGAGCCTCGCCCGGTAAGCCAGGTACTCGCGCACGCGCATCTCGCCATAGAGGGCCGCGGACTCGGGCAGATAGCCCAGGTTCGCGCGCGCCTGCCGCGATTGCGCCACGATGTCGTAACCCGCCACGCTCGCCCTCCCCTCCGACGGAGGCAGGAACCCGGTCAGCACCCGCATCGTGGTCGTCTTTCCGGCGCCGTTGGGGCCGAGAAAGCCCACGATCTCCCCCTGACGGACCGAGAAGGTGACGTCGGAAACGGCGGCCTGCGCCGCGAATCGCTTGGTGAGATTCTGAACTTCGATCATGCGTCCGGCGGCGTAAAAAAGCGCCAGAATCTAACACGTATTCCCGAAAACCCTTCAGCCGGAAGACGAAACAGGAGTTTTCCGAGTTTTTCCGGCGACTCCCCGATCCGAACCCCTCTGTTATTCTGCGAGTTTGATTACAGTGTCCGAATCGATTTTGTCGCACCAGGAGTCCTTTCATGGAAGGGGCTGAACCGAGTGTCCGGTCGGGACCTCAATCGAGGTTTCCGCAGATGCTCCTGTGGCTGACGCTCGGCGCAATCCTGTATCTCGTCTTCACGAGCGTCTTAGACCGGGGCAAGAGGCAGGAGGGCGCGGGCCTCGTCACCTGGCAACCGCACGAGAATGCGGCCGCGGCGGCGAGAAGCGCGGGAAGACCCGTCCTCTACGACTTCACGGCCGCCTGGTGCGGGCCGTGTCATCGGCTCGACGCGGAAGGTTGGGGCGACCCCCAGATTGCGTCCCTGGTCAACAAGTCGTATCTTCCAGCACGCGTCGTGGACCGAGAGCGGGAAGACGGAAAGAATCCGCCCGCGATCGAGGAGCTCGAGCGGCGCTATTCCGTCAACGCTTTTCCCACACTTGTCGTGGCCACCTCCGACGGCCGTCTGCTCGCGAAACTCCAGGGCTATGGCGGGCGCGAGAGGCTCCTCCATTTCCTCCAGGAATCCAGCCCCAAGACTCCCTGACAAGGAGCCACGGGGCGCGGGAGCTTGTTCCCGCGAGAGATTTTTCGTCGGGACGAGGAAGGCCGACGACGGCGATGCCGGTGGCATCGCAGAGGAGGTCTGACGAAGTATCCGGCGGAAAAGATCCGCGGGACGGCCGGAGTCGCTCATGAATAATGCGGGCTAGCAGGCTGCTAGCTCGGCACGGCGGCCCGGCGCGAATCTGGCGGATTCGGCGGGGCGAGTTCCGCGAGAAACTTCCCCGTGAGGCTCGCGGGGTTGCGCCGGACTTCCTCTGGCGGGCCTTCCGCCACGATCGCGCCCCCCTTCTCTCCGCCTCCCGGCCCCAGGTCCACGATCCAGTCGCAGACCGCCAGGAACTGCAGGTTGTGCTCGATGGCCAGGACCGAGTGGCCCAGATGAATCAGACGCCGAAGAGTCGCCAGCAGCCTCTCGACGTCCACGGCGTGAAGCCCGGTCGTGGGCTCGTCGAAGAGAAAGAGCGTGCCACGGGCAGAAGTGTGTCCGAGTGATCTTAGCGGGGGACCTTGCGGTCCCCCAGGCCCCCTGGCGGCCGGTCTTGCGTCGATGAAAGAGGCGAGCTTCAATCTCTGAGCCTCGCCGCCCGACAGCGTTGCCGTCGGCTGGCCGAGCGTCACGTAGCCCAGGCCTGTTTCGACGAGCGGCTGTAAGCGCCGGACGATTTTCGGCTCCTCCCCGAAGAACACCGAGGCGTCCGAAACGGTCATGGCGAGGATGTCCCCGATGTTCTTGCCGCGGTAGCGGACGGCAAGGACGCGGTTCTGGAAGCGCCGGCCGTCGCACGTATCGCAGCGCACGGTCACGTCGGCCAGGAACTGCATATCGATCGTCTGCCAGCCCGTGCCGCGGCACATCTCGCAACGGCCGCCGGCCGAGTTGAAGGAGAAATCGCGCGCCGTGATGCCGCGCGAGACCGCTCGCGCCGTGCGGGCGAACACCTGCCGGATCTGGTCCCAGGCCTTGACGTAGGTGACGGGATTGGAGCGCGCGGAACGGCCGAGAGGACTCTGGTCCACGAGCAGCAGATCGCCGACGTTCTCCAGACCTTCGATCCGGTCGTGCGCCCCAGCGTCGAGCGCCACGAGACCCTTGACCCGGCGCGCGTAGGAGTTATAGAGGATATCCCGAACCAGCGTGGATTTTCCGGATCCCGAAACTCCGGAGACGGCGATCAAACGCCCGAGCGGGAAACGGACGGTCAGGTTCTTCAGATTGTGTTCGCGCGCTCCGAAGACCGTGATGGCGCCCTCCGTCCGACGGAAGGGAACGAGCCGGCCGGCCGGCGAGCCGTGAGTCGTGGGTTGTGAGCTGTGAGTGGTCCGGGAATGCGCCCGGGAGCGCAGGAGCTCGCCCGTGGCGGAGGACTTGGGTCGGGCGAGGGCGCGGGGGGTGCCCTCGAAGAGAAGGCGGCCGCCGAGGCTGCCCGCGCCCGGCCCGAGGTCGATCACGCGGTCGGCCGCCTCGATGACTTCCGGGTCGTGCTCGACGACCACGACCGTATTGCCGCGGTCGGCCAGACGCCGCAGGATCTTCAGCAGTCGCCGCGTGTCGGCGGCGTGCAGTCCGATGGTCGGCTCGTCCAGGACGTAGAGCGTGCCCGTCAAGGCTCCTCCCAGAGCGGACGCCAGGCCGATGCGCTGCGCCTCGCCGCCCGAGAGCGTCCTGGCGGCGCGCGAAAGGGTCAGGTATTCAAGACCGACCTCGTTCATGTAACGCACCCGCGAGCGGATCTCGGAGACGACGGAAGAGAGGCGCTCCTCTTCGGCGGCAGAGAGGGTCAAATCCTCGAACCACTGCCGCAGTTCCGAGAGTGGAAGTTCCGAAAGATCGGCGATCGTCCGCCCGCGCAGGCGCACCGACAGAGCCGCGGGCGTCAACCGGCCTCCGCGGCACTCGGGGCAAAGCGTGTAGGCGCGGTAACGGGCCAGCAGCACCCGCACGTGGATCTTGTATCGCTTGGTCTCGAGCCAGTCGAAGAAGCCGTTGACGCCGTAGAACTCTCCTCTCCCCTTGATCAGGACTTCCCGCTCGTGCGCCGAGAGCCTCGCGACCGGGATGTCCGTGCGAACCGAGTAACGGCGACAGGCCCGGAAAAGATCGTCGTAGGCCGACTCGTACGCCGGGGTGTTCCAGGGGGCGACGGGGCGGTCGGAAAGGGTCAGAGTGGTGTCCGGGATGACTTTCTCGAGGTCCACGCCGATGACCCGCCCGAAGCCCTGACACGCGGGGCAGGCCCCGAGTGGAGAGTTGAATGCGAAGAGCGCCGGCGTGGGTTCGCGGAAGTCCGCGCCGCAGGTCGGGCAATGGAGTCCCCGTCGGAAGGTCCGCGCGCGGTCGCGGAAAACCGCGACCAGGGACCCCGCCATGGCGAAGGCGCTGTCGGCCGCGGCGGCAATCTCCGCTCGCGATTCCTCCCGGACGACGAATCGCCCCACCACAACGGGCAGGCGCCCCTCTCTGTCCAGAAGCGGCTCGGCGTCTTCGGCGATCTCCACGGTCTCTCCGCCGGGGGAAAGCGCACGGAAGAACCCGGCCCGCTTCAGTTCCTCCAAACGGATGCGGTCTTCCCGCGCGCTTGCCCGGGAGCGGCGGCCGTTGCCCTCCCGGCGCCACAGGAGAGGCGCGACGAGCGTGACCCGGGCACCCTGCTCGGCGCAGATGAGCTCTTCGACCGCGCGGTCCACTCCGCCCGGCACGGTGGCCACCCCGCAGTCAGGACAGAACGTCGTTCCTCCATGCGCGAAAAGAAGCCGCAGGGAGTCGTAGATCTCCGTCTGTGTCCCCACCGTCGAACGGGCGTTCCGCACGCCGTTCTTCTGCTCCAGCGCGATCGCCGGAGGTACCGGCTCGATCGAGTCCACATCGGGACGGTCGAGCCTTTCCAGGAACTGCCGCGCATAGGTCGAAAGAGATTCCGCATAACGACGCTGTCCTTCGGCGTAGAGCGTGTCGAACGCGAGCGATGACTTGCCCGAGCCCGAAACTCCCGTGATGACGGTCAGGCTCCCGATCGGAATGGTGACGGAGACATCCTTCAGGTTGTGCGTCCGGGCGCCTCTGATCCGGATCGCCTGTGATGAAGAGAGAGACCTATTCATCGAACCGTTCAATTTACCAGAGTGGGTTTCAAGTTTCAGGTTTCAAGTATCAAGAGGTCTCACCTCCTGAAACCTGAGACTTGAAGCCTGAAATCTCTTCTCCCTAATCGAAGGCGCCCTCCATCGGCAGCGGAGCTGACAGGCCGTGCGCCGGGCACTCGAAGCGGGGCTGCGTGCCGGAGATGAAGACCTCCGTCATGCGCCGGGGACACTGAGGTGTGGCGAGCCCGCCTGTCTCGGGATCGATTTCCGCGGTGACGATGTCGGATGGCACGGGAAAACTCTCGGCGAAGAACTGGGCGGGAACCGAGCGCGAGAAATCGGCGAAGATCGGCACGGCCGCCTGCGTGCCCGTCAGCCGGATCGGACGGTTGTCATCGTATCCGACCCAGACCGCGGCCAGGAAGCGCGGCGAGAAGCCGATGAACCAGGCGTCGCGGTAGTCGTTGGTCGTGCCGGTCTTTCCGGCGAGTACGCCGCGCACACCTCCGGCTCGGGCTCCCGAAGCCGTGCCGCGGTCCACGGCGCCGCGCATGAGCGAGTCAACCAGAAAGACGGCGTCCGCGGGAAGGACGGGCTTCAAGGGGGTCTCCTTGCGGTCGAGCACACGTCCGTCGCTCGTCTGGACGCCCACGATCGCAATCGGGTCCACACGCACGCCCCCGTTGGCGAAAACGGCATAGGCCGACGCGATCTCGAGCGGCGAGACCTCAAAGGCCCCGAGGGCGACCGAGGGATAGGGGCGCAGTTGCGATCCCATTCCAGCGGCCCGTGCCGTCGCCAGCACAGCCGGCAGTCCCGCGGCGAGCGCCGCACGCACCGTCGGGATGTTGATCGAGAGCTCCAGCGCCTTGCGCGCCGACATCGCGCCCCGGTAGGCCCCGTCGTAGTCGTGAGGACTCCATTGCTCGTCTTCTCCCCCCTTGTCCCAGGTCACGGTGATCGGCGTGTCCTCCAGGATCGTGGCCGGTGTGACCGGCTTCTCCAGGTCCCGGCGCGCGAAAGCCGCCAGGTAGACAAAGGGCTTGAAAAGAGATCCGGGCTGCCTGTGCGCCTGCGTGACCCGGTTGAACTGCGAGAGACGGTAGTCGCGCCCTCCGACGAAGGCCTTGACGGCTCCGGTGCGGGGCTCGAGCACGATGAGCGCCCCCTGCAACGGCTCCTCTTTCGCGTTGGCGGCGAGCCGCCGGTAGTTCTTCTCGAGCGCGGCCAGTCCCTGCGTGATGGAAGCCTGCGCCGAGCGCTGGAGATCTCCGTCGAGCGTCGTATAGATCTGCAGGCCCTCGGTCTTGAGCTGCCGGCCGAAGCGGGCCTCCAGTTCCCCCTTGACGAAATCCACGAAGTGCGGAGCATTGGTGCGCGACTGCGCGCGCGAGATGGGGACGACCGGCTGGCGAAGGGCCTGCGCCAGAGCGGCATCGTCGATCTTCTTCTCCTCGCGCATCAGCTTCAGGACGAGGTCCCGCCGCTGCGTTGTCCGGACGGGATTGTGGAGGGGCGAATAGGCGTTGGGAGCCTTGATCATCGCGGCGATCGTCGCCGACTCGGCCAGATTGAGGTCGCTCGCCTCCTTGCCGAAGTAGTGCCGCGCCGCCTCGCCCACTCCGTTGACCGCCACCGAGCCGTACTGCCCGAGATAGATCTCGTTCATGTACGCCTCGAAGATTTCATCCTTGGAGTAGCGCGCGTCGAGGATCACGGCGAGGACCGCCTCGATCGCCTTGCGGCGCAGCGTCCGCTCCGGCGACAGATACAGGTTCTTGACGAGCTGCTGGGTGAGCGTCGACCCCCCTTGCACGGCTCTCCTCTTCACGTTGGAAAGGATGGCGCCGAGGCTCCGCCGGATGGAGACGCCGGCGTGACGGTAGAAGTCGCGGTCTTCCGTGACGAGGACCGCGTCCCTGAGAGACTGGGGCAGGTCCTCGAGGCGGACGAGAGTGCGGTCCTGGAACTCTTCGCCGAAGACCGAGCCCAGAAGCTCCGGCTCGACGACGAGGGCGGGAGACAGCTCCCCGGAGGAGTCCCGGATGGAAGCGACCTTTCCGCTCGCGAACTCGATCCGCGACGGGAATCCCCGGAAGAATTTCCCCGGATAGCGGAAGTCCCGGGGGAAGACCTCGATGACGTTGGCGGACCGACGGAAGTGGCCGGCCCGCGAGGGCGCGTCGGCATCGGCCTGGTAGAGGAGCCGTTCG